>Ga0209048_10004748_pt1 | contig 12968 bp, 10 predicted proteins | sample FrelakmetCRP12CR_FD_187146 | JGI IMG/M metagenome (GOLD analysis project Ga0209048, IMG submission 187146) | Freshwater lake sediment microbial communities from the University of Notre Dame, USA, for methane emissions studies - CRP12 CR (SPAdes)... | ecosystem: Environmental > Aquatic >... | reverse complement strand
TGCCGAGCGGAAGGCACCTGACCTGGGGGTCTTCACAGGCCGGAGGAGCAGGAACACCAGAACCCAGCGCACGGCATGCTCCCGAGGATCGAGGTTAGTGGCCTGACCGGGCCGGATGGTAGCTGCGGCACCCACAGCCACCTCGGGTCAAGATGGGTTTTGTAGTACACTTCCTGTGTGGAGGTTCTCCGATCAGCGCATCGGCACGGGATCGACCCATCCGACATGGATCACGCACTACGGAACGCAATCGTCGTGGAAGAGGTCGCTGAGGATCCGATCCGATATTTGGTCCTGGGTCCAGACAGGTCGGCAAACCTCCTCGAGTTGATCGTGATGGATCGACCACAAGGGCCGGCGATCATCCACGCCATGGCCATGACCGAGCAGTACCGCTCACTCCTACCTGGAGAAACGACGTGATGAAGACCACACATGGGACGAAGGCAGATGGAACGCCGATCACCGATGAGATGATCGAGGCAATGGCCGACGAGGCCGAGCGCGGATACGACGTTGAGGAACTGGGACGTCGTCGCGGCGGACGGCCAGCTTTGGGTTCATCTCCTTCGACAGTCGAGTCAGTTCGTCTCGATCCTGAACTGAAGCGGGATCTGCTGCTGAGGGCATCTGCGAAAGGGGTCAGCGTGTCCGAGGCCATCCGCGAGGCGCTCCGCCAGTACGTTCAAGCCAGTTAGATTTCCCTCGGCACCTGTGGATGCCGGAAATGTCATCCGTGCCGTGACCAGGGGCTATCCGTGACTGATTGTCTACACAACAATATGGGAAATCGAGACCAATAGCGTGGGAAATCGCTCCGGCCGGGGCGCAGTCGGTCCAGGTCAGGTGAGTTCTGTCGATACCTGTGGGTGCCGAGAATGTCATCCGCCCAGCTCACGCCACTAGCCGGTATTCATGGATCAGTCCGAAGACCGCGTCACTGCGGCGCACTTTCGATGGCTCGGGATCGCTGATGGGCTGCGCTGATTCCACGCTGAGCGGGGCCAGTTGACCCAAGGCTCGGTGCGGCCGGTGCTCGTTGTAATGGACCACGTACTCGGCCAGGACTCCTTCCAGATGTCGACGGCCGAGGATCAGCATCCGGTCGAGGCACTCACGACGGACCGTCCCGACGAAGCGCTCGGCGAAGGCGTTGGCTCGGGGAGCCCTTATCGGGGTGCGGATGATCCGGATGCCGTCAGCTCGGAAGACCTCGTCGAAGCTCGAAGTGAACTTGGTGTCCCGGTCTCGGATGAGGAAGTGGACGGGAATGACCCGATCCTCCAGAACCATGGCCAGGTTCCTCGCCTGCTGGACCACCCAGGACAAGATCGGATGAGCAGTGACCCCGGTCATGTAGACCTTGCGGGTGTCGAGCTCGATGAAGAACTGCACGTAGAGCCGCTTCAGCAGCACCGTGTCGACCGAGAAGAAGTCACAGGCCAGCATCGATGACGCCTGGGAACGAAGGAGTTCCGCCCAGGTCGGACCGCTCCGCATCGGTGAGGGATCGACGCCGTGGCGGCGCAGAATGGCCCAGACGCTCGAGGGAGCCAGGACGACGCCCATCGTGGCCAACTCTCCCTGGATCCGGCGGTAGCCCCAGGTGGGGTTCTCCCGGGCCAGCCGGAGGATGATCGCCACCGTGCCGGCGGGGATGCTCGGTCGTCCCGGGCGGTGGGCATAGGTCCAATTCCGCCGGACCAGGTCCCGGTGCCACAGCAGCAGGGTCTCCGGTTGCACGAAGAACCTTCTGCCACGCCGTCGGTCGAGCAGTCGTCCCAGCCCGGCGAGAAGAGCACGATCCGAGGGTCGCAGAGCCGGTCGGACGACCTGACGGCGAAGCACGGCAACCTCGTGGCGGAGCATGACGACTTCGATCGCCAACTCGTCGCCGTCACGTTGGCCGAGGCGCACCAACTGGAGGATCCTGGTGAAGGCGAGGTAGAGAAACGAGAGAGCCATGGCCCAGTTTCGTGCGTCACGCTCAATTCGCGAAAGTCCTGCTCGCGGCACCCGGATGACATTCTCGGCCCCCACAGGCTCGGCACCACGACACCTGCCTCAATGTCGTCAATGGTGGCGTCACTCGGCGCAACCACGAAACGAACCTTCGGTGCCGGCATGGGCCGCACCCAGTCGACCGACTCCCAAGCTCGGCGGAACGGGGTGAACATCCGCAGGGGAGGACCGGACGAGCTGCGCACCGTCCCTGGCGCAACGACGTAGGGCGAGTCGACAGCCACCAGGCTGCGGCCGGCGGCCGAAAGGGCCTCCCCCACGGCTCGGTCACGGGCGGCACCGAAGGGACCGAAATCGGCGGTGGTGGCGACGGATCTGGCTCCCACTTCTGCGGCCAGTGCGGGAACGACGAGCCGGGGATCGCCCCGTCGCAGTACCAGTGCGCCGCCCAGCTCCCGATCGAGCGCCCGCAGGGCCTCGGCGAGGAAGCGGCGCCGATTGGGTCCGGCGGGACCGAGCACCGACGGATCCACCACGAACAGCGGTAGAACGCCATCGGAATCAACGGTCGCCGCCGTATCCAGCGCGGGTAGGTCGTCCAGACGCAGGTCGCGCCGGAACCACAGGACTGCCGAGGCCACCGATCAGACCTCGGTGTTCACGCGTGCCACGAGCACGCCTTGCTCATCCTGTCCACGTGGCTCCCCGATGGGATCGCTTCCCACGGGTCCGAGGCGCACGAGACGAAGCTGAGTTCAGAATTCAGTCGCGAGCCACACGGCCGCATCTAGCGTGCTGCCGATTCTGCGTCGTCGATGATCCCAGCGAGAAGCCCCGGGAAGACGAAACGGTGGAAGGGAGCCACGGCCAGCCAGTAGAGGCGGCCCAGGAGTCCTCGGGGTCGGAACTCGGCGGTCTGGGTGACGCGGGTGCCCACGCCTTCTGATGGGAAGAGCTCCCATGTGAGCCAGGCCTCGCCGGGCAGGCGCATCTCCGCGTGCAGGCGCAGCTCTCGCTCGGGGATGACGGCCTCGACCCGCCAGAAGTCGACGGGGTCTCCGACACCGAGACTGGCCGGGTCGCGCCGTCCGCGGCGCAGGCCGGGACCACCGACCAGCTGGTCGAGGACGCCGCGGATCTGCCAGAGGCGCTGGCTGGTGTACCAGCCCCTGTCGCCGCCGACGGAGAGCACGGTTGAGAACACTTGGGCGGGTTCCGCGGAACTGGTTGCCGTGCGCACGTCAGTGAGCACCGTGCCGCCCGACCAGGCCGGATCAGTGGCGGCAGGAGCGAAATAGGCGAGATCGGCATCGACGAACGAGGTGGGTACTTCGCCGCTTCGGGTGGCGGCAAGGCTGCGGCGGACGGCTTCGGTGAGCCCGAGGGGCTTGTTCGAGAAGGTGTCGGCGGTTCGGCGGTCAGTGACGACCACCTCGTTGACCAGGCTCTCGACCAGTTCTCGGGCCAGTCGAACCGGTACCGGTGTGACCAGACCCACCCAGTGGGACGAGAGCCCCGGCGTCAGGACCGGCACCTTGATGAGGCGCCGTCGTGGGAGTCCGGCGACCTCGGCGTAGATGGCCATCATCTCGGCGTAGGTGACGATGTCGGGACCACCGACCTCATAGATGCCGACGGGGATAGCACCGTCGGTTATGGCCTGGACCAGGAGCTCGAGGATGTCGCTGATGGCGATGGGCTGACAGCGAGTGGTGACCCATCGAGGGGTCACCATGATCGGGAGCACGTCGACCAGATAGCGCAGCATCTCGAAGCTGGCCGATCCTGCACCGATGACCACGCCGGCACGCAGTTCGACGACGTCGACACCGGTCGAAGCGAGGGCCTGCCCTACCGCGTGGCGGCTACGCAGGTGGACGCTGAGGGCGTCACTGTCCTTCCCCAGGCCACCCAGGTAGACGATTCGGCGCAGTCCGGCTCGAGAAGCATGGCGGGCGAAGTTGAGGGCGTCGCGCTCCTCGGTGAGCGCCCAGTCCGAACCCTGCCCGATCGAATGCACCAGGTACACGGCAACGTCGACGCCGCTGAGCGCCTCGGTGAGGTCCCCACCGACCGACCCGGCCACCACATCGACTTTGTCCCGCCAGGGAGCGCCATCGAGCTTCGCCGGGGTCCGAGCCAAGCAGCGGACCTCGCAACCATCAGCCAACAGTGCCGGAACGAGTCGCCCACCGACGTATCCCGACGCGCCCGTGACCAGGACCCTCGGGTGATCGTGAGGGAGGTCTTGCTCAGCATCTCCAACGTTCATGGTTAGAGCCTGACACGAGTGAGTACACCCGAAACCCAATACGGAAGTCTGGGTCCTTCGACGTCCGGGCACCTACGTGGGGACCCTGCTCCAGAACAGTGCCAGATGGGTCGTGCACCTTTGGGCCTCAGGCGTCGGTTGGTGTGACGGAACTCGGTGCCATACGACGGCTGTAGTCCCAGCTCACCAATGACACGGGTCGAAGGCGCAGGCAGACCTCGTCAGCGGAACGGGCGCGCAGCCGCTCGGCAAGCGGGCTGCTTAGCGAGCCGAGATAGCGAACGAGGAGGCGATCGAGAGTCGCTGCGCCAGCCTCTCGGTCCAGTTCGACCTGTGCAAAGCCGCGGACTCCCCGATAGGGAGGGGTGTCGGCTGCCACCTCGAAGCCACACTCTGCCCGCCGCTCGAGACAGCTGACCAGGGTCGAGGTTGGTCGGGTGGCACCCAGCAGCTCGAACCCATCGGCGATAAACCAGACGGACATGACGAGTGGCAACCCAGACAGGGATTGCACGCCGAGTCGCATCGGAATCACCGAATGGTTGAGGAACTGGCGGACCGTTGCAGCCGACCAGGGTCCTCGAATCTCGGGCCATTGCATCTGGGACACTTCGCCAGCCTATTGCCGTGCACCGCCGCTTACCGAAGGGGCTTGCCCCAGAATGGCTGGGGCCGGCCGGGCCCAGAGCTCAGTCGGGCGGCCCGGCAGTCGTCACGTTCGGAACCCCGCGCTGGTAGTCGGATTCGTCGGGCTCGAGGGCGAGGGCTACCCGGAACGAGACCACGGCGGCACCGACGGTGGAGGCGAGGATGCCCCACCGGGTGAGCCGAGGTAGCCGCCGGAGCGCCAAGAGGGTGACCGTGGCGTCCACGGCGTCGGCCATGCCGGCCAGGGCAACCCACGGACGGGCCTCGGAGTTGTCGACACCGAGAGCACGCAACGTGCCGAGGCCGAGGGCCAGGTCACGCCCGCCCATCGTCCGAGCCAGGAGCCGGGCATCGGCCGACTCGGCGGCGTCGCCAATCCACGGACGGGTCATCAGCGTTGGGGCGACCAGAGCGGTACAGCCGATCCCTACCCTTCCCAGGGCGACGAGTTGGGTCAGCCGGCGGGGGACCGACGAAGTCATGGAGCTGACAGTAGCGGGGACGACGCGGACCTCAGCCCCCGGCAGTCCGCCAACACGATCTCGACGGCGGAGCCGAGTGGCCTCCGGATGGCCTACCACGCGCTCTTCGGCACCACTTCGCCAGGCAGCGTCACGACCAACCGGCTGTCCAATCCGTGCCGAATGGTGCCGGTTGGTGCTCGGCAAGCACTTCGACATCGTAAACGCGCCCACAGCCGGTGTTCGGGGTCGCCTGGCGACGAGACCCTCAACATGCACGCCAAGGCGGATCAGTCCCAGTGAACTTCGCCGGGGTGTCGACCTCGCGGTGCTGAGGAGGGCGAGCGAGCGCCGCCGCGATCAATGGGTGGCAGTAGACGCCAAAGTGGAAGCGAAGATCTGCCAGGCGAGCAGGCTCTTGGCCTGTGGGTGCCAGATGTACATCTTGGTCTCTCCGGTGTCCTCAGAATCCTGAATCGACATCCGATGCCGAATTGGGCGACTGCCGGGTGACGGATGTTGGGGGAGGCTCGGGGCCCCTGCGCAACGCTTCGGGTAGTTCCTGCATGCCACGCGCCCGGAGTGCCGACACCGAGTCCGGTACCTCACGCGCAGGTTGCGCTCGCCGGTCGATCAGGACATTGGCGCGATCGCGCAGGACGAACCGGCATCCATACTCCGTCTCGATCGACATCGACTCGGCCATCAGGCCGTTCTCGACATCGATGACGACGCCGTCGTCGCCGGGGTAGAGAGCGCGCAGATACGCGGGGGCGAAGACGACAACGCCAGCGACCTCACCGACAGGCTCGCTGTCGGGTCCGGGCCAGAAGTCTTCGTAGAGGAACGGTGCGGTCGACTCGCAACAGCCCGTCCCGATCGTGAACACCAGCGTGCCGCGACGATCGCGCGCCGCCTGTTCGACGACGCGCTCCGCCGCGATGGTGCCGGTCACTATCAAATGTTGCCGCTCAGGGCTGAGAAGTGCACATAGCCGCTGCGATCAGTGGCGGTGTTCTGCCACACGTGCTTGATCTGGCGGTACTCGTTGTAGCCGTAGTCACCGAGTTCCCGCCCGATGCCCGACTGCTTGTACCCACCGAATGGCTGCGTCGGGGTGATCATGTGGTAGTCGTTGATCCACACGGTGCCGGTGCGCATGCTCGCGGCGACCGAGTGTGCCCGCTCGAGGTTCTTCGACCACACGCCGCCGCCGAGACCGTAGATCGAGTCGTTCGCGATCTTGATCGCCTCGTCGTCGGAGTTGAACGGGATCACGCACAGCACCGGACCGAAGACCTCTTCCCGCGCGATCTTCATCGAGTTGTCGGCCTCGAAGATCGTGGGAAGGAAGTACGCGCTCTGATCGAGCCCGGCGGCCAGATTCGTGGGCTTGGTGCCACCACACAGCAGCTTGGCACCCTCGTCGAGCCCCAGCTTCACGTAGCGCTCGGTCGTGTCGACCTGGCTCGGAGCGACGAGCGGTCCGAGGTCGGTGGCCATGTCCATGTTGTCGCCGATGACGATCTTCGCTGCTCGCTCCACGAGCAAGCCGACGAACTCGTCGTAGATCTTGCGCGACACCAACGCACGCGTTCCCGACTCGCAGACTTGACCGTTGTGGAAGAACGTTCCCCACAGCACGCCGGCAGCGGCGAGGTCGAGGTCGGCATCGTCGAGCACGATGTTCGCCGACTTGCCACCGAGCTCGAGCGTCACCTTCTTCACGGTGCCGGACGCGAGCTGCATGATGCGCCGCCCGACTTCCGTCGAACCAGTGAACGCGACCTTGTCGACGAGGGGGTGCTGTGCGAGCTCCTCGCCCGCGCTGCCACCAGGGCCCGTGATCAAGTTCACGACTCCCGGCGGGATATCCGCCTCCGCGAGCACCTTCACCATTTCGATCGCGCTGAGCGAGGTGAAGCTCGCCGGCTTGAGCACGACACAGTTGCCGGCCGCGATAGCAGGACCGATCTTCCAACCGGCCATAAGGAACGGGAAGTTCCACGGCACGATGCCACTGCACACGCCGAACGGCTCGCGCCTCACGATGCTCTTGGCGGGTGGAAACGGACTCTCGCCGCGCTCGATGACATCTGGCTCGTTCTCCGCGCAATCGGCAAACGCCTGGAAGGTCGAGACCGCTCCCGGAACATCGGCGAACATCGCCTTCTTGATCGTTCCGCCGCCATCGCGCGCTTCGATCTCGGCGATCTCCGCGCTACGCCCGTTGATGATCTCAGCGGCCGCACGCAGCTTCGATGCGCGCTCCCTGCCCGACATCTTCGACCAGGGCCCGTCGTCGAATGCCTTGCGCGCTGCTTCCACGGCACGCCTCGCGTCCTCGCGGCCTGCCTTGGCGACGTCGGCGATTTTCTCTCCAGTCGAAGGTGCATAGGTGGGGAAAGTCTCGCCCGATTGTGCGTTGACCCACGCACCATCGATGAACAGCTGCGCGTCGCCCATCGCGACTCCTCTCAGAGGGAATCTGTTGTCAAGTCACTGTAAATGCTTATCGAATCCGACGGCAACCCTGACGGGTTTGTGATCGTCGAAAACGGCAGCCCTTGACGATCCCCGTCGGTTTGCCGGCTCCCTGAGGCTTCCTCGGCTTGGGGTGCCGGAGCTTTACATCAGGAGCGATCGGAGCATCTCCATTTCCCTGGGATGCCCTTGGCTCGTCCTCGATCAACTTGCTGACCTTCATGACTGACGCTTGTACTTCACATCGACGGGGACCCGCTCGCCCAGCGGGGTGTCGCAGCTGGCCCCGTTCACGATGGACTCACCGCACCCAATCGATGATCCGGACCCAGCGGAGTTGCGTCGCAGGGACGCCGCCTTCGGACGGCACTGTTGCGTTGAGCGCGACCGCGCCCGGCCGCCTTGGATCTCGTGCCCTGGCCCTTGATGGACGAGGCTGTCGCGGTGAAGGACCACCGATCCACTCGCCCGCGGGTGCCGAGAATGTCATCCGGGTACCTTGATTGATCTCTGTTGCATTGATCGATCGTCCGGCGCGAGGTAGCCAGCCTCGGTGAGGTTGGCCCTTCAGACCACGAGCGCAAGCTCGTCGAACGCCGCGGCAAGGGTCATTCTGGGGCGCACATCCATCCCGAGTTCGTAGTGCCCTCGCCTTAGGTTCTGGATGAAGGCGTGCCCTCGGATCACGACGCTGGCGGTCCGGTCCTGTTTCAGGCCCCGCATCGGTCGGAGCCTGGCTTTGAGGCGCCCATGATCGGCTTCGACGCGGTTGTTGGCGTACTGGGTGGTGTCGTGAAGTGCATCCGGCAGGAGCTCTGCAACGACTCGGACCAGGGCGTGGGCCCGATCGGAGGTGATCTCGGCCGGCTGGCCATGGGCAGCGATCACCGAAGTGATGAACTTCGTGGCGGCCCTAAGGTCTCGCTTCCTGGACACGAACACGTCGATGACCTGCCCATCTTGGTCAACGGCCCGGTAGACGTATCGCCAGAACCCAGACACCTTCACGTACGTCTCGTCAACGAACCAGCATCTACCCACGCGGTGCCGGCAGGGCTGGGCCGCCTCGATGAGCGACGGCGTGAATCGCTGGACCCACCGGTACAGGGTCACGTGGTCGACCTCGATGCCGCGTTCGGCGAGCAGTTCTTCCAAGTCCCGGTAGGACAATCCGTAGCGCAGGTACCAGCGCACGGCCAACAGGATGATCTCAGGCGGGAACCGGAATCCAGCGAATCCTGTGACAGGGGGCTGGATGGATCGAACGAGGTGTCGGCGCTTCACAGCTGCAGCCTCGCCTGTCCGCGGCCCAGACACGAGCCCTGCTGTGGCCGAGCGGCGTCGCGCTCAATGCAACAGAGCCCTCGCCGATCAATCATTCACCAACGTGAGACTTCGCAGTGATCCTGTGGCTCGCGGCCATGCCCTGGACTACCGTTGCCGAAGGAGGGCGGATTCCATGGGGGCAGAGAAGAAGAATGCGGAGTCAGACATGGCACGTCCTTCGGCGACGTGCTTCCCGGTGAACGCGGATCTCAGTGAATTGCCGGCGGTGTGGCCGGTGGGCCCTGGCGAGCGTCTCGCCTACGTAACCGTCCAGACCGACACGACTGACGTGCCGTGCGGACTCTACTGGGGCAGCTTGACAGTCGGAACCGCCATTCCCGTACCCGCGCCGATCCACGTGGGCAACGCGTCGCCAGCCGCGTAGGGCCGGATTCGTGACCCAGAATGGCAGCGCCGAGGAGGATTCGGCCGAAGCCCGGCTAGCGCTCCTGATCAATCGGCTGCTTGCATCCATGGACGAAGTCGCCGAGTCGGGTGCCTGGCCCCGCGTGATGGCACTGGCCGATGACGTCCTGGCCGTCGATCCGGGCAACCGGCGTGCCGCCGCGCTGGTCGATCGGGCCCGACTGGAACAATCCCTACCGGAGGGCGAGCGGGCCTTCGTGAGCTTGCTCTTCGCTGACATCGTCAAATCGACCGATCTTGCCGACGTCACGGAGCCGGAGACGGTACGCCACGTCTTCACGTTGTACCGGCAGGTGGCAACCGACGTGGTCGGCGAGCTCGACGGGCGAGTGCTCCAATTCCAGGGGGATGGGGTCGTCGCCTGCTTCGGGTACCCCAACGTGCACGAGGATGACGCACGTCGAGCGGTACTTGCCGGTCTGCGCCTCATCGATGGGATGGCAGATGCCAGTCACGAATTGCACCGTCGCTACCAGATCGAGCCAGTCATCCGGGTCGGCATCCATTCGGGAACCGTGGTGGTCACCGGACTGACGTCTGGCGCAGTCGACGCTGCCGACATCGTCGGGTCGGCCGCCAACGTGGCCGCTCGGTTGCAGGGCGAAGCCGAGGCCGGGACCTTGGTCATCAGCGACGCCACACGGCAGCTGGTTGAACCGCACTTCGTGATCGAACCGGCCGGTGAGCGGCTCCTCCGCGGGATCGCACGTCCGATCGGCATGTTCCGCGTCCTGCGTCCGACCGTCGCAGGGGCGCGATCCGGACCGCAGGTCGTGGATTCGGTCCCGTTCATCGGTCGGCCGCACGAGATCCGCACCCTCCGACAGAGATGGGAGCGCGCGGTAGCTTCCTGCGCCGACCGCCAGGGAACAACGGACTTGGTGGGCGTCATCCATGGGCCGGCCGGCATCGGAAAGTCGAGAATGGCAGCGGAGCTCTGCGAGCAGATCCGCGCCGAGGGTGGAGCCGTCCTCGAGGCACACTGCTCGCCTTACCACGCCAATGTTGCACTGTGGCCCATCGGGCGGATGCTGGAGCAGCTGCTAGATCTCTATCCGGAACAGTCTCAGGACGATCGGCTGGCCGAGATCGAACAACGCCTCGAGGATGCCGGTCTCGACAAGGCCGAGACACTGCCGCACCTGGCGACGCTCCTCGGTCTCGAACTCGCCGGCGACTGGGCCACGCCGCAGGTCGATGCCCTCGCCCTCCGGACTGAGACTCTTCGGACCCTGGTGGCCTGGCTCGGTCAGGTGGCCAAGACCACACCCTGTCTGATGCTCATCGAAGACCTCCACTGGGCGGACCCGACGACCGTTGACCTGCTCGGACTCATGGTCGCCGAACGCATACCGGGTGTCATGATCCTGGTCACCAGCCGGTCCACGCCCGAAGCCGAATGGGCCGCGCGCTGTCTCGACATCGTGCTCGAACCACTGAACGACGAAGAAGCCGCCGTGTTCGTCAACCAGGTGGCCCAGGATTCCGACCTCGGACCGGACCAGCGACATGCGATCACCGAACGAGGCGGCGGCGTCCCACTGTTCCTTCAGGAACTGGCCCGAAGTGCGCTGACGGCCACGCCTGGCGAGGTCCTCCCTCCCAGGCTCCATGAGTTGCTCACTGCCCGCCTCCGGTCCCCCCGAATCGATCTGCGGGTCGCCCAGCTGGCTGCCACGCTGGGGACCGAGTTCGAGGCCAATCAGCTGAGTCAGATCGCCGACGTCCCCGTCGACGACGTGCTGGACCAACTCGAGCGGGCGGACATCATCGAGCCCGTGGGGGAAACAAGGCGGGGACTGTACCGCTTTCGGCACGGTCTACTGCGAGACGCCGCGTACGAGACCCAGGTGCTCGATTCGCGGCGCTCCAACCACAGCCGGATTGCCGAGCTCCTCAGCGCCACCTCCGCCACTCCGGGGGATCTGGCAATCGTGGCCCAGCACCATGATCTGGCCGGCGACCCAGTGCAGGCCATTCCGGCCTATGTCGCAGCCGCCCAGGCGGCACAGTCTGCGGCCAGTCACACCGAGGCCCGTCGGCAGCTCGATCGAGGGCTCGAGTTACTCCACCAGCTGCCCACCTCCGAAGAACGCGACCTTACCGACCTGATGATCCGGATGTTGCGGACAGTCAGTGTGAGCTCGCTCTTCGGATACGGCTACGCGGGCGTCTACGAAGACTTTCGGGTCGCGGACGACATCTGCCGCCGTCTCACCAGCCGGGCCGAGATCATGCCGGCACAGGTCGGAGTATGGAGCTACCTACTGGTGCGGGGCGACGCGGAAGCGGCCGGAGTGGTGCTCGAACCTCTGGCCACTCAGCTCGACGCGCCCGAGACGGCTTGGTTCGCGCCAGAGATCCGCTCGTGCATCGGCTACAGCGAGTTCTACCGCGGCAGACTCGACGACGCCCGACGTTGGTTCGAAGAAGCGTGGGCCGGCTACCTCGCTCGCCCAACCGACGCCACCGCCTCGCCGTTTTGGCCCCTTCCCCACGATCCGGTGCCCGTGACGGCGGTCGCCCTGGCCTGCATCGCAGGACTCCAAGGACGCACCGCCGACAGTGCTGCGTGGGAGCAGACGGCAATCGCAGCAGCCGAGCAGCTCGACTTCCCGTTTGGCCCCTTCAGCTCGGCGTTCATCTCGACCTACCTGGCATGGCTCCGGATGCTCACCGGCGATCCGGCCGGGGCGCGTCAGTTCGGTCAGCGGACGTTGGACATCGCTGCAGCGTGCCGATTCGACTACTTCTCGGTGATCGGCAGGCAATACACGCTGGTGCCCGACGCGGACCTGCTGAGCGACCCAGCCGAGCTCCTCCAGTGCGAAGTCGGGATGGACCTAGTCGGCCACGTCGCATTCCGCCCCGCCTTCCTGGGAATTGTCGCCCGAAACCACGCCTACGGCGGGGATCTCGACCAGGCGTTGGCGAGGCTAGACGACGCCTTCGTCGGGGTTGACGTGTCCGGAGAGCGCATTCACCTGCCGGACCTCCTGCGATTGCGGGCCGAGCTGACCGCCGCTGCACACCCGGACCGCACCGACGCCGTCGTCGCCGACCTGCTGTCCGCCATTGAAGTAGCGAAGTCGCAGGGTTCCGTCCTGTTGGCGCTGCGTGCGGCCAACCAACTGGCAAGTCTCGAGGTCGGCATCCGTCCTACGGACTGGTGCGACGTGCTCCGGTCGGTGCTCGATACCTTCCCTCCCGACTCGGCGAGCCCCGAGCTGGTCGATGCCCACTCCATCCTCGGAAGCTGACATGGGTGCCTGCGAGTTGTAGAACACCAAAATCTCGATCGTGACGCACGAGCACGACTGGAAGTCCATCTCCGCTATCGCTCCGCTCAAGTCTCGGCCCGCGCCTGCCTCCGGCCACACGTTCAGCGG
>Ga0209048_10004747_pt1 | contig 12968 bp, 11 predicted proteins | sample FrelakmetCRP12CR_FD_187146 | JGI IMG/M metagenome (GOLD analysis project Ga0209048, IMG submission 187146) | Freshwater lake sediment microbial communities from the University of Notre Dame, USA, for methane emissions studies - CRP12 CR (SPAdes)... | ecosystem: Environmental > Aquatic >... | reverse complement strand
TAAGGAACTGCCGCGATACTATCGCGGTTGCGCGGTGTCGGTCATTCCTTCGCTCGAGGAAGGCTTCGGTATCCCGGCCGCCGAGGCGATGGGCTGCGCGATACCCGTGGTTGCGACCGACGCCGGCGGCCTACCCGAAGTGGTTGAGAATGGCGTGACCGGGTACGTTGTACCCAAAGGCGATGCCGCGGCGCTCGCAAACGCAATCGATGGGCTGCTCGCGGATGACGCGCTCAGATCCCACATGGGGGATGCTGGCCGCGCCCGAGCAATCGAACGCTTTGATTGGGATTTGTCGGTCAAGAAATTCGAGGCCGTTTACGCAGGCGCGCTGAAGAAAAGGTGTGGGCCATGACCGAAAAGCTGTTTTCATTTCGTTGGGACATCGATCACCGTGCGTGTATTACCGATGGCTTGCCTCGGATCATGCGAGTTTGTGATGAGTTTGGCGTGAAAAATACGTTCTTCGTCAATATGGGGCGCTCCACCAATCTCAAGGAATGGTTGATGAAAGGTGGCCTTAAGGGCTCAAAAGCCAAACTCAACGACATGGAAGCGGTGCATTTGATCAAGAAGATCGGATGGCCGCGGTTCATCCTTGAGACCCTGTTATCACGTCCGGTAGGCCGCTCCTTTGTCGATCGACTACAAGAACTGGTGGCGGCAGGCCACGAACTCGGCCAACACGGGGGCTCCGATCATGTGGTATGGAGTCGTCGTTTCTTTGAACTTCCGGAGGCCGTGATCGCGCAAGACGTCGCCGATGCGCACATCGAAATGACTCGGCTGTTCGGCCGCCCGGTGGGATTTACCTCGCCGGGCTTCAAGTCCGACGAGCGCATTACGCGTATCGTTGAAGAATTGGGATATCGCTATGATGGAGATGCGATTGGCGGCGAGCCGCACCATCCCGCTTATGCCGGCGCAGCGGTTAAACACTGGCGCATTCCGGTGACGATGTGCGGACCCCGGACTGTACCTTTACTCGAATGGCACGGTGCCCGGCAGACGTCCGCAGATGACGTCATCGCAGACATCAGCAGGCGCCTCGACGGCGAGCGCTGGGTGGTCCTCTACGGACATCCGTGTTACGAGGGCGTCAACGACGGAGTGCTAAGGCGGGTGTTTCGTACCGTGCTTGAGCGCGGCTTTCGCTTCGTCACCCATCAGCAGATGGTTGAACAGCTGCATTGAAGTCGCCCCCGTGATAGCGGGACCCCGATAATTACTGGGATTCGCGCGACCGCCGCTCGGTAGTCGGCGCCCCGAAGACTTCGTTGTGGACGCCGCCATGCCCAGTCGACATTGGGATACTCCCCTGTCGTCAAATTAAGACAATTGCAAATGCATTTCCCCTGCGATTAACTCGCATTGCGCTAAGAGCAAACCCGTCGAAAGGCGGGGACGCAAAGCCAACGGTCTAAAGGCTACTGAGCCTACGACAGCGGGGTTGCCGGCGAGAGGGCATACAAGCCTGAACGTCGTAATTCCTTAAATCGCATCCCCGACCTTGGTAATTGCTGCTCTTCGCGGCGGTGATTCATTACTTGACTTCCGGGGTATGGAAATGCGAAAGGCGCTTTCTTCGATTGCGGTACTGCTCATTTTGACGGGCTGTTCAGGATATAGTCAGAGCACCTCGGGAGGTACCAATCCATCAGCGACGGGCAATCAATCGGCGGCGGCCAGTGCCTCGCCGACGATCTCAGGCCAGCCTGTCACCGCATTGAACGCCGGTACCGCCTATATGTTCTTGCCGACCGCGTCCAACGCGAATGGAGCGACGCTGACATTTGCGATTCAAAACAAACCGTCTTGGGCCGTCTTTAACGCGTCGACCGGCGAGCTCGCGGGTACTCCGGGCGCCTCCGATGTCGGCAGCTACAATGGAATCCAAATCAGCGTCAGCAACGGTGCCGCGACGAGCGCGCTACCGGCCTTTGGCATCAGCGTAACGCAATCTTCAACCGGCTCGGCAACGCTTTCTTGGCTTCCGCCGACCACGAATACCAATGGAACACCGCTTACCAATCTCGCCGGTTACAAGATTTACTACGGGACCAACTCATCTTCCCTGAACCAGTCGGTGCAGATCGCCAATCCCGGCATTGCAAACTACGCCATAGACAATCTTTCGCCGGCGACGTGGTATTTCACTGTCGTGTCCTATAACAGTCAAAATATCGAAAGCTCGTTGTCAGCGGTCGTAAGCAAGACAATTACGTCTTGAGGCTCTTGACGTGCGTCGTTTGGTCACGACGTGGGCGTTCATGGCTTAGCGATCCGTGTCATTAGGGCTCGCAATTGAACGGCCGCGTAGCGCCGCGAATACTCGAGCCTGCTTGCACCGGCGTCGAGGCGGTTCAGCACCGAGGCGCGGTTACTTCTAATTAAGAGCGCTTGCCAGAGCCCAATCTGCGATGACTGGCGGCCCTTCCTGGACGGGCCGCGCTGCATTTTCCGCCGCACTCCGATAAGTACCCGCCCAAATCCACCCACAACGGGCCCGCATGAACCATTATGATGCGGCGACCGCACGGTTCTCTTGATATAGTTAACGAAATCCATCATTTGAGCGCGACGCAAATCCTACGTGCGGATTCTAATAACATCGTATGAATATCCGCCGCTCGGCGGCGGCGGCGCCAAGGTCGTTTACGGGATCGCCTCGCGCTTGCGTGGGCGAGGCCACGACGTGGATGTTTTCACGATGGGCTTCCGGGGTCTGCCGACTTCGCAGAATGCCGATGGCGTCAATATCCGGCGCATGCCCGGGATTCGTCTGCACATGTCCACCTGCTACTTCCCGGAGATGATTCCGTATGTGCTGTTTACCGTGCTGGCCGTGCGCAGGAGGATTCGAAGCACGCAATACAGCATCAATCATTCGCATTTCATTTTTCCCGGCGGAATCGTTTGCTATTTCTTGAAGAAGCTCACGGGCCTCCCGTACATCATTACCGCGCACGGTTCAGATGTTCCCAACTACAATCCGAACCGCTTTCGATTGTTGCACCGAATTCTCCGTCCTTTTTGGCGCCGGGTCGTGTCCAACGCTGATTTGATTATTTGCCCGAGCAAGTCCATTGAAGATTTGATCAAGAAGACGACGACGCAGGTACGCACCCAGATCATTCCCAACGCGATCGACACCGATAAATTTAAGCCTCGCGAAAAGGATCCCAAGAATTTGCTGGTCGTGACCCGGATGTTCGAGCGCAAGGGGGTGCAGTACCTGTTGCGCGCCCTGGCCGGAACGAGCGGCGCGTTCAATGTCAATATCGTCGGCGACGGGCCCTACTTGCACGAGCTCAAGGCGATGGGTCAGGAATTGAAGATCGATGCGCATTTTTGGGGTCATGTCGACAACGATTCGGCCGAGCTCAAGGCGCTTTACGAAACCGCTTCGATCTTCGTGTTCACGTCCGAGGCAGAGAATTTCCCAATCGTGCTGCTCGAGGCAATGATCGCCGGCGCCGCAATTATCACCTCAAGCGGTACCGGTTGCGCCGAAGTCGTCGGCGATACTGCGCTGTTGGTGCCGGTTCGCGATCCCGAGGCGATTGCGTCCGCTTTGGATAATTTGACACGCGATCCGGATCTGGTGGCGCGCCTCGGCAAGTCGGCGCGCGAACGCGTCATTTCTCGCTTTGGATGGGACGGCGTGATCGACCAACATATCGATGTCTATCGCCAATTCGAGCACAATTCGCCGCAACGCCATCGCGCGACGGCCAGCAAAAGCTTGCGCATCCTGTGCCCTACCTACTGGTACCCGTCCTACGCAGATGATACTCAGGCGATTTACGTTCACGACATCAATCGGCACTTGGTACGTCAAGGACATCAAGTTTGCGTCGTCGCGCCGGGCAGACCCGGCATCCCGTTGCGGGAGACATTCGACGGCGTTGAGGTTGTTCGATTCCCGTTTGAACTGCCGGAGGATTTGACCTACGGCCGCGTCGCCCAAAGCAAGGTTACGAATTTGGCGAAGCTCAATCGCCTGTACATCATGGCGCGCTACTTGGTCGCTCAATATCGGGCATCCGTCGCCGAAGGCCGGCGATTTCAAGCCGATATCGTTCATGGGCACTGGGCCATTCCGACCGGACCCGCGCTGGTTGCGATTGCCCGTAAACTCCAAATTCCGTCGGTGATCACCATGCACGGCGGAGACGTCTACGTGAACGTCGCGGAAGGCTATGATTTTCCGACGCGATGGTACGTCAAACCAGTCCTCGAGTGGACGCTGCGATCGGCGTCGGCTCTCACGGCGATCAGTGAGGACTGCAAGTCGCATGCGTTGCACGCGGGGGCGCGCGAATCCTCGATCACCGTGGTCATGAACGGCGCTGATTTGAGGCGCTTTAGTCCGGCACCGGAAGGCACGAACCCGAGGGCGGAATTCGGTCCGCACATGATATTTGCGTGCCGCCAGCTGTTCCCGCGCAAGGGAATTCGATTTCTAATCGAGGCCGTCGCAGCGTTGAAGCCAAAATATCCGGATATACGGCTAATCATTGCCGGCGACGGATTCGAACGTCCGAAGCTCGAAGAGCTCGCCAGAACACTGGGCATCGCAGAGGCAACGCAATTCCTCGGATGGTGCGCGAACAAGGAGCTGCCCCGATATTATCGCGGCTGTGCGGTGTCCGTGATTCCTTCCCTCGAAGAAGGTTTTGGCATCCCGGCCGCGGAGGCGATGGGCTGCGAAATACCGGTGGTTGCAACCGATGCGGGCGGCCTGCCCGAAGTCGTCGAGGACGGGGTGACGGGCTTCGTCGTACCCAAAGGCAATTCGGCGGCACTGGCCAAATCCATGGATCGACTGCTGGCCGATGCCGCTTTACGCGACAAAATGGGCAAAGCCGGCCGGATACGCGCCTTGCAACGCTTCGATTGGGATCGATCGGTCGAGAAGTTTACCGAGGTATATGCCTCGATTCTCGTCGGCAATCGCTCATGAACGACGCCAGACAGAAGCCGTTCCTATCCCGTTGTTGAGGGTTCCGGGCACCCTCAGGCGGCCTGAGCCGCGTCCAAACTTCTTTTCGTGCTAACCGCGACCAGCACGAGGGCAGCGCCCATCACGAACGGCAGAACCTTCAGCGGCACCAGCGTATAGTGAAATAAGAAGCGTTGGTAAGCGAAGAACGAAGCGAACGAAATCATGATCGCCACTGAATATTGTCGCGGAAAGTAAAAGGCGTATGCGATTGCCGTCACGTCGGCGACGAAGAAGAATCGGTCATGCATCTTCGGTAAGAAGAACGGCGTCATCAACACCGACAGCAAACAAAGCTTGAGAATCAACGGCGGGTCCAGACGAACGCGGCTGCGCACGACGTACCACACGTAATAGCTGCCGATGACCGCCATCAGCGCGACGCCTGCGATGACCAGCGGATCGAAGAATCGATCCGGCAGCCAAAGGTACAAGTTCGGCGCATCCTTGCTCAGACTGTGATAAGTCACCGTCTGGCTCATGTACACAGTCGCAAGGTCGATCGCGGGCCGGCCTTCAAGCCAAGCCGGCACCATCGCCAGCGCGTAGACGACCGGAACCAGCAGCAAATGCCAGAATCGTATCAGGCGCCGCAGCCAAAACGCGCACAGCGCGGGCGCCAGGAACATGCTCTGAAACTTGATTGAGAGCGCAAGCGCAAACGCCATCATCGCCAGCGCCCCCCGCCCCTGCATCAGCAATAATATGCAGGCCAACAAGAATCCCGTATAGATGCTGTCCGCCTGACCCCACATGGCGCTGTTGCAGATCACGGTGGGCGCGAGCAGCACCGTCAGCGCCGCCCATAGGGGCAACAAGCCAGTCCGATAGCGCATTCTGACAATCAGAAACACCAATCCCGCGCAGATCAAATCGAAAACGATCGATGGGATCTTCACCGCCATGACCGCGGGCAGATGAGGAAATGCCACCGAAGTCCAAAACAGAAGATAAAGATACGGAGGCGTGTAATTCGAGACAGGCGTTCCGGCAGCGGCAAAGCCATGTTGCTGCACCGCCGAATACCAGACGCTCGTGAAATTGTTGAAATCGCTGGTGATGAAATCCCGGAACATGTACCTCACGTACATCGCAAACACGACAATGAGTGCAGCAGCGGCGTAGTCAATGGCGCGTGTCGTCGCAATATCGAGAGTGCCATCGGTATTAGAATGTTGCATAAACGCTTACCTTGCGAACAAGATGCTGACGTGAGAACCGCCCTCCAAACCGACGCGGCTCCCGCTCCATGCAAAGCCCCAGATGGCACCCGCGATGAGTACGGAGCACACGGCAGCCGCAAGCTTTGATGATCGCCGCAGCAGGATGAAAATCACCGCGCCGACTAACGCCCCGGAGGCGAGCAGCAGGAACTTCAACGTTCGCAGCGTCAATTTTCCCCGATACATGATGTAGTTGAACGCGTGCTGCGCCGCGGTTGCGTCGATCCAGTTGGCCGTCGCAATATCCGGCTTTCCGTCACCGTTCAAATCGCGCACCAACAGCGAAAACGGATTGCCGCCGGCGTAATAGTCCTCGCGCGGTGCGAATCGAAAATCGCCTTGATTCATGAAGACGCTCACGAGACTCCCCGCGTACGTGCAGCAGTTCGGGTAGGTCGTGTTGGTAATCACAATGTCGGGTTTGCCGTCCCCGTTGAGATCGGCGATCGCAACCGATTTGGGCATCCAAATCGCCGGCAGGTCGACTCGGCGTTCGAATTGTCCGTCGCCCTTGCCGGCAAACACGGTCACCGATCTTCCGCCATCGTTGACCGTCACGAGATCGAGAATCCCATCGCCGTTCAAATCGCCGGCGCGGATACTATGCGGCGAGTGGCCGGTCCGAAAGATCAGCGGCGATTTGAATGTACCGTCGCCGTTGCTCAGGATGACGGCTATGGTGTCATCGGCGTAATTCGCGAACGCCAAATCCGGAATGCCATCCCCGTTGAAGTCGCCGACGGCCACCGCGCCGGGCGCAGCGCCCGGATGCAAATCCACGCGCGGCTTGAACGTACCATCGCCGATTCCGAAAAAGACACTGGTAAAGAAAGGTGCCGTGTGACATGCCACCGCGACATCATCGTTGCCGTCGTGATTGAAATCCGCAACGACAATTTCATGATCACCGCTGCAGGATGGATAGGCCGTCCTGGGCCGGAACGTGCCATCGCCATTGCCGAGCAACACGCTGATCGTATTACTGTCCTGATCCGCAACGACTATATCGCGGTGCCCGTCGCGATTGAAGTCGCCGGTTACCGCGAACTTCGGTTTGGTGCCAACCGGGTAATATCGAGGCGCCGCGAACGTGCCGTCGCCATGGCCGTCGAACACGGCGATGCTATTGGCACCGGCCACCGCGACGATGAGATCCAGATGACCGTTGCCACGAAGATCGTCGGCGAACACGGCATGCGCGTGTTCTTCCACTGGCAGAGTCACGCGGCCGCGAAAGGCGTCGGCCGCCGCGTCGGCGGCAGGCGCCGCTACCGCGAACAGCGCCAAAGTGACCCCCAGCGACCTTGTGCGCAACAAATGCAAAGAATCAAACATATCTACCTCTCATTCTCAATCATGCGTCCGGCGTCCGCGCGCCGCTCCACTTTCTCGATCAAAAAGCGCGGTCGGGCCTTGGTCTCGCTGTAGATCTTAGCGACATATTCCCCCACGATACCGATACACAGGAGTTGCACGCCGCCGAGCAAGTATATGGGCACCGTGGTCGATGCCCAGCCGGGCAGCGCCCGGTCGGTAAACAGCTTGATCGCGATCGCCCAGACCGCCATTCCCAGGCTGAACACGCAGATGATGCCGCCGAGTCCGGCGATCAAGCGCAGCGGCACCGGACTGAACGAGGTGATGCCATCGAGGGCGAGCTTGATCATCTTGCCCAACGGATACTTCGATTCTCCCGCAACGCGATCAAGTCGATCGTAAAACACACTGGTGCTGCGGAACCCGAGCTGCGGAATTATGCCCCGCAAAAATAGATTCACCTCGGCGTACTGGCCGAGCGCCGCCAACGAAAGGCGGCCCATGAGCCGGAAGTCGGCATGATTCGGTATGATGTCGACACCGAGCAAGCGAAGCAAGCCGTAGTATCGAAGCGCCGACCAGCGCTTAAACCACGTATCCGTGGTTCGCGCCTTGCGCACCCCGTAGACGATTTCATAGCCTCCGGCATGCGCATCGACCATTTCCTCGATGACACTCAAATCATCCTGCAAATCCGCGTCAATCGAGATGACCGCATCGCCATCCGCGCTCATCAGCCCGCCGAGAAGCGCATTCTGATGGCCCAGATTGCGCGACAACTTGACGCCGACGAACAAGTCCGATTCTTTGGTGAGCGACTCAATGACCCGCCAGGTGCCGTCTTTGCTGCCGTCGTCGACAAACCAAATGTTGCTGCCGCTTGCTATTTTTCCGCGCGCGATCAGATCCCCCATGAGCCGCGCCAACCGCGGTGCCGCGTGCGGCAGCGCTTCTTCTTCGTTATAACACGGGACCACCAAACTAAGTCTCAAGTTGATCCCCTCTGCGCATCGCCCCCGCGCCGCGATATGCCGCGGCCGAACGACCACTTTGAGTTCGCCCAGTAGTTCCAGATCAAGGTGCCGATGGTGGCTAGAATCTGCGCCAGGATGTAAGGGAAGTGCAGCCTCTGCGCCAGAAATTCCATGAGCAACGCGTTCAACGTTAACCCGGCGGCGGCTACGATGGCAAATCGCGTGGCGGCGACGCGGTGCCGGTTGTCGCTGCGGAACGTAAAATAGTAATTCAGCAAATAGTTCGCGATCGTGCTGAGAAAGTAACCGAGGCTCGAAGCCAAGACGGCGTTCCAATGCCAGCGTTCGACGCTCCAGATCAGCGTGACATATTGGATAAGCGTCGCAATGCCGCCAACGATCAGGAAGCGAACGAACCTGTTTTCCAATGCCGCCGATACGATCGCCGCCTTGCGATGGCTAGGCACGTCGCGGCTCCGTTCGCCGAGCCAGGCACTTGAAGTAGACGGCTTCGACCGCTCGCGAAACGCTTTGCGCCGAAAAATCGGCTCGAACTTTGTTGAGTGCGACAGCCGATCGCCGCGTAGCGATATCGGGGCGGTCGATCAATTCGCACAGCCGCCTAACAAAACCATCGAGATCCGATGGCGGAACGAGCGCACCGTCCTCGCCGTCGCGCATAATCTCGGCAACTCCATCAAGCATCGAAGAGACGATTGTGGTTCCGGTCGCCATGGCCTCGAGTATCGTGATCGGCAGTCCCTCGTAACGCGAGGTCAGCAGCAAGGCATCGACGGCTGGATAAAATTCGGGCATATCGCCGACATAGCCAAAAAACCGAATCCGCTGCTCAATCCCGTGCCGCGCAGCGCGCTTGCGCAACTGCTGTTCTTCCGGTCCTGTGCCGGCGATCACGAAATACGCGGTCGGCCGCTGCGCCAGCACGGCGGCCGCCACGTCGATGAACAGCGAAAAATTCTTCTGATAGGACAGCCGGCCGATCCCGGCGACGATAAAGGCATCCGCCGGCAAACCCAGGCGCTGCCGGGCGGCGGCGCGCTGTTCGCGGCAAGGATGAAATTGGTCGAGATCAATCCCGTTGTGAATCGTGGTGACCCGGTCCGGCGGCATTCCTTCGTGTTCGACCAGATAATCGTGGGTCGTCTGCGATACCGCGATCACGTGAGTGGACAGGTGGTTCGACATCTTGTCGGCGATCGCCACCCAACGCTTCGGATCCAAGGCCTTGTCGTTGCAATGATCGTGATTGATTCGGATTTTAACACCGCATAAGGCAGCCAGCGGCTTCGCAATGACGTTTGCCCCGAGCAGATGCGTATGCACGATGTCGTAGCGGCGCGTAAGGCACATCCAGATCATTGACGGCACATAGAAGGGCACAATACGGGAAAAAGACAGCGACCGCACAGGAACATCGAGTGCCTTCACGCGGTCCCAGTACACGCCGCGTCCGGACATCGTTGCGACCTCGAGCTCGAACTGCGAGCGGTCGGCATAGCGGATCAGATTGATCAGTACGGATTGCGCTCCTCCGAGGCCGAGCGAGTCGATGACATGCAGGATGCGAAGGCGGCGATTCAAGACGGCAGTACCCGTCTATTTCGAGCGCTTGAGGTAGTCGACAATCTTCGCGCGCGTCGCGGCATCGGCGACGCCCGCGATTTCCATGGCAGTGCCCGGCACCGCAGCCTGCGGATTCTTGATGAACTGATCGAGCTTTGCCTCCGTCCATACGCCGCCTTGAGCGCGCATCGCAGCCGAATAATCCGCAAACCCGGGTGCCGAACCCGGTTTGCGCCCCATCACGCCCCACAAATCGGGACCGATTCGGTGCGAAGTGCCATTCTCCACTTTGTGGCAACCGCTGCAACTTGTTGCGAACGCGACCTCGCCCCCGCTTCCCGTCATCGGCCGTATCGAGACGATCGCATCGTCATCGTCCGCCCAAAGCACGATGCGTCCGTCGCTCCCCTCTGCGATATCCCGAATTCGCATGCCAATTTCGATGGGCTCTTCATAGGCAACCCTGTCATTGCGAATGCGGACCCGGAAAATCCGCTTGAACCCCAGCGAACTGACCAACAGATCGCCTTTCCAGACCGGGAAGAGATCCTTTTCCACACCGACCAGATTCGACACGCCGAGCGAAGGCACCCAGGCATAGAACGGGGCTTCGAAGCCCTCGTGATCGCCCTGCCTGGGGTTCAAGGGCCAGGCGAAGGTGCCGTAGTCGGTACCGTACGTGACGATCGGCCAGCCGTAGTTGAGGCCCTGCCTCAGTAGATTCAGCTCATCGCCTCCTTGCGGCCCATGCTCGGTTTCCCAGATATTGCCCTTCGGATCGATGTACATCCCTTGCGGATTGCGGTTCCCCAGGGTGAAGATTTCCGAGCGCCGCTCCTTGATGTGGATCAATATCGACTTGCCATAGCTTGCAGCCATGTCCTGCGAGATCATATTCGGCGACGCCAGTCCATTGAAACCGAAATCTCCCACGCCGAGTACCAGCGTATCAGCGTCGCGCATCGCCATGCGCCCCCCACCGAAATGTCCCGTGAACGGCGTGCCGTTGCGCCGCCCTTCCCCCTTGATCGGAAGACACGGTTGCGTCTCGAATATCGTTTCCCATTGCAACGACGGGTCGCCGGAGAGAAAGCGTTCTTTCGAGCCTTGGATCATCGATACGCGCTCCACCCAGCAGCCCTGATCATGTTTCCAGTAGTAGTGCGAGGTAAAAATGCGGATTTGGTCGCTTATTTGCTGAACGTAGAGTCCCGCGACGCGGAACCACCAGGCGATAATCTGGGTCCCGGCGTCCTCGCCGGCCACGCTCAGCGCATCCCCCTCGCTTGGTTTCTGCCAGAGCCCCCCGGTCGTATCCCTGGCAAATTCATCGCCGTTCAAGGGAACACGGAACGGCAATCTCTTCACGTGCAACGCATCGTGCGGATCCCAATTGAACAGGTATAAGAAACCATCGCCGGTGACGAGCAGGTATTGATCCTCGATTCGCGACAATCCGCCGCCGCGCACCGCCGGTTCCGGGATGTAGTTCCGGTAGAATTCGGTTTTCAGATTGTAAAACGCGGTATGAATGAGCGTCGTCGTTAATTTTGGATCGATCGTACCAGTCAGCTTTTCGGTCTTTTTCGTACTCCACACCGCCGCGCCTGCGGCGACGGCGATGAGCACGACGAGCGCCGGCAGCAGCAGTCGTCCCAGGCGCGGCGCCAGCGGAATCAGCACGAGCGCGGCGAAAGACACCGCCATGATCGAAAAGCGGGTTGTGTCGACGCGTACGATCAAAAAATACAAAAAGACGATGCCGAACAGGGCCAATATACCCGCGACGAGCCGGCCGACAGCGATCGGAAATCCAAAAAGAACATAGCCCACCGACACCAGCGCGCAAACGCCATAGGCTCCGAGGACGATTTCCAGTGCGCTGAACTCGTTTGGCTTCAATACCCATAACGGAACCTGAAACTTGAGCTGCGGGAGAATCAACGCCATGCAGGCGATCGCCGCGGCATGCCACAGCAAAAGCGCGAACGCCGGCCTGGCTCCCGAGCGCTGACGGATGGAAGAATCGTTCATTTTCGGCGCTACTTCGCCACGCGGTACACGATGCGGTAATGGAACAACGTTGGCTCCGAATAATACAGGGTATACCGCGCATATTCCTCGCGTCGCGGCAGCCTGTTGCCTGCGCTGCGCCCGCCAGAATGTGACGGATGGCGGGAATTAGTCATTGGCTATGTCCTATCATTAAGCTTTGTTTTAAGCTTCTAAAATCGGCCCAGGCAAGTACTGACATGAACTTCATGATTATCGCACAACCTGATTTTGGACACCGCCCTTGACCATTAAAGTACTGAGCGTTTTCGGCACACGCCCCGAGGCGATCAAAATGGCACCCGTTGTTCGCGAGCTTCAGCGGCGGCGATCCCAATTCGAATCGGTGATCTGCGTCACAGGACAGCATCGGGAGATGCTCGATCAGATCATGAATTCGTTCGCCCTGAAGGCGGATTTTGACCTAAATCTCATGACGCATGCCCAATCGCCCACCGAGGTCGCCGCACGCGTGCTTGCCGATCTCCCCGCCGTGCTGCGCAAGGTGCGACCGGACATGATGCTGGTGCAGGGCGATACGACGACGACTTGCGCCGCAGCATTGGCGGCATTTCTGGAACGTGTGCCGGTCGGCCACGTCGAGGCGGGCCTCAGAACGGGCGATCTGGAGCAACCTTTTCCCGAGGAGATGAATCGCAGGGTCACAACGGTTGTCAGCAGTTTGCATTTTCCGCCGACTGAGGCCGCTCAAAACGCCCTGCTCAGCGAAGGTGTCGATGCCCGGCGCGTCGTGATGACCGGCAACACCGTCATCGATGCATTGCTGCAGAGTGTGCGCAGCGATTATGTATT
>Ga0209048_10004746_pt1 | contig 12969 bp, 13 predicted proteins | sample FrelakmetCRP12CR_FD_187146 | JGI IMG/M metagenome (GOLD analysis project Ga0209048, IMG submission 187146) | Freshwater lake sediment microbial communities from the University of Notre Dame, USA, for methane emissions studies - CRP12 CR (SPAdes)... | ecosystem: Environmental > Aquatic >... | reverse complement strand
AGTTGTAGGTCAAGCGTACCGCCCACCAGATCACCAGCAACACCACCAGCAGTTGGCGCACGAGGTCGACGCCCCTGTCGGTGCATGCGGCGGCCCAGTAGATCGCAATTGCCACCGGTGCGACGCTCCAGTACGCGTCGTAGAAGCTGGAGTTTCGAAAGGCGGTACTGAACGCAAAGACCACCAGGGTTGCTGCCAGATCGGCGGCGGCGACCACGGCGATCGGGTGTGCATCGCTCGATGCGTATCCAACGGCGAGCGCGACAACTGCCGCCACGCCGTACGCCAGCGCGCACAAGGCGACGTCGCGCCCGTGGCCTTCGATTGGAGTCTGAGCGCTGGCGCTCATCGCGCTTCAGTTGCCCGTTCAGCTCTTCTTGAGCGCGTCCGCCAGGACGTCGAGGCGGTCATTACCCCAGTAGCGTTTGCCGTCGACGACGAAAATAGGGACGCCGAAGATCTGGTCTTGCATACACAGCATCAGCGCCTTCGGCACTTCGTCGTGGTAGCGCCTACTGCTCAGTGCTTCGAGAAACTCGCCCCGCGACAGCCCTGCCTTGACGGCACAGTCGGCGAGCACCTCGCGATCACCGATGTTGCGTCCCTCGCCCCAGCGGGCGCGGAAGACGGCGTTGCGGTAGCCGCGCTCCTTGCCTTTGTCGCGTGCGAAGTAGTAGCCGGCGGCCGCGTCGGTGGTGTCAACGACACGCTGTTCGGGCGGATGCCACGCGAGGCCCAACTGGTGCGCCCAGCGCTCCGCGTCCTCGATCATGTAGCTGAGCTTGAACTCCTGAATCTGCGCCGCCAGGCCGGCGGGCGGATCGGTCGGGGGCGGCACGATCGGGATAGGAGTCAACTCGGCGCCCGCCTGCGCGATGAGGTCGTCGATGCGCGAGTCGGCAAGGGCGGCAAACGGGGATTGGAAGGCGAAGTAGTATCTGACCTGCTTGCGGGCCATGGTGCGCTCCTCGTCTTGAAGTGAGCGCATTGTGCACGGCAACCGGGCGATCAGCAACCGGTAAGCATCGCAACTGAGAACACTGACCTCACTTTGAGCACACTCCCCCCGACTCTGAGCCGCATGCTTCCAGACCTGGCCGCAATGCCCACAGGCGGAGCAGGCCGGGCACGTCACGTGCTGCTTGGCGCGCCCGAAACCACAATGGAGGGGACGCTATGGACGACGACAAGATCAAGCTGGGGGTGCTGTGGAAGAATGTGAGTCGGAACGGCAAGAAGCCGTATTTGTCCGGCCGCGTACAGCAAGACAATATCGAGGCGGCCGTGCAGTTAATGCGACAGGGTGGGCGCTTCCTGGTCCTCAGCAATACGAAGCGGCCCGATAAGCAGGATCCCGATTGCGTGCTCTTCGTCGTACCCGAGCTGGAGCGGCGCGACGACCGCGGCGGTCGTGCGTCGGACACCAGGAGCAATGCGTTCCCAGAGCAGGAGCGCAGCGGGGCGCGGACAGGCCCCGAACCGCGGCGGTCGCGTTGAGCGTCTGCTTGCCGATCCGCCATGGTTCCAGGCCGTAGGGATCCTGGACAACCCAGCAGCCGTTCACGGCTGACCGTCGTGTACAAGAACCGGCGCATATGAGCGAATGCACGCCTGCCTGCTTGTCAGTCTGAGGCGCGCCTCGCTATTGTATGGTGGCCATGATGGGTCTTGTTGCCGCGAAGATCACGCTGAGGAATCCCAGGAGGCCGGAGCTGGCGCCGCTGGAGGTCGAGGCGCTTGCCGATTCTGGCTCCGTGCATCTGTGCATCCCCGAGCACGTTCGGATTCAGCTCCAGCTCGACGAGATCGACAAGAAGGAAGCCACACTGGCAGACGACAGCCGAACAGTGGTGCCCTACGTGGGGCCGATAGAGATCCGCTTCAAGAATCGTGTGGGGTTTGCCGGCGCGTTGGTTCTGGGCAACCAAGTCCTGCTGGGCGCGATCCCGATGGAGGACATGGATCTCGTCGTCATTCGCAGCACGCGGGCACTGGACGTGAACCCGAGCAGTCCGAACATTGCATCGTCCGTGGTGAAGTAGGCCCAGCGAGGCCCAGCGGCTGGCACCTTGACTTCACATCGGCGCGGCGGCAGCTTCGCCATCTGTCCGCCATGGCCCAGCACATCGTCGTCACTGGCGCGCGCCAGCACAATCTCAAGAACATCACGGTCGAGATTCCGCGCGACAAGCTCGTGGTGATCACCGGGCTGTCCGGCTCGGGGAAGTCGTCGTTGGCATTCGACACGATCTATGCCGAAGGGCAGCGGCGCTACGTCGAGTCGCTGTCTGCGTACGCCCGGCAGTTCCTCGAGCAGATGGAGAAGCCGGACGTCGACTCGATCGAAGGGCTGTCGCCGGCGATCTCGATCGAGCAGAAGACAACCAGCAAGAATCCGCGCTCGACGGTCGGGACGGTCACCGAGATCTACGATTACCTGCGCTTGCTGTTCGCCCGCATCGGCAAGCCGTACTGCTACAGCTGCGGGCGCGAGATCACGCCGCAGACCATTCAACAGATCGTCGACCGCATCATGACGTTGCCGGCGAACAGCCGCGTCCACGTGCTGGCGCCGATCATCCGCGACCGCAAGGGTGAGTACCGCAAGGAGCTGGCCGATCTGCGCAAAGCCGGCTTCGTCCGAGCGCGCATCGACGGCACACTGCGCGACCTTGCCGACGACATTTCGCTCGCGAAAAACAACAAGCACACCATCGAAGTGCTGGTCGACAGGCTGGTGATTCGCGCCGGCATCGAGAAGCGTTTGGCTGACTCGCTCGACGTGGCGTTCAAGTACGGCGCCGAGGTGGCCAAGGCGGAGGTGCTCGGTGACGGCCCCGACGGCGTCAAGGAGGACATCCTCTTCAGTCAGAAGTTTGCCTGTGTCGTCTGCGGGATTTCATACCCGGAGCTGACGCCGCGCATGTTCTCGTTCAACAGCCCGCACGGTGCGTGCACCACATGCAGCGGCCTGGGGACGACGATGTACTTCGATCCGGAGCTGATCGTTGCAAATCAAGAGCTGTCGCTGGCGCAGGGCGCGGTCGCGCCGTGGGTGAAAAAGAGCGGCGGCCAGTTCTATCAGCACGTCTGGCCGGCGCTGGCGCGCCACTTCCGCATCAGCCTCGACACGCCGTTCAAGAAGTTGCCGCAGAGAGTCACGCACGCCATCCTATACGGCACGGAGGAAGAGCTCACCTTCGTCCATGAGAAGGGCAACCGGCGCTACGAGTTCAAGCGCCCCTTCGAAGGCGTGATTGCCAACCTGGACCGGCGGCTGAAAGAGACCGACTCCGAGTGGATGCGCGCGGAGCTGGACGCCTTCATGAATGTGCGACCGTGTCAGGCGTGTGAGGGCGCGCGCTTGAAGCGCGAAGCGCTGGCGGTGCGCCTGCACGGCAAGTCGATCATGGAGGTCACGGCGATGTCCGTGAAGCAGGCGTGGGCGTTCTTTTCCGGGCTGCCGCTGACGCGCCAGGAGGAAGAGATCGCGCGCCGCATCTTGAAGGAGATCGTCGAGCGACTGGGGTTCATGACCAACGTCGGTCTCGACTACCTCAGCCTCGACCGCGCTGCGGCCAGCCTGTCGGGTGGCGAGGCGCAGCGCATTCGACTGGCGACGCAGATCGGTTCGAGCCTTGTGGGGGTGTTGTACATCCTCGACGAGCCGTCGATCGGCCTCCATCAACGCGACAACGCGCGCTTGCTGGAGACGCTGAAACGATTGCGCGACCTCGGCAACACTGTGCTGGTCGTGGAGCACGACCGCGACGCGATCCTTGAAGCCGACCACGTCATCGATATGGGCCCGGGCGCTGGTGTGCACGGCGGCTACATCGTCGCCCACGGCACGCCGGAAGAGATTGCACGCCATCCCGAGTCGCTCACCGGCAAGTACCTCTCGGGCGCGCTCGAGATCCCGATTCCCTCGCGCCGCCGGCCGGGCACCGGCTGGACGCTGGCAATTAAAGGCGCACGGCAGAACAATCTGCAGAACGTCAGCGTCGAGATCCCGCTCGGCACGATGACGTGCGTGACCGGCGTGTCGGGGTCGGGCAAGAGCTCGCTGGTGATCGATACGCTGTACCGTGCCCTGGCGCACCGCTTCTACGGATCGAAGGAACGGCCGGGAGTGCACGATGAGATCAAGGGTTGGCAGCTGCTCGACAAGGTCATCGACATCGACCAGGCACCGATCGGCCGCACGCCGCGCTCGAATCCCGCGACATACACAGGCTTGTTCACCCATATCCGCGACCTGTTCGCGCAACTGCCAGAGGCACGCGTGCGCGGCCACGGGCCGGGGCGTTTCTCGTTCAATGTGAAGGGCGGACGCTGCGAGGCCTGTTCCGGGGACGGCCTGATCAAGATCGAGATGCACTTCCTGCCCGACGTGTTCGTCACCTGTGAGGTCTGCGGCGGCCGGCGCTACAACCGCGAAACCTTGGACGTGCACTACAAAGGGAAGAGCATCGCCGAGGTGCTCGACATGACCGTCGGGCAGGCGGTGGAGTTCCTCGCCAACGTGCCGGCGATCCGGCACAAGCTCGAAACACTCCGCGCCGTCGGCCTCGACTACATCCACCTTGGCCAGTCGGCGACCACATTGTCGGGCGGCGAGGCCCAACGCATCAAGTTGGCCAAGGAGCTCAGCCGGCGGGCGACGGGGCGGACCTTGTACATCCTCGATGAGCCGACCACGGGCCTCCACTTCGACGACATTAAGCGCCTCTTATCCGTCCTCTCTCGACTGGTGGATGCCGGCAACACGGTGGTGATCATCGAGCACAACCTCGACGTGATCAAAACCGCTGATTACGTGATTGATTTGGGTCCGGATGGAGGCGACGGCGGCGGTCGGATCGTCGCCACCGGCTCACCCGAAGACATCGTCCGGACGCGTGGCTCCAGCACGGGGGACTTTCTGCGACGCATGCTTCCCGAGTTGGCCGCCGCCGGCAACGCCTAGGGCCTGCGGTCGGCATCTTGGCGATGGGCCGCTCGCCGTTGGCTTGTTCCAGACGTGCAAGTCCGACAGGTTTCTGGGGCTTGACTCGTCCGTAGCGCATCTATATTAGACTGCATAGGTCTGGATTGCGGATGGCGGTCGACTGGACCGGCTGAATCCGCGGGTGATGCGCGCCAAGGAGAATGCAATGGGTCGGGTAATTTACATGGACAATCATGCCACCACACCGATGGACCCGCGGGTGTTAGAGGCAATGCTGCCCTACTTCACGGACAAGTTCGGCAACGCCGCCAGCCGCAATCACCAGTTCGGCTGGGACGCGGAAGCCGCCGTGGACCATGCGCGTGACCAGATTGCCCGCCTCATCAACGCGAAGCCCAAAGAGATCATCTTCACCAGCGGCGCCACCGAGTCCGACAATCTAGCCCTGAAAGGCGTCGTCGAGTTCTACAAGGACAAAGGCAACCACGTCATCACGGCGGTCACTGAGCACAAGGCGATCCTCGACACCTGCAAGGCGTTGGAGCGCGCCGGCAAGGCGCAAGTGACCTACCTCCAGGTCGACAAGTACGGCTGCATCGATCCCGACGATGTGCGCAAGGCGATCACAGACAAGACGATCCTGATCTCTTTAATGTACGCCAACAACGAAATCGGCTCGATTCATCCTTTGCGCGAGATCGGCAAGCTCGCCAAGGAGAAGAGCGTTCTGTTCCACAGCGACGCCACCCAAGGCGTCGGCAAGATTCCGATCGACGCGGAGTCGATGGGTATCGACCTGATGTCCTTCACCGCACACAAGGTCTACGGCCCGAAAGGTTGCGGCGGGCTGTACGTGCGCTCCAAGGGGCCGCGCGTTCGCTTGACTCCACAGATGGATGGCGGGGGGCATGAGCGCGGCATGCGCTCCGGTACGCTCAACGTGCCGGGCATTGTCGGTCTGGGCACGGCGTGCGAGCTGTCCGGCGCGGAGATGGAAACTGAAGCGGGCCGCGTCATCGAGTTGCGCGAGCGGCTGCGAAAGGGCCTCTTTGAGCAGCTCGACGAGGTCTACCTGAACGGCCACCCGAGCAACCGTCTGCCGGGAAACTTGAATGTCAGTTTCGCTTTCGTTGAAGGCGAGTCGCTGCTGATGGGTTTGAAAGACATCGCCGTGTCGTCGGGCTCGGCGTGCACGTCAGCAACGCTGGAGCCGTCATACGTGCTCAAAGCACTCGGTGTCGGTGAAGACTTGGCCCACACCTCGATTCGCTTCGGCCTCGGCCGCTTCAACACAACAGAGGAAGTGGATTACGTCATCGAGCGGGTCGTGCATGAGGTCCGCCGCCTGCGCGACATGTCACCGCTCTACGAAATGGCCAAGGAAGGCATCGATATCAAATCGTACAACTGGGTCCGCGAGTAGTTCGTCGAAGAGATACAAAGGAGGCTTGCATGGCGTACAGCGGCAAAGTGATGGATCATTACGAGAACCCACGCAACGTTGGTTCCTTCGCGAAGGACGAGGAGAACGTGGGCACCGGAGTGGTCGGCGCGCCGGAGTGCGGCGACGTGATGAAGTTGCAGCTGAAGATCAATGACGATGGGGTCATCCAGGACGCGCGCTTCAAGACCTTCGGCTGCGGTAGCGCGATCGCCAGCTCGAGCTACGTCACCGAACTGGTGAAGGGCAAGAGGCTCGATGACGCGTTGCAAATCAAGAACACGCAGATCGTCGAGGAGCTGGCGCTGCCGCCGGTGAAGATCCACTGCTCCGTGCTTGCCGAAGACGCCATCAAGGCGGCGATCAACGACTGGAAGAAGCGCAAGGGCGGCGCGGCAACTTCGGAGAAGGCCGCGTCGAACCAGTAGGAGTGTCCAACGTGGCAATCTCCCTCTCAGAGAACGCCGCTGCGAAAATCCGCAGTCTGTTGGCCACGCAGCAACAAGCTGCCAGCGGTCTGCGGGTCAAGGTCGTGGGTGGTGGGTGCTCCGGCTTGCAGTACAAGATGGACCTCGACGTCGAGCGCCCGGGCGACAAGGTGTTCGGCACCGACGATGCCAAGCTGCTCGTCGATCGCAAGAGCTTCCTCTACTTGAACGGCACCGAGCTGGACTACAATGAGGGTCTCATGCAGTCGGGCTTCAGCCTCCACAACCCCAACGTCAAGCGGTCGTGCGGCTGTGGCGCCTCGTTTACGGTGTAGGACGCAACTGACATGAGCTCGACCCCGGCTTCGGTCGCGAAGCGGGACAGAGCGGTGTGGCCCGCCGGTGAGCCGATAAGCTGCTGGCAGTGCGGCGCCGATCGATCCGCCAACCTGTTCTGTCCCAGCTGCGCTGCCATTCAACCGATTCCCGAGGCCGCCGATTACTTCCAAGTGCTCGGTGTCCCCCGCCGCTTGGTGCAGGATCCGCAGGCGCTGCAGCAGCGCTTCTACGAGCTGCATCGCCAGTGGCATCCGGACCGCTATCAAACGGGTCCGCAAGGGGCGCGCTCGGCGAGTTTGCGGAACACCGCTGCGGTGAACCGCGCATACAGTACGCTGCGCGATCCCGTGGAGCGCGGCGGGTACTGGCTCACCCTACAGGGCGAAACGCTCGGCGCGAACAATAACCGCGTGCCGCCCGAGCTGGCGGCGTTGGTGTTCGAGGTGCAGGAGAAGCTCGAGGATCTCCGCGTGGCGCGTGGCGGAAATGGGTCTGCGGATCTGCGCCGCGATATCGCAGCGGTGCACGCGCAGTTGCTGGAGCGCAAATCGGTGCTGCTCGCACAGCTCGACGAGACCTTCGCACGTTGGGACACCGATGCTGCTGAGCCTGCCGTGCTCAAGCGCGAGCTTAAGGCGACCCTGTCAGCGCTTGCCTACTTGGGGACGCTGATCCGCGACGTCGAGAAGGAACTGGAAAGCTGATGGAACGTATCTTCGGCATCGACCTTGGAACGACCAACAGTCTGATTGCCTACTCCGACAACGGCACGCCGCGCGTCATCCCCGACCCGGAGACGCAATCGCCGCTGTTGCCATCGGTCGTCGCGTTTCCCAGCGCGAACCAGATCGTCGTGGGTGCGTCCGCCAAACCGCTGGCAACAACCCAGCCGCTGACCACGATCTCTTCGGTGAAGCGCTTCATGGGTCTCGGTATGGAGCACGTGACTGCCGCGGACCGCGAGCACTATGCCTTCACTGATGGTGATGGCATCGTACGTTTCCGTATTTACGGGCGTGATTACACGCCGCCAGAAATCTCGTCGCTGATCCTGACGGAACTCAAACATCGCGCCGAAGCGGCGTTTGGCGAAGAGGTCCGCAAGGTGGTGATCACCGTGCCCGCCTACTTCAACGACAGCCAGCGGCAAGCGACGCGCGACGCCGGACGACTCGCCGGCCTCGATGTCTTGCGGCTGGTGAACGAGCCGACGGCGGCCTCGCTGGCCTACGGACTCGACAAGACAAATCAGGGGTTCATTGCCGTCTACGACTTCGGAGGCGGGACGTTCGACATTTCGATTCTGAAACTCCACGAAGGCATCTTCGAGGTATTGGCGACCAACGGCGACACCCGTCTCGGTGGCGACGATATCGACCGCCGCGTCGCCGATCTGCTGCTGGCAGCGGTGCCGGCCAACCTGCGCAGCGATCCTGAGATCGTCAGTCAGGCCACGGCAGCCGCCGAAGCCGCGAAGATTCAGCTCACCGACGCCGATTCAACTTCCATGGAACTGCGCGCTGGTTCGACACACGTCGTATGCCCGCTGACCCGTGCGGACTTCGAGACCCGGGTCGCCGACATCGTCGAGCGCACCCTGGCCCCTTGCCGCCAGGCCCTCAAGGATGCCGGCCTCAGCCCCGCGGATCTCGATGCGGTCGTGCTGGTCGGCGGCTCGACCCGTATGCCGCTGGTGCGCCGGCGTGTCGGGGAGATCTTCGGCCGCAAGCCGCACACCGAACTCGATCCGGAGGAGGTCGTGGCGCTGGGTGCAGCTGTGCAAGCAGGGGTGCTCTCCGGCGGGCATCGCGACATGCTGCTCCTCGACGTCGTGCCGCTGTCGCTCGGCGTCGAGACCATGGGCGGCGTGATGGAGCGCATCATCGAGCGCAACACGACGATCCCCACGACCGTCAAGCAGGTGTTCACCACCTTCGTCGACAACCAGACAGCCGTTGACTTCCACGTGCTCCAGGGCGAGCGCGAGTTGGCGAACGACAATCGCAGCTTGGCGCGCTTCAAGCTGCGTGGCATCGCGCCGCAGCTGGCCGGCCTGCCGCGTATCGAAGTGACGTTCATGATCGACGCCAACGGCATCCTCAATGTCACGGCGCGTGACGAACGCACCGGTCGCGAGCAGTCGATCGATGTGAAGCCCTCGTACGGCCTCGACGACGAGCAGATCGAGCGTATGCTCGAGGAGTCGATCGATCATGCCGAGGAAGACGTCAGTGCGCGGTTACTGATCGAGGCGCGCAACGATGGCGCGGCGCTGCTGCGGGCAACACGCAAAGCATTGGCCGGCGGCGCTGTCACCGCCGCGGAGCGTGCCGCGATCGATGCGGCCATCGCCCGCCTCGAAGGCGCCATGCGCGACACCGACTACAACCGCATTCGCGATCTGACCGACGAGCTCAACCAGGCGACGACGCCGCTGGCAGAACGCATCATGGACGAATCGATCAAGCAGGCACTGGAACAGAAGCGCGTCGAGGACATTGCGTAGCGGTGGTGGAGAAGCCAATGGGACTGACCTGGGACGACAGCGAGGATATTGCGCTCCGATTGATGGAGGAGCATCCCGAGGTCAATCCGGTACAGGTGCGCTTCACCGATCTGCACCGCTGGGTAACAGAGATTGAGGATTTCGACGACGACCCCAAAGCGTCGAACGAAGGCAGGCTGGAAGCCATACAGATGGCGTGGCTCGAAGAGTACCGGGACCAGCAGGAGTAGACGGGAGTACCATGTCGAGGAGGATACGCACGTGTCGGTGATGCAGGTCAGCCGCAAGGTCGATTACGCCCTGCGCGCCGTCATCTATCTGTCGTTGCAGAACGACGGGCGCCCGGTCCCAGTGAGCGAGATCGCCTCCCAGCGGCGCATCCCGCAAAAGTTTCTTGAAAAGATCATTACGAATCTGATTCGCGCGGATCTGGTGCACTCGCGCCGTGGCGCGCACGGAGGGTATACACTGGCGCGGCACCCCGAGCAGATCTCCTTCCGCGACGTTATCGAGGCGGTGGAAGGTCCGATTTCCCTCAACGCTTGTGTAACCGAACGCCGTGACTGTTCCGTGCTTTCGAGCTGTAATATGCAGCGGATCTGGCAGGAAGGGCAGCGCCGGATGCTCAAGTATTTTTCGGATACGACGCTGGCCGATGTGCTGCCTTCGCCCGCGGTGAATAATCCGCAGAAGGTCGCCGTCTAATTCGGCAACTCTCGCCAAGGAGCGAGTTCGATGGGTGATACGATTGTGAGTGATACCTTTGCACACCTGCTGCAGCCAGACACGCTGCTGCCGTCGCAGTACTTCGCGGCCCTGAAGCGCAAGGGGCAACATGAACCCGAGCGCCGGCTGGCGATTGCTGTCCTGCAGGACGCCGTCGATTGCTACCAGAAGCATCTGCGGGCGCGTGACCGCAAGGCGCGACAGTTGTTCGTCGATGCGGAGGAATGGATCACGTCAGACGACCGCACCTGGCCGTTCTCCTTCGACAACGTGTGCGACCTGCTGCAAATCAGTCCGGAGTATCTACGCCGCGGCCTGGCCGTGTGGAAGGAACGCCAGCTCGCGCCCGCGCTCGGCGAGCCGGCCAACCGCAAGGTGGTGTCATTGATGCCGCTGGCATCCGCGAGTCACGATGCGCTGCCGGCACACCGCAAGGTCGGGGCGCGCTAAGGCCATCTTCCATCTCTGCATCGAAGGGCGGTGGGCGTACTCCACCGCCCTTCTTGCTTCTTGCCATTCAGAACCCGATCGACGCGCCGTCCTTGCGCCGGTCCGATCCACCCCAGAAGCAACCGGTTGCCGGGTCGATCATAATTCCCTGCCCGCCCCCAAAACCTCCGCGTGCCAGCACTGCTCCCTCGCCAAGCACGTCGTGCCCCAGCCGCGCCAGTTGCCGGCGCAACCCCTCATCGTATTCCGCTTCAAGCGCGACGCGGTCGGCGTCGACGTAATGGAAGCGTGGATAGTCGATCGCTTCCTGGATATTGAGATCGTAGTCGATCAGGTTGGAAACAACTTGGACGTGCCCCTGCGCCTGGACATTGCCGCCCATCACACCGAAGGACACCACCGGCCGCCCGTTGCTGAACAGCATGGCCGGGATGATGGTGTGGAACGGGCGTTTGCGCGGCGCGACACAGTTCGGGTGTTGCGGATCGGCAACGAATCCGTAGCCGCGATTCTGCAACACGATGCCAGTGTCGCCGGCAACCATGCCGGAGCCGAAGCCCATGAAGAGGCTGTTGATGAGCGACACGACGTTGCCCGCGCCATCGGCGGCGGTGAGGTAGACCGTGTCGCTGCCCACCTTGACCTTCCCAGGCGTGCCCCGCTTCAGTGCCTTCTCGCGACTGATCAACGCGGCGCGGCCGTGCGCGTAGTCTTTGGAGAGCAACTCGGCGGTCGGCACCGCCGCGTGCTCCGGGTCGGCGATATACCGGTTGCGGTCGGCGAACGCCAGTTTCACGGCTTCGATGCGCAGGTGCATGCTCTCGGGCGAGCCCAAGGGGTAGGACCGCATGTCGAAGTTCTCGAGGATGTTGAGTGCAATCAACGCCGTGAGGCCCTGCCCGTTCGGTGGAATCTCGAAGAGGCGGTAGCCGCGATAATCAGTGGCGATCGGCTCGACCCAGGTTGACCGGTGCTCGGCGAAGTCCTCGATGCGATGCACGCCACCGTTGGCCTGTGAGAACGCGACGATCGTCTCGGCAATCTCGCCGCGATAGAATGCATCCGCGCCACCGGTGGCGATACGCTCCATGCTGCGCGCCAGCGACGGGATCCGGAACCACTCGCCAAGCTGCGGCGCCCGTCGATCCACGGTGAACGTGCGCAGCGCGTCGGGGTGCTGCAGGACGCCGACGCGCACCAGGAGATCCCATTGGTAGGCGATGATCTCCGTGACCGCGAAGCCCGTGTGCGCATAGGCGATTGCCGGAGCGAGCACTTGGCCGATGGACTTGGATCCGAAACGCTCAAGCGCCGCGCACCACGCATCGACGGCGCCGGGGATTGTGACCGGCAGCATGCCGTGGGCCGGTATGTCGCTCACGCCGCGGTCGCGAAGGGCTTCGAGCGACAGTCCAGCCGGTGCGCGCCCGCTTCCGTTGAGGCCGTAGAGTGCCTGATCTGCGGCGCTCCAGATGAGCATGAAGCAGTCACCGCCGACGCCGGTACTGAACGGCTCCACGACGCCAAGGACCGCCGCGGCGCAGACGGCGGCGTCGACGGCGTTGCCGCCGCGGCGCAGCATTTCGACACCAGCGGCCGATGCCAGTGCCTGGCTGGTGCACACCATCCCGCCGCGCCCCAGCACCATGGATCGTTGGCTGCGGAAGCCGGTCGACTGGTTGCGCCGTGAGTGGAACATGGCTGAGGAGATTAGAGCGTAAAACGTAAAACGTAAACCGAACGTTAGCCCCATCCCGTTGCGCCGTCACTCAACCGTTGCTTCACTGGGCCCGGGCCACTATTAACCCTGATCAGACAAAATCAAACCACCAAGACACCAAGATCACCAAGGCAGATCGAGGACGAGCAGCGCTCACTGGAAGCATCGCTAACCTCATCGCTGATGAAGTGGGGGCTCCTCTGTCTGAGGTCAAGCCTTCAAGGTCTTCTTGGTGTTCTTTGTGCCTTGGTGGTTCATCTTTTTAGGGTTAGATTTCCAATTTCGATGCCTTCCTTCCGCAACCTGGTCGCCGGATTCCTTGCCGTGGTGCTCGCGACCGCTGCCGCGGCCCAGTCCACATCGCGGATCAGCCCGCAGGTCGCGGCGCAGCTCGACGCCGCTGGGACG
>Ga0209048_10004745_pt1 | contig 12970 bp, 11 predicted proteins | sample FrelakmetCRP12CR_FD_187146 | JGI IMG/M metagenome (GOLD analysis project Ga0209048, IMG submission 187146) | Freshwater lake sediment microbial communities from the University of Notre Dame, USA, for methane emissions studies - CRP12 CR (SPAdes)... | ecosystem: Environmental > Aquatic >... | reverse complement strand
GGGCCGGTGCTCCGCGCGTGGATCTTGTCGTCCACGAGGTGCAGGAGTTTGAGGATGTACATGTAGCCGATGGTGACCTTGTTGTCGAAGCGCTCGCCGGTGCGGCCGTCGTACATCCACACCTTGCCGCTGCAGCGTCGGCCCGGCGGCTCCTTCTCGTTGATCTTGAACTGCACCGGGCTGTCGGGGTTCTCCCGGCTGCTGCGGATGAGCAGGTCGTCGATCTCCTCGATGGTGGCGCCGTCGAACACCGGCGAAGCCAGGCGGGCCGGCGTGTTGCTGCGCCCACCGTCGGCCTGGAAGCCCATATGGGCAGCCCAGCCGAGATGCGTCTCGAGCACCTGGCCGATGTTCATACGGGACGGTACGCCCAGCGGGTTGAGGATGATCTCGACCGGGGTACCGTCCTCGAGATGGGGCATGTCTTCTTCGGGGACGATCTTGGAGATGACGCCCTTGTTACCGTGGCGGCCGGCGAGCTTGTCGCCCTCGGCGATCTTGCGCTTCTTGGCGACGTAGACGCGCACCAGCTCGTTGACGCTGGGCGGCAGCTCGTCGTTGTTCTCGCGGCTGAAGATCTTGACGTCGATGACCTTACCGCCCTCGCCGTGCGGCACCTTGAGACTGGTGTCGCGCACCTCGCGGGCCTTCTCCTTGAAGATCGCGCGGATGAGCTTCTCCTCGGCGGTGAGCTCGGTCTCGCCCTTGGGCGTGACCTTGCCGACCAGAAGGTCGCCGGAATTGACTTCGGCGCCGATGCGGACGATGCCGCGCTCGTCGAGGTCGCTGAGCGACTCTTCGGAGCGGTTGGGGATGTCGCGGGTGATCTCTTCGTCGCCGAGCTTGGTGGTGCGGGCATCGACCTCGTACTCCTCGATGTGGATGGAGGAGAGGAGGTCGTCCTTCACGACCTTCTCGCTGAGGATGATGGCGTCTTCGAAGTTGTAGCCCTCCCAGCTCATGAAGGCGACCAGGAGGTTGCGGCCGAGGGCGATCTCGCCGTGGTCGGTGGACGAGCCGTCGGCGAGCACGTCGCCGGCCTGCACCTTGTCGCCGGAGAACACGAGCGGCTTCTGGTGGATGAGCGTGCCTTGGTTGGAGCGCATGAACTTGGTCAGGCCGTAGGTGTCGACCGCGCCCTTGCCGTGGTCGACCTCGATGCTGTCGGCGTCCACATAGCTGACCTTGCCGCCGCGCGCGGCCATGATCACGTCGCCTGTGTCGACGGCGGCGCGAAACTCCATGCCGGTGCCCACGTAGGGCGCCTCGGGAGTGAGGAGCGGCACGGCCTGGCGCTGCATGTTCGAGCCCATGAGGGCGCGGTTGGCGTCGTCGTGCTCGAGGAACGGGATGAGGGCCGTGGCGACCGAGACGAGCATGGTCGGGCTCACGTCCATGTAGTCAATCTCGGCGGGCGGTACCTTGACGATGTCGCCGCCGGCGCGCGTGCGCGCGAGCACCACGTCTTCTTTGAACTCGCCCGTATCCGGGTCGAAGGGCGCGTTGGCCTGGGCGATGGTGACGTAGCGCACCTCGCCGGTCTTCTTGTCGACGAGCTCCTGCTCTTCCTCGGAGGCGTCGAGGTAGACGATCTCGCCGGTGACCTTGCCGCGCACGACTCTGCGGTACGGGGCACGGATGAAGCCGAACTCGTCGACGGTCGCCATGGAGGCCAGCGAGCCGATGAGGCCGATGTTCGGGCCTTCGGGGGTCTCGATGGGGCACATGCGGCCGTAGTGTGTAGGGTGCACGTCGCGGACCTCGATGGGCGCGCGCTCGCGCGTAAGGCCGCCCGCGCCCAGAGCGCTCAGGCGACGGCGATGCGTGAGGCCGGACAGCGAGTTGGTCTGGTCCATGAACTGCGAGAGCTGCGAGGAGCCGAAGAACTCCTTGAGAGCGGCCACGACCGGGCGGATGTTGACCAGCGTCGCCGGGACGATCGTGTCGGGGTCCTCGGTGGTGAGGCGCTCGCGGATGACGCGTTCCATGCGGGCCAGCCCGATGCGGAACGCGTCCTGGACGAGCTCGCCGACCGTGCGCAACCGGCGGTTGCCGAAGTGCTCGTACTCGTCGATCTCGTGGGCGATCTCCTCGCGGCGCGTCGGCAACAGCGAGACGGCCTCGGCGGCGAAGTCCTTGGAGTCCTCGGGCACGCCGAGTTTGCCGGGCAGCGAGATGAGCCGTTTGATGAGCTCGATGATGTCTTCGTTGACGAGCACGCGCACGTCCGCGTGGGGGCGCTGTTCGGGCTTGATATGGTTGTGCAGCCGCACGTTGAGCTTGTGGCGACCGACACGCGAGAGGTCGTATCGCTTGGGGTCGAAGAACAGGCCGCGAAGCATCGCCGTGGCGCCGTCAAGTGTCGGCGGCTCGCCGGGGCGCTGCTTGCGGAAGAGCTCGACCAGCGCCTCCTCTTGCGAGTGCGTGGCGTCCTTCTCGATGGTGTTCCTGATGTAGACGGATTCGTCGAACAGCTGGACCAGCTCATCGTCGCTGCCGTAGCCCATGGCGCGCAGCAGCACCGTGACCGGGAACTTGCGCTTGCGGTCGATGCGCACGTTCACGGTACCCTTCTTGTCGATCTCGAGCTCGAGCCAGGAGCCGCGTTGCGGCATGAGGTTGGCGACCAGCACCTGCTTCTCGCGCTCGGCCTGCTTGGGCTCCATGATGTAGGCCCCGGGCGAGCGCACAAGCTGCGTGACGACCACGCGCTCGGTGCCGTGGATGATGAAGGTGCCGCGCTCGGTCATCATGGGGAAATCGCCCATGAACACCGACTGCTCGCGGATCTCACCGGTCTCCTCGTTGATGAAGGAGACCTTCATCGTGAGCGGCGCCGAGAAGGTCATGTCCTTGTTGCGGCACTCGGCGATGGGCTTGGAGGGTTCTCCGAACTGGTGCTCGCCGAACTGCACGAGCAGTTTCTCGGAGTAGTCCTTGATGGGGTTGATGTCGGCGATGGTCTCGCTGAGACCGTCGCTGAGGAACCACTCCCACGATTTCTTCTGGATGTCGATGAGGTTGGGGAGCGGCAGGGGCTGGTCGAGCTTGGCGAACGACGTACGCACGCGAGGCGCCTTGGGCTCGTTCAAGCGAGTCTCCTCTTTCGAGCGTGGACCAGGGAAAAAGAGCACACCATACCGGAGGTCGAGTGGTATGGTCGCGGGTAACGCACGGCCGAAAAAGATACCACAACGGAGCATCCGATGCAAGGGACGTGTCGGCGCAGCGGCGACGCGAAGGGCCGGGGCGCCTTGCGGCGCCCCGGCCCTTCGCGAGTTCTTGCGGGATGCGGCGAAGCCGTCTACTTGATCTCGACGCTCGCGCCGGCTTCTTCGAGCTTCTTCTTAGCCTCTTCGGCCTCGTCCTTGGTGACGCCTTCCTTGATGGCGCTGGGCACGCCCTCGACCACGTCCTTGGCCTCCTTGAGGCCGAGACCGGTGAGCGCGCGCACGACCTTGATGACCTGGATCTTCTGGTCGCCAAAGGCGGAGAGCATCACGTCGAACTGAGTCTGCTCTTCGGCGACCTCGGCCGGGGCGGCGCCGGGAGCCGGGGCGGCGGCCACGGGGGCCGCGGCGCTCACGCCGAACTCCTCCTCGAGCGCCTTGACCATCTCGCTGAGCTCGAGCACGGTCATGGACTTGATGGCCTCGATGAGCTGATCCTTCGTAAGGGTCTTGTCTGCCATTATCGATTCACCTCGCGTAGGGCTTGCTAGCCTTGCTGGACATGATGATGCGGGCGACGGCTCACGCCTCTTCAGCTGCGGCCCGCTGCTGGGCCACCTGGTTGAGCGCACGTACGAAGCCGCTCACCGTACCCTGGAGCACGGTGACCAGGCCGGTCATGGGCGCGGCCATAGTGGCGACCAGCTGAGCGATGAGGACATCGCGCGGCGGCAGGCTGGCCAGCACCCTGACGCCGGCCGGGTCGATGAAGCTCGACTCGAGCAGGCCGCCACGCAGCTCGAGCTGCGGGTGCGTCTTGGCGAAGTCGGCAAGGGCCTTGGCGGCGCCCACGACGTCGTCGCCGCAGAAGGTGACCGCAGTGGGTCCGCTGAGCATGTCCTTGACGGCCTCACGACCGGCGCGGTCGGCGGCGATGCCGCCCAGCGTGTTCTTGACCACCTTGAAGCTCGAGCCGCTCTCGCGCAGCTTGCCGCGGAGCTCCTTGAGGTCGGCCACCGTGAGGCCGCGGTAGTCGCTGACGAACAGGTTCTCCGTGTCGGTCAGCAGCTGCGCCACCTCGGCGATCACAGCTTCTTTCTCGTTTCTCAGCATCTCGACCTCTCAGTCGCAAACAAAAAACCCGCTCCCGAAGCGGAAGCGGGCACAGGCGGCAGCGCCGGCTCGTCTCGCCTCGGGTGGCGGACCCGTACGGATCCCTTCGGCTCCCGGAGGAGCACCGACCTTCATCGGCCGCGGCGCGGTGACGCCGCGAAGCGGCAGTATATGTCGGATACGGGCGCGGCCGCAACTGCGGGCAGCCGCGCCCGGCCTTTCTGACTCAGCCGTCGAGCAGGTCGCGCGTGCGCGCGGGGTCGAGCTCGACGCTGGGGCTCATGGTGGCGGCGATGTTGGCGCTCTTGATGTACTTGCCCTTGGCGGCGGCGGGCTTGGCGCGCACGATCTCGTCGAGCACGGCGCCGTAGTTCTCCACCAGCTGTTGCTCGGTGAAGGACTTCTTGCCGATGCTGAGGTGCACGATGCCGGAACGGTCGGTGCGGTACTCGACCTTGCCGCCCTTGGCGTCGGCGACGGCCTTGCCGACGTCGAAGGTGACGGTGCCCGACTTGGGGTTCGGCATGAGGCCGCGCGGGCCGAGGATACGGCCGAGCTTGCCGACGGTGCCCATCATGTCGGGCGTGGCGATGGCGATGTCGAAGTCGAAGACGCCTTCCTGGATCTGCTTGGCGAGGTCGTCGGTGCCGATGATGTCGGCGCCGGCCTCCTGCGCCTCACGCGCTTTGTCACCCTCGGCGAACACGGCGACGCGCATCTCCTTGCCGGTGCCGTGCGGCAGCACGGTGGTGCCGCGCACGATCTGGTCGGCGTGGCGCACGTCGACGCCGAGGCGGAAGTGGACTTCGACGGTCTCGTCGAACTTGGCGCCCGGCAGCGACTTGAGCAGGCGCATGCCTTCGAGGGGGGTGTAGAGCCGGCCGGGCTCGATAGAGCCCTTGGCGGCGGTGTAGGTGCGGCCTTGCTTGGCCATTCGTGGACCTCCTGTGGTGCAAGCGGCGACCTGGTCGCCTCCCACGTCGGCGGCCGGGCGACGAGCCCGGCCTTCTTGTGAGCCTAGTGTCGCTGTTCGGCTACGCCGACGGCGACGTTGACCCGGCTACGCCGGTCAATCTGCGACCTCGACGCCCATGCTGCGGGCCGTGCCCTCGATGATCTTCATCGCGGCGTCGACGTCGTTGGCGTTGAGATCTGGCGCCTTGGTCTCGGCGATGGCGCGAACCTGCTCGCGGGTCACGGTGCCGACCTTGTTGCGGTTGGGCTCGCCGGAACCCTTGTCGATGCCGAGGGCCTCGCGCAGCAGCACGGCGGCCGGCGGCGTCTTGGTGATGAAGGTGAAGGAGCGATCCTCGTACACGGTGATCTCGACCGGCACGATAGTGCTGCCTGAAGCCTGCGTCTGGGCGTTGAACGCCTTGCAGAACTCCATGATGTTGACGCCGTGCTGACCCAGCGCGGGGCCGACCGGCGGGGCCGGGCTTGCCGCGCCGGCGGAGATCTGCAACTTGATCTTGGTGAGGACCTTCTTGGCCACTGCTGCCTCGCTTACTGCCTGGTTAGGATGTCTTCTTGACCTGGTCGAAGGCGAGCTCGACCGGCGTCTCGCGGCCGAAGATCGACACCATGACCTTGAGCCGACTCTGGTCGAGGTTGACTTCGACGACCTCGCCGGAGAAATCGCTCAGCGGACCCGACGTGACGCGCACGTCGTCGCCCACCGCGAACTCCGCCTTCTGCTTGGGGCGCTCGACCGAGGCCGTGTGCATGATGCGGTCGACCTCGGCGCGCGAGAGCGCCACGGGCTTGTTCTGGGCGCCGACGAAGCCGGTGACGCCCGGTGTGTTCTTGACCAGCGACCACGTGTCGTCGGTAAGCTCCATCTGCACCAGCACGTAGCCCGGGAACACGCGGCGCTCGCTCGTGACCTTCTCGCCGTCCTTGGTCTCGACGATCTGCTCGGTGGGCACGACGATCTGGTGGATGCGCTCTTCCTCGTGCATCGACTGACGGCGATGCTCGAGGTTGGCCCTGACCTTGTTCTCGTGCCCCGAATACGTGTTGACGACGTACCAGCTATACACGCGCTGCCCCGATCACTTGATGACCGAGAGCACGACGTCGACGGTCTTCGCAAACACGAAGTCGAGGGCCCCAGTGTAGACGGTCGCGATGGCGACGGCGACGAGCACGACCAGCGTGGATTGCATGAGGTCCTTGCGCGTGGGCCAGGTGACCTTGCCCAACTCGATGCGCACGTCACGCAAAAACTTCATGAGGCCGCGCTTCTCGCCGGACTTGGTGGTGCGCGCCTGCTGGCGGGATTTCTGCTGCCCCCTGCCGCGCGCCGGCTTGGCGGCGGCCCGCTTGGCCACGGCCTTGCCGCCCTGCGCCTGCTTGGGCGTGGGCTTGCCCTTGCCCGACTTGCCTTTGTCGTTGTTCGCAGTGTTCGCCACTCAACCGCTCCGATGGTCATTGGCAGGGCTGGAGGGGCTCGAACCCCCGACCCCCGGTTTTGGAGACCGGTGCTCTACCAATTGAGCTACAGCCCTACAGACACAAGGGGGGAACGCTCAGCGCGTCTCCTTGTGCGCAGTGTGCGTCCCGCACCAGCGACAGTACTTCTTGAGCTCGATGCGGTCCGGGTCGTTCTTCTTGTTCTTGTTCGTATGGTAGTTGCGACGCTTGCACTCCTGGCAAGCGAGTGTGACGAGTTGACGCACGTCGTCATCCTTTCAGAAAGAAGCATGTAAGGATACCAAGGGTCTGCCGTTAGGGTCAACGCGGGCCCCGACGGCCCCCAGGGCGCGAACGTCACGCCGCGCCGGTCACGGCGGCGGAGTATAGCAGACCGCGGAGGGCGGGCAAAACGCGGCGGAGTCGGCCGCGCGCGGGGGGTAGCGCCCAGGAACGATGTGCGCCCGCGTGACAGCCCCACCAGAAGAGATGCGCGTCCTGAGGGCCGCGGCCGACGATCTCGTCCCCGGCCCACAGGCACTCGTCGGGGTCGTGCGGGACACCGATGAGATACCGTGTCTTCGTACGTTTGGCGCCGTTGAGAAGACCCAGAGGTGGCGCCCCCGCTCGCGGGAGAGCAAGACCTCCGGGGTGGCGCGCGGAGGCTCCCCGGCCGATAGTGGACCAGGACAGCGAAGACTCGGAGAGGAGCGACCCATCCAGGAGCAGCCCCACGACGAGGGCCAGGCGGCGGAACGGGCGGCGAAGCCCGCGCGAGCGCCCGTGCCTCCGCCGTACGTGCCGCCCCACGGCGCACCAGCGGCAGAGGGCCGGCCGCAGGCCGGCCCGGCCCCGCCGGCGCCCCCGACGCAGGCCGGCTGGGGCTGGAGCCTCAGCCTCGCGGGCCTCGCGGTGGCCTTCGCCCCTGAGGCCCTGCTCTATGCGGCCGCGCTCGGGATGGGCGCCTCCACTCGCGTCGGCAAGGTGACCATCGGCACCGCCGTCGCCCTGGTCGTGGGCACCCTCGTCATGTACGGCTGGCAGACGCTCGCGGCCTGGTTCTTCTCGTTGCGTATCGCCGGCCGCAAGCTCGCTCAGTGGGGCTTCACCACCCCGAACAAGGCCTTCTTTTGGACCATCCCCCTGGCACTCGCCTTCGTCTATCTCGTCAGCTTTCTCCACGACCTGTTCGTGCACCCCAAGCAGCAGGCCATCATCGGCGAGTTCCCGCACACGACCGCCGGCATCGTCCTCTTCGTGGTCCTGGTGGTGTTCATGGCGCCGCTCTTCGAGGAGATCTTCTTTCGCGGCTTCCTGTTCCGCGGTTTCTCGTCCTCGTGGGGGTGGGTCGCGGGCGCCTGCGTTTCGGCGGCCGTCTTCGGCATCGCGCACCTGCAGCTCGACGTCTTCGTGCCGCTGTTCGCCCTGGGACTCGCGCTGGCCTGGGTCTACAAGCGTACCGGCTCACTGTGGACGAGCATCGTCTTCCACGCCCTGTTCAACGCCGTCGCGGTGCTCGCCTGGGCGCTGAAGCCGTGAGCACACCTACCCCAGCAGCGTCGGCTTGCGCAGCTCCCGGCAGCGGCAGTCGTCGTCGTCCGGAAGTGCGGCGAGGGCGCTCAGCAGGATGCGGCCCACGAGCCCGGCGTCCTCGTGGAAGATCTGCGCCAGCACGTCGTGCTCCCACTCCCGCACGACGCCCTCCCCATAGTTCACGATGAGGTAGATGCCCGCGTAGCAGGCGCCGATGTCGCGGGCCAGCCAGACTTCGGGGCAGAAGCTCTGCCCGACCACGTCGCCCATGCGCTGCAGCAGCCGGACCTCGGCGGGCGACTCGAAGCGCGGCCCCTCCGTCACCACGTACGTGCCGCGCGTGAACACGCGGCGGGCCGGCGCGAGGCGCCGGGCGGAGCCTACCAGCGCCTCGCGCCCGGCTGCGCACACCGGGTCGCGCATGATGAGCAGATGGTCGCCGAGCACGGCTCCGTAGCGGTCGCGGTCGGTGGTCTGGTCGACGAAGTCGTCGACGACCATAAGGTCGCCGGGGTCGAGGAGGTGGTTGAGGCTGCCGACGCCGGCGTCCGCAAGGATCCTCTTGACGCCGGCGCGATACAGCACGCTGAACACCTGGCGCGAGGCGCGCCCCCGCGAGACGTCCTTGCGCCAGCCGTGGAGGCGCACGTGCAGAGCCGCGCGCCCGCCGAGCTCGAAGAGCGTGAACGGCGGGCTGTCGCCCCAGGGCGTCTCGAACACGAGATCGCGCTCGACGACGCGCGCCTCGGGGTGCAGGTCGCCGGGGAAGTCGGCGGCCAAAGAACCTGAGCCGCCGATGACGGCGCGCGTGGCGGCGGGGACTGCGCCGGTCGCCACGCTCAGAGCCCCGCCAGATCGGGCGTGACGCGCAGCACCATCATCTGCACGTGGTCGCCGGTGTCGGAGGTGAAGCGGCTGAGGGCCTGGTGGAGCGTCGCCGGGAAGCCGCGCACAGAGCCCAGCACCGTCTCGCCGCGAGCCACCACGTCACCGATCGCGATGGTGGGGCGCGCGAGGTGGGTGAGCACCAGCAGCAGTGACGGGTCGCGAGCGAGCTGGATGTGCACCTCCACGTCGGGGTAGCGGCCAAGGATGCGGTACTGCTTGATGGCTGTGACCTTGCCGTCCACAGGGCTCACGACGCCCGACCCCGGCACGGCGCCGACGTCCAGCCCCGCGGTCGAAGACGAACGCTCGCCGCCGGCTCCGCCCATGAGGTAGTACTGGACGGCGGCGGCGCCGGCGAACATGTCGGCGAGCTTCTGGCCCAGGCTGCCCCCGCTCAGGCGGTCGCCGGCCGGCGCGAACGGCACCGTACCGGCGTTGTCCACCGGGTGATAGGCCACGGCCGTCGTGACAGCGCGGGCGACCGGCAGCACGATGTCGAGTCCCTCGACCTGCGCGACGACCACATCGCCGGCGCCGGTCGGGCTGCCGTCGGCGGCGGGCATGGCGGCGCTCTGCGGCACGCGCGCCGGGGTCTGCCCTGGGATGGCGTACGCGGCCCACACAGCGAGGACGATGAGGGTCACGAGAACGGCCAGCGCGACCGCACGCCGGCGTTTGATCTGATCGCGGCGGCGGACCTTCGCGCGCCGCCGCTGTCTGGCCGAGCTGCTGTGCATGTCCCGCTGAACTTACAGTGCAGTCCTCGAGGCCGCAAGCGGGGGGCGTTGGCGCGGGCCGCGACCTCGGGCCTCGGCAGACCCGCGCAGGCCTTCCCGCCTGGTGTTGCCAGAGCAGGCGAAAGAACCTGCGCCGCAGCCCTCAGTTTCTGCCGTCCGCGACCGATAGCACGACTGGACGGGTGTACCACGAGCTGGCATCCGCACACCACTGCTGGGCTCGGAGGTGAGCCGTGAAGACCCGCTGCGGGATCGCGGTACTGCTGGCGGCGCTGGCCGCCCTGCTGCTCGCGAGCATGCCTGCGGCGGCCACCGCCGGCGTCACCCTCAACTCCTACGAGCAGCAGGTCGTGAAGTGCATCAACCAGGAGCGCACCAGCCGACATCTGGCCAAGCTGCGCGTCAACGCCACGCTCGTGGACTCGGCCCGTTCGCACTCGGCCGACATGGGTGAGAAGCAGTACTTCGAGCACGACTCGCCGAGCGGTGAGAAGTGGAGCGCACGCATCGTACGCCACGGCTACTCGCGTCAGGGCTACAGGTCGTGGAAGGCCGGCGAGAACATCGCTTGGGGCGCCGGCCTGTACTCCAGCCCCGTGGCCATCGTGGACCAGTGGATGCACTCCTCGACGCACCGCGCCGTGATCCTCACCAAGGACTTCCGCGACCTCGGCGTCGGCGCCGTGAGCTGCGCCGGCTACGGCGGCGTGGACGGCACGGTGTGGTTCTTCACCCTGGACCTCGGACGGCGCACCAAGTAGCGCCGCGGGGGTACGCATCGTCCTCCTGATGAAGGGGCGCCGAGGGCGCCCCTTCATGCGTACGGGCCGTCCAGTAGTATGGCCGCATGAGTAGCGACGCCGTCCAGAAGCGCCTGCGAGCGCTGTTCCGCGAGGGCGGCCACGAGCAGATCGTGGCTGTGGCGCACGAGGCCGCGCGGCGCGGCCGCGCGGCGGAGCTGCCCGCGGACTTGCCGGCCGCGCTGCGCGAAGCGCTCCTCACGGCCGGCATCGAGCAGCTGCACGGCCACCAGCGAGCAGCCCACGACGCCCTGCGGGCCGGCGAGAACGTGGTGATCAGCACCGGCACGGCCAGCGGCAAGAGCCTCTGCTACCAGCTGGCCGTGCTCGACGAGTTCGCGCGCGACCCGCAGAGCCGCGCGCTCCTCCTCTTCCCCACCAAGGCGCTGGCCCAGGACCAGGCGCGCAAGCTGGGCGCGTTCAGGCTGGAGTCGCCGGGGATCAAGCCCTCCGTCCCGGCCATCTACGACGGCGACACGCCGCAGGACTCGCGCGCCTTGTTGCGACGCACGGCCACGATCCTGCTCAGCAACCCCGACATGCTGCACCTCGGCATCCTCCCCAGTCACGAACGCTGGGCCGAGTACCTGCACCACCTGCGCTACGTGGTGCTCGACGAGGCGCACGTGTACCGCGGCGTCTTCGGCAGCCACGTAGCGCAGGTCGTCCGCCGCCTGCGGCGCCTGTGCGCCCAGTACGGCGCCGAGCCGCAGTTCGTGCTCACGTCGGCCACCATCGCCAACCCACAGACGTTCGCCGAGAAACTGGTCGGTCTGCCGTTCACCGTGGTGGACGAGGACCAGGCGCCGCGCCCGGAGCGCACCGTGGTGTTCTGGAACCCGCCGCTCGTGGACGCGGCGCGCGGCGAGCGGCGCAGCGCCCTTGCGGAGGCGAGCTACGTCACCGCCGAGAGCGTGCTGGCGGGAGCGCGGGTGATCGCCTTCGCGCCCACGCGCAAGGCGGCGGAGCTGGTGTTCGGGCACGTGCGCCGCCGCCTCGAGGATCGCGATCCCGGCGGCGCGGCGGCGCGCGTGCAGCCCTACCGCGCCGGCTACACGCCGCAGCAGCGCCGCGACATCGAGCGCCGCCTGTTCGCCCACGAGCTGGACGCGGTGATCGCGACGCAGGCGCTCGAGCTCGGTATCGACGTGGGCACCCTCGACGTGTCGCTGGTCACCGGCTTCCCCGGCACGGTCACGAGCCTGCGGCAGCGCTGGGGACGGGCCGGCCGGACCGGGCACGGCTGGGCCGTGCTGGTGGCCGGCCAGGACGCCCTCGACCAGTACTTCATGCGCGAGCCCGAGCGCCTCCTGAGCCGCGGCGTCGAGGAGGCGATCATCGACCTGCACAACCCGCACATCTCGGCGCGGCACCTGGAGGCGGCGGCCTACGAGCGGCCCATCACGGCGGAGGACGAGGCGTACTTCGGCGAGCAGGGCCTGCTGGCGGCCGAGCGCCTGGCGCAGGCCGGACGCCTGCGGCGGCGCGGCGACGGCCTGGTCTGGACCAGGCCGTATTCCCCCGCCGCCGACACCAGCCTGCGCACGGCGTCCAACGAGCAGTTCGTCATCGTCGAGACGCGCGGCGGCGAGATCATCGGCACGGTGGAGCGCGAGCGCGTCTTCCGCTTCGCCCATCCCGGCGCGGTCTATCTGCATCTCGGCCGGAGCTACCTCGTGCAGCGCCTCGACCTGGAGGGCCGCACCGTCCTCGTGGACGACTTCGACGGCGCCTTCTACACTCAGGTGAAGACCGACAAGAACGTGCTGGTGGCCGGGCAGGCCGGCATGCGCCCGCTGCCCGGCGCCAACCTCTTCTTCGGCGAGCTCGAGGTCACCGAGCAGGTGATCGCCTACCAGAGGCGCGACCTCACCGACCAGCACATCATCGACACCATCAGCCTCGACCTGCCCGCGCAGACGTTCACCACCCAGGCGTTCTGGCTGGCCATCCCGGGGCAGACGATCGACGCGGCGCTGGCCGCCCTCGCCGACACCGGGCCGCCGCCGCAGGGCGCCAGGCGGGCGGCGGGCGACGAGGCGGCCGCTCCCGGCGCGCTGCACGCCGCCGAGCACGCGCTCATCGCCCTGCTGCCGCTGTACGCCATGTGCGACCGCTGGGACATCGGCGGCCTCAGTACTCCCTGGCACTGGCAGACCGACGCGGCGAGCATCTTCGTCTACGACGGCTACCCCGGCGGCATCGGCCTCACGCGGCGCGGCTACGAGGCTTTCGAGAGCCTCGCCGCCGACGCCCGCGCCCTGATCGCCGAGTGCCCCTGCGAGAGCGGCTGCCCAAGCTGCGTGCAGAGCCC
>Ga0209048_10004744_pt1 | contig 12970 bp, 13 predicted proteins | sample FrelakmetCRP12CR_FD_187146 | JGI IMG/M metagenome (GOLD analysis project Ga0209048, IMG submission 187146) | Freshwater lake sediment microbial communities from the University of Notre Dame, USA, for methane emissions studies - CRP12 CR (SPAdes)... | ecosystem: Environmental > Aquatic >... | reverse complement strand
GCGTGAAGCAATCGTGGACGCTGCGAAAGCAGGTCTTCCTGGCCTCTTCGAGGTTCAGATCCGAGAATCGCCGCCAAGCGGCGAGCGAGAGATCGCGCACCAGCGGCTGCTCGATTCGGCTGAACCAGCCCATGAACTGGGTCAGCCAGCGCCGCGGAATGCGGTTGGTCACGAGGAAGTTGAGCTCGTCCCGCAACCACCGTCGACCGCGCGGCGCGCTTGCCGTCATGCAGATGTAACGCGCCACGCGTAAATCTTCGGCCGAGGCACATCGTGGACGCCACCTTCGCCCTGTTCGCCGCCGGCGGCGTCGCCCTGGCGACGCTGACCCCGAAACTGCTCCTGCGGCTGGATCTGTCGCGGGCCAAGCACCGCTCGCTGGCCGGGCATCCGCGCCTCGCGCGCCGGGTGGCCTCGCTCGTCCCGTACTACGAGTACGACGACGAGCGCTTCTTCGACGCCGACGGCGTGCCGGAAGAGATAGTCGCGCGTCGTCGCGCCGGCTTCGTCCGTCTTTCCGACGTGTATCGGTCCCGCTACGCCGAAACCGCGGAGCTCACGGCGGAGATCGAAGGCGGCCTGTCGGACCTGCAGTTCACCGGCGCGTACCGGGTGCCGTTCCAGTTCCGCCGCCACGTGCGCGAGCACCTTCGCGCGGGGTCCTTCCTCTGCACGTCGTCCGGCGCTACGGTCACCGACCTCGACGGCAACCGCTTCTACGACCTCAGCGGGTCCTACGGGCTCAACGTCTTCGGCTACGACTTCTACAAGGAGTGCATCCGGCGCGGCAGCGAGCTCGTCGCAGACCTCGGCCCCGTGCTCGGCGCGTACCATCCCGTGGTCGCCTACAACGTGGAACGCCTGCGCGCCATTTCGGGCCTGGACGAGGTTTCCTTCCACATGTCGGGCACCGAGGCGGTGATGCAGGCCGTCCGGCTGGCGCGCTACCACACCGGGCGCTCGTACCTCGTGCGCTTCTGTGGCGCCTACCACGGGTGGTGGGGCGACGTGCAGCCGGGCGTTGGCAATCCGGTACCGGCGCATCACACCTTCACGCTGCGCGACATGGACGAACGCTCGCTGCGAGTGCTGCGCCGCCGTCGCGACATTGCCTGCGTGCTCGTCAATCCGCTGCAGGGCCTCCACCCCAACGCGAATGCGCCGAGCGACTCCGCGCTGGTCGACAGCGCCCGCCGCGCCCACTTCGATCGCGAGGCGTACACCGAATGGCTGCGCCGGCTGCGCGCGATCTGCACCGAGCGCGGGATCGCCCTGATCTTCGACGAGGTGTTCGTCGGCTTTCGTCTGGCCCCGGGGGGCGCGCAGGAGTACTTCGGCGTGCGCGCCGACATGGTCACCTATGGCAAGACCCTCGGGGGTGGCTTGCCGGTCGGAGTCGTGTGCGGCCGGCGCGACCTCATGAAGCGCTATCGCGACGACCGGCCCGCGGACGTGTGCTTCGCCCGCGGCACGTTCAACGCCCACCCCTACGTGATGGGCGCGATGCACGAGTTTCTGCGCCAGCTCGAGACTCCGGCGATCCGCGCGCTTTACGACGGCCTCGATGAACGCTGGAACGCACGAGTCGCGGCACTCAACGCGCGACTGCGAGCGGAGGGGCTGCCGGTGCAGGTCGAGAACCTCTCCAGTATCTGGACCACACGCTACACGCAACCGTCGCGGTACAACTGGATGCTGCAGTACTACCTGCGCGCCGAGGGGCTGGCATTGAGCTGGGTGGGGACGGGCCGCTTCATCTTCCGCATCGACTTCAGCGATGCCGACTTCGCGGCGGTGGCGGATCGCTTCGTCGCCGGGGCCGTCGCGATGCGCCGCGACGGCTGGTGGTGGGCCGATCCGCGAGCCACGAACCGCTCGATCAGACGTCGCGTGCTCCGCGAAATGATCGCCACTCGCGGGTGACCCGCGCCGGCCGCGGCGCGGGAGCGCGAACTCCAAGGCGTCAGGTCGGCTGGCGCGGCGAAATCGGATCGATCAATTCGCCGCGCAACAGATACAGCGGCGCCTTGTAGTAGAGCAGGATGTCGTGGAACGGGTCCGTGACGATCTTGAGCAGCCACACGAGGCCCGTCTGTACATCCTTGAGGAAGAAGAGCTGCACGGTACGGAAGAGCAGTCCCCCGAGACCGACCGCTATCCAGATCCAAGCGGTGTGCTCGACGAACGCGCGGGTGCCGTGGCGCGGCTCGAACAGCCCGAACAGCGTGGGATCGACGAGCAGCACCAGCGGCGACAGCGCCCAGACCGCGAGCAGGATCGCCTTGCGGCGCAGGTTGTACCCGACCTTGATCGATTCCTTGTGTTCGTGCGTGGCCTGGTTGGCCTGGTCGTATCCCTTGGGCTCGAAGAAGAAATGCCCGATCTGGCGCGTGACCATCGCGACCAGCCAGCCGACCAGCGCCGCGGCGACGGGGTCGGTGAACAGGAGCACGTAGCTGCACAGGAAGCTCAATGCGCTGACCAGGTGCAGTGACTGGTTGATTCGGCTGTGGTGGTAGTACCGGTGATCGTCCCAACGCTGGACACGCAGTGCACGCAGCAGCTCGTTCATCGTCCCTCCTTGATTGAAGCCGACGGTGACGATTGGAACGCAGCTTCTTGAAGGTTTGATGACCGTCGCGATTGTCCGCGCCGCTTTCGATGGCGGCGCGCATACGCGTAACCTCCGCGCAGCTGTCCTTCGCGCGCCTGCGGCCGGGCGTTGCGGTCATACAACCGTAACGCGGCGCTCTTAGAGTGGGCCGGTTATCTCCCGGAGTGCAACGTGGCGGCGGCGATCAGAGTTCGCGACTTGAGCAGGAGCTTCGGCAGCTGCAAGGCGCTCGATCGGGTCGACTTGCGCGTCGAGGCCGGCGAGATGGTCGCGCTGATCGGCGCCTCGGGCTCGGGCAAGTCCACGCTGCTGCGACATGTCGCCGGACTCACGACGAGCGATGCCCGCGACGAGTCGTGCACGGTCCAGGTGTTCGGGCGCGTTGTACAGCAGGGCGGGCGGCTGGCCGGCGACATCCGCGATATCCGGGCCGGTATCGGATTCGTCTTCCAGCAGTTCAACCTGGTCGGCCGGCTTCCGTTGATCACCAACGTGCTGGCCGGAATGCTCCACCGTGTGCCCGCGTGGCGAAGCACCGTCAGGTACTTCACGCGGGACGAAATGCGCCTGGGCCTGGAGGCCCTCGCGCGCGTCGGCATGGCGGACCGCGCCTTTCAGCGGACGTCGACCTTGTCCGGCGGCCAACAGCAGCGGGCGGCGATCGCCCGGACGCTCGTGCAGCAGGCGCGCGTCATCCTGGCCGACGAACCCATCGCATCGCTCGACCCGGAATCCTCGCGCAATGTCATGGACACCCTGGCCCTGATCAACCGCGCCGAGGGGGTTACCGTGGTCGTTTCGCTCCATCAGATCGAGTACGCGACCCGGTACTGCATGCGCACGGTCGCCCTCCGCCAGGGGCAGGTGGTCTACGACGGGCCGTCGGCGGCACTCACGGACAACCGGTTGGGCGAGCTCTACGGCGCCGATGCCACGGATCTTCTGCGCAGCGGCAAGCGCGACGTCCCGTCGTCGATCGAGCCGCCGCACCTCCATCGCCATCCGTCGGCGAGATTCGCCGATAGCGCCGTCCAGACGCTATCGACCTAGCCAAAGGAGACCCCTGATGCGACGTCTGCTCATCGTCCTGTTCACCGCCGCGCTGGCCGCAGCCATGCCGACTGCCGCCGAGATGCCGAAGGAGATCGTCTTCGGCATCATATCGACGGACTCCTCGGCCGCGCTGCGCGAGCGCTGGCAACCGGTCATCGACGACATGTCGAAACGGCTCAACGTCAAGGTCGCCCCGTTCTTCGCGTCGGACTATGCGGGCGTGATCGAAGCCATGCGCTTCAGGAAGGTCGACCTGGCGTGGTTCGGCAACAAGGCCGCGATCGAGGCCGTCGACCGGGCGAGCGGGGAAGTCTTCGCGCAGGTCGTCGCGCCGGACGGTGCGGGATATTACTCGTTGCTGATCACTCACCGCGACAGCAGGTTCAAGACGTTCGAAGACGTGCTGAAGCGCGGCAAGGAGATCAATTTCGGCATCGGTGATCCGAACTCGACTTCGGGCTTCGCGGTGCCGAGCTATTACGTGTTTGCGCTCAACAACATCGACCCGAAGACGCACTTCAAGACCGTGCGCAGCGCCAACCATGAAACGAACCTCATGGCGGTGCTGAACAAGCAGATCGACGTGGCGACCAACAACACCGAGCAGATGTTCGTGTTCCGGAACCGCATGCCGGAGCGCTACGACGAGATCCGCATACTCTGGCAGTCGCCGCTGATTCCGTCCGATCCGATCGTCTGGCGCAAGGACATCGACGCCGAGCTCAAGGCCCGGCTGAAGGAATTCTTCGTCGCCTACGGCTCGAGCGGCCCGGACGCCGAGCGCGAGAAGCAGACGCTGATGGGCATCCAGAAGTGGATCGGCTTCAGGTCTTCGACGAATGCGCAGCTCATCCCCATCCGGCAGATCGACCTGTATCGCGAGAAGCTCAAGGTCGAAGGCGACACGACGCTGAGCGCGGCGGATCGGGCGGTCCGCCTCGACGAGATCAATCGCAGGCTCGCCGACCTCAATCTGCAGCTCGCGGCCGCCAAGTAGGGGTCCCTGCGGCGCAGATGCGGCGCATGCCGGCGGCGCAATCCACCAGGCAGTCCCCATGACACTGCTCTCGCAAGGCTCGTTGCCCGTGCCGATGGCGGACGAGTTCCGCAAGCGGAACCTGTGGCAGCTCCTCGGCTGGGGCGTTCTGCTCGCGATCCTGGCCGCATCGTGGAGGGGCGCCGACATGCGGCCGGGCGACCTCCTTCGTGACGCCGGCAACATGGGGACCTACGCCGCGGGATTCTTTCCGCCGAACTTCCGCGACTGGCGAATCTACTTCGCCGAAATGCTGGTCACGCTGCAGATTGCGATCTGGGGAACGGCGCTGGCCGTCGTGCTGGCGATTCCCTTCGGGCTGCTCTGCTCGTCCAACGTCGTGCCGTGGTGGATCTATCAGCCGATGCGACGCCTGATGGACGCCGCACGCGCAATCAACGAGATGGTGTTCGCGATGCTCTTTGTGGTCGCCGTGGGTCTCGGTCCGTTCGCGGGAGTGCTCGCGCTGTTCGTGCACACGACCGGCATCCTGTCGAAGCTCTTCGCGGAGGCCGTCGAGGCGATCGACCAGCAGCCGGTCGAGGGCATCCGCTCGACCGGCGCCGGCGCGCTGGACGAAATCGTCTTCGGCGTGATCCCGCAGGTGCTCCCGTTGTGGATCTCCTACTCGCTCTACCGCTTCGAGTCCAACGTCCGCTCGGCGACGGTGGTCGGCATGGTGGGCGCCGGGGGCATCGGCGTCGTGCTCTGGGAGATCATTCGCGGGTTCTACTACGCCGAGACCTGCGCGGTGCTCCTGATCGTGGTCGTGACGGTCAGCCTGATCGATCTGCTGTCGGCGCAGATCCGCCGGCTGTTCATTTGATGCGCGAATCCCGCGCTGCGATACCGCGGCCGAACGACCCGGCGCGCAAGTGACCCGACAAACGGGGGCGTCGTACTGACGTGGGAAGCCCGGCGGCGAAGACGCCCGACAAGGGTGCCCGGCGTCGGTCCGACCAGGCCAGGGCGAGGTCGTCCGCCGTGGTGGCACGGTCCATGCGTGGTGCTGCCTCCCGGGCGGCTCGTTGCGCCCGTGCCACATGCGCTCCCGGAAGGAGGTTCGTCATGTACTGGATGCTTCTGCCATTCGATGCCAACGCTGCGCGGCACTTCTCCGACGCAACCGGTCCCTTGAGTGGACCATGGGGAGACCTGTTGAAGACGGCCTGGGCCAGGATCCTCGGCCAGCTGGGCGCCCGCGGCCAATAAGTCTCGCCGCTCGATCCGCTCAAGCGGCCGTATCCCGAAGCCCGACAGGCCTCGGGCGGCCGTCCGCCACGGGTCGCGTCTCGTGCTCCGTGTAACGCGCGAGGTTGACCAGGCCGCCGTTGAACCAGAGCGCCAGATCGATTTCGCCGCTACGCGGGCGGATGTAAAGGCGCACGCACCCGCCCCGGTACAGGGCAAAGGCAACGTTGCCGATCACGTTCTCGGGCAGGCGACTGAGCCAGGGTGCCGACAGCGCCTCTGCTGCGCGGACGAGGCCCGCATAGTCGCCGATGGGAGGACTGCGGGAGAGCCGCCTCCACGGCGTGCGATCCGAATCGCTGACCAGCACGGCAATTCGAGGCTCGTCGTCGAGTTCCACGCCCACGATCTGATCGTGCCCGCCGCGGCCGAGCAGGGCCGCTGCGTGGGTGATCACATTGCGTGCAAGCGGATCGCGTTTGTAGCTCATTTGCATGTTGCGGCGGCGCGTGAGCCTCCATCGGGGCATCCGGGCTCATACGCAAGATACGACCGACGTGTGAAGCTCGCGTGACGGCGTTCGCTCCGCCTAGGCAACGGCGAACCGGCCTTTCGCCCGCGGGTGTCTCATGCCTGCCGCGCCGCGCAATCACGTCACGACCGTGTCAACAAGCGTTCATCTGCCGGGCCCACAATCGGGCAAATTGATCGGAGGCGCGCCCGGAAACCTGCTCGGGAACCGGGCGACGGGATGACACACACCCGAGGTTCCTCACGCCGCTTGGCGGTCCTCGAGAGGATGCCGCGCATAACGTGCCTCGATGCGCGCGCGCGGCAGGAAAACGAGCAGGTCGGCCGCGTTGAATTCGGGATCCCATGCCGGTTCGCCGCCGATCCATCCGCCGAGGCGAAGACAGCCATTGATCAGCGGAGGAATCGTCGCCGTCGAGGGGATCGGCCGCGCGAGCGCAGCGAGCGGCGACCGTGTGGTGACGCGATATTCGATGGGGGCAAGATAGCGGCGGGCAAGGTGCGTGTAGATCGCGGCGGCGTTCGCTCCGCCATCGGCCATGCTGATGCTCGCGCAACCGATCAGGTGGGTCGCACCGTGTTCGCGCATGCGTGCGGCGACGCCCGACCACAGCAGCATGACGGCCGCGCCGGTCCGATAGTCGGGGGCGATGCACGCGCGCCCGACTTCGACGAGCCCCGATCGCAAGGGCGCGAGCCGCGTGAGATCGAATTCGCGCTCTGCGCAGAACGTTCCCAGTCGGCTTGCCTTCTCGGCGGTCAGCAGCCGATAGGTGCCGACCACGTCGCCGGTAGCCCGGTCGCGGACGACGAGATGCTCGCACCACGGGTCGAAGAAGTCCCGCTCCCGCCCGCCGTCCCCGGCGACCCCGCGGGCGCCCATCTCTTCGACAAATACCCGGTGGCGCAGGCGCTGGGCCGCAGCGATATCCTGTGAGGTCGTCGCGATCTCGACCGACAGGCGCGGCGTGTGGCGGCTCGTTGCGTCACTGCTGGAGAGGGATTGCACGGCTGTCTCCTCGATGGATCGACATCGAAGCACGCTAGCCGCGCCGCGCGTCGCGCGCGTGACGCGGGCATGACGAGCCGATGACAAGGCACGTCGCCGCCGTAGCGCGGTTGCAGGCGTCGGCGTTGCGTCGATGTAGCATCCTCGCGCGACATCCGGCCTGGTTCGGTGCGGTGAGCCGTCATCAGCACGTCATGACCCTGGCCGATACTCGGCCGATAGCCGCGCCGCCGCGCGCCGGCATGGAACGTACACGAGGGCAGGCGTCTTGCGCATGATTCGAGAAAGGCCTGACCGCTCTGTCGCCATCGTGCTGGGCTGCGGCGAAGTGGGTTCCGCGGTTGCGCTGGGGCTGCTCCGCGCCGGTCTGGCTGTGGTGCTGGTGGACGAGGCCGATCCGGCCTGGCATCGGCGCGGCATGGCGTTCACCAACGCGTGGTACATCGGCAACGCCGAGCTCGACGGCGAAGCCGCGTGCTTCTGTGCGTCGGTGAAGAGCATTCCCAGTGTGCTGGCGCGAAGAATGATCGCGGCCACGACGTGGTCCTGGCCGGGCGTTGCCAGCGCGCTGCAGCCCCTCGTTCTCGTCGATGCGCGGGGACGCAAGCGCCGCGGCTCGGACGTGCTTCTGGGGCGCGTGCCGGTTACGTTCGGGATCGGACCGGGATTCGTCGAAGGGGAAAGCGTCGACGTCGCAATCGCGCTGCCAGGGGCCGCAGTGCGCGAAGGTGGCGCGGCCGCGGCCACACCCGAAACGGATATCGTCGCTGTCGCCCCGCGGGCAGCCGCTTCCCTGGTCGAGGCCACGCGCAATGGCCGGTTCATGACCGAGCGGCGGATCGGGGACAGCGTGCGCGCGGGCCAGATTGTCGGCGGACTGGGCAACGAGGTCGTCGCTGCGCCCACGGCGGGGGTGCTGCTCGGCCTGGCAGCGCGCGGCGCGCGCATCGAGCCCGGCGACACGCTCGTGGAGGTCGACCCCGGCGGCGTCGCGCACCGGTGCTTCGGCGTCACCGCGGGTCCGCGGCGGATCGCAGAGGTCGTCGTGGCCGCGCTCGCGGCGCGCCGCGGCGAGGGCCACGAAGCGAGATCCCGTGACGGGGCGGACCTCACCTCGGCGCCAACCTCCTGATCGACAAGGCGATGTCCGCTTCCTGGGCCACCCGGCGATCGGCCGCGACCCTTGTCCATCGTGCGGCGCGTTCCCCGACGGTCACCGCCACAGCCACTGTAACAATCGGGGCGCCGAGTTGCGGTACGATGACACGGTTCGCACAAAGGGAGGCCGTGTCATGGGTGAGGGCAGGAAGAAGAAATTCGATCTTGGCAGGGACGGCACCATCACCTGCCATGTTTCCGAAGACAGCACGAGGTTGCTGATCGAGTTCGATGTCGACAAGGAAGGCCTGACCAAAGCCGGGGTCAACGGCCTGATCGACGCGCTGAAGAAGATTCGGGACAAGATGCAGCGTTAGCGCCTCGCGGCCAGCCAGCGAAGAAGCACGAGCATCGCCGTCGCGGTTCCGACCGCGGTGGCGACGACCAGCCAGCCTCCCGCCTGGGTGAATGCACCCAACAGTTGCTCCACCGCCTCGCCGAGCACATAGCCGGCGCCGGTCCAGCATAGCCCCCACAGCGAAGCGGCGAGCGCATCCAGCATCGCAAACCGCGACCAGGCCATGCGTCCCGCGCCGATGACCGCAGGCCCGACCGCACGCATGCCGTAAAGGAAGCGAATACCGATCACCGCGGTATTGGGCACACGTTCGACGAGGGTGTCCGCCCGTGCGGCCGACCGCGCAAGCCGGGGAAACCGCATAAGCAGCGCGGGGCCGAGCGCCCGGCCCAGCGCGAAGAAGAGATTGTCGCTGAGGAAGGCTCCGGCGGCACTGACCGCGAACAGGGTCGGCAGATCGAGAAGGCCGCGATGCGCGGCGAGGCCCGAGAGCAGAAGGAACGTCTCACCTTCGAGCAGCGTGCCGGCGAAGGTGGCGACATATCCGTATTTCGTCACCAGCGGCACGAACTCGCTGACCATCGCGGATCCGTGGCTCAGCTAGGATGGCGACGGTTCATTTCGCAACCCCCTTTCAGGTTCCCCGCTGCCTGCGCGTCAGATCCATGAGCCACGCGTGCGTCCCGACCCGGGCCGGGCCGATGGCGCCCAGCGGGGGCTCGCATTGGATATAGCTGCCGTCGGGCCCGAGCTCCCATGCCTGCCGGGAATCCTGCAACGACGTCTCGAGGATCTCCCAGAGCTGTCGGCGCGCGTTGCGGTCTTCGACCGGGGTGGCGGCTTCGACGCGCCGCGAGAGGTTCCGGTACATCCAGTCGGCCGAACCGATGTAGAACTCGCCGTCGACGGGATCCGGCGAACCGTTGGCGAAGTAGAAGATGCGCGAGTGCTCGAGGAAGCGGCCGATGATCGACCGCACGCGGATAAGCTCGGTGTACCCCGCGACCCCCGGACGCAGGCAGCAGAAGCCCCGGACAATCAGGTCGATCGGCACGCCGGCCTGCGAGGCCCTCGCCAGTGCCAGCGACAATTCGAGATCCTCGACCTGATTCATCTTGGCGACGATCCGGGCCGGGCGACCGGCGCGGTGGTGCTCGACCTCGCGCTCGATCATTGCGCGGAAGCGGTCCCGCATGTTGAACGGGGCGACCAGCAGCTTCGCGAACTGCGGTTTGGTCGAGCGCCCCGTGAGGTGATGGAACAACGTGACGACGTCGGCGGTAAGGGTGGGATCGCATGTCAGCAATCCGACGTCCGTGTACAACCGCGCGGTCTTGACGTGATAGTTCCCCGTCGCGATGTGCGCATAGCAGCGAAGCTTCTGCCCTTCGTTGCGCACGACGAGCGCGACCTTGGTGTGGATCTTGAGGCCGAGCACACCGTAGGTCACGTGCGCGCCGGCCTTCTCCATCTCCTTTGCCCAGTGGATGTTGCGGGCTTCGTCGAAGCGGGCCTGCAACTCGATGACGCAGGCGACCTGCTTGCCGCCCTCGGCTGCGCGAATGAGCGAGCGCACGAACGGGGTGTCGTCGCCGACCCGGTACACCGTCATCTTGATCGCCACGGTCTGCGGGTCGTTGGCGGCGTCATGGATGAACTGCTCGACGCTCAAGTCGAAGCTCTCGTAGGGGTGGTGAACGAGCACGTCGCCCGCCCGGAGGACGGCGAAGATGTCGGTGTCTTCGTGGGGGATTCGCGTCGGCGCGAGCGGTGTCCACGCGGGATCCCGCAATTTCGGCAAGTCGAGCCCCGCGATCTGGAAGAGCGTCGTGTAGTCCAGCAGCCCGCGCACCTCGTACACGTCCCCTTCGCCGAGGCGAAACCGATCGACCAGCGCGCGACGCACCTCGCTGTTGGCGCCGGCCCTGAAATCGATGCGCACGACGGGCTCGAATCGCCGCTGCCGTATCGCTTCGGTGACCGCGTCGCGCAGGCTGTCGGGATCGTCCTCGTCGAGCTCGACCTGGGCATTGCGCAGTATCCGGAAGGGCGTCGCATCGACGATTTCCAGGCCGGGAAACAGCTTCGCGGCGCTGGCGCGGATCAGGTCGTCGAGCTGGAGAAAGACCCGCTCGCCGGGACGGACGTCGGCGAAGAGCTCGACCCACGGTGCGAGGCCCGTCGGTATCTTGATGCGGACCATCGCGTGTTCGTTGGCGACCGGGTCGCGCAGCACGATGCCCCAGTTGGTCGACTGGTTCGACATGAACGGGAACGGGTGTGTCGCGTCGAGACCGAGCGGCGTAAGGGCCGGCGAGATGTTCCGTTCGAAATGGAGCGCCGCCTCGGCGCGCTGCACCTCCGTCAGCCCGTCCCACAACTCCAGCCGGATGCCGTTCGCTGCGAGCGTCGGTTGCAGCGTGTCGAGGTAGCACGTTGCCTGCCGGTCCAGCATCGCCGACACCTCCCTGCGAATCCGCATCAGGCGGGCGCGATCATCGTCGCCGCGTGCATCGGGATCCTCGTCGTCGTCGGGCATCTCGCTGTTGCGCAGAACGCTCACGCGCTTCATGAAGAACTCGTCGAGATTCGACGTGAAAATCGCCAGAAACTTCAGGCGTTCGAGCAACGGATTGCGGGAATCGAACGCCTGGTCCAGCACCCGCAGATTGAACTGCAGCCAGCTTACGTCACGGTCGATCCAGGCATGCTCCAGCAGTTGCGCTTTCGAAAGCGGCTTGTCCGGGGTGGCCGCCGCATGTTCGGCTCCCGGCGCGACGTCATTCGCGGCGACCTCGACATCGACTGAGGGAATGTCCATCCGTTACCTCCACTGCCGTTGAGAAAGCCCCGCAATGTTCGATGCAGATCGTCGAGCAGCGATCGGCGGCGTTCGGCCCGACCCGTGCTTTGGGTGGGGCCATGTCACGCGCTACCGCTCCCGGGAGTCACTGGATTCCCGCCGCTGCGAACGTTGCCTGGAAAGGATTGCGACGAAATGCGGGTGCCTATCTTCGCGTGCTTCCGCCTTTCGCCGCGGAACCTGCATGGCGACGTTGATCCGCAATGGCTGCCTGGATGTATTCGAGTTCGCGATGCAGCTTCGCCGCGATGGCGAAACTGGGCGCGTCCCTCCGGGGACTCAGGGCGACCAGAATCTCATCCATGTCGTCCAGAACCTCGCCGGCGCGGATTACGAGCTCACCGAGCGGCGCGCCGAAATTGCCCGTCCGGGACAGCCTGCGCGCCTCGGCAAGGACCTTGGTGCAGATGTCTGCCTTGCGCGCCAATTCGGGATGAATGCCGACGCCGATTTCGGAGCGAGGGGATTGGAAGAGCTTTGTCACTGCGGCAAGCGTATGGACCGTGCAATCGTGCCTGGCGTCCGGTGTGCCCACGACGGGCCAGTGTCCGAATATGTGCATATCCAGCGTGCGCGCCTCATGTTACAAACGAATTACGGCCCGGCTGGTGCGGGGGCACGGACGTAAGCCGGAGGCCCCCTGCGACCGGCGGTCGCGACCTTGCCTGCCCGATGCATACGGTCAAACGGGGTGGTGTAGCTGCTTGGCGCGATGGCGGGGTTGTCATGCCCCTGTAACACGCGGCGGTGAAAATCCGTCCGTCAGTCATCCAAAAGGAAAGTGGCAATGCGCAGGTACCTCACCCAGGGCTTTCTCGCCGCCGCGACGATCGCGTTCGGCATCTCCACCGCGGCCGCTGCCGACATCACCGGCGCCGGCGCGACGTTTCCTTACCCGATCTATTCCAAGTGGGCCGAGGCCTACAAGCAGAAGACCGGGATCGGGATGAACTACCAGTCGATCGGCTCCGGCGCCGGGATCAAGCAGATCCAGGCGAAGACGGTCGACTTCGGCGCGACCGACGCCCCGCTCAAGGCCGACGAACTGCAGAAGCAGGGTCTCGTCCAGTTCCCGGCGATCATCGGCGGCGTCGTTCCCGTCGTGAACCTCGATGGCATCGCGCCGGGAGCGATGAAGCTCACCGGGCCGGTGCTTGCCGACATCTTCCTCGGCAAGATCAAGAAGTGGAACGAGAAGCCGATCGCCGATCTCAATC
>Ga0209048_10004743_pt1 | contig 12971 bp, 11 predicted proteins | sample FrelakmetCRP12CR_FD_187146 | JGI IMG/M metagenome (GOLD analysis project Ga0209048, IMG submission 187146) | Freshwater lake sediment microbial communities from the University of Notre Dame, USA, for methane emissions studies - CRP12 CR (SPAdes)... | ecosystem: Environmental > Aquatic >... | reverse complement strand
GCAACGGCGGCCCGGCAGTGCGGAAAGCGCGCGCCGGCCCACCGCCAGCCTTAAACTCTAATTTATAAGCTATTGTTTTTTAAAAGTAATTAATATTTGTAAATAAAGTCATAGCGGTTGCTTGACAGCAACAGGTATCCTTCCTATAGTGTAGAAAAGTGGGACAGAGTGGGAAATAAGGGAGCGCGCTGACCAAAGGAGGCAGCTTTGTTTCGAGGTATTACTTCCTTAACGTTGGACGACAAGGGCCGCTTGGCTGTGCCTGCCAAATACCGCGACAGTTTGCGGGAATCCGGTGCGGGGCAGTTGGTGCTGACTATCGATCGCGACCGTTGCCTGTTGCTCTATCCCTTGCCCGTCTGGGAGGAAGTTGAACAGAAATTGATCCAACTGTCCAGCACCAACAGGCAGGCGCGCGGCCTGAAACGGCTGCTGCTGGGGCATGCCGAGGAATGTGCTATGGATGGACAGGGGCGCATTCTTATCCCTGCCCCACTGAGGGAGTTCGCCCGCCTGGATAAGCACGTGGTTCTGGTCGGGCAAGGTAATAAATTCGAACTCTGGGATGAGCAGACATGGCATCAGCTCAGAGAGCAATGGTTGGCTGAGGCAGAGCGCGATAGCGCGCTGCCGGCCGATGTGGAAACACTGTCTTTTTAAATTTAAGATCCTCAAGGCGATGCGTGCAGTTTTATCTCACCAGGCTGTGTTATTGCAGGAAACTATCGCTGCATTGAAGATACGGTCGGACGGTGTCTATGTGGACGGCACTTTCGGTCGGGGCGGTCACGCCCGCGCCATGCTTGCATCGCTGGGGCCGCGGGGCCGGCTGCTGGCGTTGGACCGGGATCCGGCGGCGGAACGGTGCGCCGGAGAATGCTTCGGCGCCGACGCCCGCTTTGGTTTCGAGCGGGCCACCTTAAGCCGGCTGGCGGAAATCGTGGACCGGCATCAGTTGCGCGGCCGTATTCAGGGCATCCTGCTGGATATCGGTGTTTCCTCCCCACAACTGGACGATCCCCAACGGGGTTTCAGCTTTTTAAAAGACGGTCCGTTGGATATGCGGATGGATCCCACCACAGGCAGGAGCGCGGCGCAGTGGCTGGCCAGCGCCAGCGCCGGAGAAATTTCGCAGGTGATCAGAGACTTCGGCGAAGACCGCTATCATCGCCGCATCGCCAGCGCCATCGTCGAGGCCCGGCGGACAGCGCCGTTGACAACGACCTCGCAACTGGCGCGACTGATCGCCGCCGCCGTACCGACTCATGAACCCGGCAAGCATCCGGCAACCCGTAGTTTTCAGGCGATTCGCATCTCCATCAACCAGGAACTGACGGAATTGCAGGCAGCCCTGCCCCAGGCTATGGACGTGTTGGCCCCGGATGGACGGCTGGTGGTGATCAGCTTTCATTCGCTCGAGGACCGGCTGGTAAAGCGGTTCATGCGGGCGCAGGCGCGGGGCAGGGAATGGCCGTTGGATCTGCCGGTGACCGCCGCGGCGGAGTATCCCACCTTGCGGGTCATCGGCCGCGCCTTACGTCCCACCCAAGCCGAGACCCAGGGTAATCCACGGGCGCGCAGCGCGGTGCTGCGGGTGGCGGAGCGGCTGGTATGAGCAGTTATACGCAGATCATTTTGTTATTGCTCATCCTGGTGTTGCTGTCGGGGACCGGGCTGGTCTACAGCCAGCACCAAAGTCGGCAGTTGTTTATCGAGTTGCAGGGCATGCAGGCGCACCGGGATGAACTGAATATCGACTGGGAATTGCTCAAGCTGGAAGAAAGCACCCTGAATACGGCGCTGATGGTGGATCAGGCGGCGCATGACCGCTTGCATATGCTGCTGCCCGATCCGGCTGGCGTGGTTTACGTAAGGCAATGACGATGCGCATGCCCTCTTTCCAACTGGCTGCTCTTAGAACCTTGACCCGGCATCAGGTGGTGCTGGGTATCCTGCTGCTGGCGACCGTCGGCATCATCGCCCGGGCCGGCTATCTGCAGCTCATCAATAAGGATTTCTTGCAGGATCAGGGCAATGACCGTTACCTGCGAACGGTCACGATACCCACCCATCGCGGGATGGTCCTGGATCGCAATGGCGAGCCTCTGGCGGTAAGCTCGCCGGTGGATTCCGTCTGGGCGGTGCCGGAGGTGCTGCTGGAAAACCAGGCGCAGTTGCCGCTGCTGGCGCAGGCCCTGGGGCTGAAGACCGGCGAACTGGAGCAGCGCCTGAGCGACCGCGAAGGGCGCGAATTCTTTTATCTGCGCCGCCATCTGGCCCCGGACCTGGCCCAGCGGGTGCTGAATCTGCAAATTCCAGGCGTGTATTCGCAGCGGGAATACCGCCGCTATTACCCTACCGCCGAGATCACCTCGCATCTACTGGGTTTTACCGATATCGACGATGTCGGTCAGGAAGGGCTGGAACTGGGCCTGAATGAACGGCTGCAGGGCGTGCCGGGCAGCAAGCGGGTCATCCGCGACCGCCTGGGGCATATCGTGGAAGACGTGGAAGTGCTGCGCGTGCCGGAGCCGGGTAAACCGCTTACCCTGAGCATCGACCGCCGGATTCAGTATGTGGCCTATCGGGCGCTCAAGGAGGCCGTGCTGGAGCGTCAGGCCAGCGGCGCCTCGGCGGTGGTCCTGGATGTCGCCACCGGTGAAATTCTGGCGATGGTCAATCAACCGGCCGGTAACCCCAACGACCGGCGCCAACTGAATGCAGCCTTGCTGCGCAACCGGGCAGTGACGGACATTTTCGAGCCGGGATCGACGATGAAACCCTTTACGGCTTCCCTGGCGCTGGAGAGCGGCGCTTACAAACCGGAAACTCCTATCGATACCAGTCCTGGTGTGCTGCAAGTCGGCCGCTACACCGTCAAGGATGTCCACAACTACGGCCGGATCGATGTCACCCGCGTCATCAGTAAATCCAGCAATGTCGGGATCAGCAAGATTGCCCTGTCGATGCCGGCTCAGAAACTCTGGGATCTGTATCGCCGGCTGGGCTTCGGCGCCCTCTCGGGCCTGGGTTTTGCCGGTGAACAGGGCGGCGTACTAAAACCGTACTCAACTTGGGGTTTAATCGGTCATGCCAACAATGCCTTCGGTTACGGCATTTCCGTCAATACCTTGCAACTGGCTCAGGCCTACACCGTGCTGGCGGCCGGCGGGGTACGGCGCCCCTTGAGCCTGCTGCGGCGGGACAAACCGCCCGAAGAGGAGACACGGCTGCTGTCCGAAGACACGACGCGCAAGATTCGCGCCATGCTGGAACTGGCGGTCAGCGAGGCGGGCACCGGCGCCAAGGCGTCGGTGCCGGGGTACCGGGTGGCAGGCAAGACCGGCACCGTGCATAAGATCGCCCATGGCCGCTACTCCCCGGATCGATACCGTTCCCTGTTCGCCGGCATGGTGCCCGCCAGCCGTCCCCGGCTGGTCTGCGTGGTGATGCTGGATGAACCCCGGCGTGGGGGCTATTACGGCGGCGCCATCGCCGCGCCGGTCTTCAGCCAGATCATGGAAGGCGCCCTGCGGATTCTCAATATCCCGCCCGACGCCATCCCCACCCGGAATCTGGTGGTGGCGACCAAGCCGGAACCCGGCGCCGTCCCGGAGGCGGGCCGGTGATCGCCCTGACCCTGGCGGAAATGGCGCCGCTGCTGGGCGGTGAATTGCTGGGGCCGGATGCCCGCATTAGCTCGGTCGGCATCGACAGCCGGCAACTCGGTCCCGGCGGCCTGTTTGTCGCCCTGCGGGGCGCCCATCACGACGGCCATGATTTCATTGTCCAGGCCCGGCAGCAGGGGGCCGCCGCCGCCCTGGTCAGCCGGCCGCTGGCGGTGGACCTGCCGCAGTTGCGCGTGGCCGATACCCGGCTTGCCCTGGGGCGGCTGGGGGCGGTTTGGCGGCAACGCTTTACCCGGCCGCTGATCGCGCTGACTGGCAGCAACGGCAAGACCACCGTCAAGGAGATGATCGCCGCCATTCTGCGCTGCCGCGGGCGGGTGCTGGCCACCACCGGCAACCTCAACAACGACCTCGGCGTGCCGCTGACTTTGCTCAAGCTGGGCGCCGAAGACTATGCCGTGATCGAAATGGGGGCCAATCATGCCGGCGAGATCGCCTGGCTGACCGGACTGGCCCGGCCGGCCGTGGCCCTGATCAATAACGCCGGTCCCGCCCATCTGGAGGGCTTCGGCGATCTGGACGGGGTGGCCCGGGCCAAGGGGGAAATCTACCGCGGCCTGGGGCCGGACGGAGTGGCGATCATCAACCGGGATGATGTCTATGCCGATTACTGGTCCGGTCTGGTCTCCCGCCGGCGGGTCATCGATTTCGGCCTGGAGCGGCCCGCCCAGGTGAGTGGGCAAGTGCTGGAGGCTTCCCGCAACCGGTTCCGCCTGAGCGCCGGCGGGCGGCAGATCGATATCGAGTTGCCTTTACCGGGTGAGCATAATGTGCGCAACGCCCTGGCGGCGGCGGCGGCCAGTCTGACGGTGGGCGCCGGTCTGGAAGAGATTAAACGCGGTCTGGAAAGCCTGCACGCCGTGGCCGGACGGCTGCAACGCCTGTCCGGACCGGACGGCGTTACCCTGATCCACGACGCCTATAATGCCAATCCGGCCTCGCTGGCGGCGGCCCTGAGCACGCTCGGCGCCGAAACCGGCAGGCGCTGGCTGGTGCTGGGCGATATGGCCGAACTGGGACCGAATGCGGCCGAGCTGCATGAGCGGGCCGGCCGACAGGCCCGGCTGGCCGGGTTTCAGCGCTGTTATGCCCTCGGCGAAAACAGCCGGCGGGCGGTTCAGAGCTTTGGCCCGGGCGGCGTGCACTGCGACACCGCCGAGGCGTTGATCCAGGTGCTGCGGCAGGCCCTGGCCGCCACCACCGACAAGCCGATCCTGCTGGTCAAAGGCTCCCGGAGCATGCGGATGGAACGCATCGTCCAGGCGCTGACCACGGAACCGGACGCGGCCAGGGAGGCGCACGCCTGATGCTGGTCTATTTGGCCGAGTGGCTGGCCCGGGAGTTCTACAGCGGCTTCAACGTCTTCCAGTATCTGACCCTGCGGGCGATTCTGGGGGTGTTGACGGCTTTAGGCATCTCCTTTCTGGTCGGTCCTAGCATGATCCGCCGGCTGACGTTTTATAAAATCGGCCAGTACGTCCGGGACGACGGTCCGCAGACCCATCTGTCCAAGGCCGGCACGCCGACCATGGGTGGCGCCCTGATCCTGGTGGCGGTCACGGTCGCCACCCTGCTGTGGGCGGATTGGCATAATCGCTATGTCTGGCTGGTGCTGGTGGTGACTCTGGCTTTCGGCGTGATCGGCTGGGTGGATGACTATCGCAAGGTGGTGCTGCGCAATTCCAAGGGGCTGTCCGCCCGCGCCAAATATTTCTGGCAATCCTGTATCGGTCTGGCGACGGCGTTGCTGTTGTATTTCACCGCCCAGACCCCGGTCGAAACCCAACTGGTCCTCCCCTTTATCAAGCAGGGATCGATCGAACTGGGAGTCTGGTTCATTCCGGTCACGTATTTCGTCATCGTCGGTTCCAGCAATGCGGTCAATCTGACCGATGGCCTGGACGGGCTGGCCATTCTCCCGACCGTGATGGTGGCGGGCGCCATGGGCATCTTCGTGTATGTGGCCGGGAATGTCATCTTTTCCACTTACCTGGGCCTGCCCTACGTGGCCGGGGTCGGTGAGTTGATCGTTTTCTGCGGGGCGCTGATGGGGGCCGGGCTGGGTTTTCTCTGGTTCAACGCCTATCCCGCCCAGGTGTTCATGGGCGATGTCGGGGCGCTGGCGCTGGGCGCCGCCCTGGGGGTGCTCGCCGTGGTGGTGCGGCAGGAACTGGTGCTGTTGATCATGGGAGGCATTTTCGTGCTGGAGACGGTATCGGTGATGCTGCAGGTGGCTTCCTTCAAGCTCACCGGGCGGCGCATTTTCCGGATGGCGCCGCTGCACCATCACTTCGAACTGAAAGGCTGGCCCGAACCCCGGGTCATCGTGCGTTTCTGGATCATCACCGTAGTGCTGGTGCTGATCGGTCTGTCCAGCCTGAAGATCCGTTAACCATGTCCCTGCTCGCGACATCAGCTTCTGCTTCTGCTTTGGCGCTCGATGGCATGACCCTGGTGGTGGGACTGGGTAAGACCGGTCTGTCCGCCGTGCGCGCCCTGCTGTCCCTGGGGGCCGAGGTGGCGGTGACCGATACCCGCCCGGACCCGCCCGGCCTAGCGGAATTACAGCGCGATTTTCCCACGGTGCCCTGTTACCTGGGCGGTTTCCCCGCCGCGATCTTTACCGGGGCGCAACACCTGCTGGTCAGTCCGGGCGTTCCCTTGCAGACCCCGGCAGTCGCCGCGGCGGCGGCCCGGGGCGTGCCGCTATGGGGCGATATCGAACTGTTCGCCCGCCTGGTTCAGGCGCCGGTGGCGGCGATCACCGGCTCCAACCCGAATGAATCGCGAGCAAGCTCGCTCCTACAGGTGGCCCAAGCTCCGGTGGCGGCGATCACCGGCTCGAACGGCAAGAGCACGGTCACCACGCTGCTGGGGCTGATGGCCGAACAGGCGGGTGTACGGGTGGCGGTGGGCGGCAATCTGGGCACGCCTGCCCTCGACCTGCTGGCGCGGCCGGCGGTGGAGCTGTATGTACTCGAATTGTCCAGTTTTCAACTGACGAGCACCTATAGCCTGAACGCCCGGGTGGCCACGGTGCTCAATCTCAGTCCCGATCACCTGGACTGGCATCCCGGCCTGGAAGCCTACCGCCAGGCCAAGCAGCGCATCTTCCGGGGCGATGGCTGGATGGTGCTCAACGCCGACGATCCCGCCGTGGTCGCCATGGCTGAGCCCGGTCGGCGGATATCGCGCTTCACCCTGGCTGCTCCGAGTCCGGAGGAATTCGGCCTGCGGCGGCGCGACGGCGAACGGTGGCTGGCCCGGGGCGGGGACTGCTGGCTGCGGACCGGCGAACTTCAGCTCAGTGGCGACCATAACCTGGCCAATGCGCTGGCGGCGTTGTGCCTGGGCCATGCCCTGGGGCTGGCGCGCGAGCCGATGCTGGCGGCGCTACGGACGTTTACCGGCCTGCCGCATCGCACCCAACTGATCCTGGAACATAAGGGCGTGCGCTGGTACGACGATTCCAAGGGCACCAACGTCGGCGCCACCCTGGCCGCGGTCAACGGTCTGTCGGGCCGGCTGGTGTTGATCGCCGGCGGCGACGGCAAGGGCCAGGACTTTACTCCGCTGGGTGCGGCGCTCGCTCCCAAGGTCCACGACTTGGTGTTGATCGGCCGCGCTGCGCCGGCCATCGCGGCGGCGGCGGACCGACGCGTAGCGGTGCACCAGGCCGATAGCATGGCGCGGGCGGTGGCGGTGGCGGCGCAATTGGCCGAACCCGGCGACAGCGTTTTATTATCGCCCGCCTGCGCCAGCTTCGATATGTTCAGCAATTACGAAGAACGCGGCCGGGTCTTCGCCGCCGAGGTACGGAGGCAACTGGGATGATGAATCCGGTGGCGTCCTATCATGACGAGGCTGCGCCCCGGGGCGCAACCGCGGTGGCGGCCATGGATTCGATCCGCCTGCCGGAATTGGACCGCTGGCTGCTGTTCGCCGCCCTGGCGTTGCTGACGCTGGGTTTGCTCATGGTCGCTTCCGCCTCCATGCCGCTGGCCTCCAGCCATACCAACCAGCCTTTCTATTACCTGATCCGCCAGACGGTCTATGTCAGCGCCGGCCTGCTGCTCGGCGGGTTGGCGCTGCAGATACCGGTGGAAACCTGGCGGCGCAATGCGCCGGGATTGCTGCTGGCCGCCATCGGCCTGTTGCTGCTGGTGCTGATGCCCGGCGTCGGCCGGGAAGTCAATGGCAGCACCCGCTGGCTCTCCCTGGGGCTGGTCAATGTGCAGGTTTCCGAAGCCGCCAAGCTGTTCGCCCTGATTTATCTGGCCAGTTATTTGCAACGTCACGGCGCCGCTCTGCAGAGTTCGACCATGGCCATGATCCGACCGCTGCTGGTGTTGGGCATGCTGGCGGTACTGCTGTTGCTGGAGCCGGATTTCGGCACGGCGGTGGTGATGCTGGCCACGGCGCTGGGCATGTTATTCCTGGCCGGCGTCAATGTCTGGCGGTTCGCCGCCCTGCAGGGTCTGGTGATCAGCGCCATGGCGGTTTTGCTGTATTCCTCCCATTACCGGCGGGCCCGTCTGATCAGTTTTCTGGATCCCTGGGCGGATCCCTTGAAAAGCGGGTTTCAGCTCACCCAGTCGTTGATCGCGATCGGCCGGGGCGAGCTGTTCGGCGTCGGCCTGGGGGCCAGCGTCCAGAAACTGTTCTATCTGCCTGAATCCTACACCGACTTTCTGTTCGCCATCCTGGCGGAGGAACTGGGTTTGCTGGGGGTACTGACGGTCGTCGCCCTGTATGTCATCCTCATCTGGCGGGCTTTCGCCATCGCCGCCCGGGCCGAGCGGCTGGAACTGCGATTTGCCAGCCACTTGGCTTATGGCATCGGCCTATGGTTCGGCATCCAGGCCCTGTTCAATATGGGTGTCAACATGGGGGTGCTGCCCACCAAGGGACTGACCCTGCCACTGATGAGCTATGGCGGCAGCAGCGTGGTGGTGATGTGTGTGGCGCTGGCAATCCTGCTCCGCGTCGACCAGGAGACCCGTTTTGCCGATGCCGCCGCTGGGCAGAAAACCGCCGCGCCGGCCGGCGGGCGGGAACTGCTGCCGACGCTCCTTGCCTGGGTAAGCCGGCGATGACCGTACAGGCACCTATCGTGATTATGGCGGGCGGCACCGGGGGACATGTGTTTCCGGCTCTGGCCGTGGCCGAGCAATTGCGCGCCCGGGGCGTGCCGGTGGTCTGGATGGGCACCCGCCGCGGTCTGGAGGCGAGACTGGTGCCGCAGGCTGGTATCCCGATCGAATGGATCGGTGTGGCCGGCTTGCGCGGCCATGGCCTGCGGCGCCTGGTGACGGCTCCGGTCATGCTCACCCAGGCGCTGTTACAGGCGGGTGGCATCCTCCGGCGCCTGCAACCCCGCCTGGTATTGGGCATGGGAGGATTCGCCAGCGGTCCCGGCGGTTTGATGGCCAGGTTACTGGGCATACCCCTGGTGGTGCATGAACAGAATGCCCTGGCCGGCATGACCAACCGCTGGCTTTCCCGGCTGGCCGATCGGGTGCTGGAAGCCTTTCCCGGCAGTTTTCCGCCGCCCCGACGGGCGCTGGCCGTGGGCAATCCGGTACGCGCCAGCATTGCCGCCCTGCCCGAACCGGCGCAGCGCTTTGCCGACCGCATCGGCCGCCCCCGCCTGCTGGTGGTCGGCGGCAGCCAGGGCGCGCTGGCCCTCAATCAATTGCTGCCGGCCGCCCTGGCTTTGGTGCCGGCGGCGCAACGACCGGAAGTCTGGCATCAGGCCGGCGGCGCGTTGCAGGCCGCCGCGGCCCAGGCCTACAAAGCCGCCGGTGTGGCCGTCCAATTGCAGCCTTTTATCGAGGATATGGCGGCCGCATACAGTTGGGCCGATCTGGTGCTGTGCCGGGCCGGCGCCCTGACAGTGGCGGAGCTGGCGGCGGCCGGCGTGGGCGCCGTGCTGGTGCCGTTTCCTCATGCGGTCGACGATCACCAAACCGCCAATGCCCGGTTTCTGGAGAGCAGCGGAGCCGCTTTGATCGCGCCGCAGGCCGGGCTGAATCCGGAGCAACTGGCGGCGCTGTTGCAGACCCTGTTAAGCGATCGGGCGCGGCTGCTGGCCATGGCTCAAGCCGCCCGGGGTCTGGCCAGGGCCGATGCGGCGGCGCAGGTGGCGAGCATCTGCCTGGAACAGGCGCGCCGCGTTAACCCAGGATAATAAACCAAGATGAATCGTACTGTTCCCGACCAGACTCCTATGCGCCGCCTCCGCCGGATCCATTTCGTCGGGATCGGCGGCGCCGGCATGAGCGGTATCGCCGAAGTGCTGTTGAATCTGGGCTATGAGGTCTCCGGCTCCGATCTGCACGCCAGTCCGGTGACGGCGCGGCTGGGCGCCAGCGGCGCCAAGGTCTGGCAGGGCCATGCCGCCGCCCACATCGAGGGCTGTGATGTCGTCGTGACCTCGAGCGCGGTGACGGCGGATAACCCTGAAGTGGTCGCCGCCCTGGCGGCCCGTATTCCGGTGGTGCCGCGGGCGGAAATGCTGGCGGAACTGATGCGGTTCCGCTATGGCATCGCGGTGGCCGGAACCCATGGCAAGACCACCACCACCAGCCTGATCGCCAGTCTGCTGGCCGAGGGCGGTCTGGATCCCACCTTTGTGATCGGCGGCAGGCTGAACAGCGCCGGCAGCAACGCCCGGCTGGGAGCGGGCCGCTATCTGGTGGCGGAGGCCGACGAGAGCGACGCCTCGTTTTTGCATCTGCAGCCGATGATCGCGGTGGTCACCAATATCGACGCCGATCATCTGGGTACATACAGCGGCGATTTTCAGCGGTTGCGGGAGACGTTCGTGGAATTTCTGCACCACCTGCCTTTCTACGGGCTGGCGGTGCTGTGCGCCGACGACCCCGAGGTGCGGGCGGTCCTGGCCGCGATCAGGCGGCCGGTGCTGACCTACGGCACCATGGCCGACTGCGATGTGCGGGCCAGCGACATCAGGCAAAGCGGCATGCAGACCGCCTTTACGGTGCTACTGCCGGGGGAAGCGGAACCACTGCCGATCACGCTCAATCTGCCGGGCCGGCATAGCGTACTGAACGCCCTGGCCGCCATCGCCGTGGCTCATGAACTGGGCATTGGCGGAGACACTATCCAACTGGCGTTGGAACGGTTCCAGGGCATCGGGCGGCGGTTCCAGCACTATGGCCCGCTGCCACTGGCGCACGGCCAGGCCACCCTGATCGACGATTACGGCCATCACCCCCGCGAAATCGAGGCGGTGCTGGAGGCGATCCGCGGCGGCTGGCCGGAGCGGCGGCTGGTGCTGGCGTTTCAACCGCATCGCTACAGCCGGACCCGGGATTTGCTGCCGGAGTTCGCGCAGATTCTGGCCGAAGCGGATGTGCTGCTGCTCACGGAGGTCTATCCCGCCGGCGAACAGCCGCTGCCGGGCGCCGATGGCCGCAGTCTTGTGGCCGCGGTGCGCACCCTGGGCAAGGTGGAGCCGGTGTTCGTGGAGCGGGTCGCGGCGCTGCCGGCGGTGTTGGCCGGTCTGTTGCGGGATGGCGATATGCTGCTGCTGCTGGGCGCCGGCGATATCGGCGCCGTGGCGGCGCAACTGGGCCAGCACGGCCTGGGAGGATCACAGTGAAGGGAGCCGCCTTGCCATTGCAGGGAGAACCGGACTTGCGCGGCGAACTGTTGCTGGCGGAACCGCTGGCGCGCCACACCTCCTGGCGGGTGGGCGGCCCGGCGGACCGGTTCTATCGGCCCGCCGACCTGGCCGACCTGCGCGTCTTTCTCAGCCGGTTGCCGCCGGACGAGCCGGTGTTCTGGCTGGGGCTGGGCAGCAATCTGCTGGTGCGTGACGGCGGCATCCGCGGCACCGTGATCGCCACTCAGGGCGCCCTGCAAGGGCTGGGCTTGAGCCAGCTCGACACCCTGCGGGTCGAGGCCGGCGTGGCCTGCGCCAAGGTGGCCCGTTACGGCGCCGCCCACCATCTGACCGGCGCCGAATTTCTGGTCGGCATTCCCGGCGTCATGGGCGGCGCTTTAGCCATGAATGCCGGCGCCTGGGGTGGCGACACCTGGTCGCTGGTCACGCTGGTCGAGACGGTCGACCGGCGCGGGGTGCTGCGGAAACGCCTGCCGGCCGACTATGCGATTGCTTACCGGCAGGTGCGGGGGCCGGCTGAAGAGGGATTCGTGGCGGCGCATCTGCAGTTGCGGCCGGGTGATGGCGTGGCGGCGGGCCGGCGGATTCGCGAACTGCTGGCGCGGCGCGCCCGTACCCAGCCGCTGGGCCTGCCCAGTTGCGGCTCGGTCTTTCGCAATCCTCCCGGCGATCGTGCCGCGCGCCTGATAGAAGCCGCTGGCTTGAAGGGAAGCGGTAGCGGCGCCGCCTGCGTTTCCACCAAACACGCCAATTTCATCATCAATACCGGCGGCGCCACAGCCGCCGAGTTGGAAGCCTTGATTCATCATGTCGCGGATACCGTAGCCCGGGTGCACGGTGTCCATCTGATTCCCGAAGTGAGGATAGTGGGAGCCTATCAAGATGCTGCAAGAACAGCGCAAGCCGGTTAACGATGCCGCCGAATTCGGCAAGGTGGCGGTGCTGCTGGGCGGGCGCTCCGCGGAGCGCGAGGTTTCGCTGAAAAGCGGCCAGGCGGTATTAAAGGCGCTCTGCGCCCAAGGGGTCGACGCCCACGGCATCGATGCCGGCCCCGACGTGCTGGAGGTGTTGGGCAAGGGCGGTTATGACCGGGCGTTCATCGTCCTGCACGGTCGCGGCGGTGAAGACGGCGTGATTCAGGGGGCGTTGGAAACCCTGGGATTACCCTATACCGGCAGTGGTGTGCTGGCGTCCGCTCTGGGCATGGACAAATTACGCACCAAGCAGGTCTGGCTGGGTGCGGGCCTGCCGACCCCGCCGTTCCGGTTGGTGGAGGCGGCGACCGACCCGGCGGCGGTGATCGCCGACCTGGGGCTGCCGCTGGCGGTCAAGCCGGCCCGCGAAGGCTCCAGCATCGGCGTCAGCCGGGTCAACCAGCCCGCCGAATTCAAGGCCGCCTGGGAGCGGGCGGCGCGCTGTGACGCCAGCGTGCTGGTCGAGCCCTGGATCGGCGGAGGCGAATATACCGGCGCCGTGTTGCAGGGCGAGGCGCTGCCGCTGATCCGACTGGAGACGCCGCGCGAATTTTACGATTATGAGGCCAAGTATAACGCCGACGATACCCGCTACCATTGTCCCTGCGGGTTGCCGCCGGCCCAGGAGGCCGGGTTGCAGCGGCTGGTCCTGCAAGC
>Ga0209048_10004742_pt1 | contig 12972 bp, 13 predicted proteins | sample FrelakmetCRP12CR_FD_187146 | JGI IMG/M metagenome (GOLD analysis project Ga0209048, IMG submission 187146) | Freshwater lake sediment microbial communities from the University of Notre Dame, USA, for methane emissions studies - CRP12 CR (SPAdes)... | ecosystem: Environmental > Aquatic >... | reverse complement strand
GCCGAGAAAGCGCAGCAGGAAGGTGGCAAGCTATTAGACTCGATAGCTAAAGAAGGCGCCGAAACCCAGGATAAGATCATGGCGGTTGGCAAGGCGGCCATTGAGAGGGCCCAGGAGGTGGCCGAGAAAGCGCAGCAGGAAGGCGGCAAGCTATTTGATTCGATAGCCAAGGAAAGCGAGAAGGTCAGAGCGCAAACGCAAAAACTGGCCGGGGAAAAGTTTGAAGAGGCAAAAGAGAAATTCGAAGAAGCCAAGAATAAGGCGGTCGATACCTTAGATGGGCTGGAGCAGATTTTTGAAAACCGGGTGTCGCGCGTCCTGAGCCGCCTTGGTATCCCCAGCAGCGAGGATTTCCAGTCTATCGCCAAACGTTTGGATGACTTGAACAAGAGTGTGCAGGCACTGATAAAGGCAAAAAGTGCGGAAAAAGCTTCCGCGACCCAGCTTCGGGAAAAAGACGATCTGCAAGCGATTGCCGGCGTTGGTCCAGCCCTGGAAGGCAAGTTGAATGCGGCTGGTATCGTCACCTACCGGCAGCTTGCGGCATTGAGTGCTGAGGATATTGAGCGCGTTGAAGCCAAGGTCATTCACTCTTCCGGTCGCATTGCTCGAGACAATTGGATTGAACAGGCAAAGGATCTGCATTTCAAGAAGTATAACGAACAGTTGTAAGGTGCTATCCGCCGGTTTGCCCGTGCGGGATGGGGCGAACAGCTGTCGGTTTTCACGAGGGCATGCCTGTCGCCACCCTCATCGCCTCTGGTAGCTGGCTGATGAGCTTTCTCGATCGTATCTGCGCGGTTAACCGCTACGATTGGAGCGGTTTTCGGGCTTTCCGGGTAGCCGGCGTGCAGGTGGGTTTCGTGAAGCATGCCTTTGCGGAAATTCTGGCCCGCTGGCCAGCGGTGTTTCATGTGGAGGCAACCCAAGTCAGTCTCGCCGATGTCCTTGGCAGTCCCCAGGCGCGCAGTGCGGCAGTGCGCGAAGCGCTGCTGAGCCTGCGCGATGAGGGCCTAATCAAAGGCTGGCGGGATGAACTGTATCCCGTCAACCGTCGCTATGCCGAAGTGCCCTATCTGCTAATGGAGCGCGCCGCTATACCATTATTTGGGGTATGCGCTTACGGTGTGCACCTGAACGGCTTTGTCCGCGATAAAGACGGACTCCAGATGTGGATAGGGCGCCGTTCCTTAACGAAGTTCAGTGCGCCGGGCAAGCTGGATCAATTGGTCGCCGGCGGGCAGCCCGCCGGGCTGGGGCTGAAGGCCAATATGGTCAAGGAATGCTGGGAGGAGGCCGGTATCGCCCCGGAACTTGCCCAGCGGGCGCTGCCGGTGGGCGCTATCAGCTATTGCCGGGAGACGTCCCAAGGCCTGCGCCCCGATGTGATTTTTAACTTCGACCTGGAGTTACCGCCTGACTTTATTCCGGTAAGCATGGACGGTGAGATGGAAGAGTTCTATCTCTGGCCCATTGAGAAAGTGATCGAGACTGTTCGCGAAACGGATGCTTTCAAGCTCAACTGCGCTCTGGTGGTGATCGACTTTCTGGTTCGACGTGGTTTTATTGCGCCGGAGCAACCGGATTATATGGAAATACTGCACGGCCTCCTTGCCCGGGAGACAGCGCTGGCAGAGTATGCTAGGCGTCGAGATCCGGGATAAGTTTGCTTTCTAACCGGGCGATGAGATCCTTCAACTGGAGTTTGCGCTTTTTCAGCCGCCGCAACTCGAGTTGATCGACGAGGATATCTTCTGCCAAGCGGCCGATGGCGTCATCCAGATCCCGATGTGCTATGCGCAGTTCGATGATCTTGTTTTTGTATTCTTCGACTTCATCTTGGCTCAGGAGTGGAACCATGCTTTGCCCTCCCACAAGTAGTACTAGGATTTGATAAAGGTAGACAAATATTATATGACGATAACCATCCTAACTACTGCTGTATGGAATTAACAGGCTAGCTGGGCCACCGCCCGCTCGAAATACTGCAAGCCCTCCTCGATCAAGGTGTCTGGAATGATCAACGAAGGCGCCATTCTAACCACTTCGGGTCCCGCCACCAACACCAACAAGCCCTGGTCCTGGGCAGCATTGACAAAGTCCTTGGCCCGTCCCTGCCACGCCTGATTCAAAGCGCAACCCAGCAGCAGTCCCTTGCCGCGGATCTCCGTGAAGGCGCCGAATTGGTTATTGATCCGGTTCAGCCCCGCCATGAACCGTTCATGCTTCATGCGCACCTCCACCAGGAGTTTGGGGTCATTGATGACATCGAGTACGGCTTCGGCCACTGCGCACGCCAGGGGATTGCCGCCATACGTGGTGCCATGGGTGCCAAGACCCAAGCTGCTGGCAACGGCGGTGGTGGCAAGCATGGCGCCGATAGGAAACCCCCCTCCAAGTCCCTTAGCGCTGGTGAGGATATCGGGGGTTACGTCTAACCCCAGATAGGCGTAAAGGTAACCGGTACGGCCCGCGCCACTCTGGATTTCGTCAAAGATCAGCAAGGCGTTGTGGTGATCGCAGAGTTCCCGCACCCCTCGCAGGAATGCCCGGGTGGCGCTGATGACGCCGCCTTCCCCCTGGATAGGCTCCAGGATGACGGCGCAGGTCTTATCCGAAATATGTTCCGCCAGCGCATCGAGATCGTTGTAGGGTAAGTGGGTGATGCCCGCCGGTAGGGGTCCAAAACCTTCCGTATACTTGGGCTGCCCGCCGACCGAGACGGTGAACAGAGTGCGTCCGTGGAAGGATTGCGTAAAGGCGATGATCTCTTGTTTGCCGGGCCCGTGATGGTCGGCGGCATACTTGCGCGCCAGCTTGAGCGCCGCTTCATTGGCCTCGGCGCCTGAGTTGCAAAAAAACACCTTCTCGGCGAAAGTGGCTGCGCACAGTTTCTTCGCCAACCGCAGCGCCGGTTCGTTGGTCATGACATTGCTGACATGCCATAATTTTCCGGCTTGTCTTTGCAGCGCCTCCACCAGGCGGGGATGGGTATGGCCCAGCGAAGTGACGGCAATGCCACCTGCAAAATCAATATATCGCCTGCCAGCTTGATCCCAGACCTGGGAGCCCTCGCCTTTGACTGGAATCATGGGCGCCGGTGCGTAGGTCGGTACTATCACTTCATCAAACAGTTCACGGCATACGGGCGTTGCTTCGCTCATCATCGGGCTCCTCTCTGAGGGGGTTAGAGTAAAGCTAAGCAATAGATTTGGGAAGCAATGCCGTGGAATAAAAGCAGCTGCCATGCAGGGGACAGCGTACCCATTCGCCCTTCAGCGCTCCCATGGCCAAAGGTGTGCAGGTGTCGTTGGCGGCGTAGAAGCGCCCCCACATTGGCAAGGAGAACGCGGTGGCCGTGACTAACCACGCGCTTCATCTTGCCGGGCTAAATATCCTCAACTTGCGCGTTCTTGATGGGGCCGACGGGCATATCAACCCGCTCCTGGAAAGCCCAATTGCCGCCACGCCTCATACACGGCTATCGCCACGGCGTTGGAAAGATTCAGGCTGCGCATTGGCGGCACCATGGCAATACGCAAGCGCTGTTCAGCGGGCAGTTGTGCCAGTACCGCGGCAGGCAGCCCGCGCGTTTCGGGACCGAACAGCAGCGCGTCGCCCTCCCGATAGTCTACCTCATGGTAGTAACACTTGCCCTTGGTCGTGAAGGCGAACACCCGCGCAGGCTGTACCGCCGCCAGAAACGCCGCGAAGCTCGGGTGTTCCCGCACCCGCGCCCACTCATGGTAATCCAGGCCAGCACGGCGCAACTTGCTGTCTTCCAGCTTGAAGCCGAGGGGATGGATGAGGTGCAGTAAAGTCCCGGTATTGGCGCACAGGCGGATGATATTGCCTGTGTTGGGGGGGATCTCCGGCTCGAATAGGGCTACGTGAAACACAAGGATGCCTGGCGTTGCCCGCTTGCTGCGCGCTTGTTCATTCCATGTCCAGTTCCTTGATCTTGCGGGTCAGGGTATTGCGTCCCCAGCCCAGCAGTTTGGCCGCTTCCTGGCGGTGGCCGCCGGTTTGTTCCAGGGCGACGGCAATCAGGATGCGCTCAAACGCGGGCAGCGCCTTGTCCAGGATATGGTTGTCGCCCCGCGCCAGGCTTTGGCTGGCCCACAGCCGCAGGGCGTCTTCCCAGTCGCCACCGCTGTGCTGGGTGACAGGCTGATCACGCAGATCTGGCGGCAGATCGTCCAGGTGGATTTCCCGCCCCGAGGCCATGACGGTAAGCCAGCGGCAGAGATTTTCCAGCTGCCGGACATTGCCAGGCCACTCCAAATTGGACAGATAGGACTCCACGTCAGTGCGCAAGGCCTTGGGCTCTACGTCCAGTTCCTTGGCTGCCCGCTTCAGGAAATGGCTCATCAGTAGGGGAATATCCTCACGGCGCTTGCGCAACGGTGGCAGATGAATGCGGATGACGTTGATACGGTGGAACAGATCTTCCCGGAACAAGCCGTCCCGCACCCGCTGTTCCAGATCCTGATGGGTGGCAGCGATCACGCGGACGTCAACGCGAGTCGGGGTATGGCCGCCCACTCGGTAGAATTCGCCTTCGGCCAAAACCCGTAACAGCCGGGTCTGCAATTCCTGGGGCATATCGCCGATCTCATCGAGGAACAGGGTGCCGCTGTCGGCTTGCTCGAAACGCCCCTGGCGGGCGGTCTGGGCGCCGGTGAAGGCACCACGCTCATGGCCAAACAGTTCGGATTCCAGCAAATCCTTGGGGATGGCCGCCATGTTCAGGGCGATGAAGGGCTTGCCGGCGCGCGGGCTGTGGCGATGCAGGGCACGAGCCACCAGTTCCTTGCCGGTGCCCGATTCGCCATTGATCAACACCGTGATATTGGAACGGGACAGTCGCCCGATGGCGCGGAACACCTCCTGCATAGCGGGGGCTTCGCCGATGATCTCGGGTAGTGGAGTATTCTGCTCGATGCGTTCGCCTTGCTGGTGATGTAGGTCGCAGGCGCGCCGCACCAGGGCTACTGCCTCGTCCACATCGAACGGCTTGGGCAAATACTCGAAAGCGCCACCCTGGTAGGCCGATACGGCGCTGTCCAGGTCGGAGTGCGCAGTCATGATGATGACTGGCAACTTGGGGGAATGCTCGCGGATACGGTTTAACAACTCGAGCCCGTTAATGCCGGGCATGCGGATATCGGCCAAGATGGCATCCGGTTCTCCCTTTTCCAGAGCAGCCATGACTCCGTTTCCGCTCTCGAAGGTGGACACGGTCATATTGTCCCGTTGCAGGGCCTTCTCCAGGACCCAGCGGATGGAATGATCATCATCGATTACCCAGACGTGATCCTTCCTAGCCATCGGTTCTCTCCAACGGTAGTAATAGGGTGAAGACGGTTTCGCCGGGGCGGCTGGTGCACTCGATCAGGCCACCATGCTGATTCACCAGAATCTGGGCGATGGAAAGCCCCAGGCCGGTGCCATCGGACCGGCCGGTGATCATCGGATAGAAGATTTCTTCCAGCTTATGTTCGGGGATGCCTGGACCGTTATCGATGATCTCCAACCGCACCACCAGCTTGTGACGCTGCTGGCGGATGGTGCATTGCCGCTGCACTCGAGTGCGCAGGATAATCTGCCCCCGTCCATCCAGGGCTTGCACGGCATTGCGCACGATATTCAGCACCGCCTGGAGTAACTGGTCAGCATCGCCTTTCAGCGGCGGAATACTGGGATCGTAGTCCTGTTCGATGCGCACTCCTGCGGTGATCTCGGCCAGCACCAGGCTGCGCACCCGCTCCAGGACCTCATGGATGTTGATTTCGCTGTAGACCGGCAAGTTGGTAGGGCCCAGCATGCGGTCCACCAGGTTGCGCAGGCGGTCCGCCTCGCCGATGATAATCTGGGTGTATTCCTTCAGAGAAGCGTCGAGGAGTTCGCGTTCCAGCAACTGGGCAGCGCCCCGCAGGCCACCCAAGGGGTTCTTGATCTCATGGGCCATGTTGCGCACCACTGCGCGAGAAATATTGTGATGGGTAATCAGATGCTCTTCACGGGTCATGCGTAACTGCCGGTCCACCTGGCGCAGTTCCACCAGCAGCTCCAGCGCCTGTTCCTGCTCCAACATGGGTGTAACCGTACAGTCGACGGTAATGCTGTGCTCGCCGGGTAGAATCAGGTGCAATTCCCGCTCGGTGTAGGGATGACCACTGTTCAGGCAGCGCAACATTCCCTCGATGAGCACATCGGTACCCATGGCCAGACTCTGAAAAGCCATGTAGCGGGCTTGGCGCAGGCTTACCGCGAATAGCATCTCCGCTGCCGGGTTCATGAAAGCCAGCCGCAAATGCTGGTCCAGGACAATAACCCCAGTAGTCAAACTATCCAAAATTCGGCAAGGATAATCGATTTTCACAGTATGGTTTCCGGGTGCATGTTAGCAGTCATAGCAAAAATCAAACCAACCAAAACTAGACATCGCCGATGAGCCATTCAGAATCATCAACAGACCAGGAAAAGCGCCCTGAATCCCGGAGCGCCGGTTATTATCGCCTCGCTATAGCGCCAAATTCCAGGATTAACAGGGTATTAGCGCCTCCTTCCTGGGTGGCGTGTAAGTTGCCCCATAACGAGTAGCTTGGTGCACCTGAGAAGAGCGGATTCTTATATGGTTGTATGCTACGCACAAAATTAGTGCAAATAAAATTAGGTTTGAAAAATCGGGTACCGCACCCTTCAAAAGAAAACGCCTCCGTGAGGAGGCGTTCGTGGAGCAGGGGTAAGGCAGTGCCTACAGGCTGTAATACATGTCGAATTCCACCGGATGGGTGGTCATGCGCAGGCGGGTAACTTCCTCCGTCTTCAGGGCGATGTAGGCGTCAATGAGGTCATCGGTAAAAACCCCACCGGCCTTGAGAAATTCCCGATCGGCATCCAGGGCGGCCAGGGCCTCATCGAAATAGAAGCACACCTTCGGGATTTCCTTTTCCTCTTCGGGCGGTAGGTCATAGAGGTCCTTGTCCATGGGTTCACCCGGGTGGATCTTGTTCTTGATGCCATCCAAGCCCGCCATCATCATGGCGGCAAACGCCAGGTAGGGGTTGGCGGTGGAATCCGGGAAGCGGATTTCCAGTCGCCGGGCCTTGGGGCTGCTGACATGGGGAATACGAATGGAAGCAGACCGGTTGCGGGCGGAATAGGCCAGCATCACGGGGGCCTCGAAACCGGGCACCAGACGTTTGTAGCTGTTGGTGGAAGGATTGGTAAACGCGTTCAGGGCACGGGCATGCTTGATAATACCGCCGATGTAGAAAAGCGCGGTTTCGGACAGGCCGCCGTAGAGATCGCCGGCAAACAGGTTCACGCCATCCTTGGAAAGGGACTGATGCACGTGCATGCCGTTGCCGTTATCGCCTACCAGGGGTTTGGGCATGAAGGTAGCGGTCTTGCCATAGCTGTGTGCTACGTTTTGGATGACATATTTCAAGACCTGGACTTCATCGGCCTTGCGCACCAGCGTGTTGAACTTAACCCCGATTTCGCACTGTCCAGCGGTGGCCACTTCATGGTGATGCACTTCCACGGGCACCCCCATCTGCTCCAGGGTCAGGCACATCGCGGAACGGATATCCTGCAGGGAATCCACCGGCGGTACAGGGAAGTAACCACCCTTGATGCCAGGACGATGGCCGAAGTTGCCTCCTTCGTAGGCCCGCTCAGAGTTCCAGCCGGCTTCCTCGGAATCGATCTTGCAGAAGCTGCCACTGATGTCGGCGCCCCAACGTACGTCATCGAAAATGAAAAACTCGTTTTCCGGACCGAAATAGGCGGTATCGCCGATGCCGGAAGCCTTTAGGTAAGCCTCGGCGCGCCTGGCCACGGAGCGCGGGTCACGCTCATAGCCCTGCATGGTGGTGGGTTCGATCACATCACAGGTGATGTTCAGGGTGGGTTCTTCGAAGAAAGGATCGATGACGGCGGTTGATGGGTCCGGCATCAGGATCATGTCGGATTCGTTGATGCCCTTCCAACCGGCAATAGAGGAACCGTCAAACATTTTGCCTTCTTCGAAGATGTCTTCATCGAAAACGCTAGCAGGCACAGTGACATGTTGTTCCTTGCCGCGGGTATCCGTGAATCGGAAATCTACAAATTTAACACCCTTTTCCTGCATCATCTTAAGTACTTCAGCAGCAGTCATCTTTACAGTCCCTCCTCAGGAACATGGATTTTTGTCAGAAGTAGCGTGACGGGGTTAGCGTCAATAAATGGTCCAATCGGCAACAGCATGAAATATGCCAATCGAAAAAGTCCCAAAATAGATTGTCTTTAGGAAGCACGTCTGGATTTTGGGAAAACTATTTGCACCAAGGATGACTGACGATTTTATTAACGAACCATAATAGTGCATCAACAAAAGTGAATCTGAATAGAGTCCAACGCTTCAATACTTTCTCCCGCCCGGCGTAACTGCTGCGCCAAACGCTGAGCGTGCTCGATATCCTTGACCAGTGCCAGCGACACCAACAGCTCAACATATATCTTGCCGCGGAGATAATGCAAGGTGATGTTCTCGATCCGAGCTGGATCTAACACCGAACTCAACCGCTCCCGCAAATGACTAACAATGTCCCCGCGTGAGGGCAAGCCATTGCATAATAAACTGGCACCGTCCTCCTCCGAATCGATATGCACGGTCACGGCGGCGATTTCTTCGATTTCCTCCATCAGGCGGGTGCGTACATACTCGCCGATCTGATGTCCCTCGGCAACGCTGAGGCGGGGGTCTACCTGAAAGCCAACCACGATCTTGACAATGGAAAACCCGACGTTGACCATGGTGACGATGCGGATATCCTTGTATCGTTGAGGATTACCGGAGATCTTCGCCATCGAAGGTTGCTCCACAGTTGACCTCGCCACGCGCATTATAAGGGACAAGATCGGTCTTTCCTTTGCCCCACTCTTTGATGAATACTTGATTGGCAAAGGGTGTGAAAAAATTTACCCATATCGCTAATGCCTGGCGCAGGCAGCAAGGTGGAAAAAATGCAAGATCTGAAATTTGAGTTTCACGTAGAAAATGTCAAATGTGGTGGCTGCGCCAATGCCATCCAGGGTGGGCTCGGCAAGGATGCCCGCGTGAGGGAAGTGGCAGTAGACATCGCTAAGGGACTTGTCACTGTTATCAGCACGGAGGATATGCGCGCCGACCTCAGCATAGCCCTGAAGGCTTTAGGGTATCCTGAGAAGACGGCCTAACCTGCTTCCGGCAGCGCCTCGTTGGGGGGAGGTATCGCGCAGAAGAGCTATTCCATGCCGTACTGCTTGAGCTTTTTCCGCAGGGTGCTGCGATTGATGCCGAGGATACCAGCAGCCTTGGTCTGGTTGCCACGGGTACAATAGAGGACGGTTTCCAGCAAGGGCGGTTCTATTTCCTGAAGGACCATTTTATACAAGTTGCTGGGCAAATGACCGTCCAATCGACAAAAGTAATCTTGCAGGGCAGACTGCACCTGGACCCGCAGTGGGGCTGAAGATAGGGTGCTGTCAGAGGTTTCATGGTCGGTCGCCGTCATGCTGCCAATCGCTCCTCGGTTGCCAGACGATCTTATAGAAGGCCTTGGTTGGATCTGTTGTTATTGGGAGGTCTGAGCGCTGTTCACGATAGCGCGCAAGGCTTACCTGCCGTCCTGACTCTGGGTACTTGCGTGCCACCCCTAGGCTAGTGTGCTTACTATGAAAAACAGCTGATTCATGATAACCACAAAAAAAAAGGGAATAAAGTGTTTGCAAGCGTCTTTTTTAGCTTTTGCGGACAGCCTGTAGCAATACCCAGTCCTCTCGCTGTTGGCTTTGGCTAAAGTCAAACCAGGGTCTGTAAGCGGCTTGTACCTCCTCGGCCTGTTCGGCGAGAATACCGGATAGCACGAGTTGCCCCTGTGGAAGGACCAGGCTGCCGAAGCGTGGGGCCAACTCGATCAGGGGGCCGGCGAGAATATTCGCGAGCAGGATATCCACCTTTACTGCCGGCAGTTTCCCCGGCAGCGTCAGCGTAATATGGCTGGCCACCCCATTGTCGCTGGCGTTTCGGTCGCTGGCCATGAGTGCCTGGGGATCGATATCAACGGCATATACACTGCTAGCGCCCAGTTTGGCGGCCGCGATGGCCAATATCCCGGAGCCGCAGCCATAGTCGATGACTGTTTTGCTCGCCAGTTCGGCGCCATCCAACCAGGTAAGGCATAGCGCGGTGGTAGGATGGGTACCCGTGCCGAAGGCCAAGCCAGGGTCCAACAACAAGTTGACGGCCATAGGCTCGGGTGGGGTCTGGCTGGTGGGGCAAACCCACAGCCGTTTGCCGAAGCGCATGGAATGAAAATCATCCAGCCAAGCCCGCACCCAGTCTCGCTCCTCAAGCCTTTCCAAGCGGCATTCCGACAGGGCGCCGTCTCCCAAAGCCCGCCTTAACAGCCGCTTTACCACCTCGATGTCAGTCTGGGCATCGAAAAGACCGGTGACCCGGCTGTGCGGCCACAGTGGTGTTTCGCCCGGCGGGGGTTCCAAGACGGGCTGATCGCCCGCATCTTGCAGAATCACGGCAATAGCGCCCGCTTGCAGCAGGGCGTTCTCCAACTGTTCCGAACTATGCTGGATAGTCTCCAAGGTCAGTTGCAGCCAGAATGCGGTGGTTTCGTCGTTCACGTCCTCACCCATGGGGACACTTCTCCCAAATTTACTTACCAGATGACATCAGCGGAAAGGATTCAGAGCCCGAGTTGCTGTTCCAGGTAGTGTATGTTCGTGCCACCCTCGATAAAATTGGCATCGCTGAGGATGCGGCGGTGCAGAGGCGCATTAGTCTTGATCCCCTCAATCACCAGCTCGGCCAACGCGTTGCGCATCCGCGCCAAAGCGGCGGCGCGATTCTCGCCATGCGCGATGAGCTTACCGATCATGGAATCGTAATTGGGTGGTACCCGGTAACCATTATAAATATGGGAATCTACCCGTATGCCCGGTCCACCCGGTGCGTGATACTGGGTGATGGTGCCGGGAGAGGGCAAAAAAGTATCCGGGTCCTCGGCGTTGATCCGGCACTCGATGGCATGCCCAATGATCCGGATAGCGTCCTGAGTGTAGCTGAGTTTCTCGCCAGCAGCGATGCGCAACTGCTCCTTGACTATATCCACGCCGGTAATCATCTCGGTAACAGGATGCTCTACCTGGATGCGGGTGTTCATTTCGATGAAATAAAAGGCGCCGTCCTGATAGAGGAACTCAAAGGTACCGGCGCCTCGGTAACCGATACGCCGGCAGGCCTCGGCGCAGAGCGTGCCTATCGCGTGGCGCTGCTGCGGAGTGATGCCTGGGGCGGGCGCCTCTTCAACCACTTTTTGGTGACGGCGCTGCATCGAACAGTCTCGCTCACCCAGGTAGATCGCGTTGCCGTGGGTGTCGGCCAATACCTGAATTTCGACATGGCGCGGGTGAGATAAATACTTCTCCATGTACACGATGGGATTACCGAAGGTGGCGTCGGCCTCGGTGTGAGTCAGGGCGATGGCGTTGAGCAAGGCAGCCTCGCTGTGCACCACTCGCATGCCACGCCCGCCGCCACCGCCCGCCGCCTTGATGATAACCGGATAACCTATCTCATGGGCGAGGCGTAGGTTCATGGCATCGTCGTCTTCCAAGGGGCCATCGGAGCCGGGGACACAGGGCACGCCCGCTTCTCGCATGGTCTGAATGGCGGAAATCTTGTCCCCCATCAGCCGAATGGTTTCCGGACGCGGGCCGATGAAGATAAAGCCGCTATGCTCCACCCGTTCGGCGAAGTCGGCATTCTCAGCAAGAAACCCATAGCCGGGATGGATAGCCACCGCATCGGTGACCTCGGCGGCGCTGATCAGGGCTGGCATGTTAAGGTAGCTCTCAGCGGAGGGAGCCGGGCCTATGCAGACCGTTTCGTCGGCGAGGCGCACATGTTTTAGGTCGCGGTCCACGGTGGAATGCACCGCGACGGTTTGGATGCCCAACTCCCGGCAGGCACGCAGAATCCGTAGAGCGATTTCACCCCGGTTGGCGATGACAACTTTTTCAAGCATGGCTTATGGAAGACCTGATCCGTATGAGCGTAAACGGTGCCCGCCAGTGCCGCACCGGCTAGCGGTGGGCCTAGCCGAGCGTAAACAGCGGCTGATCGTATTCCACCGGCTGGCCATTTTCGACCAGGATGTCGAGGATCACCCCGGCCTGGTCCGCTTCGATCTGGTTAAACATCTTCATGGCCTCGATAATGCAGACCGTGTCACCGATGTTGACATGCTGACCAACCTCTGCGAAGGACTTGGAAGCCGGGGAAGCTGACCGGTAGAAGGTACCCACCATGGGCGATTTGATGGTTTTGCCCTTGGGGGCAGGCTCGCTAACCGGGCTCGTTTCCGCAGCCGGCGGGGCGGGCAGCGGGGACAGGTTATAGACTGGAGGAGGTGGTTGCTGCATCAACTTGGCTCCTTGCGGGTGGCGGCTGATCCGCACCGTTTCCTCGCCTTCTTTGATTTCAATCTCTGAAATACCTGATTCTTCAAGTAATTCGATGAGCTTCTTGATCTTGCGGATATCCATTGTGGGCAGTTTATGGCGATTGGGACAAATGGCGGTCGGCGGCCCGCAGGGCCAGTTCATAGCCTTGGGCGCCCAGCCCGCTGATGATACCGACAGCAATGTCCGAGAGATACGAATGCTGGCGGAACTGTTCGCGGGCGAAAACGTTGGACAAGTGGACTTCGATGAAGGGTATACCTACCCCAAGCAAGGCATCCCGCAGGGCGATGCTGGTATGGGTGTAGGCGGCGGGATTGCAGACGATGAACCCCACTCCCTCCGGTCGCGCTGCGTGAATCCTGTCCACCAGGGCATGTTCCGCATTGCTCTGAAAAAACAGCACTTCATGATCGCCCAGTTCCCGCGCTAACGCCTCGCAGCGCTGGCGGATATCAG
>Ga0209048_10004741_pt1 | contig 12974 bp, 13 predicted proteins | sample FrelakmetCRP12CR_FD_187146 | JGI IMG/M metagenome (GOLD analysis project Ga0209048, IMG submission 187146) | Freshwater lake sediment microbial communities from the University of Notre Dame, USA, for methane emissions studies - CRP12 CR (SPAdes)... | ecosystem: Environmental > Aquatic >... | reverse complement strand
TTAGGCATGCGGTGCGCCCATTGTGACCAAGAATTCACGCCCAAGAACGTGCGCCGCCGGTTCTGTTCCGCCAAGTGTCGGGCGGCATCCTGGCAACGGGATCGGCGGGGGAAACTGGCCACGCTGGAGGCGCAGGCGGAACGGTTTCTGACGGAGATCCGGGACCTGGCCAAGACCCGGAGTCGGTGACCATCGAGATGTACATGGTGTTGGAGCACCGCCGGTGCGTGTGATTGAAGAGGTCAGCCTCCAGAGTCAACTGGATCCTTGGCTCTCTCTGCCCGCCCTGAGTACGGCGAGCGGGCTCTCGGTCTGCACGCTCCGGGCGTTCTGCAATGCCAGGACGTCCCCCTTGCCGCACTACCGCATGAAGGAACCCCACGTCGTCACCCGCCGGCCACGGCAGAACATGAAGTCCCCCACCCGAAAGATGGACGGAGAGCCTCGAAAGGATACGCAGGAGTCATCCACCATCACCGTGACCGGGAAGATTCTGGTCCGCTGGTCCGAGTTCGAGCGGTGGATGGAGCAGTACCACTATATCCCCGCCCGTGACGCTTACACGCCCGCCCTGGACGTGGACCGCCTGGTGGATGAGGTGGTCGAAGAATTCCGGTCCTCGGCCTGTAATAATCCTTGACGTGAGTGTATCGAAGTATTAATGTATCGGTGTATCTCACATACAAGGAGGGCGAGATGGCACCGAAAAGACGGACGGCGGCGGCGAAGGACGGGGAGCCCAAGATGGTGCGGACGACGCTGTTGATGCCCGAGGACCTGTGGAAGGCGGCGAAGGTCCGCGCAATCGAGGAGGGCGACCTGCGGACGGTCATGCTCCGGGCCCTGGAGGCGTACCTTGCCCAGCCGGTGAAGGCGGCGCACCGGAAAGGGGGGAAGTGACCATGGGCGTTACCGTGCGGGAGAAGGACGGCGCCTGGTGGATCTTCATCAACCACCAGGGCAAGCGCAAGGCCAAGCGGGTCGGGGCAGGGGAGTCGGGAAAGACGGCCGCCCGCAAGGCTGCGGAGAAGATCCAGGCGAAGCTGGTCCTGGGGGACCTGTCGGTGCTGGAGGCCACGCAATCGGTGCAGGCCGTGCCGACGTTCCGCGACGTGGCCGCCGACTGGGAGCGGGTGGTCGGACCCGACCTGAAGCGCGGGACGCGGATCAACTACGCGAGCGCGATCCATGCCCATATGACGCCGGTGTTCGGGGACCTGCCGATTACCCAGATCACGCCCGACCAGCTCGAGCGCTGGTGGGTGACCCTCCGCACCTCCGGGCTCTGCCGAAAGTACCTCGGCACCTTGCGGGGGATCCTCCAGGACATCTTTCAGCGGGGCGTGAAGATCGGGGTCCTCCAGCGGACATCCAGCCGACCGGATCGAGGGGCGGCTGGGGAAGACGCAGGGGGAGATCAAGCAGGCCTCGGACTATCTCACCGCCGAGGACCTGGCGACGTTCCTCCAGATGGCTGAGCGGCTCTGCCCGATCGAATACCCCATCTTTCTGGTCATGGCAACGTGCGGGTTGCGGGTGGGGGAGGCGTTGGGCCTCCAGGCCGGCGATCTGGATGGACCGGCGCGTCAACTGCACATCCGGCGGTCGGTGCGGCGCGGTTACGTGGATAGCCCGAAGTCCGGCAAGGCTGGAGTCGTGGACGTGCCGGCAGCCACCATGGCGGTCTTGCACACGGTGCGGAAGATCCGCATCCACGATCTGCGGCATACCTATGCGACCCTGACGATCCAGGCGGGGGTCAATATCTTGAACGTGTCCCGGCAACTCCGCCATGCATCCATTGCGATCACGGCGGACACCTACGCGCACGCCGTTCCGGGCGGCAACCGGGCGGCGGCCGACGTGATGGAGGCTATCCTGGTGGGCAACCAGGCGCAACCGCTCCGCAACCCCACCACCTAACTCCGTGCCAACGCTCACCCGTTGTCATGGCAGGATTACAGCACCGCTCGCGTTCGGTTGCAAAGAGAAAGATCGTGTCAGTGACGGATTGAGAAACCAGGGCGCGAACTGCGGCAGCGATGCCTCGGGACAAGCGCCCGCCGTGAAGAGGGTGGGCAGCACGCCAGGCCAAAGGAAATCCGCAGAGGCATCTCCAACGGTTGTTGACCGCTCATCCATGTCCTTGTGATTTGTCCATGTGGCAAGCGGCGATTCAGATGCGCCTCCGAAAGGTCTCGGCTCGAGATGGGTCCGGCCTGACATCCCAGAATTGCAGGCCCCTCCGTTGAGCCCAACGCGTTCTCGTTCGTCCGATTCAACGAGGGTGTTGCTTTCTCGGGTAGTTATCCAAATGCCTGCCGTCCGGCGCATTGCCTCAGCCCCTCCAGAGGTGTGCGGATGTGCCGTGCGCGCCGGGTGACGAAGGGGTGCGTGTTCTCGTCGGCGTACCCGGATTCTTATCTTGTGAAAAATCCGAGAAAAAAGTGTTGACAGGCGGGGAACGCTCGTTGTATAAGTATCAACGAATGGTGACCAATGATGCTCGAAAGATTATTCTCCTCCAAGACGCGCGTCGAGATTCTGAGTCTTCTCTTTTCGAATCCCGACGGTCGGTACTATGTCCGCCAGATTGCCCGAGAGCTTTCTCGGGACATCTCGGGCATCAAACGCGAGCTCGACAATCTGGACAAGGCCGGCCTGCTCACCAGCGAGAAACTCGGCAACCTTCGGTACTACAGCGCCAACAAATCTGCTGCTATCTACCCAGAACTCAAAGCAATCATCGCCAAGACAGTCGGCGTGCAATGGGCGATCGCGGGACCGCTCGGCGGGTTGAGCGGGCTGCGCCAAGCCTGGATGTATTCCATGAATTCCCACCCGCCCGGCGAGGGGTCGGGGCCGGTCTTGGTCCTCATCGTCGGGCGTGTCGACCTCGCAGAGCTCAACGAGGCGATCACGCAGTTGGAAGGGAAGTTGGGGCGCGAGATCAATTACACGGTGTTCGACGAAACGGAATTCCAGCGGCGGCGAGCGGAAGCGGATCCGTTCTTGACCGAGGTGTTTGGCGGCCGGAACGTGCTGCTCATCGGGCGCGACGATGGCGTATGAGGAATTGCGCGAGAAAGGGTTGGTGGACGATGTCAAGCCGAACTTCTCGGTGGTCAGCGCCCTCATCGTGCGCGCACACAAGGATGTGGCGACGGCGCGAGCGAACGCCAGTATCGACCGGGAGTGGGCATACGCTATCGCGTATCAGGGAATGCTGCGGGCCGCCAAAGGCATGATCTCGGCGGAAGGGTTGCGCCCACGGGGTCGGGATCAGCAACGAACGGTTGTGATGTTGGTTGACAAGATCCTTGGAGACGAGGTGCGACCCTTGGTGAACGCGTTCGATCGGATGCGCCGCCGGTGGCAAATCATCGTGGACGAGGTCGGCCAGCCGGTCTCACGGTACGAGGTGGAGGGCGCGATCAAGGACGCCCAACAGTTCATCGAGCGGACGGTCGAATGGACGCGGACGAGAAATCCCCAGTTGACGTTGCTCTAGCAGCGTATTGGGGAGACGTGAAAGAAAGGAGGTGACGCTGATGGCCACCAAGAAGCCCGAGAAGAAGGCTGCGAAGAAGCCCGCGAAGAAGAAGTAGGAAGACGACCCGGCTCGTTTTTGACTCAACGCTCCTCGTCGAAAGGAGGTGATTGCTGTGGCGACGAAGAAGAAGCCGGCCGCCAAGAAGGCTGCCCCGAAGAAAAAGAAGTAAGCTCACAGTCAGGTAATTACGCTGGGGGCGGCACCCCCCAGCGGCACTCATACTGTATTTCATATTATATCGGTTCGTCAAGCGCAGAAAAAAACTTTATATTAGTGAATGTTTTCAGTAGATTACATTCGTAACATTGTTGAATAGTTTAAGTTGGCATGATCGGTTCGAGCGGGGTAGAGGGTAGCTATTCTCGTTTGACGGTTTTTCCCTGCGCGTGGTAGTGTCCTTCCGTTCAGTCTGCGGGAATCCTTGGTATCTCCAATTCTGTCCATGGGGTGGCCCGTGGGTTTTTCCCCTTGTACCACCTCCGGGGAAAGACCGTACTGCGATGGATGTGCAACTCAGACCGGGCAGTCCACCGGGAACAGCCGCCCTGTTCCGTGGCAGGCACGGTGGATGACGGGCTGGCTGTCCGTAGTCCCTCGTGCCACCCACGACTGAGGGATGGATCCAATGGGGGAACGTTTCAAGAACCTGATCGATGGCAAGTGGGTGGATTCAGCCAACGGCTCCACCTTCGATGATGTTAGCCCGGTAAACAAGACCGAGGTGCTGGGGAGTTTCCCCCGGTCCGATCATCGCGACGTCGACCGCGCCGTCGAGGCGGCACGCAGCCAATTGTCGGCGTGGTGTCGCGTGCCCGCTCGACGCCGCAGCGAGATCCTGTGGGCGGTCGCCGAGGCGCTCCGCCAGCGCAGGGAAGAGCTCGCGGCATTGCTGACGCGGGAGACGGGCAAGGTCCTCGCCGAGGCGCGGATGGAACTCGAAGAGGCCGCGGCCCTCCTGTACGCGATGGCGGGCGAGGGCGTCTACGCCGAGGACGGGGTCGCCGCGCTCGGGCAGTCGGGGCCGCTGGGCGTGACGATGCGACTCCCGGCAGGGGTCGTGGCGCTGGTCACACATTGGGCGTTCCCGGTGGCGGCGTCGGTGTGGAAGCTCGCGGCGGCGCTGGCGGCGGGCAACACGGTGGTGTTTAAGCCGGCAGAGGATGCGCCGCTGATGGCCGCTCGCCTGGTCGAAATTTTTCTCGAGGCGGGGTTGGCGCCGGGGGTCATCGGTTTGGTGCACGGGCAGGGCGAAGAGGCCGGCGCGCCACTGATTCGGCATCCGGATGTGGCGCTGGTGTCCTTCGTCGGATCGCCGGAGGTAGGCCGGGAAGTGGCCATCGCGTGCGCGGCAGAGCAGAAGCAGGTGTCTCTGGAATTGGGAGAACAGCTTGCGATCCTGATCCTGGACGACGCCGACCTCGAGATGGCCGTGGAGGGGACGGTCTGGGGGGGCTTCGCCATGGCCGGCCAGCGTTGGCGGGGGGCGGCGCGCGTCTTGGTCGCTCGAAAGATCGCCAAGGAGTTCGCCGAGCGAGTCGTGAGCCGGGTGCAAGCCGTGCGTCTTGGGGACGGGCTGCTCGAGACCACCGACATGGGGCCGGTCATCAACGAGGCCCAGCTCAAGCGGGTTCACGGCTACACCCGTGTCGGCCAGCGCGAAGGCGCCAAGCTGCTCGTCGGCGGAGAAATCGTGAAGGAGGCGGACTGCAAGCGGGGATTCTTCTACGCGCCGACGGTGTTCGGCGATGCGGCGCTCAAGATGCGGATCGTGCAGGAGGAAGTTCGCGGTCCAACCGTGGTGCTCGTGCCCGTGACGGGTCTGGACGAGGCGGTAGAGCTGGCCAACTCGGTTCGCCGCGGCCTGACGGCGGCGGTCTACACGCGCGATATCTCAAGGGCGTTTCGGGCCGTCGAAGGGTTGCGGGCGGCCAGTGTGTACGTGAATGCCGCCCCCGGAGGGCCGGAGACGCGCCCGTCGCTGGTTGGATTCGGACAGCTCGGCCGGATCCGCCGGGAGGCCGCGGCGCAGAACCTCGACGGATTCGCCGTCTGGAAGACCGCGACACTCGATCCATTCGGGAAGCGGGGGTAGGCGGAGATCGACGGCAGCGCCCCCGCTCGGCATCCGGAGGTTGTCCTGGTTTCGTTCACCGCATCCTCGGACATCGGCCGGGAAGTCGCGATTTCCATGTTCGGCAGTGTCACCGATCGGTGAAATAAATCGCTCTCGCCAGGGATGTTACATCTGACCCACGAAAACCCCCCGTCGGCCACGACCGGGACGCCATCCCCCCCAGGGCTCGAGGCCGCTGTCACCGCACTCGCGCCCGTCCGCCCGCGCGTCTCGGACCCGGCCTCTCGGAGTCACCACCCGGGCTGCCGGCTCCGCTCTCGCGCAGCCATTGGAAGATCGTCCCGACGGTATACCCCTTCTACTTCAATCTTGACAAGCGCACCCGCGAGACATATCGTTTGCCGAAATTAGACAACACATCGCCGCATGGTGGCACATACGACTATGTCGGGAACGATCAAATCCGCACGCAGATCTGCCGGCCATTTTTGGCAGAGCTCGCGCGGCAATCCGGCGAGACCGCGCAACTGTTCCTGCTGAGCGGCGATGACGCCCTCCTGGCCGAGGTGGCCGAGAGTCCAAACTTCCTGCGCTTCGGACCCCCCAAGGGGCAGCGTGTTCCCCTGCACTGTGGCGGTGGAGCGAAGGCGCTCTTCGCCTTTCAACCCCCGGAAGAATTTGTGCCCGGGGTGCGCTGCCTGGGGGTGCCTATGGAGCGAGCGTCTTGCATCTCGAAGAAGGCCTGTGACATGTGAAACTCTTGGGTAAACGAAGCCTTCCATTCAGCATCCCCCTTGCGGTCGGCGCAGGTCAATGGGAAGCCGGAGGAGTGAGTTGCTTAGCCTGAACCGTTCAACCAGGCCGAATCCCCCTTCAAGTCAGCACCGCCCCTCTGACGATTCCTGCCTTCTGCCCCGTTGCGTTTCCTTTCCACCGCGTTCCTTCCACGGTCGGGTCTCTACCCATTCCAAGGAGGCACACATGAGAAAGCGAGTCGCCGTGTACGGAGTGGCATTCGTCATCACCCTCATTGCTGTCCTGGTTTCTTGTCCACCGGCGTTCAGCCAGACGATCACCATGCGGATCGCCCACACGACCGCCCCCAGCCACCCCTATACGACCATGGCCCAGAAACTCGCCGATCTCGTCAAGAGCAAGAGCAGCGGGAGCATGGTGATCACGATCCATCCGGCCAGCCAGCTCGGGGGTGAGCGGGATCTCATGGAGGGATTGCAGCTCGGCACCGTGGACATGATGTCCTGCTCCCTGGGGGTCGCCGCCTCGTTCGTTCCGGAGCTGAACGTGATGAACCTGCCGTTCCTCTTCAGGGATGCGAAGCACTACACCGAGGTCGCCAACGGGCCGATCGGGCAGAAGCTGCTGAAGGCGGTGGAGCCGAAGCGCTTGGTGGGGTTGGGACTCTACGCGCCGGTGTTCCGGGTGCCGATGAACGGGGTCCGGCCCATCGCCTCGCCCGCGGACTTCAAGGGGCTCCGCATGCGGCTGATGGAAGTGCCGCTGCACATGGACACCTACAAAGCGCTCGGCGCCAGCCCGTTGCCGCTCCCGTTCGGTGAGCTCTATACGGCGCTTCAGCTCAAGACGGTGGACGGGAACGAAAACGCTCCGGCTACCCTCTATTCCGAGCGGTTCTATGAGGTCCAGAAGTACGTGAGCCTCCTCCCCGTGTTCTCCAACGGGGCCATTCTGCTGATGAGCCAGGCAACCTGGAACAAGCTCTCTCCGCAACAGCGGGAGATCATCGTGAGCAGCGTCCCCGACGCCCTGGCCGTGGGCGACCGGGACTATCTCGCAATGGATGACAAGGGGCTGGCGGTGATGAAGGGCGCGGGGCTTGGCATCAATACGCCGACCGACCTGACGGCTTTCCGCGAAGCGGTGAAGCCGATCTACGCCAAGTACCTGGAGAAGATGCCGGACTGGGTCAAGGAAGCCTTCCAGCAGATCCAGAAGTAAGACGTCGGGGACACCATTGTCGGGGCCGGTGCGCGCAGAGATCGCGCACCGGCCCCAGGCGTATCCATCTCGTTGGTCTCCGCGTGGCGGAGTTGCCGGGGAGGTTTCAGCGAATGCGTGCCGAAGGGTGGGTGCAGCGGCTCGAGAACCGCGTGGAGGCCATGATCAGGTGGGCCGTGATCACGATTCTCGCGTTTCTCTGCGTAAACGTGTTCGTGCAGGTCATTCTGCGATATGTGTTTGGGTACTCGTCGCGCTGGACGCTCGAAGTGTCACGATACCTGATGATCTGGGCGGTGCTGCTAGCGGCCGGTCCTGCGCTCAAGTACGGAGTTCTGGTTGGGGTGGATACCCTGACACAGCGATTTCGGCCGCGCACGCGCATTTGGGTTTCGTGTGCCCTGCGGGTGCTGATGGGCGTGTTTGCCTGCACCCTATGCTTTCAGGCCCTCAAGCTCATGCAGTCCCAGTGGGAGATGAACCAGTTGTCCCCGGCCCTCGAGATCCCCATGGCGTTGGCGTATATGGCAATGCCGGTTGGATTTGCCCTGTACCTCTTCTATCTAATCGTGCTGACCTATAACGATCTGCTGCATCCAGGGCGAAGCGCCACGACCGTGACAAAGATCGAATAAGGAAGTCGGTTCGAATGTTGGCTCAGCAACTCAACCGGACAGTCGTGGGGGAAAAGGGAGAATGCTGATCCTCGGCCTGGCCATTGTGACACTTGCCATGGGGCTGCCGGTCGTGTTTGTCCTTGGCACAGTCTCCATGGCCTATCTGTACAGACAGGATCTTCCGTTCATCCTGCTCGCCCAGCGAGTCTTCGTCGGGATGGACTCATTTGTCCTGCTCGCCATCCCGTTTTACGTTCTCATGGGCAACATCATGAGCCAGGGGCTGGTCACGGATATTCTGGTGAAATGGGCCAAGACAATCGTTGGTCGCATCCGGGGTGGTCTTGCCGCCGCGACCGTCATTGTCGAAATCATCTTTTCCGGTATCTCCGGGTCGGGGTCGGCAGATGCTTCAGCCCTCGGCAGCGTTTTGATTCCGGCCATGGAAAAGGAAGGATACGGGAAAGATTTCGCGGCGGGCGTGGTGGCGTCCGCCTCCATCCTCGGTCCGATCATCCCCCCAAGCATCATCATGGTGGTGTATGCCGTGGTCGCCGAATGTTCGATCGGAGAGTTATTTTTGGCCGGGATCATCCCGGGCCTGTTAATAGCCGGTGCGGACATCCTCATCATCCTCTTCATTGCCTACCGGAGGCAGTACAGCCGCGCCGACAGGCTCGCCACCTTCGGCGAGTTTTTCCAACAAACCCGGGAGGCCTTCCTGGCATTACTCGCTCCCGGGATTATCCTTGGGGGGATCCTGACCGGTGCGGTGACTCCAACCGAAGCCGGGATACTGGCAGTCGCGTATTGTCTGTTTCTAAGCATGGGGTATTACAAGACGCTGTCGTGGACAGATCTTCCCGAACTTCTCTGGAGCACGGTATTGATCAGTTGCGGGGCCTATCTGCTGGTTGGCATGTGCGCAATCTTTGGGTGGATCATGGCCGCCGAAGGCGTCCCGGCAATGATCGCAAAGTTCATTCTCTCGCTGACCACCAACAAGGTCATGATTCTATTCCTACTCAATGTCGTGTTCCTGATTGCCGGTTGCTTGATAGAATCCATCGCGGCGATCATTCTCTTGGTGCCCATATTTCTCCCGCTTACGAAGAACTTGGGAGTTGATCCTGTTCATCTCGGGCTCGTCGTCTGTGTCAACCTGTCCATTGGGTTCGTCACCCCCCCGGTCGGTGCCAGCCTGTTTATTCTCGGCGGTATCACCAAGCTCTCCATCGACAAGATTGCCCGAGCGGCCCTTCCCTTTATCATCGTCAATATCATCATGCTGTATGTGCTGACGTATATGCCCGACCTGACCCTCTGGCTTCCGCGGGCGGTATTGCGGTAGACGATGTCAGGCCACGGTTCGCAGGGGCCGATCACGAGTTGATCTGAGGGACTGCTTCACCACATGATGAGAGGAGGCGCGCAATGCGTATCGTATTTCCCGAGGGGAGCGGTTGTGTCCAGAAACCCGAAGACCTGCTGTTCGTGAAGAAGCTCGGGACGGTCGACTACTACGACACCCCACCCCAGAACAAGGCCGACCTCATCCAGCGGCTCTGCGACGCGGACGTGGTCTTCCTCGACTACTCGGTCATGGACGCGGAGGTCATCGCCGCCTGCCCCAAGCTCAAGTTCATCTGTTTCTTCGGCATCGGTTATGGCAACTGCATTGACGTCGCGGCGGCCACCAAACACGGCGTGACGGTCTCGTACACGCCGGGGTACGGGGCAACCGCGGTGGCGGAGTACACGCTGGGCCTCCTGCTGTCCCTGACCCGACACATCGCCGCTGCCTATTACAGTCTGAAGCACGGCGAATGGCTGTCGGCCAAGTTCCAGGGCGTGGACCTCAAGGGAAAGACCCTCGGCCTTGTCGGCCTCGGCCCCATCGGGGCGGACATGGCCCGACTCGGGGCCGGCATCGGGATGAAGCTGCTCGGATGGACGCGGAACGCCACACCGGATCGGGCCATCCACGAGTTGAAGCTCGTCTCCCTGGAGGAGCTCTTCTCCGCGGCGGACGTCGTCAGCATCCATCTGTCGCTGAACGCGCAGACCGAGCGCCTCGTCTCCCGCGCGCTGCTCGAGAAGATGAGGCCCTCCGCCTACCTCGTCAACACCTCGCGGGCCAAGATCGTCGACACCCAGGCCCTCGCGGAGCTGCTCCAGCAGGGGAAGATCGCCGGGGCGGCACTCGATGTTCACGAGGAGGAGCCCACCCCGATGAACTACCTCTTCGCCTCCCTCCCCAACGTCCTGGTCACCCCGCACATCGCCTACAACTCGAAAGAGGCGGGCGAGAACATGCTGCGCATCGCGTACGCGACGCTCGAGGCATTCCTGAAGGGGGAAAAGCTTTACGTGGTGAATGCCTGATTCGCCGCGCCCGTGATGTCGCAGAACCCACGAATGATCTTCTGGCAGGCCGCACAGGCAGGAGGACACCGTGAAATCAGAGCAACTCTTCGAGTCGGCGAAGCGGCACCTGATCGGGGGGGGCGGCGCAGGAGGACGCTATCACCCGCTGCTGAAGCACCCCCTGTACCTGTCCCGGGGCAAGGGCTCGCGCTTCTGGGACGTGGATGGCAAAGAGTACATCGACTTCTTCACCGGGAGCGGCGCGAACTTCCTCGGCCACGACCACCCCGCGATCACCGCCGCGATCCGGCAAGCCCTGGAGGTCGGGGTCATCTGCAACGGGGAGACGGAGTACCACGCTCGGCTGGCCGACCTGATCGCCGAGGCGGTCCCCTGCGCCGAGAAGACCCGGTTCGCCAACAGCGGCACCGAGGCCACCCTGGGAGCCATCCGCATCGCCCGGGCGTTCACGGGGAAGTCGAAGATCCTGAAGTTCGAAGGTCATTTCCACGGGATGCACGAATTCCTGTGGTGGAACTGCTCCGCCGGTGTCGGCGCCCTGCGCGACGATGGAACGGTGGCCCCTCTGGCCGACTCGGACGGGATGCCCGCCGCCTTGGCGGATCTCGTCGTGGTCGTCCCCTTCAACGACATCAATGCCTTCGAGAAGGCCGTCACGGCCCACCAGGGCGAGCTGGCCGCCGTGATTGTGGAGCCCATCTCGTACAACCAGGGCTGCATCCCCGCCCAGGTGGAGTTCCTGCGCCAGGTGCGCGCGACCTGCACGCGGCTCGGCCTCGTCCTCATCTTCGACGAGGTCCTCTCGGGCTTCCGGATGTGCCGGGGCGGCGCCCAGGAGTATTTCGGGGTGACTCCGGACCTCTGTACCCTGGCCAAGGCGCTGGGCGGCGGCGTCCCCATCGCCGCCGTGTGCGGCAAGACGGACGTCATGTCCGTGCTGAACCCCGTCGGGCACACCATCATGAGCGGAACGTACACGGGCCACCTGACCGCCGTGATGGGCGCCATCGCCTGTCAGACCGAACTCGCGAAACCCGGTTTCTACGCACACCTCAACGGGCTGGCCGATCGCCTGTACGCAGGAATCGCGGAGGCGCTCCGCGTCACCGGCGTCCCCGGCATCGTCCAGGGCATCGGTGCCCGCTTCGGCCTCTACCTGGGGGTCACCGAGCCGGTCACGAACTATCGGCAGGCAGTCCGGACCAATCGCGAGATGGAAGTAAAGTTCATCCTCGGCTGTGTGCGGCGCGGCCTCTACCTCCACGACTATGGCCACACCATGCACCACGGCTTCTCGTCGCAGCATACCGAGGCCGACATCGACCAGTCCCTGCACATCATCGAGGAGACCCTCCGGGAACTGAAGACGGAATGAACCACGACCCGCAAGAGGAGGAAGTCCGATGGCCAAGAAGGTGATTCGATCCCCCAAGGTGGCAGCCACGACCCTGCCCCTCTCTCAGGCGATCCTGGCCGGGAACACGCTCTACATTCACGGGGCCGTGGCCTTCAACGGCCGCGGAGAGATTGTTGGAAAGGGGGACATCCGCGCACAGACGAAACAGGCACTGGAGAACATCAAGGCCCTGGTGGAGGAAGCCGGCGGGAGCCTGATCGATGTCGCACAGACGACCGTGTACCTGACGGATTTTGCCAATGGTGCGGGAATGAACGAGGTCTACCGGACGTACTTTCCGGTCGATCCGCCGGCGCGGGCGACCGTTCGGGTCGGTCTTGGCCACCCGGACTTCCTGATCGAGATTCAGGCGACGGCAGTCATCGGCTGAGTCTCGTCCCGGCGCAGAGCAGGGCGCTGGCGACGCGGCAAGAGAGGCGGGGTGAACGCGCGGAAACCGCGGACGCCCCCCCGACGCCTTGGGGAGTCGAGTCGGAGTCAGGAGGGCACCGCCGACTGCTAGAGACGACCCAATTCGGCCGCCGCCTCTTCTACGGACTCCGCGAGAGCCGAGAGGCCATCCAGGATGGCCTCTCGGGTGATCGTGAGTGGCGGGCAGACCTTCAGAGTCGCTCCGCCAAAGCCCACGGGTGCAAACAGGAGGAGTCCTTTCTGGAAAGCCTTCTCCACGATTGCGAACGCGAGATCGCCATCGGGTTCCTGGTTCTTCCCCTTGACAAGGTGCAACCCGACGACGAGCCCCCGCCCCCTCACGGCGCCAATGATCTTGGGGGAGCGGCCGGCGATTTCCTGCAAGCCCTCGAGGAGGACCTGCCCCATTGCCCGCGCGTTCTCGACCAGCCCCTCCTCGATGATCTTCCGGATGCTGGCCAACGCCGCTACGGCGCACACCGGATTGCCCGTGTGCGTGCTGGTCATCTCCGCAGGCCCGTACAGATCCATCACGTC
>Ga0209048_10004740_pt1 | contig 12974 bp, 10 predicted proteins | sample FrelakmetCRP12CR_FD_187146 | JGI IMG/M metagenome (GOLD analysis project Ga0209048, IMG submission 187146) | Freshwater lake sediment microbial communities from the University of Notre Dame, USA, for methane emissions studies - CRP12 CR (SPAdes)... | ecosystem: Environmental > Aquatic >... | reverse complement strand
AGTTCACCAGCTCGCCCCGGCGGGCCTTGGCGTAGAGGCCCTTGCGGTCGCGCTGCTCGGCGACCTCGAGGGTGGCGTCGACGAAGACCTCGATGAACTCGCCCTCGTCGAGCAGGTCCCGCGCCAACTGGCGCTCGGCCCGGAACGGTGAGATGAACGAGCACAGCACGATGAGGCCCGCGTCGGCCATGAGCTGGGCCACCTCGGCGACCCGCCGGATGTTCTCGACCCGGTCGGCCTCGGTGAAGCCGAGGTCGCGGTTGAGGCCGTGGCGCACGTTGTCGCCGTCGAGCAGGTAGGTGTGCCGGCCGAGCTCGTGGAGCTTGCGCTCGACGATGTTGGCGATGGTCGACTTGCCCGCGCCGGACAGCCCGGTGAACCACACGACCGCGGGCTGCTGCCCGTTCAGCGCCGCCCTGCTGCTCTTGTCGACCTCAACCGCCTGCCAGTGCACATTGTCGGCCCGGCGCAGCGCGAAGTGCAGCATTCCGGCCGCAACGGTGGCGTTGGTGAACCGGTCGATGAGGACGAAACCGCCCATGTCGCGGTTCTCGGCGTAGGGGTCGAACGGGATCGGCCGGTCGAGCGAGATGTTGCACACCCCGATCTCGTTCAGGTCGAGCGTGCGGGTTGCCAGGTGCTCGAGGGTGTTGACGTTGACCTTGTACTTGGGCTGGGCGACGGCCGCGGTCACCGTGCGGGTACCGAGCTTGAGCAGGTAGGGCCGGCCGGGGAGCATCTCCTCCTCCGCCATCCAGACGATGTGGCACTCGAACTGGTCGGCCACGGCCGGGGGCGCCGAGGCGGCGGCGATGACGTCGCCTCGCGAGATGTCGACCTCGTCAGCCAGGCACAGCGTGACCGACTGGCCCGCCATGGCCTCGACGAGGTCGCCGTCGGCGGTGACAATGCGGGTGACCGTGGACTCGCGGCCCGACGGCACGACCCGCACCGCGTCGCCCGGCTGCACCGACCCGCCCACGATCTCGCCGGAGAAGCCCCGGAAGTCGAGGTTGGGGCGGTTCACCCACTGCACCGGCATCCGCAACGGGCCGGCATGCTGCTCGTCGTCGATCTCGATCGATTCGAGATACCCGATGAGGGTGGGGCCGCCGTACCAGGGGGTGTTCTCCGAGTGCTCGGTGATGTTGTCGCCCCGCAACGCCGAGATCGGAACGCACACGATGTCCGTGAGACCGAGCTCGGCGGCGAAAGCGCGGTAGTCAGCCTCGATCGAGTCGAAGGTCTGTTGCGAGTAGTCGACGAGATCGAGCTTGTTCACGGCCAGGACCACGTGGCGGATACCGAGCAGCGAGACCAGGAACGAGTGGCGCCGGGTCTGGGTGAGCACGCCCTCGCGGGCGTCGATGAGGATCACCGCCGCGTCGGCGGTCGACGCTCCGGTGACCATGTTGCGGGTGTACTGCTCGTGGCCCGGGGTGTCGGCAACGATGAACTTCCGCTGCTCGGTCGAGAAGAACCGGTAGGCCACGTCGATGGTGATGCCCTGCTCCCGCTCGGCCGTCAGGCCGTCGACCAGCAAGGCGAAGTCGAGCTCGCCGCCCTGGGTGCCGATCTTCTTCGAGTCGGACTCGAGGGCCGCGAGGTGGTCCTCGAACACCAGCTTCGAGTCGTAGAGCAGCCGGCCGATCAGGGTCGACTTACCGTCGTCGACGCTGCCGCAGGTGATGAACCGCAGCATCGACTTGTGCTCGTGCTGGTCGAGGTAGGCGTCGATGTCGGTGGCGAGGAGGTCGTTCTGGGCGTGGGCCATCAGAAGTAGCCCTCCTGCTTCTTCTTCTCCATGGAACCGGCGGCGTCGTGATCGATGACCCGTCCCTGCCGCTCGGAGCTCGTGGTAAGCAGCATCTCCTGGATGATGCCCGTGAGCGTGTCGGCGTCGGACTCGACGGCGCCGGTGAGCGGGTAGCACCCGAGGGTGCGGAAGCGCACCGACCGCTCCTGCAGCTCACCGGGCGCAACCGGCATCCGGTCGTCGTCGACCATGATCAGCGTGCCGTCTCGCTCGACGACCGGCCGGGGCGCGGCGAAGTACAGCGGCACGATCGGGATCTGCTCGAGGTGGATGTACTGCCACACGTCGAGCTCGGTCCAGTTCGAGAGCGGGAAGACCCGAACGCTCTCCCCAGGACGCTTGCGGGCGTTGTAGAGCCGCCACAGCTCGGGGCGCTGCGCCTTGGGGTCCCAGCGGTGTTGCGCCGAGCGGATCGAGAAGACCCGCTCCTTGGCCCGGGATTTCTCCTCGTCGCGGCGGGCACCGCCGAAGGCCAGGTCGAACCCGTACCGGTCGAGTGCCTGCTTGAGGCCCTCGGTCTTCCACATCTCGGTGTGCACTGCCGAGCCGTGGTCGAAGGGGTTGATCCCCTTCTCGAGGCACTCCGGGTTCTGGTACACGAGCAGATCCATGCCGAGCTTGTCGACCATCTGGTCGCGGAACTCGTACATGGCCCGGAACTTCCACGTCGTGTCGACGTGCAGCAGCGGGAAGGGCGGCACGGACGGGTAGAAGGCCTTCACGGCCAGGTGCAGCATCACCGAGCTGTCCTTGCCGACGGAGTAGAGCATCACCGGCTTCTCGGACTCCGAAACGGCCTCACGGAAGATCTGGATGCTCTCGGCCTCGAGCCGTTGGAGATGGGTCAGCGCGGGCATCGGACTCCGAGGTGTCGTCGGGATGACGAGGTCGGGACCCGACCCCGCCGGACGCGTGCGGTCACGACGGCTCGACCACGATGTCGAGGCTGGCGTGGCGGCGGATGAAGATGCTCGGCCTGCGGGTCGGCGGGCGCTCCGGGTCGAGGGTGATCGAGGTCGTGCGGGCGAGGAGCTGCTCGAGCGCGAGCCGGGTCTCGAGGCGAGCGACCGGGGCCCCGATACAGAAGTGGAGCCCACGACCGAACGCGAAGTGCGGCGCAGGGCCTCGGGTGGGATCGTCGTCGGGTGGGGTCGGAGCGGCGCCGGGTGCAGGACGGTTCGCGGCGGCCCACATGAGCAGCACCTGGCTGTGCGCCGGGATGCGGGTCCCGCCCAGGGTGGTGTCGTTCGGGGTGTAGCGGTAGTGGAACTGGAAGGGTCCGGCGGCTCGCAGGATGTCCTCGATGGCGTCGGGGATGCGATCGGGCTCACGGCGCAGGCGCTCTTGGAGCTCGGGGTCGCGTGCCAGCGTCTCGATCGCCGTGGCCAGGAGGCTGGCCGTGGTCTCGGAGCCGGCGGTGACGAGCACGACGAGCATGTCGCGGACCTCGTTCGCGGTCACGTCGCCCGCCTCGATGCCGTCGGCGAACACGGCGAGGAGGCCGGAGCGCTCGCTCGCCGGACGCTTGAGGGCGGCCTCGAGTCGGTCGAGGACGAAGATGGTGAGCTCGAACGCCGAGGTGGCGGCGCGGTGCATGCCGTCGAGGTCGGTGACGCCGTCGAGCAGGCCCCCGGTACCCGAAGCGAACGCGAGGACCCGGGGCACGTCCTCGGGGGGCAGGCCGACCACCTCGCAGATGGTCCGCGCCGGGACGGGATCGCTGAACGTGGCCACGATGTCGACCCGCCCGGCGGCGAGCGCCGGCGTGAGGTACTCGTCGACGATCCGGCTGACTGCGGGCTCGAGGTCCGCGACCGCGGCGGGGCTCACATGGGGCTGCAGGAACTTGCGATGCCTGGTGTGCAGCGGCGGATCGGCGGTGGACAGCACGTGGATCGGGTCGCCGTAGGGCGCGATGGGGAAGGCCACCGGACAGCCGTTGCCGTCGTCGTGCAGGACGCTCACCAGGTTGGACGAGAAGTCCTCGGGTCGGCCCACGGCCTCGCGGATCAACGCGGGGTCGGACACCAGGTAGGTGTCCAGACCGGGGAGCTGCCACACGGGCGCCTCGCGGCGCAACGTGTCGTAGAAGCGGCCGGGATCGTCGAGCACGTCCTCGCGCAACAACAGGCCCGGATCCTGCAGGTCGATGTCCATCAGAACCTTCCTCCCTCGGAACGATTCACGGCGAGGTCGTCGTCTTGCTCATGGCCCGCCGGATCACTCGACGTCACCGGCCCACCGGTCGAGTTGGGTGCGGAGCCAGCCGTTCTCCCAGAAACTGACGTCGCCGCCGTGATCGAGCAGGTACCGGTGGGCGCCGGCCATGACGGCCCGGAGTCGGGGGTCGTCCGGTGCCACGACTTCGACCGCCTCACCGAGGCGGATGGCGAGCACCGCCTCGCCGCGCCCGAGGGCGGCCTCGGCCCGATCAAGGGTGGCGTCGGCGCCGGCGACGACCACCAACTCCGCCAGCGCGGCGGGGGCCGAATCGGGGTAGAGCTCGGTGGTCGACTGCAGCTTGAACCAGCCGACGTACTCCTCCCAGAACGTGCGGACACCCCAGGAGACCTTGCCGTAGCCCTGGCCGACCCGCAGCTCCGGCGGGAGCTCGATCTCGCGCATGAGGGTCCACACGTCGGTGCCGGCGTTGAAGCCCTCGAGCGTCCGGTCGTGCACGTAGGTGACCGCGTCGTGGAGCCGCTCGAGCGACGCCTCGATCAGGTCGGCACCGACGATCGGGTCGTGGCGGCCGGTGATGAGCACCCCGGGGCGCAGGTCGCGCACCATCCGGTTGGTAGCGAGCTGGGGTTCGACGAAGCGGTACTTGTCGCCCCGGATGGTGTTGAGGTTCGGGAAGTGCGGGAACAGCGGGCCGAACAGGTTGCTCACGAGGGCAACGCGGTGCTCGGGCAGCCACACGACGCAGCAGTCGACGGTCTCGCCGACCGCGGCGAACAGTTCGATGCGCAGCCCGTCGACGTCGAGGCCGAGGCGCTGGTCGAACGTGATGTCCGGGGTCGGCACCGACTGGTTCATCGACACGCCGGGGTTCTGTTCGGCGATGCGCCTCGCGTCGGTGCCGAGCATGTCGAACCAGATCCCAGCGGTGCGCATGCGCAGCCCCTGGATCCGCTTGTCATCGGCCTGGCACGCGGGGTTGTTGGCCTGGGCGATGTAGGTGGTGCCGGGCTCGCGGAACAGATCGACGCCGCCGACGTGGTCGACGTGGGCCTGGGTCGTGATGATGTGGTGGGTCGGCCCTGGGCGGATGGCGTCGAAGACCCGCTTGTGGTGCGGGGCCTCGTAGCCCATGCCGGTGTTGACGATCACCCGCCCGCTGTCGGTGACGAGCAGGTAGGCGGCCGTGTTGCCGCCGGAGCGGTAAACGAGTCCCTCGACCACCGGGTGGGCGGGGTCGTCGTAGACCGCGCTGAGCAGCTCCTTGCCCGGTCGGGTGTCGATGAGGTGGTCGACCTGTTCGTGGATGTTCATCGGACCTCGATCCGTACGTCGAAGCGGTCGAGGTAGGCGCCGAAGCGTGACCGGACCTCGTCGGGCGTGGTGGCGAAGTCGCGGCGCAGGTCGTAGACGACCCGACCCTCCTTCCCCCGGGGATGCGCGGCCCGGTGGGCCTCGATCTCGGCCCGGGCCTGGTCGGTGAGATCGATGCCGGCGCAGTCGTAGACCCTTTGCAGGGTGCCCATCTCGTCGGCCATGTACTCGTCGAAGAACACATCGACCGTGCGCTCGGCGGGCAGCAGATCCCGGTCGCGCAGCGAGGCGTCGAGCAGACGGCCGATCCGGTCGGTCCAGTAGTCGCGGTACCACTCCGGGTTCGTGCTGCGGTAGCCGGTGCGGGCGCCGTAGCAGAGCATCGTGATCGTCGACTGCACGACCGCCACCGGGTCGCGGTGGGTGATCACGATCGTGGCGTCCGGGAAGGTGGCGAGCAGGGGGCCGATCTGCTCGAGGTGCTGCGGGGACTTCAGCACCCAGCGCTCGCGGGGCCGGTACCACTGCAGGATCTGCAGAACGTTCTTCATGTAGCCGTAGTGCGGCGTCTGGTCGTGGGCGAGGTAGTAGTCGCGCCACTGCGGTGCCCGCGACACCCACTCCACGTTGTAGTTCGAGAAGTCCGGAGCCATGAGCTCGTTCTCCTCGTGCACGTGGTCGGGCGCCATCGGGTGCATGGCGGCCACGAACGGCGCCCCCGCCTGCATCGCCTCCCACGCCTGCTGGCAGCGGGTCCACCGGGGGTCGGGGCCGTCTAGCGCGGCCGGCTCGCTGGGGTCGGATACCGGCTCGTAGGACTCCCACAGCGGCATCGATCGGAACCGGGTGTCGGCGGCGAGGAGGTTCACCAGATTGGTGGTGCCCGAGCGCGGGAGTCCGATGACGATCACCGGCTTCTCGATCGGGACCTCGAGGATCTCGGGGTGGCGCCGGAGCAGGTCCTCGATCCGCAGCCGGTTGGCCGCGTAGCGGGTGCAGTCGGCGTACATGAGCAGACGGCCGAGTCCGGTGCGCTCGTCGTCGCCGTCCATCTCGGCGAGCTGCACGCCGAGTCGGTCGCGGAAGTCGTCCGGTCCGAAGTCCGCGAGACCGGTGCGCTCGATCGCCGCGTCGCACACGGCGTCGACGGTGAGCTCGGTGCGCGTCGACTCGCCGTAGTCGAGGCCCATCTTCTGGGTGTCGTTGAGCACCGGCGCCGCCAGGTCGTCGATGCGGATCTCGTTCGTCAAGCTCATCTCCTAGAGCGCCAGGTAGCCGCCGTCGACGGCGAGCACGGAACCGGTGGTGAACGACGAGGCCTCACAGGAGAGGAACAGCACGGCCGCGGCGACCTCGTCGGGGGTGCCCATGCGACCCAGCACGCCCCGGCTGACCTCGGCCTCGAGCAGCTCGGGGAGGGCCTTCATCGGCGCGGTCATCGGCGTGTCGATGAGGCCGGGGGCGACCGCGTTGACCCGGATGCCATCGCCCACCCAGTGCACGGCCAGGTTGCGGGTCAGGGCCAGGAGGGCGGCCTTGGCCGCCGAGTAGCCGGGCACGATCGTCGTCGACCGGAACGCCGTCATCGAGATGACGTTCACCACGCTCGCCCCGCCGGCCATCGTGCTGGCGACCAGGGCCTCCCGGGAGCGCACGGTGAGCCGCTGCGCGCCTTCGAGATTCATGTCGAGCGAGGCGGAGAAGCCCTCGGGGCTCCACTCGTCGAGGCCGTCGGGGAAGTTGGCGCCGGCGTTGTTGACCAGCACGTCGAGTGCGTCGAGGCCAGCCGCGAGGGCGTCGACCGCATCGGCATCGCGCATCTCCAACTGCCGGAACGTGAACGCGGCGAGGTCGGTGTCGTAGTCGGTCGCCGAGGCGCGGGTGCCGGTCACGGTGACCGACGCGCCGGCCGCGGCGAACGCGGCGGCCACGGCATGGCCGATGCCGCTCGTGCCCCCCGTGACCAGCACCGACGTGCCCGCGAAGTCGAAGCTGAGCCCGTTGGTCACTGGGCGTCCCCCATCGTGATCATGACCTTCCCGCAGTCCTTCGAGCCCTCGAGCACAGCAAGCCCCTCGCCGAAGTCCTCGAGCGGCATCGTGTGGGTGATGAGCCCCGACAGGTCACGGCGTTCGAGCAGCTCGACGGCGTCCTCGAACCGTTCCGGGTACTCCATCGACCCACGGATCGTGAACTGCTTCATCAACAGGTTCACGTAGTTAGTCTCAACCGGCCGGTAGTGCAGTGCGACGATCACGAGGCGACCGTCGACCCTCCCGTTCTGCAGGACATCGCCGATCACGCTGTCGGCCCCCGACGCCTCGATGAACACGTCGGTCGCAGGGGTCGGGCCGAACATGAACGGTGCGGTGCCGTGGATGCGTTTCAGCTCCTCCCACACGTCGACCTCCGTCGGGTCGAGCACGTGGGCGGCCCCCACCTCTTGCGCCAGGGCGAGACGAGCAGGGCTGAGGTCGATGGCGACCACATCGTCGACGCCCCGGTCGGCGAGGGTGGCCAGCGCCATGAGCCCGATCGGCCCGCACCCGAACACCACCACCTTGTCACCGGGCTTCGCCTCGGACTGGTTCACCGACTGCATGCCGACGGCCAGCGGCTCGGCCAGTGCCGCGGTGACCAGCGACATGCCGTCGGGCACGCGGTAGAGGCGCCGGCCGTTCGCCGCATCCGGCACATGGAGGAGCGGGGTCAGACCGCCCTGACCACCACCGGTGCCCATCGGGCCCTGACCACCGTCGGACGGGCACACGACCACCCGGTCGCCGACGGCGACGCCACCCACCTCGGACCCCAGCCACTCGACCACGCCCGCCATCTCGTGACCGAGCGGGATCGGGTGCCCGGGCGTCATGCCCATGTGCACGTACGACACGTCGGTGCCGCAGATGCCGCAGGCCGCGATGCGGACCAGGGCATCGCGAGGCCCGGGCTGCGCCTCCGCGATGTCGTCGAGGCGCCAGTCGTGCGGGCCGTGCAGCATGATCTGCTTCATCGGTGCGTCACCTCAGTGGCGTCGGTTCGGGTCTGGTGGCGGGAGGTGGCACGGCGCCGGGCGAGTGGCGCCGGGCGAGCACCCTCGAGCACGACCCGGACCAACTCCGCGATCCAGTCGTCGTCGATCCCGGTCATGCCGCTCAGGGCGGCGTGTAGGACGGGGCCGTCGATCAGCGCGGTCAACACGCCAGTGTCGACATCCGACCGCAGCTCACCGGTGCCCTTCGCCCGCTCGAGCCGCTCGGTGACGAGCCGAGACGCCGACGCCGCATCGGACGCCCGTTCGCGGCGGTCGGCACGCGATTCGCTGAGCAGCCCGGCGATGGCAGCCAACGCGGCGGGCCGGTAGATCTTGTCGACAGCCCAGCGCACCATGGTCGCAAGGTCGGCCTCGAGGTCGCCGGTGTCGGCGACCACGTCATCGCCATCAGTGCGGAACACCGCCCCCGCGACCAACTCGGACTTCGATCCCCACCGCCGGTAGATGGCAGCCGTGGTGGTACCCGCCCGATCGGCGACCGCCGCCAAGCTCAGATCGCTGTAGCCCCGCTCCTCGAGCAGGGCCACGGTCGCGTGGACGATCGCCGCATCGAGGTGGGCGTCCCGCGGTCGGCCCGGCTTCAACTGTCCTGCCACGGTTCCCCCGTTTCGATGCAGACTGCATCGTATTTATAGCCTGCCGTGTCAAGTCCCGTGGTCGATCGACCGCAACGACCCGAGGCCCGGCGTCATCGCGCGCCCCGCGGCCGCGGGAACAGGGTCTCTGCGGCTTGTCGCAGCACCTGCCCTGAACTGGGGCTGTGGAAAGTCCCGCCCTTGTCGCGCTGGAGGTCCTGCTGGACCAGCGCCTGTCCTCTGGTCACGGCGAAGTGCGAACACACCACGGGAAGCTCTTGGCGATCATCAGGTGAGGGCACCCGGGGTCTGGTGGAGGCACACCCGGGTCCCCCCGTTGCGGCCGTGTTGTCGAAGGTGACCTGGAACTCGCGCGCGACACGAGGGCTCTGCCGGGAGCGATCGGCTGCCAGTCGGTGAGGATCTCGTCGCGCCACTACCGAAACGACGTGCCTCACTTCCGGACCGACGGAGATGACGACGACGCGGTCATCGTGGTCTGGGTCCCCATGACGGTCGGGGTCTTTCCGTCGACGTCGCCACGCACGCCGCAGACGATCCGCGGCGCTTCCTCCGGGCGCGGGCGAACACCATCGAACGCGGCACCTCGGACACGATGCGTAACGTCCTCGGTGAGTGCATCCTCGGACTACCCGGCGAGCCCCGTGGCGAAGCCGGCCAGACCTGGGCCCAGACCCGCCGTGAACAGGAGATGACATGACCGGACGCAGGATCGAGTACGCCGGGTCGGTCCACGACCAACGCGAGATCGACGCGGTGGTCGCCGTGCTCGAAGGCGGGAAGACCGCGTTGCGGATCGGCAAGAACGTGCGGGCCATGGAGCGCCGGGTCGCCGAGCTGTTCGGCAAACGCCGCGGGGTGATGTGCAACTCCGGGTCCTCCGCCCTCTATCTGGCCATCGACGTGCTCGACCTCGATCCGGGCGACGAGATCATCAGCTCCGCGGTGACGTTCTCCACCGACATCGCCCCCATGATCCGCCTCGGTCTCGTGCCGGTGTTCGTCGACGTCACCCCGACGACGTTCCAGATCGACGTCGACGCCATCGAAGCCATGATCGGGCTCCGCACCAGAGCGATCCTGGCCCCCAACCTCATCGGCAACGCCCCCGACTGGGACGCCATCGCCGACATCGCCGAACGTCACGACCTCAAGGTCGTCGAGGACTCCTGCGACGCGCTCGGCCTCACGCTTCGCGGCACCCCCACCGGCACCCGCGCCGACATCAGCCTCACCAGCTTCGCCCTGTCCCACATCATCACCGCGGCGGGTACCGGCGGCATGGTCTGCTTCGACGACGACGCCCTCGCCGACAAGGCCCTGCTGCTGCGCCGCTGGGGCCGCCGCTCGGAGATCCAGCTGTTCGGCTCCACCAAAGGCACCGACACCCGGTTCTTCTCGACCATCGACGGCGACCTCGAATACGACAACCTGTTCATCTTCGACGAGGTCGGCTGGAACTTCGAACCCTCCGAGCTGTCCGCCGCGTTCGGCCTGGTGCAGCTCGACAAGCTCGATGGCAACCTCGCGCGCCGCCAACGCAACTTTGAGCTCACCGCCGCCCAGCTCTCCCGCTGGCCGCACCTGTTCACGCTCGCCGAGCTCACCCCTGGCGTGGTCACCGGCTGGCACATGTTCCCCGCCATCATCAACCCCGACGCCGGCATCCGCCGCAGCGACTTCCAGCAGTGGATGGAAACCCACGGCATCGACACCCGCATGGTCTGGACCGGCAACGCAGCCCGCCAACCCGCCTTCCGCGACAAGCCCCACCGCCAACCACCCGGCGGACTGCCCAACGCGGACCGCATCATGGAATGGGGCATCATCCTGCCCAACAACCACAACATGACCGACGACGACTGCGCCTACATCGGCGAGACCATCGAAGGCTTCCTCACCGCCAACGGACTCGACTGATGAACGGTCGTTTCGCCAGACGACGAGCCCTCGTCACCGGGTCGAGTCGCGGCATCGGTGCGGCTACCGCCAAGCCACCACCGGCAGCAGAGGCTGAGACGACCCGAGGCCTGGCGACGGAATGAGCCGGGTCTCGACACGGAGACGGCGGCGATCAGAACGTGAAGGCGGTGGTCGACGCCCACGAGGGATCGAGGTGGAAGACCCCGTTGGCGTCTGTCGACGCGACGACGACGGGCGCCGGTTGCCGGTCGCCGGGTCGAAGGCGACCGAACCGGTCCAACCCCGCCAGCCCGAGGTCGCCCCGAGCGCGGCCTTGAGTGGGCCCGCGTCGAAGCCTCCGGCCCTCGTCGCGGCATCTGCGAGCAGCGCGACCGAGTCATACGTGTAGGGCCCCCAGGTGTTCGGCTCGGTCTCGAACGTTGCCCGGTACCTGGCCAGGTAGGGGGCAGCGTCGGGGAAGTCCTCGGGTGCCGGGACACCCACGACCGGGCAGTTCTGGGCGGCCGGGATCCCGGCGGATGTGATGAACCCGTTGTCGTACGCGCCGTAGTCCGCCAGGCACCGAGCCGACGACCCCGCGTCGAGCACGGCCTCGGCGATGAGCCCACCCTCGGGGTAGTAGGTCACGACGTAGACGACCTGGGGGTTGGTGGCCGTCACCTCGGCGACCGCGTCCGCGTAGGAGGTCTTGCCGGGCGTGACGGCCACCTCGGCGGTGACGGTGACACCGGCCGTAGCGAGCTCCTGTTGGATCGCGGCGTTGGCCGCGACCGGGTAGGCCTGCGTGCTGTCGAAGATGATGGCGACCGAGCTGGCGTGAATCCAGGTGGTCAGGGCCTTGGCCGCCACGGGGGCGATCTGGGCGGTCATGGGCTGCAGGGTGAATCCGAGACCCTGGGTGGCGTCGGCCGTGGTGAGCCGTAGGGGCACGAGGCCGGCGTCGATGTAGAGCGGGAGGGTCTCCGAGCCCACGCCGGAGTTGTAGGGCCCCACGACGGCAGTGAGGCCCTAGCTGATCGCGACCTTCGCCGCAGCGACCCCGGTCGCCGGATCAGCCGCGTCATCGATGGGGACGATCGACACGGTCCGGCCCCCGATCCCGCCTTTGGCGTTGAGGTCGTCGGCCGCGAGCTGCGCCCCGCTCAGCATGCCGATCCCGAGCTCCTTCTGGTCGCCGCTGAGAGCGCGCGCCGTTAGGTGAGGTTGGGGGTTTCACCGGTCGTTGGTTCTGCCCGGAGATGATCCGGGTGTCGATAGATGCCAACGACCGGTGGAGGTCTCATGCTCGCGCTCGATCCGCAGGTAGTCGAAGCGGTGTGGCAGGCGGTGGAGCCTCGGCTCCCGGTTCCTGTCGACACGCATCCCCTCGGATGTCATCGTCGCCGCACCCCGAACCGCCGTTGCTTCCAAGGCATGATCATCCGCTTGGTCACTGGTTGTTCGTGGGACGTGGCCGGTCGATTGTCGAACACGTCGGAAACGACCTTGCGTCGACGCCGAGATGAGTGGATCGACTCGGGGGTGTTCTCAGCGCTGACCGAGGAGGCCCTGGCGGCCTATGGCCGCGTCATCGGCCTCGAGTTGTCTCACGCCGCGGTCGACGCCAGTGTTCACAAGGCCCCCGCCGGTGGTGAAGGCACGGGACCCAACTTCACCGACCGGGCCAAGTTGGGCTGGAAGTGGTCCCTGATCACCGACCGCAACGGGATCCCGATGGGATGGACCGCCGCTGGCGCGAACCAAAGCGACGCCAACCTCGTGGTCGACACGCTGGACTCAGCCGACATCCGAGGCCTGTTGGCCCCCGTGGCCTGCGTGCACTTCGACAAGGGCTACGACTACGAGTTCGTCCGGGTCGAGTGCGCCACCCGCAACGTCAACTGCGACATCCCCAAGCGGCGCATGCGATCCCCCAACGGCCAGCCCCGCGACCAGAGAAGCCGCCGCAACCGTGGCCTCACCCGGCGCCCCACCAAAGCGACCCGGCACCGGTGGCAGGTCGAGCGGACCAACTCGTGGCTCAGCAACCTCGGTCAGCTCCGCCGCAACACCGACCGACGCCTCGACCACCGCCGCGGCGCCCTCGAAC
>Ga0209048_10004739_pt1 | contig 12977 bp, 17 predicted proteins | sample FrelakmetCRP12CR_FD_187146 | JGI IMG/M metagenome (GOLD analysis project Ga0209048, IMG submission 187146) | Freshwater lake sediment microbial communities from the University of Notre Dame, USA, for methane emissions studies - CRP12 CR (SPAdes)... | ecosystem: Environmental > Aquatic >... | reverse complement strand
CGCCCGCCCCAAGTCTCCTCAGAACCAACAACACATCAGCGCTCGCCTCAAGCCACGCAAAGCGCCCACACTTATCGACTGTCTGATTTTTAAAGAACGGCGTCGGCTTTTCCGACGAAGCCGCGCATTATACCGGCCACTTCCACGTGGTCAAGAGTTTTCTCCGGGAAAAATCAATCGGAGAGAACTGAACTCGCATCCATGTCAGATAAGCTTGACGCGAGCGAATTTGCGCTTGCCGACTTGCAGGACAACTTCCTTCCCTTTTTCTGTCAGTACCAAACTCTTCTCGCTGACTTTCTCTCCATCGAGTCGCACACCACCCTGCTCGATCATACGCATCGCTTCGGACGTGCTCGCCGTCAGACCGACCTGCTTGAGGATCTGCGGAAGCGTATACATTTTGATGGCCTCAACGCTGTGCTCGGGCATGTCCTCGGGCATCTCGCCTTGCTTGAAGCGCGCTTCGAAATCCGCGAGTGCGTTTTGAGCAGCGACCCGATCATGAAAGCGCTCAACGATCTCCTGAGCGAACGTGACCTTTATATTGCGCGGATTGCGTCCAGTCGCAACTTCGGATTTCCATTTTTCGACGACGCTCATCGGCTCAAACGATAGCAACTCGATGTAGCGCCACATCAACTCATCGGATATCGACATGAGTTTGCCAAAGATCTGATCGGGCGGTTCATTGATGCCAACGTAGTTGCCAAGCGATTTGGACATCTTGTTCACACCGTCCAGACCTTCCAGCAACGGCATGGTGAGAATACATTGAGGACTCTGGCCGTAGTCCTTTTGCAACTCGCGCCCGACCAGAAGATTGAACTTCTGATCAGTGCCGCCCAATTCGATGTCCGACCGCAGGGCTACCGAGTCGTAGCCTTGAACGAGCGGATAGAGAAACTCGTGAATGGCAATCGGCTGGTTGCCGCGGTAGCGCTTTCCAAAGTCGTCTCGCTCGAGCATACGTGCGACCGTATGTCTGGCTGCGAGCCGAATGAGATCAGCTGCGTTCATCGGGTCGAACCAGGTGGAGTTGAAAGCGACCTCGGTTTTCTCCGGGTCCAGGATTTTGAACACCTGCGCTTTATAGGTCCGCGCGTTGTCTGCTATCTGCTCGCGGGAAAGCGGTGGCCTGGTGGCGTTCTTTCCGGTCGGATCGCCGATCATGCCGGTGAAATCACCGATCAAAAAGATCACCTGGTGCCCGAGATCCTGGAACTGCCGCATCTTGTTGATCAAAACCGTATGACCCAGATGCAGATCGGGAGCCGTCGGGTCGAATCCGGCTTTGACACGCAGCGGGCGACCGGACGCAAGCTTATCGACCATTTCCTGCTTGACGATAAGTTCTTCGCATCCTCGATTGATGATTGCGAGGCTTTCCTGCACTGAAACCATTGTTTCTCTCAGGGATATCGAATTCGTGCCGTTGGTATCGGCACCAGGACCGGGGGACGGTTCATCCGACGGGTACAAGCCCTCCGACGCCAGCGTAGAGAACTTTTTTCTGTTAACCTTCCGTGAAAATGCTGCTGATTCAAAGGAGAAGCGCGATTCTATCCGAAAAGACTCCCGATCTCAGCAGGCGCCGATGGCGTCGTTGGCTGCTGATCGGTGCCGGCCTTCCGCTGCTGGGTGTGATGGCCGCCTTCGGCATCGCTCCGGACACCCGGACGGAGACGGTGCCCCTCCTACAGGTTGTTCAAGAGCTTGCTCTTGTTATTCCTCCGACACCGGAGACTGCCTCCAGCGAGTCTTATTGGCGAGAGGAACGCATCCAGCGAGGTGACACAATCGCGTCGCTTCTGGCGCGCCTCGATATAGAGGATCCGGAGGCGGTGAAATACCTGCGTACCGCTCGCGACGTGCGCTCTCTTTACCAGCTCGTGCCAGGCCGCACGATTCGCGCCGTAACCAATGGGCAAGGCACCCTCGTCTCGCTTCGCTATCTCCACGGTGATGGAACCGAGCTTGTCGTCCGACGTGATGGCGACAGCTTTATCACCACCGAACAGCCAGTGGTGACTCAGACTCAACTGGTCATGGCTTCGGGCGAAATCCGCACGTCATTGTTCGCTGCGACCGACGGCGCCGGATTGAGCGATATGGTGGCGTTGCAGCTCGCGGATATCTTCTCGAGCGAAATCGACTTCCACCGCGACCTGCGACCTGGCGACCGTTTTAGCGTTGTCTACGAGACCCTCTACAACGAAGGTGAGATGGTACGCACCGGACGCATCGTCGCTGCCGAATTCACCAACGATCGCCAAACCTATCGGGCATTGTATTTCCGGGACAACCAAGGGCGCGGCGGCTACTACACACCTGACGGCAAGAACGTGCGCAAAGCCTTTCTGCGCTCACCGCTGGAGTTCTCGCGCATCACGTCCGGCTTCACCCAAGCTCGGCTGCACCCGGTTCTCAATATCTGGCGCGCGCACAAAGGCGTGGATTATGGCGCTCCTGTGGGAACCCGCGTTCGGGTCACAGCGGATGGTCGGGTTCAATTCGTAGGACGCCAGGGCGGCTACGGAAACCTGGTAGTGGTTGGGCACAACAACGGCTATGCAACTGCGTACGGTCATTTATCAGCCTTCGCCAAAGGCCTGCGCCCCGGGCAGCGAGTCAGTCAGGGCGAGACTATCGGTTTCGTTGGCAAGAGCGGATTGGCCACTGGACCACATTTACACTATGAGTTCCGAGTCGGCGGCGTGCACCAAAACCCGCTGCGCTTTGCGACACCGCCGGGACAACCAATTACGCGGGATGCTCGCGTGGCCTTCGATGAGACGTCGCATCCGCTGCTCGAGCGGCTCGACTTGATGCGAGACATGAACCTGGCAACAGCAAATTGAAGGTGCGCGGTGCCATCGGCAGCGCCCATAAAAAAAGGACGCCCAATGCGTCCTTTTTTACTGTCGATATTGAACTGTAATCAGGCGGAGAATGACGAGCCGCACCCGCACGTTGACGTTGCATTGGGATTCTTGATGACGAACTGGGCGCCCTCGATACCTTCCTGATAGTCGATCTCGGCGCCTACCAGATACTGATAACTCATCGGGTCGATCAGGAGCGTAACTCCTTGCTTGACCATCGTGGTGTCGTCTTCGTTGACGGTCTCATCGAAGGTAAAACCATACTGAAAACCGGAACAACCTCCACCCGTTACGAATACCCGCAACTTGAGCTCGGGATTACCTTCCTCGTCGATCAGTACTTTGACCTTGTAAGCAGCGCTGTCGGTAAAGTTCAGCGGTGCCGGCATTTCCGTGACAGCGTTCATGAATTCGGCCTCTCGACAACTACCATCGTGCATTATCTGCCCTGACGAAGGTGGGGTCAATTGCCCTTAGGTTCAAGCCCGGCGCTAGCAGCCTGTATGGCGACGACCTTGGCGCTCTTGCCTTCCTCCTGATGCACGAGGCGCCCCTGGACCACCGCGCCGAGTTGGATCTCCAATGTCCTGTAGTGAACGTCTCCTGTCACATTGGACTTCGCCTGCAACTCGACATACTCGGTGCCGAACACCGGGCCCACCACCGTTCCATTTACCACCGCATGCGACACGTGGATCTCGCCATCGACCCGTGCGCGCTCGCTCAGGACCAGTGTGCTGGCCTGGTCGTCGGCCGCTGCCACGTTACCTCGCACTCGTCCGTCGATGCGCAGCCCCCCTGAAAAGATCACGTTGCCTTCCACGACCGTGCCTTCTCCTATCAAACTGTCGATGCGACTCTGCGGCTTACTGGTCTTGCCTCCGAACATAGTTCCCTCCGCTCAGGAAAGATTCACGGTCTGCGACGAGCGCGGCACGTCGACCCCGTTCTCGAGAACCCGCACCTGCACTCGGGTCACCTTTGCATCGGGCGGGACGGTGAAGCCGCCCTCCACCCGATGATAGAACTTGAAACTCAAACTATAGGGATCGGACTTCTCCCCGTTGCGTGGAAGCAGAAGAATCTGCGAGACCCCATCCTGGACCAAATCCACGACCAACTGCAGGCGGCCCTGGAACTCCTTGCTTCGGCTGCGCGACTGAACGATGAGCAACTGGTATCGGTATTCACCAGGAAGCGCATCGGGACGAACGCGGAAACGATTGATCGTCACTCCTGGCCCCTCGTTACCCCCAGAGATCATTAGCGTCTGGAAAAACGCGAGATCCTCTTTGAGCAACGCGGTCTCGTCCGAGAGGTTCTTGAGTTGTCCTGCGAGATTGCCTTGCGTAGAGACCTCAATCTGCATCTGACGCTCGGCCGTCGCTAGTTGGTTGCGCAGCGCCGCGTTTTCATCCTGCAGCCGTGCCAGCTCGCTCTCCAGCCGCGACTGCTCGGCAGCCGCTTGACTGCTATGAAATCCAGCCAGACTTCGCCCGAAATCGTAAGTGAACCACGCCACCGCCACTAATACCCCGCCGGCCAGAGCCATTAGGATCCAACGCACGTACCACGGTTTGTGGCTGCGTACTGCGACTCGGGGCGCTGAAATGCCGAACCGACGCTTGAGCGTCCGGAGCATTGTCATAGGGGCCCGGCCGTGCCCTCCGGGGCCACGCTTGGAGTGGATCTAAGTACTGTGCTCACTCGCTGGGCGGCCTGAACGGCCACTATCCTTAATCAAATTTGTCGATAACGGAGCACTCACGAGGCTCACCCCGTAGGCTTAAGTAAAGTTATCGGCAGGGTGCGAGAAAAGAATATGCGTTTCGCCCTTTCCTCCGACCGCCTTTAAAACCAAATTCGCACCGACATCGCCGGCTCTGCGATTATCGTTAGGGATCATCATAATACCGACTTTAATCATAATCTTACATGACGACATTAAAGCACAATCATACCTCATGCGACGCATCCGCAAAACCAAACAAAAAAGCCGCCCCGAAGGCGGCTTTTTTTCTGCAGACTAGCTTGTGCTCGATCAGCGTTTAGAGAACTGCTTGCGCCGACGCGCCTTGTGCAGACCCACCTTCTTGCGTTCAACTTCCCGCGCGTCCCGGGTAACGAGGCCGGCCTTCTTGAGGACCCCTTTAAGCGCTGTATCGTAGGTGATGAGTGCCCGGGTGATACCGTGGCGTACCGCACCCGCCTGACCGGATTCACCACCACCTTGAACATTGACCAGAATGTCGAACGTAGCAACGTGGTTGGCAAGTTCCAGCGGTTGACGCACGATCATTCGACCAGTCTCACGGGAAAAGAATTCCTCGACCGGCTTGCCGTTGACCACAATCTTGCCTTTTCCGGGTCTCAGGAATACGCGTGCTACCGCACTCTTGCGGCGACCTGTTCCATAGTATTGTTGCGATGTTGCCATAGCGATTCGATCCTGAGTGGCTAGAGCTTCAGTTCCAGAGGCTGTTGCGCAGAGTGGGGATGGCTCGGGCCCGCATAAACCTTGAGCTTGCGAAACATCGCAGACCCGAGCGGACCTTTGGGAAGCATCCCTTTGACGGCCTTCTCCACTACACGGGTCGGGAAGCGCCCCTGTAACTTCGTAAAGGTGGTGCTTTTCAGTCCGCCGGGAAACTGGCTATGCCGATAGTAAATCTTGGCTTCCGGCTTGTTGCCGGTGACGCGCACTTTCTCCGCGTTGACCACGACGATGTAGTCGCCTGTGTCGACGTGCGGAGTAAAAATCGCTTTGTGCTTACCGCGCAGCCTGCGCGCGATTTCAACGGCGAGCCGTCCCAGCACTTTGTCGCTGGCGTCTATGATGTACCAATCACGCCTGACTTCGTGAGGCTTCGCTGAAAAGGTCTTCATTCTCTGAATTCTCTTAAGTCCCTGGTTTGCGGGTGCTTTGGCGAAGGGGCGGAATGATAATGGATGCCCCCATACCTGTCAAACGGCTACCCCGGCTGTCGGGCAATTCAAATTCAGTGGAATCCGTCGAACCGCGCAGGCGTAGGAGAGATCTTGGTGTCCCCTTGGTGGGGGTAACCAGTGGCTGCATTCCCGAAGATTTCAAGGTTCCACCAAATTGCGCGATAATTCAGGCATCTCCTGATCGATCCCTGTCCCAGCGCCGCCTCCTCCGGGGTCGAGCGCGCCCAATATGCGTAAGCTCTGGCTGATTTTCTCCCAAGCCACCACCGTCGCGCTGGCCGTGTTGTTGATCGTTTCCACCCTGCGACCAGATCTTCTGCCGTCGCGGGACAACGGGGGCGGCATCGTGACCATTCGTGAAAGCGGCGGTAAACCAGCGAATGTCGAGCCCGCACGAGCCGCAAGCTCATACAGTGTGGCCGCGCGGAAGGCAATGCCGTCGGTCGTGAACATTTTCACCAGTAAGGAGATGAAAGTCCCGCGCCATCCCTTTATGGATGATCCGCTGTTCCGGCGCTTCTTCGGTGATCAGTTGGAAAATGAACCCCAACGGGCTTCCAGCCTTGGCTCGGGCGTAATCGTTGGTTCGGAAGGCTATGTGTTGACCAATCACCACGTCATCGAGGCAGCGGACGACATCGAGGTCGCGCTCAACGATGGCCGGCAAGTCAAAGCCCGGCAAGTCGGAGCAGATCCGGAGAGCGATCTGGCAGTACTGAAAGTGGATCTCAAGAATCTGCCGGCGATCACCTTCGCCCGCCCCGAGCAGGTCAACGTCGGTGACGTAGTGCTCGCAATAGGCAATCCATTCGGAGTAGGCCAGACTGTGACCATGGGCATCGTCAGCGGTTTGGGGCGTTCGCACCTGAATATCAATACCTTTGAAAACTTCATCCAGACCGATGCGGCCATAAATCCAGGCAATTCAGGAGGCGCGTTGGTAGACACCCAGGGCAACCTGATCGGCATCAACACGCTTATCTTCTCCCGCACCGGCGGTTCGATGGGAATCGGCTTCGCGATTCCAGTGAGCCTTGCCCGTCAAGTAATGGAACAGATCATCCAGACAGGCTCGGTGACACGCGGATGGATCGGCGTGGAAGTGCAGGACGTGACTCCCGAACTGGCAGAGTCCTTCAAGCTTACCAACATCAAGGGTGTTCTGATTGCGGGCGTCGTTCGTCCAGGCCCTGCCGACAAGGCGGGCGTCAAGCCCGGCGACATACTGGTCGAAGTGGACGGCAAACCGGTGCCCGATTCCTCAGCGATGCTCAACGTCGTGGCTGCAATCGAGCCTGCAAAGACGGCAACGCTCAAACTGGTGCGCAACGGCAAAGAGTTCACGGTAAAGCTGACCGTGGGCAAACGGCCCAAGCCGAAACCCCGTCAGGAAGAAGAACAATAGCGCTGGCGCGCTACTCTTTCTGATAATCAGACTCAGGCGTGGAGTTTCGGGTCATCAGTGCCGCAACGATGATTCCGGCCTCATACAGGACGCACAACGGAAGCGCCAACAGCACCTGGGACAATACGTCGGGAGGTGTGACGACCGCAGCCACCACGAACGAGCCGACGATGACGTAGGGGCGAATCTGCCGCAACTTGGCCACCGAAACGATTCCCACCTTCACGCAGAGGATCACCGCGATCGGCACTTCGAAGGTAACGCCGAAGGCCAAGAACATATTCACCACGAAACCGAAGTAGGCGGCGATATCCGGCATCCACGCGACGCCGTCGGGCGTGAACGTTTTCATGACCCCGAATACAACGGGAAACACCAAATAGTACGCAAATGCCATTCCGCACAAGAACAGCGCGGTGCTGGCAAACACGAGGGGCCCCACCAACTTCTTCTCGTGAGCGTACAAACCGGGAGCGACGAAGGCCCACACCTGATAGAGCACTACAGGAAGTGCCAGCACGACTGCGGCCAAAAGCGTGACCTTCACCGGGATGAAGAAAGGCGAGGTCACCTCGGTGGCGATCATCGCAACCCCTGCTGGCAGTTGGGCCAACATCGGCTTTGCAAGCCAATGATAAATATCCTTGGACCACGGCAGCAGGCAGATGAATGCCACAACCAGCGCGAGGATTGCGCGCAGGAGGCGGTCACGCAACTCGAAGAGATGCGAGAGGAAGGAGTCGGAGCCTTGCTCGTTGTCGCTCACGGCTGTGTTGGATATCAAATGGCGGGAGGGAGGAGATCTCGCGGGGTGCTTCCCGCGGGCGCTGCGAATCTAAGCGGGCCTTTGTACGGCAGACTCTCCCGGTTGGCTTCCGGCTTCTAAGCCGAGTTCGAGCTGTGGGGAAGGTTCCAGTACGTCCGGCATCGCCGGCGCCTCCGCCACTTGTTGAGTGGATGTGGTGTTCTCGAGGGTACCTATTGCGTTGCCACCGGCAGGCAGCGCGGGGTCAGGCTGAGGAGCCGATGGATCGACCGGCCAGGCGGGAACCCCCATGCCCATATGCGGACTCGGCAGAGAGACCGCGGACTTGATTTCATCTCCCGCCTCCTTGAGCGCATCGCCCGTCTTGTTCAGCTCATCCTCCACGCTGCGAAATTCTTTTCCGGCTTGCTCCATCTCGGTCTTGACCGTATTTTCGATCGACCGGGCAGCGTCCTCGACGCTGTTCTTGATGTTTTTCAACTCGGATAACTCGATTTCGCGATTGATGTCGGCCTTGACGTCCGACACGTAGCGTTGAAAGCGGCCGAGCAAATGGCCTGCCGTGCGGGCAACTCGCGGCAGCCGCTCCGGCCCGATAACCACGAGGGCCACCACCCCGATCACGATCAATTCTCCGAAGCCGATGTCCAGCACAGCGCTCTACCTAAATGGCGTCAAATCCTGCGGCAGTCGCTAATCAGGACTTGGACTTATCTTTAACCTCGCCCTCTATGGTCTGGCCAGTGCCGGAGTGTTCGATCTTCGCGGAGGTCTGCGAACCGGGTTTATCGTCCTCGGTCTTCATGCCCTCCTTGAAGCCGCGCACGGCCCCGCCCAGGTCGGTTCCGAGGTTGCGCAATTTCTTCGTGCCAAAAATCAGCACGACGACGACCAGAACGATCAACCAATGCCAAATACTAAAGGAACCCATCATTGACTCCTTGATTCAAGAAACTCATGTCTTCGGTCGGGGCAGCATAGACCCCAGAGGTTCTTTGCCACCGAGCACATGCATGTGTACATGGAGCACCTCCTGACGCCCAACGCGCCCGGTGTTGACGATCAGCCTGAAGCCATCGTCAGCGCCCTGCTCGCGCGCCAACCTGGGCGCCAGCACCATCATCTTGCCCAACACTGCTTCGTGATCCGCCCGCGTTTCCGATAACGTCGGCACATGCTCCTTCGGTATCAGCAGGAAGTGCACCGGCGCAATCGGGTGGATGTCCTGAAAGGCGAGCACTTGCTCGTCTTCATACACCTTGCCGGAGGGAATCTCTCCTCTGACTATCCTGCAGAAAATGCAGTTCGGGTCTGGCATTTGTTTTCGGGATCTGTTCAGAGTCGCCGACTGCTCGCACAGCGAGGCCGGCAATCGCCGCCATCACAAACGTATGATGGTTGGGCTAGCCCGGCCGCGAAGACTTTTCGTCGATCCCCGAGATGCCCTCGCGCCTGCGCAATTCCGCGAGTACGTCGTCGGGGCCCAGGCCGTGGTAACTCAACATCACGAGAGTGTGAAACCACAGGTCGGCGGTCTCTCGCACGATCTGCAGTTTATCACCGTCTTTGGCCGCCAGCAGAGTCTCGGTGGCCTCTTCGATAATCTTGCGCAGGATCGCATCGTTGCCCTTGGCAAACAATTGAGCCACGTAGGACGAGTTGGGGTCGGCTTCCTTTCTGGCTTCCAGCGCCTCGCCCAGGCGCTGCAGGATGGACGGATCGATCATCACGCTCCTTCGCAGACTGACTAGTTGGAGCTGTAGATCTCGCTCGGGTCCTTCAACACCGGGTCGGTGTCCACCCAGGCCTCGTCTTGCAAGCGCCGAAAAAAACACCGCTCCCGACCGGTATGGCACGCGATTCCACCGACCTGCTCGACTTGGAGCAGGACAGCGTCCCCGTCGCAGTCCAGCCGCAACTCGCGCACTTTCTGTAAATGCCCGGATTCCTCGCCTTTGCGCCACAACCGTGCGCGGGAACGCGACCAGTACACCGCTTCGCCTCCGACTGCTGTTTGCTCGAGGGATTCACGATTCATCCAGGCGAACATCAGTATGCGGCCGGAACTTGCGTCTTGCACGATGGCCGGGACGAGTCCATCGGCGTCGAACTTGATTTCGCCGATCCAAGAAGACCTCACGTGCGCACCTCTATTCGATTGGCCGCCATATGGGCCTTGGCCTGACGCACGGTGTACTCACCGTAGTGGAAAATGCTGGCGGCCAGTACCGCATCCGCGTGGCCCTCCAGAACGCCCGCGACCAAATGGTCCAGATTTCCGACCCCGCCGCTGGCGATGACGGGAACCTCCAGAGTATCCGAGAATGCGCGAGTAAGTTCGAGATCGAAGCCTTTACGGGTACCGTCCCTGTCCATGCTGGTGAGAAGTATCTCGCCTGCGCCCAGCGCCTGCGCACGCTTTCCCCACTCGAGAGCGTCGAGCCCCGTGGACTTGCGGCCCCCGTGCGTGAATACCTCCCAGCGCGGGCGCGTCCCATCGGCAACACGCTTGGCGTCGACGGCAACGACGATGCATTGAGATCCCACTCGTCCGCTCGCCTCCGTCACCAGGTCAGGATTCTGGATTGCCGCCGTGTTGATGCTCACCTTGTCGGCGCCGGCATTGAGCAACCTTCGCACATCCTGCACCGAACGCACGCCGCCGCCGACGGTCAGGGGAATGAAAACCTGTGCAGCCACAGCCTCGATGATGTTCAGGATGATCCCGCGATCGTCCGAGCTCGCGGTGATATCCAAAAAACATAGCTCGTCCGCCCCCTGCTCGTCGTAGCGGCGCGCGATCTCGACCGGATCTCCCGCATCGCGCAGGCCGACGAAATTGACGCCCTTGACCACGCGGCCGCTGGTCACGTCGAGGCAAGGAATGATGCGCTTGGCAAGACCCATAAAGTACCAAGTGAAAGGCCGCGGGTTGAATATGCAGGGCGCCAGACGAGGCCGGCGCGAAGTTCAGGTCGGGCTCGGCTGATTGCCAGCGAGTTGGTCGGCAAGCTTCTGGGCGTCGGCAAACTCCAGGGTACCCTGGTAGATCGCACGGCCAGTGATCGCGCCGATGATCCCTTCTTGCTCAACCTGACACAGCGCTTTGACATCCTCGAGATCGGTAATCCCACCGCTTGCGATCACCGGAACCGAGAGGGAACGCGCCAGCGCGACGGTAGCCTGGACGTTCACTCCAGTGAGCATTCCGTCACGTCCGATATCTGTATAGATGATGGCTTCCACCCCGTAGTCCTGGAATTTCTTGGCCAGGTCGATCACGTCGTGCCCGGTCATCTTGGACCACCCATCCACGGCGACTTTTCCTTCCTTTGCATCCAAGGCGACCATCACATGCCCCGGGAAGGCGTAACACGCATCGTGCAGGAATCCGGGAGTCTTAACGGCAGCGGTCCCGATGATGACATAGCTAATTCCGTCGTCGAGGTAGCGCTCCACCGTATCCAGATCCCTGATGCCGCCACCGAGCTGTACCGGAACTGCGTCTCCGACGGCCTCTACGATCGCCTTGATGGCCTCTTCGTTGCGCGGCTTGCCGGCGAATGCACCGTTCAGGTCCACCAAATGCAGTCGGCGCGCGCCTTGCGCCAGCCAATGCCGTGCCATTGCAGCAGGATCGTCCGAGAAGACGGTGGCCTGATCCATGGCCCCCTGCTTCAAGCGCACGCAGTGGCCGTCCTTTAGGTCGATGGCCGGAATAATCAGCATGCGAAGAACGACACAGGGCAGGAAGTCAGCGGGACGGACAATTCGAGGTGCACAGTGCGAGCCATGCAATCAGGCAAAGTCATCATACAACAAAGCGAAAAGCCCTTGCATAGCCGTGTACAACGGTTCATGGCAGCGATTCGCGTCGGGTTCTACCAGATAGGCCTGCTCAAGGCTCGACTCGAGGCAAGGATTCGAGGGCAATGGACTGCTCATAGACCCCGTCCCAATGGACAAAGTTGCGCAGCAAACGCAGCCCTGCCGCCTGGCTCTTCTCAGGGTGGAACTGCACCGCGAACAAGCTACCTGTCGCCACCGCGCATGTAAACGGCAAAGGGTACAGGCTGTAGCCCGCCATGATGGATCGTTCCGCCGGCACCGGATAGTAACTATGGACGAAGTAGAATCGACTGCCCGTCGGTATGCCCTCCCATAGGGGGTGGCGTAGTGTCTGATGGACCTCGTTCCAGCCCATGTGTGGCACCTTGAGCCGCGCTCCCGACGGGTCGGCGGCGTTGGAGGGAAAGCGCTCGACCGTTCCGGGGATAAACCCCAACCCTTCCACGTTCCCTTCTTCGCTGCGGTCGAACAGCATCTGAAGACCGATGCAGATCCCCAGGAACGGCTTGAGGCGGGCAGCCTCCAACACCGCCGGGCGCAAGCCGCGGGCGTCGAGTTCACGCATGCAGTCGGGCATGGCGCCCTGCCCGGGGAAGACGATTCGCTGCGCTCGGCGCACGACCTGCGGATCGCTCGTCACCTCGACGCGTAATCCGGGTGCGACATGCTCGACGGCCTTGGAAACCGAGCGCAAATTGCCCATGCCGTAGTCGATGACGGCGATGTCGGTCATCTTAAACGCCCCTCAGAGCTTTCCCTTAGTGGACGGGAGGATGCCCTGCATGCGCGGATCGAGCTCCACCGCCATCCGCAACGCCCGCCCAAATGCCTTGAACGCCGTCTCGGCCTGGTGGTGCGCGTTGTCCCCCTTGAGATTGTCCACATGCAAGGTTACTAGCGCGTGGTTGACGAAACCTTGGAAGAACTCATGAACCAGGTCCACGTCGAACTCGCCGATCATGGCACGGGTGAACTTTATGTCGAATTCCAAACCCGGGCGTCCGGACAGATCGATTACGACGCGCGACAGAGCCTCGTCCAATGGCACGTAAGCGTGTCCGTAGCGGCGAATGCCGGTCTTGTCACCCACCGCTTTCGCGAATGCCTGGCCCAACGTGATGCC
>Ga0209048_10004738_pt1 | contig 12978 bp, 8 predicted proteins | sample FrelakmetCRP12CR_FD_187146 | JGI IMG/M metagenome (GOLD analysis project Ga0209048, IMG submission 187146) | Freshwater lake sediment microbial communities from the University of Notre Dame, USA, for methane emissions studies - CRP12 CR (SPAdes)... | ecosystem: Environmental > Aquatic >... | reverse complement strand
CTATCGCGGGGTGGAGCAGTCCGGTAGCTCGTCGGGCTCATAACCCGAAGGCCAGAGGTTCAAATCCTCTCCCCGCCACCAATGAAATCAAGGGTTTAGGGGATTCCTCTAAGCCTTTTTTTAGCAAAAAGAAGCTCGTCGGGGTAGGAACCCTCAGACGTGGAAGAAATGTTTAACTATCTCTCTGAGCACTTTATGAGTAAAATGATCACAACATTTATCTGCTTTCAGTATATTATAAACTTATCCCAGTGCTTTACCTATGATCCCATTCATCCCCGTGTCAAAATAAAGGGATGAATGGCATGCTTCGCTAATATTATTTATATTTGATTACAGAAAATCTTTTTGGCATACGTACACTTTCCCTATTTTGATTCACATCTTGATTTGATTGGCGTGTCAACTTGTACATATTGGCTCTCTATATTTGTGTTATATGAAACACGGCCTAAAATATATTTCCACTCATTTAACTGATTCTTATTAAATCGTTTAATTCTAAAACCATATTTGAATTCTCCTTCAGTCCTTTTTGACCATATCACCTCTACTTTAAATTTAAGGGCTATTTCCGTATTATTTTCAAATAGTATTTGACTAACAGTTAACTTATCTCCGATAAACAGGTTTTGCTTGCATATTCCGGAGATTCCACTTAATGATATATCTATCAGCCTAATTTCAATTATTTGGTTGTTTATTCTCATAAAGCATTTGCATGGGATTTGAACCTGATAGCGTTTGACCTTTCTTTCCATTGTTATCACTTGTTCTATGAAGGTTATAATCTTTTCTGACAATCTATTTTTATTACCATTAAACATATTTCTTTTTGCATTAAGTTTGAATAGCATAATTTCTTTTGTAAAAAATACGGACAAACCGTATAAAAAGCCTAAATAGAGAATAAAGAATAATAACATGTAGTATTGAGGCAAGTGCAGAATAGTACCTGTTATTCCTAGAAAAGACAGCATAGCGGTCAAAGCAAGAAGAAATCTGACTGCAATTCTCTTACTAAATCCAAATCTGAGGAGAATATGGTGAAAATGTCTTTTGTCTGAGAGGAAAATACTTTTACCATTCATCTTCCTCTTGATCATTACAGTTAATGTATCAACTATCGGAACCGCTAAAATGAGCAGGGGAACAACCGGCGGCACAATCGAGTTTTGCTTTTGCGTAATAGCGATTGAAAGGAATACCAACGAGAACCCAAGCGACAAACTACCGGCATCCCCCATAAAGAGCCTTGATTTCAAATTGTACTTAAGAAATCCGATCAATGCTCCACTTAAAGCAATGCTCAATAGCATCAGTTCCGTTTGATCGTTAAGATAAGCGAGAATTGCAAATGATATAAAACCGATCAGTGAGATCCCACCGGCAAGACCATCAAGACCATCGATCATATTTATTGCATTGATAACACCAATTGTGCAGAATACTGTTACAGGAATTGCAAAATGACTCGTATTTATTGAACCAAAAGAAAAAAGGTCACCGAAGGTGTGAAGAACATTATTGCTGAAATAAATCATTGATAAAGCTGCACATATCTGGATAATTAATTTCCACCAATGGTTCAGATTTTTGTAATCGTCAAGAAATCCTACAATTAATAGCATTAATATTCCGGCATAGAAACCTTCCAATCCAATAAGAGGAATAAATAGCAAACTGGTAATAAAAAAAGCTATTGATATCCCCAACCCGCCAATTAGTGGCCTTGGATTATTATGAACCTTTCGCTTTGACGGATAGTCTAATAAACCTATCTTTAGAGCAATGGGAAATAATCCGGTTAAAATGATAATGCTAGAGACGATGGAAAATATAAATATCAGCAGAATATACATTAGATATGTTTTTTTCAGTAATTCCATTGAAGCATTTCCAAAAATTATTATGAGACGTTTATTGGTATCAGAACTTAAACATAGGAGGGTTATAGCTGATTAATTGATTAAATAGACATTTCCTTCTTTAGTAGCTTGCACTTCAGTATCCACCAGCCTGGCTTCCATATATATTTCTTCATTTGCTGGCTAACAGAACCTATCATCCAGCAATTCATCTGACAATTCTTCACCTTTTGCCTGATTACGGCAGCAGCTTCACCATTCCATATCTGCTCAAAAGTTTGCACTTTCAAATTCCCCATACTCTCTTCCACCACATTACAGGGCAATATTGCACCCAATGGATCGAGGAAAAAAGAGTCATGACCCATTCCGCATGGTAAAAGCCGTGGATTCCCTTTTATATAATTAATCAACCCATAGTTGAAATACGCCCTGAACCAATCCTTTATCTTTTTCGATTTTAATAGCTCTTGTATTAACATTTTAAACTCAACGATTGCTTTATCAGGATATTCAAATCTGTTATCAAACTTATGAAAATAAAATGCATTATGGATAGCTGCAGTTGCAAATTCAAGTCCCATCATATGGGCAAGATGATATAGTACTATCATATCCTTAGCATTCTTATCAGAAACGGTAATTCCAAACCCGATATCCTTTACTCCCATTCTGTGCAATTCTATCAAAGTCCTTATGCCACGATCAAAACCATCATGGATACCTCTCAACTCATCGTTAACCTTTGGCAGACCTTCAATACTGATTCTTATCCCTATGTCCCTATTTTTATCAAATAATTTTAGTATCCTGTCAGTAAAGAACCCATTTGAGCTTATAACCAATCTCGTAGTCTTTTTCTTTAAGACACCGATGACATCACTAAGATCGTTCCTTAAAAAAGGTTCACCACCAGTAACATTTACTGTATTCATAAAAGGGAGTTTGTCATAAACATCAGTTCCTATTTCTTCCTCGCGTTTTGTTGGATACTGCCAGGTGTTGCACATGTGGCACCTTGCATTACATCTGTAGGTAACAATAATACTTGCAAACTTAATGTATCCCAATTATTTCCCTCCCAATATTCTCACCGGGCTTAGTTCCATTAAGGCGAGCATACAATCTTTCCAATTCTTCAGTTACCTTGTCCCAAGAATACTTTTTTAGTACATAACTTATGGCCTTTTCTTTGACCGATTCAACAGCATATAAATGCTTAATCAGATAATCTAATTTTACAGCCATGTCGTGAAAATTTCTGTTTTCAAATAAATACCCATACCCATTCAACGCTTCCTGGTTTTCAGGAATATCGCTAACCAGGCAACAATTTCCATAACTCATTGCTTCCAAGAGTGCAGTAGGCAGACCTTCAATTTCTGAAGGGAGCACAAATAGATAAGAGTTAGAGTAAAGTTCATGGAGCAATTTCCCTGTGACAAATCCTGTAAAAATTATTTTATTGTTATCCTTTGCCAATCTATGTAGTTCAGCCTTGTAGGTATCTTCATGCTGTGCATCACCAGCAATAACGAGGTTTAAATCGGTTTTCAATCTGTTAAATGCCTCTATCAGATAATGCACACCTTTTTCTCTTACAAGCCTTGCAGTAAAAAGGACATAGTCGTTACCATTAAGCCCGTATTGCTTTATTAAGTCAGGCTTCTCTTTTTGTGGTAGGTTAACGCCAGTTGGTATATAGACGCAATCAATACCGTACTTGTCCATTACATATTTTTTTTGAACTTTAGAAACTACTGTAACAGCATGGGGTAGATGAACAGAAGGTATTTCAGTTAGTTTTAGAAACAGCTTGCCAGCTAATCCCCACCTTGATCTCTTCCACTCAAGACCATGACCTTGAACAACAACCTTTTTCCCGAATAGTCTCGGAATGAAACAGAACATAGCAGGGCCAAAGGCATGATAATGGATAATGTCAGCATCATTTTTGATACTTTGATTAAGTGTTGCTAAAAAGGAAGCGGTCAATTTTTCGAGACTTTTAGACCTTATAGTAGGGACTGTCCTTATTTGCATGCCCCGATATATCCCATTTTTTGCTCCGTAATGACGCATAGCATAAACAATAATTTCATGTCCCTTCTTAACAAGACGTGACCCAACTTCCTCAGTAAATTTTTCGATGCCTCCGCCAAGAGGCATTCCTTTGAGGACGATGTAAGCGATTTTCATGGAAGTTTCTATAGGAGAGTCTTGAAAAAGTTTTTAATTAAAGTCCAAATAATCCTTGATTGATATAAATCTATACCTTTGCAGTAAATAAGTTAGCTTTTTTTCTGTTGTAAACGTAATTGGAGATTGGAGCAGCTTTTGTTTAAAAGATACATTTCTTTTTGGCTGATCTTTGTTAAGCTCCCATGGATGAATATATAGCATAACTGGTTGATTAGACCTTCTATAAAATGAAAATCCACTATTTATTAAAAACATTGGTAACAACCTAAAGTAAGTTCCACCAGAAAAAATTATTTTTTTGAAAAAGAAGAAACTTATTTTAGAGGGGTAAATCTGATATATTTCATACTTCTGAATTGTTCGGCAAATATTTTGATTGTTAATCTTTTTGCTTGAATCATAGATATATCCATACTTTTTGAGTAAGCTAAAAAATCTTGCCTCATCTTCTGGCGCAGAATATCCCATAGCCCTATATCCGAATACTTTTTTACCTGTCAGTGAAGATAGTATTTCTGAGGACATGCTAATATCTTGTTCAATTTCATCAAAGTTCATCTGACTTAGAGGTCTATGCCAGTAACTATGGGATGCGACCTCATGTTTGCCATCAATAATAAATTTGATAAGTTCAGGGTGTCTTTCAGCTACCTTACCCACTATAAAAAATGTCGCAATTGCATTGTGCTTTTGAAGTAAAGAAAGAATTCTTAATGTGTTCTCGACAACCTGACTTTCATATCGTTGCCAGTCATCTTTATTTTGCAACTCATCGTAGGTAAAATTATCTTCAACATCTATCGAGAGCATATTAGTTACCATGGAGAGCCCTATGGTATATTTCCATTAACCTTTGATAATACTTTTCTGAACTGAACTCTTTCTCAACAAACTTCTGAGCATTTTCCCCCATGCGAATACGAGATGAGCTATCAGATAGGAGTATTCGTATTTTTTCACTTAGATCCTCAACATTCCCCGGCTCAAAAGTTAGCCCAGTTTCATTATCTTTAACTAATTCCGGAATGCCACCTCTTCTCGAACCAATTACCGGCTTTCCGAGGGCAAACGCTTCCAGGATAGACATCGGATTATTTTCATAAAACTCAGACGGAAGAATAACGGCAGAACTCTTCTGTATCTCAGTAAAGAGTTCCGGGCCTCGCATATAACCAAGAAATCGTATATTATAAATTTCTTGAACTCTGACGAGATCCTCTAACTCCTTTCTTAGGGGGCCGTCTCCTATAATCTTGACTTCCACCTTACGGCTAATCTTCTTTGCTGCTTTAAACAGTACTTTAAGGCCCTTTCCAGCAGAAAGCCGTCCAAAATAAACAATGGAAAGCGTCTGGGAACTACTTTTATCTGATTTTAGCTGGTTAGTCATGCTCAGATCAACGAAATTCGGAATAACTACAATTTCCTTTTTGAAACCCATTTCATATAGTTTATTCATCAAAAAATTGCTTGGGGAAATAAAAAAATCAACTTTATAGTAAAGCTTAAGCGCCGTATTATGCAGATATGCTTCCACAGCCGACAAAACACTCTTAACAACGGAGCCTTTAGCACACCTTTTTATTATTGCATTAAAATAACTACCACCAGCGCATGCCTGACAAGGAACCCCATCAGAAAATAGAGAATATTTCGGACAGACCATCTTATAATCGTGAAGGGTCATTACCATGGGGATATTCTTATATTTAAGAGTATCAATTATTGCAGGAGATAACTCATGATAAATATTGTGGAGATGGGCGATGTCAATAGGATATTTATCAATCAGGGCATCTAATCGCCTCTTCGCTTCAAAATAATAAAGGATGCGGGCTGCCGTTTTAATCTGGCTTATAATAGTTGTGCCATTCTTGTTTAAATCAATATGTGATACAAAATACTCTTCAGTCTCACAAGGCAGATTTTGAGGATGGGACATGGAAAAGAAAACAGACTTGTGTCCACGTTTCTCCAAAGCATGCGCAGTATTAAAGTAGACTGCCTCACTTCCACCTCTCATGTAATGAAAATTATTTATGTGTAGAACATTCAATATAAATAATCCTAAATTCTAAACTACAATGTCTGTAAGTACTCGACTCCTTAAGCTCTTATTTTATTTATTAGGGGAATACTTTCGATATCTTTGATGTCGCTATGGCGGCCAATACTTAAGCCTAGGTCTTAGCATAAAACTTGTTATCTGTAGAGTCATTTAATAAAACGCTACAGCCTTCTTAGGAAGATTGGAAAAACTGGACGGAAAGATTGCTTCTTCTTTAAAGCTAATCCATGTACCCTAATGCTTTCAGGGCTCTACGTCGTTCCTCATCTTCCTGCAGTATCTCCTGTTCCGAGTTTAGCGATTCATAATGCACAGTATCGCACAGGACCACCGATTGGGCAAGCTCGAAAATCTGAGTTAATACCTTTCCGTCCATATAGTTCAACACGGGTTCATTGAGGGCATACAATATTGTTGGGGCAATATCTGCCATCATTACATTTTCTATTTTGCCGTTTTTTTTAATATTAGGACCCGATGCGATAAAAACTCCCTCAGGCAGATGATAGCCACTCCATTTCTTGTAGCCACTTCTTGAGCTCTCGGTTATCAATTCATCCAATCCTGCGCCCCCTTCATACGCTTCGTTTAATTTAACAATTATATCAGGGATGTTATCCATATGAGGTCCGTTAAATAATTCCTCTTTCTTATACACCTCTGCTATTAATCTATCGTGATTAGAAGGATCCTGAGCGATGCTCAAATCCATTATCAAACGATTTATTATCGACTCATAATCAGCAAACTCTACATATCCCTGAGGCTGTCGGTTTCTGACATTAAGATTTATACCCTCATATGGATATGTAAGTTCAACTCGATATGCCACAGTTTTCTTCCATTCTACAGCACCGGTGTTTTGCCTTATAGAGGAAATATTTTTTTTCAAGCTTTTTGGAAAATACTTTCGGTATAGATCTCTGACTGGCAGCTTCGCCTTAAGAAAGTTCAGTACCTCGTACCCTACGGAACTACATCTCGATTTAAGTTTATTCGAAGTACATAGATATCCCTTATGATTCAACCAGCAATTCAGGTTGAAAGTCTTCATAGGCCTTGGCCCGCTTCCGTGGTCGGAAACTACAAATATCGTGGTATCGGCACTTATAACGTCAAGCAGCCTGCCAATTGAGACGTCGACCGCCTTATACATCTCATCAATCACTTGCGAATACTTCTCAGCCAAGGTTTGATTGTATGTCAGGGCCTTTGTATTTTTGAATTGCCAAAATGTATGTTGAACCGAATCTAAGATGCCATTAAAATAGATAAATAAATCCCATGGTTCTGCCTTTAACAAATCAATTGCAATATCAGTGATACGCTGGTTTTCATATTGGTAACCCTTAATCTGCACATCATAGCTCGAAGATAGTTTCACATCAATCTTCATATCGAGTAACTGTCCAAACCGCTTACTGTAATGTTCAGGCATGGTAAATGCCACTCGTTCATCAGGGGTGGGGTATCCTGCAACCATTATACCGTTTATAGCCCATGGAGGATATGTTGTCGGTATCCCCAGCGATATAATTCGCTTCCCTTTTAGGGTTAGATAATCAAAAATCGTTTTCCCTTTATAGATTGTAGAGTTGACGACATTGTTTCCGATGGAACTGTAATCTTTTAGATCCAGGTTATTAAAGCTCATGACTCCATGTTTTCCAGGATTAACACCAGTCATAAATGTGACCCATGCGGGAGCCGAATGAGGCGGCACCGTGGTAAAAAGCGTACTGTGCATTCCACAACTCAGCAAACGCCCAAAATTGGGCAGTTCTTTCCTTTTCACAAGTGGGGTAATAAAATCAAAAGTGGCACTGTCCAGTGCTAATACAAGTACTTTGTTATTCATAACAGATTAGCAATTAAATTATCTTCTTTTGCAAAGAAGATAGGAAAAAACGAAATTAACGCTAAAGGTTCACACCCTTGAATCCAAACACAAACTGCTACTTGTTGCTAAGTGGTTGAAATTCAAATGCCCCAATATCAGGGACACCATAGATAGGATTACCCAAATAGTCAGAAGTGATACCTACATAGGTACCAGCATCAATAGCCGGTGATGAGGGGAGTAACCAAAAAAGTCCTCCTGACTCATCAAAGAACGCCGGATTTCCTACCTTAGAATGAATGTCATATTTTTTGCCTTTGCTCCAGATAGAAAAGGTAGATATTACCTTATTATCATTAAACGCCGATTTGCTATCAGGATAGTAAAGGTTATAATCCAAAGTTATTTTGGCAGATGGATAACTATACCCAAATGCAACTAAGAAATGAACTGCTCGATAAATAATATTATTGCGAATATAGAAATTGCTGACATTCCCGCGGCTTACCCATTTCCGAATCTGCACACCAGACCAATCAGGTCTTTGACTATCGCTCCACTCGCCTCCTGCATCTGCGCACATATTATTCTCAAAATAAACATCATGCACATTTGCACTTTCACTATCGGTCCAAAATTCGAAGCAATTGCCCATTTTATAAGAAACATTGTTTCTTATAAAGATATTATACTGAGAAAGCAGATTTGGCTTAAACCCTTGTAGTGTCATAGCGCTATCATATATTTGCCAAATTTTATTTCTAAAAATCGATAAATCATGAGCATCCATATACACAGCGATACCATTCCCATGTCGCGAAGTTTCACCATCAGGGTGTCCGCCTCCACAAAAAGATATATCATTGTCGTTTATGTTAATCATATATACAGCATTGGCTATCTGTATTCCATTCCAGCCGCAATAGCAGGGATGCAAATTATTGATTGAAATATAAGACCTCCCTGGTCCAATTTCAATGCCATGGTCATGTAAAACAATTTCTATATAAGAATAATATGTTGCAGGATTGCCTACAGAATAGACATATAAACTGCCGGTTGCATCATCTGATTGCCATTTTCCTTGTACATTTAATCCATTTGTGTTCCAAACTTCGACTCCAAATACCGATTCGCTATTAAACACTAAATTGGACGCGCTCATTCCTTTGGCAAACTTAAAATTAAGCATCCATATATTGTTTCCTTTATAAATCCAATCATTAACATTATTTGCCGTAAAAGATCTCCTAAATTGCGGCTTGTCCCCGTTACCGTAGGCTCCAAATGTAATCAGTCGATTGATTGTTCCAGACGAGGAAATGACTAATTTTTCCCTCCATATATCTCCTCTTCTGAATAAGATACTATCACCAGGTAGAAAAATTGAACTATTTACCTTAGCGACTGTCTTCCATGGAGCAGATAAGGTACCGGGATAATTGTCAGAGCCGTTGGTTGAAACGTAATAGGTTATTGAATATCCCGCAACTGGCGCTAAAGTTATTAGCGTAGCAATTATCATAAACATAAAACCTTTTTTCATAATTTCTCCTAGCAATAGTTGAGCATACGCTCCACACTTCTGTTACTTAATTATACATGAAATTGCATTAGTAAATGTGACCTGAGTCACGAGTGAAGTAATAATGATTTTAAAAATGATAAATATCAAAGAGGAATAAACTGTAGATACCCAATGGCAAGCCCGCGGCACTTTAATGGAGTACAATCTTCGTTTAACCGGCACCGCCGGAAAGCCTCCGCTTCGCTCCGAGACGCATTCACCCACTGGTAAACACCGTGGAACTCTGCGGTGGATTAGAATCTACTATCAAAAGTGGTATGCTCCTATTTAGCTGGTCTATTATATCCTGAAAGTAACATGTCGTAAATCAAACACGTTATGTTCAATCGTTGTAGGATGAATGATAAGTCGCATTACCTTAGCCTTTAAAAAGGAACTTGGAAAGGATTTCAGATTAGGCCGCCTCGCACGTCACGGTTACGGAAATTCTAACCTTAAAATGTTAACAAAACCAAACGTACGAATTAATGAATTAACTTTTTCTCCTCTGCATTCAAAAGCTGGGAGCAGATCATTCCAGCACTGCCAAAAATAAGATATGCCCATAACGATTGCTCGTATATTACACCCTTAATCGAATGAGCAAGGCTTAGGACAAAAGTCATAGCAGTGCCTAACGCAAATGTCCTAAGAAATGTTGATTCGAAAGTCTTGACAGCCTTAACAGTAAAAGTAATTAATACAAAAATAATAGCTACATAAATAATGAGACCTATAAAACCAATCTCTCCCATAATATGAGGCCAGAATGTATCACTGATAAATTGACCTGTTTGAGGCGACAATCCCCACATTTTATACAATCCATATTTATAATACAGAGGACTGTAAATTAAATACGATATATAGCCGCCATATGTTCCAAAACCTGCCCCTAACGGAAAGTAATCCCGTGCTATTTTAAATCCATTTATGTATAAAGCGTCTCTAGCAACTTTGTCGTAGTTTGCGTGTGTTATATAGCCTTTCAATGCACCCGAAAGAATATCGATAACTATATCAGCAAAAACAAAAAGAAACATACCTCCAATAGCAATTAAAAAAAATGTCGCCCTATGCCTTTCTGTTGATCGCAAAATAAATGCCGCAAATACCAAAGCCCCGTAAAATCCAACAGCAGGAGTAATTCGCAGGCTCAACAACATCGTCATAAGAAAGATTGCAGTGAGCACCAGAATACTTTTTTCCCCGGTTACTATATAGTAGGCTGCTGTGAAGCAGGCAAAAATTCCCATAGTAGTACCCAACCCTCCGGGATGTCCGAATACGGAAACAGCACTAAGCATATTAGCGCGATAAAAAAGGGCCTCAGCGCCCACGAATTTATTGAAAGGGCCTGGGAAAGCTACATTGATAAGAGTTGTAATAACGATGATGACCGCAACAAAATAAAATGCTTTGAAAAAACTCTTGATTTCTGATTCGGTGAATTTTGCATTAAGAAATATAAAGAAAATCAAAAAACCTTTCATCATTAAACCGTAGCCTGCCACTGCGGCGAAGGCACCCGTAAGGTTGTGAGCAAGGCTAGAAGCAAGTCCTATTGCTGATAATCCCAAAAACAAAAAACCAATGGGCTTAAATTTAAGCGTTCCATCAGCGAATCTTTTTGTAATAAGAAGAAGAAATGATAATGATAAAAAGACTTTATCATGCATTTTCAAAATAGTTCCTATAGCGCCACTATGTCGAATAGCCACTCCTTGAAAGACAAGCACTATCCCTAAAAATAATAAAACCCACCGCGGATTGTACCAGAAAATAAGACAATACAGAACAATAACTAAGAGAGCACCTACAAGTATGGGAGTAATCGTAATGAGCAAACCGACGACCACGCATGAAAAAAGGAGTATGATTGCCGTCAGCGTACTCTGTGACTTGATTTGAAGGATATTTGTATAATACGCAATATTCATGTTGGGAAAATAATGTTAGAGTTTAAAACAATTCCAAGAATCCTATCTATGTCTGAGAAAATGGAACAGCAACACAGAGTAAATTGTAACCTCTCCTTGCTCCTCTTAAAATAATCAATGTTCCAATATTTCCTTGACAGTAAAAGATAACGATAGATAATAATGCAGATTTCCCCTTTATTAAAAAGTAACCATCACTTTCCTAGGACACTTTGATATAGCATTTCAATATTCTTCCTACTAATTATTCCCAAACAATATGATACACCCGCATAGATTAAAAGACTAATAATACTCCTTGTAAAAACAGCAAAAGGCAATATCTTTATGCTTGTGACCATAACCACACTAACAAGTGCAATTTTAATCAAACTTAATTTAAATATGCTGGAAAATCCCAGCTTTTTCATAAAAAAATAGGCCATTGTTGAGATTGTCAATGTTTCACCACAGATTAGTGACCAAGCAGCTCCAGAGGCACCCTTTGATGGAATCAGAATCAAACTGGTAAAGGTGATTAAAATAGCACCCGCTCCGATGGCAATCGTATTAAACCGATGGGAGTTTGCACTTATGAGTGCATTACCGAAGCTATTTCTCATTATAGCTAAGAGAGATAACCACACTAAAAGACTGAAAATAGGGGCACTCTCCATAAATGATACGCCATAAATAAAAACAACAATATCTTCACTGAGTACAGTGCAAATGATGCAGACTGGCATAGCAACCCACATCATTACCTTTAGAAATCCTAAATGAGTTTTCTTGAAACCATACACATCAGCTATATAAAGGCTGGACAATACGGGATACAGAGCCGCTACAACAAGCTGCCCCGACCTAATAATAAGGGTTGTAAGGCGATGAGGAGCAGCGAAAATTCCAAGATCCTCTGCAGTACTCCAAAGTCCCATAAAAAAGATAGGGATGAAGAGAGAAATATTGTTAAGTGCTGCACTAACACCAAAATAGAACGATTCCTTAATATGCAGAAACCAGCTCTTCAATGCAATGGTGAAAGCAAAGGAGAGGTGGAATTTTCGATGCAAAATAAGCATGAAGATTAAATTTCCGAGAAGAAACGACACCGAATATACAAGCGAAGCTGTAACTGTACCAGTTTCGTTCTTCACTAATAACAATACCCCTGCTACAAAAAAAAGTGCAGTCGCTATGTTTCCAAGTGCAATATACTGCATCTTCTCAAGCCCTCGAAAAACCCAGTCTGGAAGTAAGGAGTGAGATACAATATAAAAAGCCCCCGTGATAAGAAGCATTTTCCTTTCTGATGGCATATCTAAAAATATGAGAACCCCGGAGAAAACAAGGAAAACAACTCCAGAAACTATACATCGCATTGAATTCAGCAGACTATATAATTCACCAGCTTTTTCCTTGTTCCTGGCAATCTCTCGTGTTCCATAGCCAGCCACTCCCAAGTCTACAACAGTCCAGAGGAATACCCCTATTGTCAGAGCAAACGAGAAAAG
>Ga0209048_10004737_pt1 | contig 12979 bp, 11 predicted proteins | sample FrelakmetCRP12CR_FD_187146 | JGI IMG/M metagenome (GOLD analysis project Ga0209048, IMG submission 187146) | Freshwater lake sediment microbial communities from the University of Notre Dame, USA, for methane emissions studies - CRP12 CR (SPAdes)... | ecosystem: Environmental > Aquatic >... | reverse complement strand
GGTATAGGCCGGTCGCTGGCCGAAGACGCCCAGGGAGGCGCCCAGCTGGAAGAGGACGTTGTCGAGCGGGATGCAGATGCTGGCGCGGGCGCCCCAGATCGTGGCACTGCCCGAGTTGTGGTACGCCCCTGACGTGAGTGCGCGGATGATCGGGACGGCCATGACCTGCCCGAAGGCTCGCGTCTCGCCGTTGTAGCCAACCGGCACGTGGAGCGCGCCGGCGGTATCGGTGACGTGCCCGACTTTGAACAGCGTGCGGCACCCCGCGGGGTGGCCGGCATCGACGAACTGCTGTGGCGTGCGCGAGATCGCCTGCCCGTACACCTCAGGGCTCTCGACCGAGCCCACGGCACCGGCCATCTCGATCGCCACTCCGCCCAGGCGCCGCTCGAGGGAACCGCGGAAGAAGTTGACCCAGTCGGCCGACAACCAGTTGTTCTGCGCATCCAACGTCGACGTGCCGCCGTTGAAGCCGAGCGTCTCGGCGTGCTGGCTGACGCTGGCCAGCGTGACGATCGTCCTACCGCGGGCATCGACCGCTTGGAGCACCGGAATGCGCTGGTCATCGACGAACGGGTACGAGGACCAGCACTGACGGACGTTGGAGGGCTCGAGCACCTCCGTGTACCGGATCGTCGCCGGCCGCATGGCCCGGTAGGCCCGCTCGATCGCGCGGGCGCTCTGGGTCACCATGTAGTTGACCCAGTAGTCGTTGACCCCTGAGGTCACCTGGTTCACGCCGCCGAGCCCGAGGCTGTCGGGCGCCGATTCGTCGTGCGTGGCCGAGATGAAGATGTTGTCCAGGCGGTACCCGTCAGCCTGCACCCCGGCGCGAATCCGCTGCTGGTACACGTCGAACAGCCCCTCTTGGTCGACCACCTCGACGGCGATTGTCCGGGGTCCGTTTGAGACGATCATCGCGCGCGCGGTGACCGGGTCGGCAACGTGGTCGTAGTAGCGCGGGTTGTTCCCGCCGCCGCCGATGAGGTTCCCGTCCCAGCGCCCGTTGTGGTTGCAGCCGACGTACGCTTCACCCGGGTCGTAGTGGCCGTTGTGGTTGGCGTCGACGTACGGCTCCTCGAAGGCGAACTGGCGCGAACCGCCGTACAGCGCCGAGTGAGCGCAATTGGCGAGGTCGCGACCGGGCGCCCGGCCCTGGGCCGGCGGGGTGAAGCTCCGCACGGCGGCGCCGACACGGAAGCGCGCGGCGGTGCCGTGCTGATAGTGGCCCGCGTAGCCACCGGCCGGGCTGAGAAGCAGCGCCGCCGCGGCGATCGCCGCACCGAGGGCTCCGCCGACCATGAGCCACCCTGCATCGGGCGGGGGGCCGCGCGCTACCCCCGCTTCGATCGGGAGCGGTGGTGGCTACTGGTGCCCGGGCACGCCCAGCTCGCGGGCGCGCTCGCGCCGCCGCTTGGTGACCGGACCGTCGTCCCCTTCCTCCATGCCGGGCGGCTTGGCGTCCCGCGTCTCCCGCGGCAGCTCGATGTCGTCCTCGGCGCCGGACGCGGCGGGCCCGGTCACGGGCTCGAGGCCGTAGTGGCGGTGCAGCACGTCGGCCCCGTCGTCGGAGAGCCCATCGCCCTCCCGCTCGATGCTCGCCGCGGCCCGGATGTGGTCCTTCTCGTAGGGGATCCGAAGCTCACCCTCCCCTTCCGGCTCCGCATCCTGCAGCGGCATGAGAGCATCGCGCATGCCGAGCACGCCCATCTTGACCAGCGCCCAGTGCGGCTCCTCGCCATCGCCGTGGAGAAGCAGGCTGTCGATCTTGCCGACCTTGTCTCCCCGGATGTCCACGACCTCCATGCCCCGGCGGGCGGCTCAGGAAACATCCGTCCGTTCGGGTGCGAGGCCCCGAGCGCTCGCATAAGCTCCGCCGATGAGCTGCGATCTGGTCCGTTGCGGCGTTCTCCCGAGGGGTGAGTCGATGCGCTCCTCCCAGCCCAGCAACATGCGCATCGCCGGGGTGGCCCTGCTGCTGTTCTCGGCGGTCCTGCTCGGCGTAGGGATCCATCACCTGGTCGCCACGGGAACCTGCTCATCGACCGGTTACTCGGCCAACTACGGCCCGGTGCCGTACTGCCCCTCGGGGACCGGCTGGTGGTTCGCGTTCGTGTTCGGCGGCATCATCGGGAGCCTCATCGGCGCCCTGATGGCCGGGAGCATGGGCCTCGTGTTCGCGGGGATCTTCGGCGCGATCGGGTTCGGCTCGCTGTCGATCCTGTTCGATTCGAGCGCGTCCAGCGGCACCAAGGTATTCGCCGCCGTGTTCGGAGGGTGCTTCGCCATCGTCGGGGTCGTCGCCGGTGGGGCGGTGATCCTCGGCGCGCTCAGATCGGTGCGCGCCCCGTCGGCGAAGAAGCCGACGTCAAGCCCAGTTCCGGCGCCGACGGAGACCTGGTCGATGAGCTCGGCCGGCTCGACGCCCTGCACCGCAAGGGCGCCCTGACCGATACGGAGACCTCGGGGGCGAACGGCCAGTTGCTCGAGTACCTCACCAACAGCTCGACAGGTCCGCAGCCGGTCCGGTAGATCCGAGCCCGCAGGGACGGGTGCAACAATCCGTTGATGGGTCAGGAGAGCTTCGCGCAGCCGAACGCTCAGGCTCAGTTGGCAGTCAGGAATGGTCGCGCCGCCGTGGAGTTCTACAAGGCGGCCTTTGGCGCCATCGAGGTGTACCGGTTCGGGGGAACGGACGAGCTCGAAGAGGTGTCGCGCAACTCGCGGTCGGGAATGCGCTGTTCTGTGTCGAGGATGAGTCCCCACCGCACGGGAACTTCAGCCCCGAGACCGTCGGCGGAGCGACGAGCGCGCCGTCTTCCTCCTACGCGAGGTCTTCGGCTACGACTACCCGGCGCTCGCACGGGCGGTGGGCAAGAGCGAGCAGAACTGTCGCCAGCTCGCTGCGCGGGCACGCCGGCATGTCGAGGCGGGCAGCCCCCGCTTCACGGTCGATCGCCAGGCCCGTGAGGAGTTGGTCGACCGCTTCGTGGCCGCCGGCGAGACGGGCGACGTCGATGCCCTCAAGCGGCTCCTCGCCGCCGATGCGATGATCTAAAGCGACGGCGGTGGCAAGGTCACGGCAGCCCGGCGACCGGTCGTCGGTGCCGACCGCGTCGCCCGCGTGATGACGCACGTCACCCGCCGGCGGATGCAGCGCGTCCGCTCGTACACGCTGCGCGTGACGGTCAATGGTCAGCCGGGCCTCGTCGTGGTCGGGCCGGACGGCAGCGCCACCGACGTGATGACGATCGACGTCGCCGACGGCGCGATCCAGACCGTGCGCATCGTCCGTAATCCCGACAAGCTTCGGCATCTGAGGACGAGGGGGACCTTGGCTCGCGACTTATGATGTCCTCGGATCACGCACTGTCGAGGAGAGGCACGGAGAGCTCATGGAGATCGCAGGCGCAGTGAGCACGACTGGGTCGGTGACGATCGCCGACCTGCTTCCGCGCGCGGTCGAGCAGTTCGCCGATCGCGTGGCCCAGAAGCACAAGGTCGACGGGGAGTGGCGCGACATCACGTTCGCCGAGGTCGGCGAGATCGTCTCGGAGATCGGTCGCGGCCTGATCGACCTCGGCGTCGAGCCCGGCGAGCGGGTCAGCATGTTGTGCACGACGCGGATCGAGTGGGCCTGGTGCAGCTACGCGATCAGTGCGGCTGGAGCGGTCGTGGTGCCGATCTACCCGACCAACTCGCCCGAGGAGTGCGCGTGGGTGGCCGGCAACTCCGAGTCGGTGGCGATCGTCTGCGAGGACCCCACGCAGCTGGCCAAGATCGAGGCCGGCCGCGATCAGCAGCCCAGCCTACGCCACATCGTGATGATCGAGGGCGCAGCGGCCGGCGACGGCACGATCGGCCTCGACCAGCTCCGCACGCGAGGCCGCGAGCACGAGATGAGCGAGCTCGAGGCGCGGACCGCGGCCGTCACCCGATCCGACGCCTACACGTTCATCTACACGTCTGGCACCACGGGGCCGCCGAAGGGCTGCGTGCTCTCCCACGGCAACTACCGCGCGGTGCTGGACATGGTCGCTGAGCGCGGCATCGTCTCCAACCCGGACGACTTGATCTACCTGTTCCTGCCGCTCGCCCACGCGTTCGGGCTGTTGCTGATGCTGATCGGAGCCGACCGCGGCGTGGCGATCGCCTACTGGGGCGGAGACACGACGCAGATCATCCCGGAGCTGTCCGAGGTCCGTCCCACCTACCTGCCGTCGGTGCCCCGGATCTTCGAGAAGCTCTACACGCTGGTGACCTCGCGCGCTGATCCGGAGCTCGTGGCCAAGGCGACGCAGATCGGGCTCGAGGTTCGCGAGCTCGAGGCGGCCGGCGAGCCCATCCCGGCCGAGCTGCAGGCGGCCTACGACCAGGCCGACGAGCGCCTGTTCCGGTTGGTGCGCGGCGCGTTCGGCGGCCGTCTGCGTGAGGCGGTCACCGGCGCCGCGCCGATCGCGAAGGAGATCCTCGAGTTCTTCTACGCGGCGGGCGTGCCGGTGATGGAGGGCTACGGGATGACCGAGACCTCCACCACGGCCACCGGCATGCGCCCCGGGGAGCACCGATTCGGCTCCGTGGGTCGCGCACACCCGGGCGTGGAGATCCGGATCGCCGAGGACGGCGAGATCCTCCTGAAGGGCGCCAACATCTTCCGTGGCTACTACCGCAACGACGACGCGTCGTTCGGCACCGTGGTGGACGGCTGGCTGCACACCGGAGACGTCGGCCGGCTCGACGAGGACGGCTTCCTGTTCATCACCGGCCGCAAGAAGGACATCATCATCACCGCGGGCGGCAAGAACCTGACACCGGCCAACCTCGAGAACGACCTCAAGCAGACCCGCTTCATCTCCCAGGCCGTGATGCACGGCGATCGCCGTCCGTTCCCGACCATGCTGATCACGCTCGACGAGGAGGAGATCGTGCCGTGGGCGCGAGATCAGGGCATCGAGGACACCTCGATCTCGGCCCTGGCCCGGCACCCCGACGTCACCGCCCTGATCCAGGGCGAGCTCGACCGGGCCAACGCCAAGTACGCGTCGCCCGAGCAGGTCAAGAAGTTCTTCATCCTCGACCACGACTTCTCGCAGGAGACGGGGGAGCTGACCCCGACGCTGAAGGTCAAGCGCAATGTCATCCAGGAGAAGTACGCCGAGCGCTTCGACGACCTGTACCGCTGACGCACGTCGGGAATGCCGCTGTCAGCGGGAGCACGGCGCGGCTGATCGTCGGGTCGGGAGCCGGCGCGAGCCGGCCCGGCGCCGGGTAGAGTCACGGTCCGTGACCGTCCTCGTGCTCACCGGAGCCACCCGCGGGATCGGCCGCGCCGCCGCGATCGAGCTCGCGGGACAGGGAGCCGAGCTGGTGCTCGTGGGCCGGGAGCCCGAGCGCGTCAGGGCTGTCGCCGAGGAGGCCACGGCGGCCGGCGGCGGCGCTCCCGTGCATCAGCACGTCGCGGACCTGTCGCTGATGTCCGAGGTCAGGACGCTGGCGGACGAGCTGCGCCGGCGCCACGAGCACATCGACGTCCTGGCCAACAACGCCGGGGCCCTGTTCGCCTCGCGCAAGCAGACCGCCGAGGGCTTCGAGCAGACCTTTGCGCTCAACCACCTCGCACCCTTCCTGCTCACGAACCTGCTGCGGGAACGGCTGGCCGGCGGCCGCGTGGTCACCACGGCATCGGACGCCCACAAGTCCGGGCTGCTCGACCTCGACGACCTGCAGTCCGAGAAGTCCTACGCGGCGATGCGCGTGTACGGCACCTCGAAGCTGTGCAACATCCTGTTCACGCGCGAGTTGGCCCGGCGCGCACCTGAGCTGCACGCCAACTGCTTTCACCCCGGCGTCGTGCGCACCGGCTTCGGCAAGAACGACAACGGGATCTGGAAGGTCCTGACCACGCTCGGAGGCCCCTTCTTCCGCTCGCCCCGGCGCGGCGCCCGCTCGCTGGTCTGGCTCGCGCTCTCCGATGCGGCCGGGCCGCTCACCGGTCAGTACGTCGAGGACGAGAAGGTCGTGGCCCCGAGCGCGCAGGCCCAGGACGACACGCTCGCCCGCGGCCTGTGGGAGCGAAGCGCGGAGCTCGTGGGCCTATCGGCCGACGCGCTCACGTGAGCGCGGCAAGGTGGGCTCCTCGCCCGACGCCGCTCAGCGCTGCGTCGAACGCGCGCCTACTGCGCTTCGACGATCATCAGGTGGTTGCCGTCGAGGTCGCGGAAGAAGAACAGCAGTGGCACCGTGCCGTCGCCCCCCATCAGCTCTGCGTCGACGTCGACGCCCTTCTCCTGCAGTTCGGCGTGGTCGGCGCGGGGGTCGCGTGAGACGAGCGCGATGCCGGTCATGCGACCGGGCTGGTACTCACCGCGCGGTGGCACCAGCGAGAGCGCGCTTCCGCCGCCGCTCGGTGCGACCTCGACCCAGCGCTCACCCTCACCGAACGGGACGTCCGCCACGAGCGAGAACCCGAGCGTCCCCGTGTAGAACGCGATCGCGGCGTCCTGGTCGGCGACCGGCACCATCACCCGGCCCACCTGCGTGATCTGCGGCATGTTCCCTCCTCTGCGTCATCGACCACTGAGTCCCACGTGCCCGGCAACCCGCATCGTCCCACACGGCCTGGTTGACAGGCCGGGCCGCGCGGACGTTCCTCCCCCGAGGCCCGATCCCGGTTGCTGAGGTGCGGGCACGTAGGAACTCATGTGGCGTCATCGGCGATCTGGGCCCGGGGGCAGCCGAGGCCGCCGCGCCGCTCGTCGCCGACCGCCACCGTACGCCCGCGGATCCAAGCGGTCCCAGCTTGGCGTCCGCCAGCTGTCGTCAGGAAGCTGACACCGTGAAGCAGTCGTGGTGGTACAGCGCGCCGGGAGCCTGATCGAGATCGGGCTCGGCAGCGATTGATGTCGCGTGCGCGGATCCGTCGTGGTGACGGATCACCGGCTCGAAGACGCCGATCACTTCAGCGCACCGAGCGCACAGCAGCCGGCCGTCGTCAGTCCGTGCTCGCAGCGGCATCGCCCGACACTGGCACCATGGTCGACGGGGAGCCACCGCCCTTTGCACGGGCAGAGCTGCGGCAAACTACGGGACCGGAGCGGTCGCGTTGGCCGCACGGGCAGGGGGCGGCGGTAGTAGCCTGACACCGTGACCAACCTGCCCGGGACCGAGTACCGGAATCTGCTCGTCGTGCTCGACGGCGGGGCGGCCCGGATCACGCTCAACCGCCCGGATAAGCGCAACGCGCTGTCGCTGGAGCTGATGAACGAGCTCATCGTCGCGCTGCACGAGGTGTCTGCGCGCGCTCGGACACGCGTGATCGTGATCGAGGGCGCGGGTCCGGCCTTCTCCGCGGGCCACGATCTGTCCGAGATGGTCGGCCGGGACGAGGCGTTCTATGCGGAGCTGTTCGGCGTCTGCACGCGGCTGATGGAAACCGTCCACGATCTGCCCCAGCCGGTGATCGCCAAGGTGCACGGCATCGCCACGGCCGCCGGCTGTCAGTTGGTGGCCGCCAGCGATCTCGCCGTCGCCACCGATGCGACGCGGTTTGCCACCCCCGGCGTGAAGATCGGCTTGTTCTGCTCGACGCCGATGGTGCCGGTGTCTCGGGCGGTCGGGCGCAAGCGGGCGATGCAGATGTTGCTGACCGGCGAGCCGATCGACGCGAAGACGGCGCTCGACTGGGGACTGGTCAACCGCATCGTCGCAGCCGAGGAGATCGAGGCGGCCGTGCGCGAGCTCATCGACGCGATCACCCGCTCGAGCGCGTACACCGTCGCCACCGGGAAGCAGGCCTTCTACGCCCAGGTCGACGAGTCCGAACACGACGCCTACGAGCGGTCCAAGGCCGTGATGGCCCAGAACGCCCTCGCCGACGACGCCCAGGAGGGCATGAGCGCCTTCCTGGAGCGGCGCACCCCGATCTGGCCGGATCGCTAGCCGCCCGCCGGACACTCAACCCCGGCGGCGTTCGGGGCGCCCGCGTCGCGCGCGGGCGCCCCGATCCACGTCACGTCGATGGTTCGCCCTACGGGCCGACCAGCTGACTGATGAACTGCTCACCCGGCGAGCCCAGGCCGGTCATGTTGTCGTAGCCCGGGGCCGTGTGCAGGGAGAGATCGCGCGTCTTGCACTCTCCCCCCGTGTTGCAGAACTGCTCCTGGCCCTCGTAGTCGATGATCCGCGTCGAGTACAGGAACCCCTGCGTGGCATCGAGCGAGTTGGCGAAGTCCGCCCGGGACTCGTCCTGCTTACCGGCCGGCAGGATGTCGTAGAGCGCTCCGCGGTGAACGTACAGCGCGTACAGGCTCGGATTGAGGAAGCCGAACGGATGTCCGGCCGCACCGTCCGCCCGCGCGATCGCGCCGCCGAGCAACGGGGAGGCCAGGCTCGTGCCGCCGATCCGGTACTGGTCGTAGTAGACGCCGTTCGGGAACGTCTGCGTCTCACCCACGAGCATGCCCGTGGCCGGATCGGCCTCCGTTGAGATGTCCGGCTCGACGCGCATCGGCTGCGATCCCTTCGCCTGCGACAGCGACGACGGAACGACGCCCGCCTGGTAGGACGGCTGCGGGTAGACGACGCTCGTCCCGCCGCCGGACCCGCCGTCGAGGGCGAGGTTGATCGGCAGCCACGTCCCCAGCTGCTTGTCCGTGCAGCCGCCGGCCTTCACGTAGGCCTCATTGCAGAGGAAGCTCCGCGCCGTCGACCATCCGAGCTCGCCGAAGCGCTGCCCGGCGGAGTTGATCTTGAGTGTCGTACCGCCGACGCCCGTCGCCCATGGACTCGAGGCGGGATAGGTCGGAGCAACCGTGCCCGTGAGGGTGTAGTTGTCCTCCCAGTCGCCGCTCGAGAACAGGACCCTGATACCGGTTCCCGCCGCCATCAGCAGCGCGTTGTCGGTCGCGGTCCTCACGTCAGCCGAGTCGAGCAGGTCGCCGGCCGGATCGCCGTACGAGTTGGTGACCACGTCGGCCAGATGGTGATCGACGATGTGGCGCAGCATCGCGGTGAGATCGCCCTGGGCGCAGTTCTCCGCACCCGCGAAAGGATGTGGGCGCCCGGTGCGGTCGCGTGCACCGCCTCGACGTCGAGCGTCTGCTCGCCGCACCAGCCGCTCGGCCCGCACTGGTCGGCGTGGTTGAACGTCGGCGCCAGCACCTCGCTGAATGAATCGGACAGCGGGTTGCTCGGGTCGTTGAGCGACGCGTACTTCTGGGCGTCGGCCTTCAGCGTCGGCGAGGCGTATGCGTCAATGATCGCGACTCGGGGACGGCGATCTTGCCGATGTCGTGCAGCTCGGCCGCGCGCCCGATCTGCTCCGCGGTCACCTCGTCCTGCCCGAGCCGCCGCGCGACCCGGACCGCGAACGAGCCCACCGGTCGCATGTGCTCATGCAGTGCCGGGTCTCGCTCGTGCGGGATCTGCAGGACCGCGTCCCGCGTCTGCGCCTGATCCAGTGCGCGGCCCGTCTTGGCCACGTACATACGCCCGTCGGCGATCCGCAGCGCGGCCGGCGGGTCGGCTGCTTCGGCGGGACAGGCCACGGCGCCGTAGAAGCACGAGACCGAGAACGCGTCGCCCCGCTCCGACAGCGCCTCCTGGGCTCGGGAGCCCATCCGCCGCGGCGGAACCCCGGCCCTCGAGGATCGCGCAGAACTCGTCGCCGCCCATGCGGTAGGCCACGCCGGGGGCCACGGCCGCAGCGAGCTGTCCGGCGAGCCGCACGAGCAGCGCGTCGCCGCTGGGATGTCCGAAGGTGTCGTTGTAGCGCTTGAAGCCGTCGAGATCGAACTGCGCCAGCACGAACGGCAACTGGTCGGCACCGGGCGCCAACCGGCGCTCGAGATCGCGCACCAGCCGGCGGCGGTTGCCGAGGCTGGTGAGGTCGTCGGCGAGCGCCTGGGTGCGGCTGCGCTCGAGCAACTCGAGCGCCAGCGACATCCGCGCGATCATCACCGCCAGCGCCGCGGCGGCGAGTCCGGCCGCCACCCCGCCGGCACCCCCCGCGACGGCCGCGATCAGGACGCCGAGCGCGAGCGCGCTGCTGACCAGGGGGGCGGGAAGGCGCCGAGCCGCCTCCCTCGGCGCGGCGGCGTGACGGCTGGGGTAGAAGGCCGCCAGCCCGAGTAGCAGCGCCGAGGCCACGAACAGCGTGTCCGCCGGCGAGCCGCGGTGAAAGCGCCCGCTGTCGCCAAGATGGACGAGGACAGCATCGCCGATCACGTTCAACGCGATCGCGGTCGCGATCAGCGCCCACGCCGGGCCGGGGCGCCAGCCCGTCATGCCGAGCACGGTCACGACGAACATCAGCCCGAACAGAGCGCCGATCAGGAACAGCTTCGGTGGCACCACAGCTCCGTACAGCGACTGCGCCCCGCCCGAGGGGAACAGCGACACGGCGGCGACGGACGCGACCGCGAGCCCGGCGAGCACACCGTCGAGCGCCAGGACGGCATCGAAGCGCCGAACGCGTTCGCGGGCCAGCAGGCCGAGGGTCGTGTACGCGAGGCTGAAGGCCAGGAACAGCAGCACCTCGGTGACGCGGGGATACAGCCGGTGCGGATCCGGGGCCGAGACGCGATAGGCGATCTCCGCCGCGCCCCACACGACGACCCCGACCGCGGCCATCGTCCAGGCCCGGCGTCCATCGCCCCGCCGGCCGCGATCGGCGCAGCTGGCCGCGGCGAGGAAGAACAGCCCGCAGTACAGCCAGTCGTCGACCACCGTCGACGTGCTGCCGGTCAGGGCCCAGACGGCGTGGATCGCCAACCCGAGCGCCGCCACGAGCACGAACGCCCGCCGCGCGATGACGACCCGCGGCACGCCCGCGCCCAGCAAATCGCGAGAGCGCTTCGATTCAACGCCCCGGATCCCGGGCTTTTGTGAAAGTCCGATCACCACCTCTCCTGGCCGCGCCGCTCCGGCGCGGCGCCGGCTCAGTCACGTGCCGACGACCACCACGTCCATCGTAGCTCGCGGCCCGCTCGGATCAGCGCTCCGTTACGACGCGGCAGCTCGCCGGTAGGCCTCGCGGCTCTCCTCGATCACCTCAAGCGCTCGGTCGCGGGGGTGCCAGCCGCGGACCTCGACCTTCTTGTGCTCGAGCTGCTTGTCGATCGAGAAGAAGTGCTCAATCTCGGTGCGCAACTGCCAGGGGACGTCCTCGAGCTGTTTGTCGTCGCTCCAGTTCGGGTCGTGCGTCGGTACGCACAGGACCTTGTCGTCGCCTCCGTGCTCATCGCTCATCCCGAGCACCCCGTCACCCCGCGCTCGACCAGCCCGCCGGGGTAGGGTCCCGCGTATGGCAGCGCGCGACGTGGTGCAGGCTCCCGATCTGCCCGAACTCGAGCGTCACGAGCTTCCCTCGGCGCAGACGGACGGTGAGCTCGTGCTGCTGGGCGCCCTGATCGAGCGCGACACGCCGGAGCCGGTTCACGCGCGCCGGGTGCGCATCCGCGAGTCCGAGCTCCGCGGCCTCGTCCTCGAGGCCGAGCATCCCGCCGGACTGGAGCTGCTCGACGTCGTCCTGCGCGACTGCGGCCTGTCGAACGTCGACGGGCGCGGCGGGTCGATCCGGCGCGTGGAGATTCAACGCTCGCGGCTGGTCGGCTTCAGCCTCAGCGAGGGCAAAGCGCGTGATCTGCGGGTGACCGACTCCTCGCTGGAGCTCGCCTCGTTCGCTCTCGCCGGTCTGCAGAACGTCGTGTTCGAGCGGGTGAATCTCACCGAGGCGTCGTTCATGGAGGCGCGGATGCAGGCCGTGCAGTTCATCGACTGCACGCTGGCCGGCACCGACTTCCGCGGCGCGCGGCTGAGCCGTTGCGCGATCCGTGGCTCCTCGCTCGAGGACGTCATTGGCGTTGAGTCGCTGAGCGGACTGCAGATGCCGTGGAGCGACCTGGTCGCCTCGGCCGGAGCGCTGGCCGCGGCGCTGGGCATCGATGTCGAGGCCGGGTAGCACCGGATGCCCCGCCGCCTTCGCCCCGACGGACACGCGCATGCCTGACGCCGCTCGCATCGCGGCGCGGCTGGAGGAGCTGTGGCAGATCAGGCGGGGACCCGGCGGTGGCGCCGACCGCCCCGCGTACTCGCCGGCCGAGGCCGGGGCGATGCTGCTCGTCGCCGGCTGGGCCCGCGAGGCCGGACTGGCCCCGGGCCTCGACCCCCACGGCAACCTGTGGGCGCTGCCGGAGTCGTGGGACGGCCCGCTCGTGAGCTCGGGCTCGCACGTCGACACGGTGCCGGACGGCGGGCGCTACGACGGCGCGCTCGGCACCGTCCTGGGGCTGGAGCTCGCCCACGACCTGCGGGACGGCACCGCCGCCGGGGCGCGTCCGGCGCTGCTCGTCTGCGCGGCCGAGGAGGCCCCACGGTTCGGGGCGGGAACGATCGGCTCGCGGCTGCTGGCGGGGACGCTGTCGCCGGAGGCGCTCGCGGACCTCCACGATCCCGACGGCATCAGCGTCGCCGCAGCGCGCGCCGGGTACCGGACGCTGCTCGCCGAGCTTCCCGCGCTCGAGCCCCCGCTCGCACGGCTCCGCGCCCACGCTGAGATCCACGTCGCCCAGCGACGCGCGCTACGCCGGCTCGGCGTGGTCACCCGTGTGGCCACCCCGCGGCGGTTGGAGATCGAGCTGCGCGGGCAGGCCGGCCATGCCGGTGAGGTCTCGATGGAGGACCGGCGCGACGCCCTCGCGGCGGCGGCCGAGATCGTGCTCGCGATCGAGTTCGCCGCTCGCGCCGAGCCGCCGGAGACGGTCGCGACCGTGGGAACGCTCGCGGTGGCGCCGGGCGCGGTGAGTGTCGTCCCGGCCTACGCGCGGCTCGGGGTCGACGCGCGGGGGATCTCGGCGCAGTCGGTCGATCGCCTCGAGGCGGTGATCCGCAGCGTTGTCGCGGAGATCGCCTCCCGTCGCGGCATCGAGGCGGTGATCCGGCTACTCCGCGGCGGCGACCCGACCGTGCTCGACGCCGGACT
>Ga0209048_10004736_pt1 | contig 12981 bp, 14 predicted proteins | sample FrelakmetCRP12CR_FD_187146 | JGI IMG/M metagenome (GOLD analysis project Ga0209048, IMG submission 187146) | Freshwater lake sediment microbial communities from the University of Notre Dame, USA, for methane emissions studies - CRP12 CR (SPAdes)... | ecosystem: Environmental > Aquatic >... | reverse complement strand
AGGGGAATTCGTCGCTGCCTGCCAGCGACTGAGTCTTTTCTCCGATTGGCGCGAAGCTGGATTCCTCTGTGCAGGAAGAACCGATCGCGGTGTCCATGCCTGCGGGCAGGTTGTGGCATTCACGACAGATGTACCTGACCGCGCCACCCAAGCATTGAACCTCCAGCTCCCTCCTGACTGCTGGTGTACCGGCTATGCAGAAGCGGCTCCGGAGTTCCACCCGCGATATGATACGATATCCAGGACATACCGGTATTATTTCTCAAAGACTCCTGCTGATGTTGCGGCGATGGAACGGGCTGCGCACTATTTTGTCGGTCGTTACAACTTCACGAACTTTGCCCGTGTCAGGGGCAAAAACCCCTGGCGGAATATCCTAAAAATCGGTATTGGGGAAAATGAGGGTTTTACTTATTTTGAGGTAAAGGCTGAGAGCTTTTTATGGCACCAGGTCCGGTGTATGGCCACGGCGCTACTCCAGGTTGGCGAGGGTGAAGCGGATGAGACTTTTATTGTGTCCCTGCTGGAAGGAAAAGTAAAAAGACCCCTCCAGCCAGCCCCTGCTGAAGGACTTGTTCTCTGGGATACCGACTGCGGAATTGAATGGATACCGATACCGATGGACAAACGAAGCAGCACTTACATGGATCATAGCGTGCGGCATCACGCGCTTATGGCGAAGGTGTGCCGGGTTCTGAGAAGTTCAGGCTTTTAAAACTCAGGAAAAGACAGGATTTTTGCTGAATATACTACACAAATCATTCTACAGATATTACGAAATTATCCTACGCAGGTGTGCCATTGGCAGTTATAAAGAGTGTTGAAATTATGTCAGTTGCTAAAATGCACTGTTTGGTATGGGTCTCTTCTGGGGATGCTTGTTTGCACGTTTTGGAGTGTCATTCGGATTCGAGAAATCCATACCCGGTGTCGAAGCCTCAGCATGGCGTCCTTTGTTATCTTCCCGATCATTCTTGGTATCATGGCGCTTATTACCGGTGCTATATCTGCAATCTTGTGTAACGCCCTGCAAGCAAAATCGGTGGTATCGCGATCGCGCTGGGTAATAAATACTACACTGCCACAACATCCCTATTTTAATTCCTGAAAATTTATTCGATGTGACGGGCACAACCACTTGCAACTGCGGCTGCACTTACCGCAGAGGCTACGGCTGTTACAACACGCCGGTTGAGGACCTGCGGAAGGATCCGGTCCTTTTGTGGTCTTTTGACAAAACCGGCTAACGCATGAGCGGCCGCAACCTTCATTTCATCGGAGATCCGTGTTGCACATACATCGAGAGCACCGCGAAATATCCCCGGAAACGCAAGTGCGTAGTTGATCTGGTTGGGATATTCATTGCGTCCCGTTCCTACAATTGCAGCCCCGGCCAATCGGGCATCATGGGGAAGAATCTCGGGCATGGGATGGGCAAGGGCAAAGACAATGGGATCTTTGTTCATGGATCGGATCATCGGCGGGGTGATGATTGCCGGCACAGAAACTCCGATACAGACATCGGCTCCCCGCATTGCGTCAGCGAGATCCCCAGACCGCCCGGTTTTGTTGGTCTCCCCTGAGATGATGAACTTATACTTGTTCGCGTACAGTCCCTCACGATGCCGGTGGATGATCCCTTTTGTATCACACACAATGATGTCGTTTACGCTACTGCAGAGGTTGGGATCATACCCTATGCACCTGAGCATACGGGTGATGGCAAACCCGGCTGCACCTGCTCCGCATACAACGATATTCAGGTCCTCGAATCGTTTTTTTGTCACCCTGCAGGCATTTATTAATGCAGCGAGAACTACCACGGCCGTCCCATGCTGGTCATCATGCATCACAGGAATCCCTATGCCCTGCAGTGCATCTTCAAGCTCAAAGCACTTGGGGGCAGCGATGTCTTCAAGTGCAATACCTCCAAATACCGGCGCGATATTCTTTACTTCATCGACAAATTCCGTATGAAAACTCTCAAAACAGATGGGAAATGCGTCGATTCCGGCAAGTTTTTTAAAAAGGAGGGCTTTTCCCTCCATAACAGGAATTGCGGCATATCCCCCGATATTTCCCAGCGAAAGGACCCGCGATCCGTCACTTACGATGGCGATCGTGTTTGCCTTGAGGGTATATTTGTAAGCGAGGTTTTTGTCCCGGTAGATTTCTTTGCATACTACTCCAACGCCCGGGGTGTATGCGAGGGAAAGATCTCTCCGGTTCGTGATGGGCACTTTGGAATGGACTTCTATTTTGCCCCGGTACTTTTCGTGGAGATCGAGGGATTCAGCGTAGATATCCTTTTTTTTTGTCCCTGCCATACCTCATACACCGATAGTTCAATGAACGCGATAGCATACTATCAATCTTGTTGTTGGCAATAAAATCGGGATTAGTGTTGCGTGGTTGCTCCAAATGTCGTGTTAATCCATACCGCAATCATGTCCCGTACATTACGATAACCTTCGAGGACTTTTTCATCGCTGCCTGGTGTCAGGTGGGGATCGGGAACTCCGTAGTGGATTGTCTTTTTTGCACCACATACGACAGGGCAGATCGCATGGGCATTGTCGCAAAGGGTGACTGCAAGGTCAAAGGATGCATCCCCCAACTCTGCCAGGGTTTTTGAACGGTGGTGTGAGATGTCAATCCCGATCTCCTGCATCACCGCTATCGCCCGTGTGCTCACTTTCGCCTGCCGGGTGCCAGCGGAGAATACCTCGTACCTGTCCCCGTATTTTGCCCTCAAGAATCCTTCTGCCATCTGGGAGCGGGCAGCATTTGCCGTGCAGATAAAGAGGACCCGCGTTTTTGTCGTCATTTTTCTTCACAACAGGAGGATTTCTCTTCCTGAACACCACAGCAGGACCCCTCAGTCCCACCGCAGCTGCATTCACCGCTGTCCATATCCTTCCCCCTCAGGGCGGCACTGATCATGGCCCAGGCACACCCGACCCCGCTCTGGACCTCAATCGCCTGGACCGGGCAGTTCAGGGTGCAGGCGCCGCACTCCATGCAGGCAGCCGGACGGGCCAGCTCCGCATGCTCAGGTCCTTCCACAAATACGCCGTGGGGGCAGACCTGGGAGCAGCGTTTGCAGTTGATGCACCGATCCTTATGGTAAAGGAGGGTGTTCTCCGCGTAGGAATCAAACGTCAGATCACCCCCATGAGACGGTTCACGCCAAGCACTATCCCAAGTATGATCCCGGAGACAGCCATGAATGCCATGACAGGTACATACTGGAAAATCTCCTTTTTGACCCCGGTCCGTGAAGTGAAGGTTGTTGAACCGGTGAAATTCAGGGCGAGGTATGCAGTAACTGCAGGCATAATGACGAGCGGTGTTATGGCGGCGATAAGGATAGCCCAGCCAGGCAGGGCAGGGGATGAAGCAAATGCAGCGGCAAACGGGATTGCCACAACTCCCCCGAGAATGAACCCTTTTGTGGAGAAGTCCTTAGTCGGGATGAACGGCAGCAGGACCGGGAACAGTACGGTTCCTGCAACTATTGCAGAGATCGCTGCAAGTGCAGCGACAGTACCGGCGAAGAACCAGAGTCCGGCTGCGACAACTATGGCTGGCAGGGCGATGTGAACTACCTCAATGGGTGCAAGAACGATCCGGTCGCGGATCGGGAACTGCACCCTGCGCATTTCAGGTGTCGCCTTTCCTGTCTTGAGATATTCAGGGAGGTCTCCGGCCCGGACCGGACCAAACTCGACCTTAAAGCCGGACCGTCGCTGCACCTCAAGCGCGGAAATTCCCGGTGCCCCCAGCTGCGGGACAATGATCTTCCGTTGGGAAACAAGGCCGGCAAGTCCGGCGGTTTCGATGCGACTGACCAGTTCATCGGTGCCGAACGTACCTTTTCCGGCAGCGCACCAGACATTGATCCCTTTGGTGTCCAGGACAAGGATATATGCATCGAATCCCGCAAGTGCAGAACGCAGGGCATCGAAGCTCAGCGTATAGTTTGCCGATGCGAAGACCGGGGATTCCGTAGTCGGGCTGCCGATCCGGTAGAGGCCCGGCACAACCCGGTGCCCCATACGGTTTATACCCCATCGGGCAAGGAAATGGTCGAGCCGGTTGCTTAATGTGATAGTGCTATCAGTTATGCCAATCTCTATTGGTTGTCGGGCAACTGCGTTACAGCTGCATACAGATGTATCCGCAGTGGCAGAGCACGAACAGCAGGATGGTTGGGATGCAGTCATAAAAATTCTGTACTCCTCAGTGTTCCTTGTCGTGCATAAGCGGTCCGAGCACGTCTTTTACCATTCCGCTCAGGTTCTCGACCTTCATAAGCGCAAGGCAACAGATGCTGGCGTTCTTCTCCCAGCTGATCAGGGCGAGTTTATCACCGGTTTTGATGCCGGCTTTTTCCCGTATATCTTTTGGGAGTACCATCTGTCCGCGATCGTCGACGCTCAATACTGCTTCCACCTTATAGCCGGTAACCGGATTACACCCGCAGGTTGAACTGTCGGGAGTACATTGTGAATTATCCATCTTCTTTTTAGGCACGCGAATCCTCAGAATATTGTAGAATCTTCTACATATTTATATTTTTCAGAAAAATCAGAAAAATCAAAATATTTTGATTTATGTTTGGGAAGCAGGTTTTCACCAGATTCTCTGGTTCAGGATACAGCCCCGCTCGTTTTATTACTCCTCCCGCCAACATCCCAACAACGGTATGGTGACATTTGATTGTAACCGGTGCGGGAAATGCTGTGCGAGCTTTGGGGAGTTTATAAAAATTGAGCGTCAGCTCACCAGCCGTGATTATTACTGCCGGTACGAGATAAATAACGAACTCTTCCTCGCCCATATTGAGGGAGATTATGCTGACAGCCACCCGCCCGGTTTAAAAGGGGAACCGCCTGCAAAAGGATGCCCGTTCATGCGGAATGACCTTTATGGCAAAGGGATTGCCTGTGCAATCTATGCCACACGCCCGAGAATCTGCAGGGATTTCCGCTGCTACCGGATGGTGATAAATCATCCCGATGGTCATGAATGTGGCCGTATAATGGGACGCAACGAACTTAAAACAAAGGACGAACCGCTGGCACAGATCTGGAAAGAACAGGTAGCTCCCCTTCCCCATAACGATGATGCCCGCTGGGAAAAATCGGTGATCGCTGCTCTTACAGTACATGGCTACCGCGGGGATCCCGTTGAATAGAAAAGAAAAATTTATTTTGCCTGAGTGGTGGCTGGTGCCACATTTTGCTTGCAGCCTTCGCCACGGAAGAGCGCCCATTCCTCGCAGCTCGTACCGTTAGTGAAGTTACACATGCCGTATTCATTCCCGGCAACATCTTTCTTAATTTCCAGAGTGCCGCCAACTTTACCACAGTTGACTGACGCAGGATTCGCGATGCCTGCAGAAGTTGGTGATGGAGTTACCATACCAGTGGGTTTTGTTGTTTGAGTTTGTACCGGGGTTGTCTGCTGGGTGCAGCCGGCGACAAGAAGACCGGCTACGATGCAGAAACCCATGATGATAAGGAGTGTGGTTTTCGAATTCATGATTATACCGTGATAGTATAGCCACGCGCTGAATAAAAAAGATGAGTTTTTGTGAAATTATTTTTTCACGGTATATCGGAGCTGCCAAAAGCCTGTTTCATACATGTCACGTAATCATGCAACTCTTGTTCTATTGTGAAGGGATGCAAGAGGTTGCGTTCGATAATTTCAACAATTGCGCTACCCACTATCACGCCATCTGCCCCGGCACGGGTGCATGTCTGTGCGTGTGCGGGTGTTGAGATGCCAAAGCCGAGGGCGAGTGGAAGCGGGGTGTGCTTGCGGACCCGGTGCAGGAGATCGATTGCCTCTTCGGCTACCTGTTCCCGCACCCCTGTCACCCCGAGTACTGCAACAAGGTACAGGTACCCGCGTGCCTTTGCCGCTATCTTATTGATTCGATCATCAGAGGTTGTCTGGGTGACAAGAAAGATTGGGTCGATACTGTACTGCGATGCAACTGCACAGATCTCATCAGACTCTTCGACCGGCATGTCTGCGATCAGGATACCATCCACACCGGCATCCCGCGCTTCACGATAGAACCTCTCGATTCCGCGGCGATAGACGATGTTATAATAGGTAAGAAATACGATCGGCACATCGGATGCTTTGCGAATCTCCCTGACGATCTCAAACACGGTGGATGGTGTCGTTCCGGCCCTGAGCGCCCGCTCATCGGCTTTCTGGATCGTCGGACCATCTGCAACCGGGTCAGAGAAGGGTACACCCAGTTCAAGGATGTCCGTTCCCCCGGCAATCAGCGCTCTGGCGATCCGGATACAGGTGGTTTTGTCCGGATCTCCGGCCACCGTAAAACCGATAAACGCCGGTTTTTTCTCTGCAGTAAATGCCTTTTCTATCCGTCCCATCAGGATCTCCCCGTCATTGCTGCCACTTCAGCCACATCCTTGTCACCACGCCCTGACAAGTTGATGATCACAATATCATCCCTGTCGAACCGTTCCGCATTCTGTATTACGTATGCTACAGCATGGGCGGACTCCAGTGCCGGAATGATCCCCTCAGTTTTTGAGAGGAACCTGAAGGCGTTCAGCACTTCAGGGTCATTCACTGCTGCGTAGGTCACGCGGTGGTTATCCTTGAGCATCGCATGTTCCGGGCCAACGCCCGGATAGTCAAGACCCGCTGAAATGCTATGGGTGGGAAGTATCTGCCCGTTCTCATCCTGTAAGAGGTACGAAAGCGTTCCGTGCAGCACTCCCTTATCCCCGGCGCAGAGCGTGGCGGAATGTTTTCCCGTCTCGATCCCCTCCCCCCCTGCTTCTATCCCGATCAGTTCCACATCATCGGAAAGAAATGGGTAAAAGAGACCGATCGCATTCGAACCGCCACCCACGCAGGCAACAAGTGTGTCGGGAAGTCTGCCCTCTTTTCTCATCATCTGCTCCCGGGCTTCCCTGCCGATTACCGACTGGAAGTTTCGGACAATGAGCGGATACGGGTGCGGACCCACTACCGAACCGATCAGGAAGTAGGTGTCCCGAACATTTTTCACCCAGTCGCGAAGTGCCTCGTTGGTCGCATCCTTGAGTGTCCGTGTCCCTGATTTTACCGGGATCACTTTTGCGCCCATAAGTTCCATGCGGAACACATTAAGCGCCTGTCGTTGCGTGTCCACCTCGCCCATGTAGACCTCGACGGGTATCCCGAGTGCCGCACCGACAATTGCTGTCGCTACCCCGTGCTGTCCGGCGCCGGTCTCGGCGATCAACCGTTTTTTACCCATCTTTTTGGCAAGCAATGCCTGCCCAAGGGTATTGTTCAGTTTATGCGAGCCACCGTGCACGAGATCCTCGCGTTTGAGATATATCTTGCATCTGAGTTCCCGTGAGGCATTCGGGCAGAAGGTGAGCGGTGTCTCGCGCCCCGCGTATTCTGTCTGCAATGATGTGAGATCGCGGGCGAACTGTGGATCTTTACTCATCTTTTCATACGCACCCTCCAGTTCGATGAGTGCGTTCATCAGTGTCTCGGAGACGTACTGCCCGCCGTATTGCCCATATCTTCCCTTTGTTGTCATGTTACGCCTTCCGTGCTGCCGCGATGAATGCGGCAATTTTTGTATGGTCCTTGATACCCGGTGCCGTCTCGATACCGCTTGCAACATCCACGGCATACGGGTGTACCTGCCGGATGGCACCTGCCACATTTTCCGGGGTAAGTCCGCCAGCGAGTATTACCGGGATTTTGGATTGTTGTACTGCATCCCGTGCATAGGAAAGATCAAATGTTTTTCCCTGCCCGTGGCTATCATCCACGATCACGGCATCGCAACCATCCGGCAACGGGTCTCCCCGCCCGATAACCCGTATTACCTCTACGCCCGGATCTTCATCGAACACGAATGGGTGTGATATCTGGATAGCAGATGGTTTGAGTGCGAGAATTGCCCGGAGCTCTTCTTCAGATCTCGTGTGCGAAACGGCGACCGTTGTCATGAATGGTCCAACCGCATCGAAGATCTCCCGTGCCCGTGCAGGTGTCACGATACGACGAGAAACCCCCCCGGAAAAAACTACAACGCCAATAGCGTGTGCCCCGGCGCTCTCTGCATACCGTGCATCCTCCGGCCTCGTGATTCCGCAGCATTTTATGCGCATACGAACTCCTCGAGTTTCTTTTCCGGCCGAACGTGCGCCATGATCGATGAGCCGATCAGGAATGCATCACAGAAGGGTTTCATCTCCCGGATATCATCTGCTGACCGCATGCCGCTCTCTGATATGATCGCTCTCCCTGCGGATCGAATACTCTCCGAGAGCAGACGTGTGGTGGAACGGTCGATTGCGAGGGTCGACAGGTTGCGGTTGTTGATCCCGATCAGTTCTGCCCGTGTGGCAAGTGCGGTCTCCACCTCACCTGCATTATGGACCTCGACAAGCGGTTCAAGACCATACTCTTGTACGAGATCAACAAATACCGGCAGACGTTCTTTAAGCACCGCTGCGATCAGGAGTACCGCATCAGCCCCGAGTGCCCGCGACTCAGCGATCTGCTGTTCATCGATAATGAAGTCCTTGCGCAGTACAGGGATGCTTACCGCAGATTTCACCCGGGAGATATCCCGTCCTATTCCCCCGAAGTAATACGGCTCAGTCAGGATCGAGAGTGCAACGCATCCGCTCCCCGCAAGCGCACCTGCCATCATCGCCATGTCCACGTTGCGGCGGATGATGCCCCGGCTGGGTGAGGTGCATTTGATCTCTGCAATCACCGCATTCCTGCCGTTCCTGTTCCGTATCGCATCGATCAGGCTTGCGTGAGTGCGGGTGTCGTTCTCCGGGAATGATGGCGGCAGCAGGGCAACCCTTTTCCTGGTGCACCGGAGGATCTCATCGAGGATCATGCAAAACCTCCTGTTGCATCCACCAGTGCATTGAGCCGGGCATATGCATTCCCTGAATCTATGGACGTGGTGGCAAGCCGTATCCCTTCATGGAGATCCTTTCCCAGCCCCCCGACATAAATTGCAGCTCCTGCATTCATGAGCACGACATCCCGAGCTGCACCCCGCTCACCCCGCAGGATATCCCTGATGATACGGGCATTCTCCTGAGCATCGCCTCCTTCGAGATCCGCTGGACGTGCAGGTGCAATGCCGAATGTGTCACACCGGATCGTGTACTTCTGGATCGTCCCGTTATCGAGCTCAGCGACTATGGTCTCACCGGTAGTTGTGATCTCGTCAAGACCGGATCCATGTACGACCATCGCCCGCGAGAGCCCAAGAATTCGCAGCACCTCTGCCATCGTACCGGTAAGGTCCGGACGGTAGACGCCCAGTACCTGTGCCTGTGCACCGGCAGGGTTTGCGAGCGGGCCGAGGATGTTGAAGACTGTCCTGCACCCGATCTCCTGGCGTGCGGTCATGGCATGTTTCATCGCCGGGTGGTAATTTGGGGCAAAGAAGAATGCGATACCGACCTGTTCCACGATATGTGCCTGCACTTCCGGTGCAGTTGCGAGATTTACTCCAAGTGCTGCGAGAACATCTGCCGAACCACACCTGCTGCTCACGGCCCTGTTGCCGTGTTTGACAACCGGGCAACCGGCGCCTGCGGCGACAAAGGCAGAAGCGGTGCTGATGTTGAATGTCTGTGCCCCGTCTCCACCAGTACCGCAGGTGTCGACAAGCATTCGCCCGGTCACTGGCTTAACCGTTATCGCATGATCCCGCATTACGCGGGCAAATGCGGCAATCTCTTCTGCAGTCTCACCCTTCATGTGTAAAGCAAGGAGAAATGCACCGATCTGTGCCTGCGATGCTTTCCCCTGCATAATTGTTCTCATCACCCCTGCAGCTTCAGCAGCGGTAAGATCCTGGCGCACTGCAAGTTTTGTGAGAGTCTCTTTGAACATCATTGTGCCACCGGAGTTCCGGAAAGGAAATTCCTGATGATCTGATCGCCTTCCTGTGAGAGGATGCTCTCCGGGTGGAACTGCACTCCCTCTATGGGATAACAGGTGTGCCTTACTCCCATGACATATCCATCATCAAGGCTCGTAGCAGACACCTTGAGTTCACGGGGAAGCGAATCTTTAGAGGCAACCAGCGAGTGGTATCGGGTCGCGACGAATGGTGCCGGTATACCGGTAAAAATCCCCTCCCCGTCGTGCTGGATCGCAGAGGTCTTACCATGCATCAGGTGATTTGCCCTGATGACTTCTCCCCCGAATGCAGAGCATATCACCTGGTGCCCGAGACAGACACCCAGCGTGGGAATCGTCCTGCTCATGGTTTCCAGTACTTCAGGACAGACCCCCGAATCATGCGGTGTCCCTGGTCCGGGTGAAAGGATAATACGGTCGCACCCGGTCTTTTGCAGGTATTCGAGTGGTGTATCGCAGGTCATGACAACTGGACTGCCCCCAAGTTTGCCGACCTGCTGGTACAGATTGAAGGTGAAGCTGTCGTAGCAATCCACGATCAGTACTTTCATGACAACGTACCCGCCTGCTCGATCGCCCGCAGCATTGCGGAAGCCTTGCTCTCGGTCTCCTTCCATTCATTTTCCGGGACAGAATCAGCGACAATCCCCGCCCCTACCTGCACGTATGCCCGGCCATTGCGCACAATAACAGTCCGGATTGCAATAGCGAATTCAAGATTCCGGTCAAACCCAATATAACCGACGGCACCGGCATAGAGCCCGCGGTTTTGTGACTCTTCCTCTTGTATGATTTGCATTGCCCGTATTTTTGGTGCACCTGACACGGTGCCGGCGGGAAAACAGGATTTAAATGCGTCGTAACAGTCAAGGTTATCTTTAAGCATGCCATTGACCGTTGAAACAATATGCTGGACATGGGAGAATTTCTCTATGCCCATGAATTCTTCGACCTCCACAGAACCAAACCGGCACACCCTTCCCAGATCGTTTCTTGCGAGATCTACGAGCATCGTGTGCTCAGCCCTCTCCTTGGGATCTGCTAAAAGTTCCCGTGCAAGCTGTGCGTCCTGCCGGGTATCGCGTCCCCGTGGACGGGTGCCAGCGATTGGTACCGTTGTTACCCGCCGCTTCTCGACCCGTACGAGCATCTCCGGGCTCGCCCCGATCACCTGCTCGTCGCCAAAATCGAGATAATACATATACGGGCTTGGGTTGATCTCACGGAGCGCTGCATAGATCGCGAATGGATCGTTGTTCACCGCACACTCCATCCTGTGCGAGAGCACTGCCTGGAAGATGTCCCCAGCGATAATGTGTTCTTGTACCCTCCTGACAGATCGCTCAAACGCTTCCTGTGATAGTGATGGGATATATTCCGGCTTTTTTCCGCTTCCCTGCTTCAGTGCAGTACCCGCGTGTTTACCGTATGTAAGAGATGCAATATGATCCCGCAGAGTCCGGATCTTTGCCACACTCCGTTCATACTCTTGTTCCAGGTCGGAATCGTAGGTGAGGAACGGGCTTGAGAAGATGTAGAGTTTACGCTCTGCGTGATCAAAGATGATGCAGTCTTTGGTAAGCATGAAGCATGCATCATGGTTCTTGCAGTCCTGGTTCCTGATAGAAGTCTGGCTGCCGTTGTACCCCCTGCCTACTTTTTCAAAGAGGGAGTACACGCAGTCATATGCGAAGTAACCGACCATGCCGCCGAAAAACCGGGGCGCTTTTACGTTCACGTAGCAGAACCGGGAGAGGATTGATTTGATCTTGTCGACTGGTGTCGTACCTTCCGGATCTTTTGCAATCGCCGTAAACCGCGTATTTCCCTGTACATCTACGATATGACCTATCTTGACCACGAACTCGGGATCAATCCCGATATAAGAGTACCGCGCAATTTTTTCGCTACCCTCCATCGATTCGAGCAGGAACCCACAGCCTTTCCTTGTGCTTGAGTACACATCCAGTGGTGAGATAGCTGGTAATGAAAGTTCGGTACAGAGCGGGATAATAAGGGGTTTTGGCTGATCATTTACCGCGATAAGGTATTCTTGTAGTCCAAGGTTTAATGTGAGATTTGTTTTCATGTCTGCAATTTCCATTCCCACGGGGCATCATCGTGAACCGCACCGGTTTTCATAATCCTGCATTCCATCAATAAATTTCAGGAGTTCAGCCTGCTGGAAACACTGCATCCTGCGATACTGTGATGGCTGTCTGGTATACAGGTCTACTTTGTATATATTTATACATTATTGTATTTTTTTGGTTATTGATGTATTTTTAACTGCACCACAGCAATGATTGACAAGCATAAAAAAATGGATCATTCAATGAATTATTCGATGAAAAAATGTTAATATTTTGATTTTTCGCGGGTTATGGATCATTGTCTTTAATGAGTAGGGCATCAAATTTTTTTGTTGGTGATTACTCGATTTTTACTCCACGCCCTTTCAATTCTTCAGCCTTCCTCTTCGAACATTCTTCGCACCGGAATTCCGGCTCATGATCATGTGTCCTGTCGTAATCTCCCGATCTGACCACCCGGTATCCCCGGGCAACCCTTCCGCAGTCCACGCATGCGATATTGTCTTTGACCTCCCACTGTGCGGCGAGTGACTGGGAGGTGAAGATGAACTGGTCCACCCAGAAAAAGATCAGTCCTCCTATCAGGTTTGCCACTATTGCTGCGATAAGCTGACCCATGGTGGCTAACAGGATTCCGACACCGGCGAGGATAGGCGTGCTCGCCTGCCACCGAAGTAAGTAGAGACCGTATCGCTTGTAATTGACCTGCATAGCTGATGATCCACAATCCGGATAATAGGTCTTGTGCTAGCGCGACAGCAAATACGCTAATCTATTTAGCATCCCTTACAAATTCTGTACAGAATCTTTGAGGCAGCCGTATGGGGCGAAACAGGAACAGGCCTTTGAGCTGGATATTTGTTTCACGGATGATGGCGATCATCTTTTTTTTGATAGTCGCTGTCCTTGCAAATTTCCTGACCTATTA
>Ga0209048_10004735_pt1 | contig 12981 bp, 17 predicted proteins | sample FrelakmetCRP12CR_FD_187146 | JGI IMG/M metagenome (GOLD analysis project Ga0209048, IMG submission 187146) | Freshwater lake sediment microbial communities from the University of Notre Dame, USA, for methane emissions studies - CRP12 CR (SPAdes)... | ecosystem: Environmental > Aquatic >... | reverse complement strand
CGGGCTGGGCATGGTGCTGCTCGCCGAGCGGCTGCTCGCCTGACGCAGCCGCTCAGCTGACGTTGAGCGTGTACGGCACGGTCAGGACGTGGCCGCCCAGATAGGTGATGAGGAACATGCGCCACGTCCCGGACTCCGGGAGCAGGACGCCGACGTTGAGCTCCCCGGGCGCGCTCGAGCTGCCCGTCACCTTTGTCGCGCCGAGGGCTGAGGTGCACGATGTAGCGCCGGAGCTGCAGACGTGGGTGTGGAAGTAGTCGAGCGAGCCTTCGTGGAAGAAGATCGCGTGCGCCAGGGCGCCCCTCCAGGTGGTGAAGGTCGGCTTCTGTCCGTGCGGGTCGAGCACCTTCAGGGTGAGGAAGTTGGCCTGGATCGCGTGGAGCTGCGGATGGCCCTGGATCTGAAAGCGGTAGCCGTCGACGGTCTGGGTGGCGTTGAACGGCGGGATCCGTTGCGGTCTGTATGCCCCTCGGACCGTCACGGTGGTGAAGAGCTGGAAGTTCACCGGTGAGTCAGGGCTGGTCTGCTTGGGGTAGGCGCTGACGACGATGCGGTAGCGGCCGGGGGAGGGGAACACGATGGGTTGACTGATCCTGCCGTTGGCGGCGATGTCGGAGTCGTCGTACTGGACGTGGCTGTCGTCGCTGCGGACGACGATAAGGTCGACGCCGGCGTGGGGCTCGCAACATTGCTTATAGGCCGTGAGCGGCTGACCGGACGGCTGCTGGATCGTGAACGACAGCAGCGTGGACCGGCCGACCGACACGGGTGCCGAGGGCTGAAACCCGCCGAGCGAGTAGGTTCTCGCCGCGCCGATCTTCGGCACGCTCACCGCGCTGTCGGAGCTCGATCCACACCCGGCGAGGGCGGCGATCGAGAGCGAGGCGACGGCGACTGACCGTAGGCCGCGACTCATACGAGGGACCGCTCTTTCCCGGAGCCGGCGGAGATGAGCGCGAACCCACCGGCGCCGAGGCCGAGCAGACCCACGATCAACGCGATGATCGTCAGCGTCGAGGTGCCACCGCCACCCAGCGAGCTCTTCGCCTCGATCGTCGGCGCCGGCGCGTCGGAGGACTCCGGTCCGGACCAGTTCACGATCGAGCCGTCCGAGTAGGTCTGTTGGACCTGGAAGGTGTACGTCTTACTGGAGGCGGGCTGGGCGAGGAACTGAAACAGCGAGTCCTCGCCGGTTGGCGTCTGACCGCCGCTCCAGGTGACCTTCGTGATCACCGCGTTGTTGCCCGAGCCCGTCTGCTGAATGACCTGATGCCAACTGGGCGGCGGGGGCACGAACGAATCGATCCCGAACCCCTGAGGGACCGTCATCACGATCTTCGTCGTGGTCAAGTTGTCCTTCTCGGTCGGCACGGCGAGGCTGTAGAGCTGCAGCTCGTTGGTCAGCGACACCGGCGGGCTGACCCGCGCATGGGCACCGGCGACGGCGGGGATCATCAGCCCGACTGCGCCCGCGAACGCGAGCAGCACGGGAAGTGGGTGGCGACGGATGAGGCGTGTCTTGGTCATTGATCGTGGATCTCCTTGTGGATCGCCGATCGGCCACTCGCCCCAACGGGCATGTTGCGCGCTGACCGATCCGTGTCGAGTTGGCTGAAGCGGAGTAGCACGGTCCGTCCGCCACGGGCGGCGTCGTGCTGCAGGATCAGCGTGGAGGCCCGCGACCCGACCAGCCCTCGGCCAGCGGCAGCAGCCGCGGCAGCAGGGCATTGCGCAGCAGCGGCGCCGCCACGGCACGACGCGACCGGACGATCGCCGGCCGCGAGCGGCGCCGGGCGACCTCGTCCAGCAGCCAGCGTGCGCCGTGGAACACGACGGCCACGATCAGACCGATGCACAACGCAGCGGGGATCGACCACCACCCGCCGTAGCCGAAGATCCCGGCCAGTCCGCCCGGATGGCCGGACGCGAACAGGCCCTCGAGGAACTCCTGTGCGACAAAGATCGCGATCAGCGCCGCGGAGCAGGCCAGCCACAGGCCGGCCAGCGAGAGGGCGTAGCGGGGCAGCGACCGCTGGCCCGACAGCGCATGGCCGAGCGCCCACAGGAACCCGCCGACCGACGCCGCCAGCAGCAGCGCGATCCACGGCGCGAGCGAATGCAGGTACGAATGACCCTGGCGCTGCAGCTCGAGGCCGGCGTGACCGCCGAAGGCCAGCACGAACCTCAGCTCGTGCACCACGAGCGCCGCCGCCGGCATCAACGTCGCACGCGCCAGCACGCGAATCCCCGCTCGGCGGTCGCCACGCACGAACATGCGGAGAGAAAGATAGCCCCTCATGGGCCCCGGGGCCATTCAGTCTTGAGGTGTGGCACATTCATGCTACGGTGATGGCATGGCACGCGTGAGGGTGAGCACCACCGTAGATGAGCAGCTGCTGGCGAACGCGCGACGGATGCGTTCCGAGCTTCCGGACTCTGCACTCCTCGACGAAGCGCTCGCGTCGCTGTTGGCGCGGCATCGCATGGCCGAGATTGATGCTGCCTACGCTGCGTACGACGAGCACCCGCTCGGCGAGACGGATGCGTGGGGAGACCTAGCGTCCTTCCGCGCGGCTGCCGGCGCGTCATGACCGGGGTGCCCGCACGGGGTGAGGTGTGGTGGTGTGAGCCCGCCGAGACCGGGCGTCGGCCCGTCGTGATCCTGTCTCGGGACGCCGCGGTTCCTCGACTCCGCCGCGCCCTGGTTGGACCTTGCACGACAAAGATTCGAGGCATCCCGAGCGAGGTTGTGCTCGAGCCTGGCGAGGACCCGATCCCCCAGACCTCGGCGGTCAACCTCGATTCAGTCGAGAGCGTTTCGGTCGGTGTGCTCGTTGCACGCATCGGTCGGCTCAGCGACGACCGGATGGGTCAGATCTGCGCGGCGCTCGACGTCGCCGTGGCTTGCTCGGCCTGACGCTGGCTCAGCGACTGGCTCGCTACGGCTTCTCGGCCGGCGCCTGGGTGTCCTCGCTGCGGGCGAGCTCCCACCGGCGCCACGGCCACAGGCCGTCGATCTCCACCTCGAGCGAGAAGCTGAGCAGGATCCGGATGATTACGATGATGCCGAGTACGGTGACGCTCTCGAGGGTGGTGTCCACGATGATCGTCCGGACGATGTCGGCGACGATCAGGACCTCAAGGCCGAGGAGGATGCAGCGGCCCAGGTTCCGGCGCAGCCGGTCGTAGGACTCGCGTGACGTCTTGGCCTGAAGCGCCTCGACGATGAACACGAGAAGGGCCCCGAGTCCGCCGAGCACCATGATCCCGGCGCCGACCGCCTCGACGATCCTGACGACTTCCGAGATCGCATGGTCGTAGCCCATATGCGCCCACCGTACTCGTTAGCTCGGTCTGAGCGGACCCAATTTCGACGTCGAGGAGGTCGTCCACGACCGAACGATCAGCTTGGACGTGAGCAGGATCGCGGCGCTGACGATGATCAGCAGCACCCCGATCGCGATCGCCTGGTCGAGATCGGCATCGAACAGGGAGTAGACCGCCAGCGGCAACGTCTGGGTCGTGCCCTGGAAGCTGCCGGCGAACAGGATCGTCGCGCCGAACTCGCCGATCCCCCGGGCGAAGGCGACCGCGGCGGCGGCGCCGAGCCCGCCCGCGGCGAGCGGCATCGCGACGCGGAGCATCCGACGCACCGGCCCCGCGCCGAGCGTGCCGGCGACGTCCAGTAGCGTCGTGTCGACGGACTCGAAGGCGGCGATCGCTCCGCGCAGGTAGAACGGGCTGGCCACGAACAGGATCGCGATCACCACCGCCGCCTGCGTGAAGGCGAGATCGACTCCCAGCACGCTGAACGTGTGTCCGAGCAGTCCCAAGCGCCCGAAGGCGACCAGCAGCCCGAGGCCGGCGACCGCCGGGGGCATCACCAGCGGCACCTCGACCAGGGTGATCGCGAGGCTGCGGCCGCGAAAGCGGGAGCGGCCCAGGATGTACGCGAACGGGGTGCCGAACCCGATCATCAGCACGAACGCGATCAGGTTCGTCTTCAGTGAGACGAGGATGGCGTCGGTGGCGACCTTCGCGCTGAAGTTGCTGAACAGATCGTGGATGGGCTGATAGGTGAACAGAGCGACGATCGGCAACAGCAGGAACGCCATCACGACCGTGCAGACGACCACCGCCCCGACGGCTACAGCACAACGCCCGAGCGCGGCAGGCCACGCTCGGGCGTCGTTGTCCCGAATCGATTCGCCGCTGGGAGCGGCCAGGCTCATGGCTTGCCGAAACCGGCGGCCTGGAGCGTCGCCTGGCCCTCCGGCGAGAGCACCGTCCGGACGAACGCGCTCGCCGCGGCCTGGTTCTTGCCCGCTTTGACGATCGCGATGTAGTCCTTGGCGCCCGGCTTGGCCGCGCCCGGGAGGTTCACCACCTCGACCTTGCCGTTGGCCGCCTTGGCGTCCGTGATGTAGACGAAGCCGGCGTCGGCCTGACCGGTCGCCACCTCGGCCACGGTCTGGGTCACGTCCGTCGTCTGGCTGACCACGTTCTTCATCGCTGCGGTCGTGATGCCGAGGTTCTTGAACGCCGTGCGGGCGTAGTCACCGCACGGCACGGTCGCGTTGCAGATCACGAGCTTGACGCCCGGCTTCGTGATGTCGTTGACCGAGGTGATGTGCGCCGGGTTGCCCTTGGGCACGATCAGCACGAGCGTGTTGGTGGCGAACTCGACCGGCTTCTCCACCAGCCCCTTGGCGAACAACGCGGCCGGCTGCTTCGGGCTGGCGGCGGCGAACACGTCAGCCGGGGCGCCCTGCTCGATCTGCGTCTTGAGCGCGCCCGAGCCCCCGAACGTATACGTCGCCTGCGGGTCGATCTTCGGGAACACCTTGGTCAGCGACGCCGCCGCGAACACGATCGGCTGCGAGCCCCCGGCGGCGGCTGTCGTCGTCGCTGTGGTCGTCGCCGCGGCGGAGGATGAGGATGAGGAGCTCGGGCTGCTGCTTCCACATCCCACGGCCAGCAGCGATACAGCGATCGTCGCCGCCCCGCAGGCGGCGCGCCGGACCCGAATTGACATGGACGACAGACCTCCTGGTGGATGACCGATGACAGAATGCGAGCACCCTACTAGGATTCTGTCCGTGACATCACATGCTTCTCCGCTGCGTGAGCGCCGGCTGCAAAGCGGTCTGACGCAGACGGAGCTCGCGGCACGCGCCGGCGTGACCCGGCAGCTCGTCGCAGCGGTCGAAGCGGGCCGGAACACGCCTGCGGTCGATGCCGCCCTTGGCCTCGCGCGCGCTCTGGGCTCAACCGTCGAGGAGCTGTTCGCCGACCGACCGCCCTGCGTCGTCCCGGCGCTCGGTGAGCGCCTGCGCGACGGCGCTCCCCTGCGGGTCGGCCGCGTGGGCGACCAGTTCGTCGCTGCCGAGCTCGCCGATCACGGCATCGCGGGCGCGGCCTGGGCCAAGCCCGACGGCGTAGTCGATGCCGGCACGCTGCGTCTGTTCCCCGGCGCGAGCCAGGCGGGCACGGTGCTCGCGGGCTGCGACCCGGCGTTCGGGGTCGCCGAGGCGATGCTCGACGGACTCGGCCCCCGCAGCCTGCTGGCCGTGTCCGCACCGACCGGCACCGCCCTACGTGCGCTCGAGCGGGGCCGCGTCCACGCCGCCGTCGTGCACGGTCGCGCGGAGCGGCTGCCCGTCGCGCCGCTCCGCGTGGAGCGCTGGCATCTCGCGCGCTGGCAGGTCGGGCTCGCGGTCCCGCCGGCACTGCGCGGTCACTCCCTGGAGGCGGTGCTGCACAGCGCGCGGCCGATCACGCAGCGAGATCCGGAGGCGGCCAGCCAGCAGGCCTTCGAGCGCGCGCTCCGGGTCGCGGGAATCGGGCCTCCGCCGCCGGGGCCGCACGCGCACGGCCACCTCGAGGCCGCACGCCTCGCCTCTACGCTCGGGGGCGCCGCGGTGACCACCGAAGGAGCCGCCCGCGCGTTCGGGCTGGCGTTCCTGGCCCTGGAAGAGCACGTCGTCGAGGTCTGGGTGGCTGAACCGTGGGTCGAGCATCCTGGCATCGATGCGCTCGGAGAGCTACTCCACAGCGTGGGCTTCACGGAGCGCGTTGCCCACTTTGGCGGCTACGACCTGACAGGCTGTGGCGACCGCGTCGAACGGTGTACTGAGTCGCCTGACCCGAGGAGCAGAGAATGAAGCTGAGCGCCAGAAATCAACTCGCCGGAACCGTCGTGTCGATCAAGCACGGTGAGGCGATTGCCAACGTCGAGCTCAACGTCGCCGGCCAGCGCCTGGTCGCGTCGATCACCGTCGAGGCGGTCGAGCAGCTCGGCCTCGAGCCCGGCAAGGAGATCGTGGCCGTGATCAAGGCATCCGACGTGATGGTCGGAGTCGCATGACCACAGGGATCTCGTGAGCGATCTGACAGCGGTTCCCTGCGTGCGTTAGGCGGTGCGCGCGCGCCCGGCGGGTAACGACGGTCAGCCGGCGGTGCGGTAGATCACCGGCTGCCAGCACAGGTCGATCGGCTCGGTCAGAATCGCCGAGGCCATCGCCTTGGCGCCGAGTCGCAGCGCGTCGCTGACGCGCTGGCCGTCGGTGCCCAGCCGCCCCACCACGCGCGTCCCGCTCGGGATGACGATTTGCCGCAGGTTCGCGTCCGGCTCAAGCCCGCCGGCGTGGCGCTCGAGCTCGGTGGCCGCATGGTTGTACACGGCGGGCTGCGCTTTGATCAGCTCCGCCAGCTCAGGCTCGTCGCGGAACGCGAAGCTGTCTCCCAATCCGGTGATTCTCGGCTTGCGGTACCGGGCCGGCCGAGTGCGGAGCACGAGCACGTGGGTCGCGCCTTCCTCCAGCGCGCTCCGGAATGGAATCGGCTCGAGCAGCCCGCCGTCGGTCATGCGCTCCTCGCCGAACACCGGCGGCGTCCCGTCCAGGCCTGGGAGGGCGGCGCTGGCGCGGACCGCCAGCATCAGCTCCTCGACGGTGGCGAAGTCGGCGAGCACGCGCAGCGAGAGAGTCTCGAGCGACGCGGCCAGGATCCGGAGCTCGGGTCTCGAGGCCAGAGCCTCGAAGGACAGCGGCTTGCGGGTCGTGATCAGCGTTTCGAATAGGACGTCGAAGTCGATCACCGGCCGCCCGATCAGCGGTCGCATCCGGTTGATGACCCGGCGGCTGGCCGCGTCCTGATACAGGGTGGCGCCGAGCGCCGCCTGGCCCACGGCGGTTCCCCAGCCGTTCAGCGCGCCGGCCGAGACGCCGTAGATCCGATCGAATGCGCCGGCCAGCCCGGCCGCCTCGAGCACGATGCACATCCCGGCCGAGACGGCTCCGCGCATCCCGCCGCCCTCGATCGCCAGGCACACGACGTGGTCGTCGGCACGGTCGCCCGGCCGGCTGCCGTCCCGGGCCCGCTCGAGCAGGATCCGCAGCACCGGGTCGGTCAGCTCCTCGGGCTCGCGCAGCAGCGCCGGCGGATTCGCGGTGAGGAGCGATTGTTCCGTCAGCTCGTGTTCCGGCCGGAGCCCATGGGTGCTCAGCACGGTGCGCATCCACACAGCGTCCCGCCGGCGATCCGTGCGTCATCGCCCGAACGAGGTGATGGCTATATCTCATAAAGTTCTTAAGCTTCTAAGGCTCTACGTGGTCCTCGCGCGCCGATCAGCCTCCGATCTATGCGTTGACGGCCGACTTCTTCCGCGTGCTGGGCGGCGGCCATCCTGGTCGCGAAACGCGCTGCGAGCGTGCGCGGCGCGGTGTACGCGTACCTGGCGATCACTCGCGCGGGGTATCGACGTCAGGCCGGCGGTTCCGGCAGCCCCAGCAGCTGGATGACCGCGAAGGCCAAGAGCAGTCCGCCGATGCCGATCAGGCCGAGGCGGGCTGAGCGAATCCGAAAGTGGCCGCTGATGCCGACCAGGAACAGCACGGTGGCCAGGAAGACCGTGTCGCGGATGTACTTGTCGGCGGTGGCGCCCGCCTCGGCGCCCTTGGCAAAGGCGGCGTCGGCCTGCGCGTCGAGCGCCGTGGCGGCAGCCTCCTGGGGGATGACGTACTGCGGCATGTACGCCGGACCCGGGGGTGCGTTGGGATTGTGCGCCGGGTCGGTGGCCAGCCAGGCGTAGAACGCCGGGCGGTATCCGGGCCGGAGCCGCTTCACCGCCAACCGCTCGGTGTTGGCGTTTCCGGCCGTGAAGGCGGTGAACCAGGCGTTGAACGAGGTGGAGTCCAGCGTGCGGGTCACGATCCCTTCGATGTCGGCCCGGTTGGCTTTGGTCCGCTCCGCCGACGCCTTGGCGAGCGTGACCGAGGATTCGGTGCCCCACTTCGCCGCTGCATAGCCGGAGTAGGCGGCGAGCACGGCCACGAGCGACAGCAGCAGCGCCTCGAGGATCGAGAGCCAGCGATCCTGACGGTGGGCCTCCTCATCGGTTTGGGTGTGCGGCTTCTGTTCCTCGACGTGCTTCTTGTGCTCGGCGATCTCCTTGCCGACCTCCGCCGGTGACAGTCCCTCGGGCATCGCGCGGACGGTACGCACCGCATCACGTCCAGGCATCCCCCAAACCGGGTGACGTCGGCGCGGGCTCACGTTGCGCTGCGAGCCGCCTCCTGTACCCGTACGCTGCCCGCATGAGCCGCTACGGGAAGCGCCCGGACCTGATCGTGCACGAGCAGGAGCCGTTCAACGCCGAGACCGGGCTCGCCGCCCTGGCCGAGGGTCCGCTGACCGCCACGGACGCGTTCTACGTGCGTGGGCACGGCACGGTGCCGGAGATCGACCCGGAGACGTGGCGGCTGCGCGTGCATGGGATCGTCGAGCGGGAGCTGCATCTGTCCCTCGCCACCCTGCGCGAGGTGCTGCCGGAGCGTGAGGTCACCGCGACGCTGCAGTGCGCGGGCAATCGCCGCGCCGGTCTGGTCGCGATCCGCGACATCCCGGGCGAGGCGCCGTGGGGGCCCGGCGCCACCGGCACGGCGACGTGGACCGGCGTGGCGCTGGCCGACGTGCTTGCGCTCGCCAAGCCCCGGCCCGAGGCCGCGCACGTCGGTTTTGACGGCGCCGATCTGTGTCCCGAGGCCAGGCCCGCCCAGCGCTTCGGAGGCTCGATCCCGCTCGACAAGGCGTGTCGCCGCGAGGTCCTGCTCGCCTGGGCGATGAACGGGGAGCCGCTCCCGCCTGTGCACGGCGCGCCGCTGCGCGTCGTGGTGCCCGGCTATATCGGCGCGCGCAGCGTCAAGTGGCTCGAGCGGATCGAGGTCCGGACCCGGCCGTGGCAGGGCTATTTCCAGCACGTCGTCTACCGCCTGTTGCCGGAGGACGGGGTGCCGGCCCCGGGCGCGGGGATGTCGCTCGGGCTGGTCGCGCTCAACTCCGACGTGCTGTCGCCAGCCGACGGCGAGACGGTCGCAGCGGGGCCGGTGGAGGTGAGCGGCTACGCGTTCGCCGGCGGGGATCGTCACGTCGCACGCGTTGATTTATCGATCGACCACGGCGCGAGCTGGGCGCAGGCGGAGCTGCTCGAGGACCTCGGGCGATGGGCCTGGCGCCATTGGCGGATCACCGTCGACCTGCCGCCTGGAGAGCACGAGATCCTCGTCCGGGCCTGGGACTCCTCGGCCGCGACCCAGCCGGAGGACGAGGCGGCGCTGTGGAACCCGAAGGGATACGTGAACAACGCCCGCCCGCGGATCCGGGTGCGGGCCGTGGCCGACTGAGCTCGGCTGCGGCAGCGGCCGCGGGATTGCCGCGGCTCGGGCTCGGTCGGCGGCTGCTTGCTATCCACGCACGGTCCTGGGAGGCTCTGCTCACGATGGCGTTGCGCAAAGGACGGTGGGCGGCGAGCTACGACGGTGAGCTGATCGTGTTCATGATCGGGATGCGGATCAACCGGCCGTGGAAGCCGCGGCAGTGGTGGCCCGTGTTCACCGCGATGCCGCGCATGCTGAAGTGGCTGGACCAGCACCCCCAGGCGGGACTGTTGCATTACGAGCAGGCGTTGCGGAGTCCGCTCAGCCCCATGATCGTGCAGTACTGGCGGTCGTTCGAGGAGCTCGAGCGCTTCGCCCGATCGCCGGATGCTCCGCACCTCGAGGCGTGGAAGCAGTTCAACGCCACCGTGCGCGACAGCGGCGACGTGGGCATCTGGCACGAGACCTATCGCGTCACAGGTGCCGCCAGCGAATCGATCTTCGGGAACATGCCGCCGAGCGGTCTCGGCATGGCGGGTGAACTCGTCCCCGTCGGCTCAACCGCCGCGACCGCGGCGCGCCGGATCGGCGCGCGCGCGGACGACGAGGCCCCGGTCCAGGGCTACTGAACGGCTCCAGAACCGGGCGCCGGTCAGGATCTCGAAGGGTCAGCTGCCGAGGGCGTCCCGCGCCTTGGCGCTATCGCCGATGAACTCGCCGCGGATGACCTTACCGCCGTTCAGCGTGAACAGGTGCAGGAAGCGTGCGTCGAACGACCCGCCCGCGCCGGTCGCGTGCCTGCACTCCGGTGACGACGACATGGTCGCCGGCGTCGATGTATTCCTCCGGCACGACGCTGAAGCTGCTCCAGTAGTTCGGCAACTGGGTGAAGTTCCCGATGATCGCGTCGCGTCCCCGCACCAGCCCGCCGAGCGGCAGGCTGTCCGAGGTCTCCCACTCCGCGTCCTCGGCGAAGTGCTCCGCCACGGTCGCGAGGTCTCCTCGCCCGAACGCCTCATAGGCGACGCGCACGACTTCAACGTTCTCGGCCGACATATAGCCCCTCCTGGTTGGGTTCCCTCCGAGCGCCTAACCTCTTCGACCCGGCGCACCCTGTCAAGTGCCGACCCACGAGCTGCGCGTCGGTTCCCGCGGCCTAGGTCTTCTGCTCTTGCTCGAACGGGTCGGGCGCTGCGCCCTTCGGTGCCTGGGCCTCCAGGGCGTACTTGACCTCGCGCAGCGCCTGGCGTTGCTGCCTGCTGACGGATGGGAAGTGGGGGTCGATCTCCATCAGCGTGTGCGCGATCACGGATCCGGCGCCGATCCGCGCGAACCACTTCCGATCGGCGGGGATCACATGCCACGGCGCCCATTCGGTGCTGGTGTGCGAGAGCATCTGTGAGAACGCCTCCTGGTAGTCGTCCCAGCGCTCGCGCTCCCTGACGTCGGCGTCGGAGAACTTCCAGTTGTGATCGGGCAGGTCCAGGCGGCGCAGGAAGCGGATCCGCTGCTGCTCCTTGGAGAGGTTGAGGAACAGCTTCACCACGCGGACGCCGTTGTCGGTCAGGTAGCGCTCCCAGTCGTTGATCTCGCGATAGCGCCGCGGCCAGACATCGCCCTTCTTGACCGGCTCAGGGAGCCTCTGCCGGTCGAGGTGCTGGTGGTGCACCCGCACCACCAGCACCTCCTCGTAGTGGGAGCGGTTGAAGATCCCGATCTCACCCCGTCCCGGCAGTCGCTGCGCGTAGCGCCACAGGAAGTCGTGGTTCAGCTCCTCGGCCGAGGGCACCTTGAAGCTGTGGACCGCGACGCCCTGCGGGTTCACGCCGCTCATCACGTGGCGGATCGTCCCGTCCTTGCCGGCCGCGTCGAGCGCCTGCAGAACGACCAGCACGCCCCAGGTGTCCTGCGCCGCCAACCGCGCCTGGAATTCCGAGAGCAACCGCACCCCATCCTCGAGCATGGCGACGCCTTGCTTCTTCTTCTTGACCCCGGCCTTGAACGCGGGATCGAAATCCCGCGCGAGCTTCACGTTCGCGCCCGGCTTCACCCGGAACGGCTCGATGAACTCCGCCAGCCGCTTCTGCCTGTTGTCAGCCATCGCCGGCAGTGCGAAGCGGTCCGTCTACGCCATCCCGGCCTTGGCCGGCGTGGGGGCGATCAATGCGCCGACGATCCACAGGATCGGGAAGAAGAATCCGATCCAGAACATCCAGTAATGCCCTTTGCGGAACGTGGTCATCCCGAAGTAGATCCAGCACGCCACGTACACGATGCCCAACAGGATCCAGATGAAAGCCGACATGGTTCAGAGACCTCTCTCCGCCGTGACCTTGCCGGAGTCGACGGCAGCGCTCAGTGCTTGGTAGTCCTGTTCGTTCTGCTCGGCGTACGCCCTGGAGAACTCGACGATCGCGCGGTCGAAGCTGTCGCTGTTGCCGAGGTAGGAGGCGATCGCGATCCGGTCGCCGCTGCGCGCGTGCGCTCGGGCCAGCGTCCAGCCGCACAGCTTGCCGTAGGTGGCCAGGCCCTTCGGGACCATCTGCTCGATCTCCGCCGATCCCTTCCAGTCCTTGAGCTGGCGGCCGTAGAAGTCGCGCGCCTCGCCGTCGAGCCCGGAGTCGATATGCAGCCAGCCGAGGAAGATGTCCGAGGCGGCCTGCATCAACCGCTGACCGACGACCACGCGCTCGCCGTGGTTGGCGAACTCGCTCGGCCCGACGAACTCCTCGAGCACCGACGCCTCGGCCTCCTTCATCTGCAGGAACAGCGGGTCCTGCCCGTCGCGCCCCAGCATCAACGCGATCCACGCCCGCGTCCCCACGCTCCCGACCCCGACCACCTTGCGCGCGAAGTCGGTCAGCTGGAACTGCTCGAGCAGCACGCGCCGGTCGAACTCCAGCGAATCGCGGAACGTGCGCAGCGTCTGGTGCAGCTCCTCGAACATCGCGTCGCGACTCTCGCCCTGCACGAGCTGATCGATCGGCACGATCAGCGGCGACTCATCGACGATCCGGGCCTCGCCGTCGACGACGTGGGTCAGCTTCGCGAACGCGGTCATGCTGTCCTTGGTGCGCGCCTTCGCGAGGTTCTTCTCGGTGCGCTTCACCATCTTCGGCTTGAACTGCGTCGCGTAGTCCTGGAGCACGTCCTCGATGTCCAGGTGCGCGTACCACACGTCGAGGTTCTGCTTGCCGGCGAACTCGGCCATCGCGGTGCGGTACTGGGCGACCGTGTCGAGCACGATCTGGTCCTGGTCTTTGGGCCGAAAATCATTGGAGCGCGCCGCGATCAGCATGCTCACGGCCAGGCGCTTGACGTCCCA
>Ga0209048_10004734_pt1 | contig 12981 bp, 10 predicted proteins | sample FrelakmetCRP12CR_FD_187146 | JGI IMG/M metagenome (GOLD analysis project Ga0209048, IMG submission 187146) | Freshwater lake sediment microbial communities from the University of Notre Dame, USA, for methane emissions studies - CRP12 CR (SPAdes)... | ecosystem: Environmental > Aquatic >... | reverse complement strand
CAGCGGCCGAACGTGCAGCGGATGGAGCTGCTGGGCGCAACCGTGCGGCCGGTCGACGCGGGGGCGATGACGTTGAAGGAGGCGACCTCGGCCGCGATCCGGGACTGGGTGACGAGCGTCGAGAGCACGCACTACATCATCGGCTCGGCGGTCGGCCCCGCACCCTATCCCGCGCTCGTAAGAGACCTGCAGCGCGTGATCGGCGACGAGGCGCGCGCGCAGATGCTCGAGCGCGAGGGCAGGCTGCCGGCTCGTGTGGTGGCATGCGTCGGAGGGGGCTCCAACGCGATCGGAACGTTCGCGGCGTTCATCGACGACGATGGCGTCGAGCTGGTCGGCGTGGAGGCCGGCGGCGAGGGCACCGAGACCAGCCGTCATGGTGCGCCGCTGACGGTGGGCGGTCGTGCCGGGATCCTGCACGGCTCACGTTCGGCCGTGATGCAGGACGAGGAGGGGCAGATCCTGCAGGCGCACTCGGTATCGGCGGGCCTTGACTACCCCGGCGCTGGGCCCCAGCACGCGTTCCTGAGGGACAGCGGACGGGCACGCTATCTGGCGGTGACAGACGAGGAAGCCGTGCGAGCGTTCAGGGTGCTCGCGCGACTGGAGGGCATCATCCCGGCGCTCGAGACCGCGCACGCGCTGGCGTGGGTGCTCGCCCAGAGGGACGGCGAGTTGGACCTCGTATGTCTGTCGGGCCGCGGCGACAAGGATCTCGCGGAGGTGCTGGGCGATGGGTGAAGGGGGCCGGATTCTTGGGACCCGCGCTGGCGCGCGGGTGCTCTCACGCGCGTTGGCCCCGGCCACGGGAGCGGCCCGTCGGCCCGTCCGCGGCAGGACCCGAGTGCGAGGGTGAGCACCGGGGTCGAGCGTATCGCCGAGGCCTTCCGGGCCACTGGCAAGCGCGCCGCGCTGATGCCCTACCTGATGGCGGGTTTTCCGACGCTCGAGGAGTCGGTCAGGATCGGCGAGGCCTGCATCCAGGCCGGTGCGGACCTGATCGAGCTGGGTGTCCCATATTCCGATCCGCTCGCCGACGGCCCGGTGATCCACGCCGCCGGCACGCGGGCGCTGGCGGCCGGGGCCAACATGGCTGGGGTTCTCGAGGTCGCGCGCGCCCTGGCCGGGAGCGTTCCGGTAGTGCTCATGTGCTACGCGAACATGGTCTTCGCGCCGGGCGTCGAGGCGTTCGTGGAGCGTCTTGAGAGGACCGGGGCGTGCGGCCTGATCGTGCCCGACCTCCCGCTGGGGGAGGCCGGGGAGCTGCCGGACGCCTGTGAAGCGCACGGCCTGGCGCTGGTGCCGCTGGTGGCGCCGACGACCACGGCGGCCCGAATGGCGGCGATCGGAGCGAGCGCGAGGGGGTTCCTCTACGCGGTCTCGGTCGTGGGCACCACGGGCGAGCGGGATGCCCTGACCGAGCAGTTCGCCGACATCGTGGCCCGCGCGAAGGCGAGCACGGAGGTGCCGGTGGCGCTCGGCTTCGGGATCGGCACGCCCGAACAGGCACGGCAGGCTGCCGAAGCCGGCGCAGACGGGGTGATCGTCGGTACCCGCCTGGTGCGGGCCGTAGCCGAGGAGCTCGAGATCGGCGAGAAGGCCCCCGCAGGCGGCGGTGGCGACCCGGCCGGCGCCGTGGCTGCGGTGGTGGGCGAACTGGCGGCGGCTCTGACCCCGGCTCGATAGGATTCCGCCCGCATGGGACTGATCCTCACTGTCACCGCGGGCCTGGTCGTCTGGATCGTGCTCTGGGCGCTCGGCACGAAGGGCTTCGATGCGTTCATGCTGTCGGTCGCGATCATCCTGGTGGGCGCGTCGCTGAGGCTCCTCGCCGGCTATCTGCCCGGCAGTCGCAGCTAGCGGACCGGTGCGCTCGCGCTGGCTGTGCCCTGCTTCACGAGCGGCAGCGCCCGTGGCTGCGCTCGGCGCGCTGTGCGCTCTGACGCTAGCCCTGACCGGCTGCGGGGGCGTGGCTGTCTCGAGCACCACTGAAGCGGCGGTCAACCCGCTCGCCGTCTACTCGAGCCTGCCGCTGCAGGGGCCTGAGGCGGCGATCTCCCAGCAGATCGTCAACGGAGAGAAGCTGGCGCTGGCCGAGGCGGGCGGTCGCGTGGGCCCGCTCAAGGTCGGCTACGTGTCGCTGGACGACTCCAACCCGGCAAGCGGACAGTGGGACCCCGGTGTGACGGCGACGAACGCCAAGACGGCGGCTCAGGACACGAGCACGATCGCCTACCTGGGCGAGTACAACTCGGCGGCGACTGCCGTCTCGCTGCCCCTGATGAACGCCGCCGGCATCCTGCAGGTGAGCCCCGCGAGCCCCTACGTCGGGCTCACCTCCTCTATCGACGCGGGGCAGGACGAGCCCGAACGTTTCTACCCCAGCGGACAGCGCACGTTCGGCCGGCTGCAGCCGGCCGACCCGGTGCAGGCGGCCGCCCAGGCACAGCTGATGAAGCAGTTGGGCATCGGGAAGGTGTACGTGCTCGACGACCAGGATCCCTTTGCGGTTCCGCTCTCCCAGATCGTTGCCCGCGACGCCAAGCTGGCCGGGATCACGGTCGCGGGGCACGACAGCATCGCCACCCCGGCGGGCTCGGCCTTCACCGGAGAGGTCGAAAAGATCAAGGCGAGCGGCGCGCAGGCCGTGTTCGTCTCGGGCGGCGCCGGGGCAGGTGCGGTTGCGCTCTGGAAGCAGCTCCACAGCGCCGATCCGGGCCTGTGGCTGCTGGGGACGAGCACCATGGTCAACGAATCGTTCACCAGCCAGATCGGTCCGGCCGCCTCGAGGACGCTTCTGACCACACCGGTGCTGGCTCTGGGCCTGTATCCGGCCTCTTCCCGGCGCGTGCTGAGCGACTATCGGCGGCGCTTTGGCGTCGCAGCCGGGCCCGAGGCGCTGTACGGCTATGAGGCGATGAGCGTTGTTCTCGACGCGATCCGCGCAGCGGGATCGCGCGGAGGCGACCGCCGCGCGGTGATCGACCACTTCCTGGCCACCAGGAAGCGGAATTCGGTGCTCGGGCGCTACTCGATCGAACCGGATGGCGACACCTCGCTGTCGCTCTACGGGGTCGATCGCGTCGTGAACGGGCGCCCGGTCTTCGACCGCGCGATCAACCTCGGCTGAGCTCAGCCCGTCGACTGCAGCCCGGCAACCAGCCGGAAGCGCTCGATCCCTCCGCTGAGGCTCTTGCCGCCGCCGGCGAGTGTCGTGAGCGACCGCAGGTAGGGAACGAACTTCGAGATCGTGGGGTCTTCGCTCAGGCCCACCCCTTCGAGCAGGCCGAGAAGCGTCGGTACCTCGACGATCAGGCTTGGCTCTATGCCTTCGCCGAGGGCCGCTGCGGCCGCCTTGTAGGAGGCGCTTCCGGAGAGGGTGCTCGAGGGGTTCAGCGCGGCCGTGACGGACGCTTCGCCGAGCCCGATCACGAACTTGCTCTGGCCGCTCGCGTCGCGGCCGCTGGCGATCACGAGCGCGACCGGCAGGCCGGACAGCTTCACGGCCACGGATGCTTCGGTGCCGGGGACCGAGACCGGCTGCGCCGAGCCGCCGGCCTTGGTCAGCCGGGCGGCGAGCTTGGCGACCGCGGCGCGCGAGAGCGAAGGGTTGGTGGAGGCGATGACGACCGCCCCCTTCAGTTCGAGCAGACCGCTGCCGCTCGCGAAGATCCCGGCAGGGCCCATCCAGCTCTGGAAGGCGCGTCTCGCTTCCGCGTCGCTCGCGCCGAGAGCGAGCAACGGCGCGAGCAGACCGTTGAGCAGTCCACCCACGCTGATGGTGGACGACCGGTTTTCCGAGGTCGAGCTGCCGAGTGACAGCAGCCCGCGCAAGCCCTGCACATCCTCTCCGAGCGTGCCGCCGACGTTGCCCAGACCGATCGCGAGCCAGGATTCCCCGGGCAGTTCCCCAAGCGCTTTTGCGCCTTCCGAGCCGGAGCCGAGGAGCCCGCCTGATGCTGCGGTCGAGCCGGAGGCCAGGGCGTCGGCGTCGAGCGAGATGGAGGTCGTGGATGGCACGAGCGAGACGTTCACCGTGCGCCCGCCCGCGAGCAGGTGCAGCAGGCTCTGAAGGCCCTGCGATTCGTCGCCCGCAGAGGAGCCGGTCGACCCCCCGCCGGCCCCGGAGCCCGTCGACCCCGACGTTGCCGGTGACCGCGCAGACGCTGGAGAGGCGCCGGGGCTCGCGTAGACGTGGGCCAGGGCTCCGGATGGAGCCGAGGCGAGCAGGCTCGAGTAGGCGGCCGCGCGAGCGAGCGGGGGCCCGCCGAGCGTGGTGTCGATCACGCTGCGCAGACCGGGCTCGCTGCCGATCACCGCGAAGCGATCGACGACGCCGAAGGCGACCCCGCCCGGGCCGAGTTGGTAGGTGACCCCCCGGTAGCTGACCGGGTGCGCGCCGGCGGCGCGGGCCTCGGAGTCCAGGAAGGAGCCCGCCCTGGTCGCGTCGCGGGTGTCCATCACGATCGCGCCCTGCACGCCGTGTGTGCCGAACGGGAACGCGTTTGCGCCGGAGGGGTTGCCGAGCAGTCCCTGTTCGAGCAACGACAGCAGTTGGCCGAGCTCCGACCGGTTGGAGGCGGGCGACGAGGTCAGGAAGATCCCGGCCTGGGTCCCCAGCCAGGGCGCCACGTCACGGTTGTAGTCGATCGCGGGCGAACCCGGAGCCTGCAGTGCGGCGACGAGATGGACGTAGGGGTCGGCCTGGTGTGTGAGCGCCTGCCCGTCGGCGAGCGCGGCGGACTTCAACGAGCCGTCGGGACGCACGATCGCGCCCGCGTAGAGCGGAGCGGAGGCCGGCACGGCGGTGGCCGGTTCGGCGGCGGTGCCGGTCGAGTGAGATGAGCCGCAGCCCGCGAGCACCCCGACGAGCGTCCCCATGGCGAGCGCTGCGGTGACGGCGTGCCGAGCAGTTGCGAGGGCGCGAGGACCGGCCGGGGGGCATTGGGCTGGGGGCACTGCTTGGTCCTTTCTCGTGGCCGCTGCCGGAAGGGCAGGGGAGGCGATCGATTGCTCGGCGGCGAACCTCTGCGCGAGGCTCGCACACCGCGGCGGGCGCTGCAGCTCGTGTGGCTGGACGCTCTCACCGTAACGCCCCGCGGCCGCGCCTGCGCCGCCGCCGCGAGGGCGTGCGGCGAGCGTCAGTTGGCCGTCATGTGGGCCATCGCAGGGGAAAGTGGGAAAAAATGTGAGATTGGGGTTGCATTGTGGGGCGATGTGGGATAACTTGCCCGGCAGCGAGCGGAGGTGGAGGGGCTCCTCCCACTCCTCCACCTCGGCTCGGTAACAAGCTTGGGGGATCAAAGTGGTTCGTTTTCGTGGCACGTTCGACCATACGCTCGACGCGAAGAACCGCCTCACCGTGCCCGTCCGCTATCGCGTGGCCCTGGCGGAGGGGGTCGTCCTGGCGATACCCGTGGACCTGAAGCCCTGCGTGGGGGTCTGGCGGGCGGATGAGTACGAGAGCTATACCCAGCGCGCGCTCGCCGAGCTGCCCCCGCTCTCCCCTCGACTGACCGAGCTCGAGCGCTTCTTCTACGGCAACTCCCGCGATGCGGATCTCGACGCGGCGGGACGGATCATGGTCCCGGGCCATCTGTGCGAGGACGCCGGGCTCGAGAGGGAGGTCGTTATCGTCGGGGCAGGGGACCGTCTCGAGCTGTGGAACAAGAATCGCTGGAACGAGCATCGATCGACGCTGCTGAGCGGCGTCGCGGAGATCACCGCGCGTGTCGATGGCCCTGCTTGAGATGAGGCGATCAGCTGGACGCCCCCCGCGTCGGCGCCCGCCGGGCAATGTGGTCCGGCAGCCCGCAGGGCCCGCTTCCCAGGGCGACCGTCCGGGTCACATCCCCGTGCTCGCCACCGAGCTGCTCGAGCTGCTCGATCCTCAAGCGGGCCAGACGGCGATCGACTGCACATTCGGCGACGGAGGGCATGCCCGCGCGGTGGCCGAGCGCCTCGGCGCGTCCGGCACGCTCGTGGCGATAGACCGCGATCCGCTGTCGGAGGAGCGGTTCGCTGAGCTCGCCGCCGAGGTGGCCTGCTCCGTTCGCTTCATCCGCTCGGGCTACGCCGAGGCACTGGAACAGCTCGCGGGCGAGGGCCTGCGCAGCGACCTGGCCTACTTCGATCTCGGCATGTCCTCGATGCAGGTGGACACGCGCGAGCGCGGGTTCTCCTACTCGTATGAGGCGCCGCTGGACATGCGCATGGATCCTGCGCAGGAGCTGACCGCGCGCGAGATCGTCGCCGACTGGGACGAGCGTCGTATGGCGCGCACGCTGCGTGACTTCGGGGAGGAGCGCCACGCGAACGCGATCGCTCGCGCGATCGTGCGCAGACGCGCGCAGGCCCCGATCGAAACGACGGTCGAGCTCGTGGACACGATCTACGCCGCCATCCCGGCTCCCGCGCGCTTCGCCGCCGGCCATCCCGCCAAGCGCGTCTTCCAGGCCCTGCGCATCGCGGTGAACGACGAGCTCGAGCAACTCGACCGTGCACTCCCGCTCGCCTGGGAGCTTCTGCGCGAGGGCGGCGTGCTCGCCGGGATCGCCTTCCACTCGCTCGAGGATCGGCGTGTCAAGCGCTTCCTTGGCGACCGTGCCCGTGGTTGCATATGCCCGCCCGATCTGCCGGTCTGTGCGTGTGGTCGCGAGCCACAGGCTGCGCTGATCACGCGCCGCTCGGTGGTGCCCTCCGCGGAGGAAGTCGCGCGCAATCCACGCGCCGCATCGGCGCGGCTGCGCGCCGCCAGGAAGCTCTCCGACGGCGGGCAGCTCGCATGACGCCCCCCCCGGCCGCGGCGGCCCGGTCGGTCAGGCCCGAGCGCACCGCCGACCGTTCGGAGATCGGCCAGCGCCGCCCCCTGACGGCTCCCGGCAGACCCCGGCGGGTGTCGGGCCCGGCGCGGCGAGGGGTGGGGGAGCAAACGGCTCGCCGGCGCTCGAAGGACAGGGCCGGCATCGCAGCCGCCCTCGTAAGGGGGCTCGGAGCGCTCTCACTGCGGCGTCTGTATGCCCGCGAAGCCGATGGGAGGTTGCCGGCACGGCGAACGGAGGCGCTGATCGGAAGAGCGTGGATCGCCGGGATCGCGTTTGCGCTGATCGGAATCGTGACGTTGCAGCTGGGCCTGCTCAAGCTGAACGCCGGCATCGGGCGGGCGCTCGCGCACGAGGCGCTGCTGCAGCGTGAGAATGCCGCCCTCGACATCGAGAACTCCGAACTGGCCGCAAGCGATCATGTTCTGGCGGGGGCCGCGCGCTTGGGCATGGAACCGGTCCCGGTCGGAGCTCTGCGCTTTCTCTCGGCTCGGCCCAGGACCGACGCGGCTCGGGGTGCGGCCGCGCTGAGCGCCACCCCGGCGGCCTCCTCGACACGTGCGCCTGAAGCACCGGGCAGCGGCTCCGGGACGGGCGGTCCTGCCACCGCATCAGAAGCGCCATCCGCAGCATCGACGCAGACGGGCGAAACGTCCACGACGACCTCCGCAACGGCGCCTTCCACGCCAGGACATTCCGGTAGGACCGCCGCCGAACCGCAGTCGGCCTCCGGCGAATCCAGCGCGCCGTCGGCCGTCACACCATCCCCTGCGACGGCGCCCGCCGGCGCCGGCTCCGGGGAAGCGGCGCCGTCCGGCGGGACCGGGGCGGGACCCGGGGGATAGGCCGATGGCCGTCGTGGAACGCCGCATGGGGGCGATCTTCGGGCTGTTCCTGCTCCTGCTTGTCCTCGCCGCCGGTCGCACGCTCTACCTCGGCGCGATCCATGGCGGAGCTTTGCGACAGGCCGCTCGCGACCAGCAGCTCGTGGAGGAAACCGTGCCGGCCACGCGTGGTGCGATCACCGACCGGAACGGTTTCGATCTCGCGGTGTCAGAGCCCGCGCAGGACATCTCGGCGACCCCCTACCTGGTCAAGGACCCGGCGCGCGCCGCGCAGCAGCTGGCTCCGCTGCTCGGCCAATCGCAGGCTCAGGTGCAGATCAAGCTCTCGCAGCGTGGCGGCTTCGTGTATCTCGCACGGGCGCTCGTCGACGAGCGCGCGCGGGCCGTCCTGGCGCTGAAGATTCCGGGCATCGCGGGCACTCCGGTCATGCGCCGGGCGTACCCCGGCGGCACGCTGGCGGCACAGGTTCTGGGTGTCGTGGGTACCGAAGGCGCCGGGCTCTCGGGCCTTGAGTACTCGCGCAACGCACTTCTGCGCGGCCGGGCGGGGCAGCGACGCGTGGTCAGTGACGCGATCGGTCAGCCCGTGTCGATCACCGAAGACCACCCTGAGGTGCCCGGCCAGTCGTTGTCGCTGACGCTCGACGCCAACATCCAGCGGCGCACCGAAGACGTGCTGGGCGCAGTTGCGAGGGTCTTCAGCCCGAAAGATGCCACGGCCATCGTGATGGACCCGAACAGCGGGGCGATCCTGGCGATGGCCAACTGGCCACAGGTGAATGCCAATGATCCGGGGGCCTCCCCGGCGCAGGCCCTGGAGAACCGGGCGGTTGGCTTCGACTACGAACCGGGCTCCACGTTCAAGGCCGTCACGGTGGCCGGGGCGCTCCAGCAGGGCTTGGTCACGCCGAGCACCAGCTTCGCCATCCCGAACCAGATCAAAGTCGCCGACAGGATCATCCACGACGACACCGAACACGCCGAAGAGAGCCTCACCACCGCCCAGATCCTCGCCCAGTCCAGCAACGTCGGCGCGATCAAGATCGGCATGCTCGAGGGAGCGGGAAGCTTCAGCGACTGGGTGCATCGTTTCGGCTTCGGCGAACGGACCGGCGTCGGGCTCGCGGGCGAGGAAATGGGCCAGGTGCTGCCACTGGCCCGCTACTCGGGCTCCTCGATGGGCAACCTGCCGATTGGGCAGGGACAGCTGGTCACGCCGATGCAGATGGCGACCGCTTACTCGGCGATCGCCAACGGCGGCATCTTGCGTCCGCCGCAGCTCGTACGCTCGATCGGTGATCGCCCGCTATCCGATCCGCCGGGGCGCCGCGTGATCTCCGTCAGCACCGCCGCGGCGCTTCGGCAGATGCTCCAGGGGGTGCTCGCCCCGGGGGGCACCGCGAGCGAGGTCGCGATCCCCGGCTACCAGCTCGCGGGCAAGACGGGCACCGCCAACAAGGTCGACCTTGCCACGGGCCAATACTCCCAAAGCGCCTATGTGGCCTCGTTCATCGGCTTCGCCCCGGCCTCGAACCCGAAGCTGCTGTGCGCGGTGGTCGTCGACGAACCGCAGACCGGGTCGATCTTCGGGGGGACAGTCGCAGCACCGGCCTTCGGGCAGATCATGAGCTTCGCTCTGCCCTACCTGCGCATCCCTCCGGGGTAGCATCAGCCCATGAGGCTCGACGAGTTGACCTGCGGCCTGGCCGGCGGTGACCCGTTCGAGGCTCCCGGAGCGGACGGGGCCCCGGAGATCGCCGGACTCGCCTACGACAGCCGAATGGTCCGACCCGGGACCCTCTTCTTCTGTGTCCGCGGCCTTCGCGATGACGGGCACGACTTCGCCGCACAGGCGATCGGCAACGGCGCAGCGGCGCTCGTGGTGGAGCGTCGCCTCGGCCTCGGCGTCCCCGAAGTGGTGGTCGAGTCGGCGCGGGCGGCGATGGCAGCGATCGCGGCTCGCTTCGACGGCGACCCGACCTCCGAGCTGCGCGTGGTGGGTGTCACGGGTACGAACGGCAAGACCACGACGGCCTACCTGGTGCGCGCTCTGCTTCAGGCGACGGGCGTGCAGTGTGGTCTGCTCGGCACGGTCAAGGCCGTCATCGGGGGGGAGGAGCGCCCGGTGATGCGCACCACCGCGGAGGCGATCGACCTGCAGGCGGATTTCCGGGCGATGCTGGACGGCGGCGATCGCGCGTGCGCGATGGAGGTCTCCTCACACGCTCTCGAGCTCCGGCGCACGGATGGGATCCACTTCGCCGCCGCGGTGTTCACGAACCTGACCCAGGATCATCTCGACTTCCATCACACGCTCGAGGATTACTTCCAGGCCAAGCGGCGCCTGTTCATCTCCGGGCCCGACGCCGCGGAGTCTGCGGCGGCGGCGGCTGCCGGCCGGATGCCAGGACGAGCGGTACCCGCCTCGGCGGAGCCCGCCTCGGCGGAGCCCGCCGGGGCACAGCGCCCGGGCGTAAGCGTGGTGAACGTCGCGGATGCCTATGGGCGACGGCTCGCAGCCGAGCTCGACGGCGCATACACGTTCGCCGTGGATGCACCCGCCCACTACCGCGCCACGGGGCTGCGCTGTGGCCTCGAAGGGTGCCGCTTCGTCCTGCACACGCCCGCGGGCGAGCGTGAGGTCTCGCTGCCGATGCCTGGTCGCTTCAACGTCGCCAACGCGCTGGGCGCGCTCGCCGTCGTGCATGCGCTCGGGGGGGATCTCGACTTGCTGGTGGCCGCCCTGTCAGACGGTGTTCGTGTGCCGGGGCGGTTCGAGCCGGTTGATGAGGGTCAGGACTTCGCCGTGCTCGTCGACTATGCCCACACGCCGGACTCGCTGGAGAATGTGCTGCGCGCCGCGCGCGAGCTGGTGGGATCGGGCGATGACGGGGAGGGGCGCGTCGTGTGCGTGTTCGGTGCAGGGGGCGACCGCGATCGGGGTAAGCGGCCGTTGATGGGCGAGATCGCCGCGCGGCTGGCCGACCTCGTGCTGGTCACCTCGGACAACCCTCGCTCGGAGGACCCTTCGCGGATCATCGAGGAGATCATGGCTGGCGCGGCTCGCGCCGAGCGGCCCGCGGGAGCGCCGCCCGTGCGGTCGATCGAGGACCGCGCGGCGGCGATCGCCGCCGCCGCCGCGGCCGGTCGGCGTGGCGACGTGCTGGTCATCGCCGGCAAGGGCCACGAGCAGGGACAGGAGCTGGGCGGCGGGCGCAAGGTGCCCTTCGACGACGCGACGATCGCCAGGCAGGCGCTGCGCGCCCGCGCGGTCGGCGTGGCGGGGTCCGCCGCGTGATCGCCGACCCGGACCTGCTCGGCAGGGTGCCCGCGCTCGAGGGGCGCGCAGCATGAGGAGCTGGGACGCCCGGCGCGTCGCCGCCGCCGCCGGCGCTCGACTCGCGGGCGCGCTCAGCGACCTCGCCGGCCAGGCGGGACCGAGGCGCGTGACGATCGACTCGCGCAGTGCGGGCCCGGAGGACCTCTTCGTCGGGCTGCCCGGGCGGAACACAGACGGCGGCGAGTACGCCGCAGATGCTCTCCGGGCGGGCGCGTGGGGGGTGCTGGTGACGCCGGAGCACGCGCGGGCAGCCGTGCGCTCGGTTGCCTCCGAGGGTGACCTGGGGGGCGTGGTGCTCGCACACCCCGATCCGCTGAGGGCTCTCCAGACGCTCGCGCGCGCTTGGCGGCGGGAGTTGAAAGCGGGCGGGACGAGGGTCGTCGCGGTGACCGGCTCTACCGGCAAGACCTCGACCAAGGACATCCTGGTCGGGGTTCTGGGCGCGCGTTCGAGGGTCGCGGACAGCGCGGCCAAAGCTGCGGACCGGCTGCTCGCGCCGCTCGCCGGCGAGCCCGCCGCTCCTGTTCGCACGGTGGCGAGCACGGGTAACCTCAACACCGAGATCGGGCTGCCGCTGGCCGTGCTCGCGGCGCCGAGCGATACCGAGGTGCTCGTGCTTGAGCTGGCGATGCGAGGGGCCGGGCAGATCGCAGAGCTGACGGCGATCGCCGAGCCCGACGTCGGCGTGATCGTCAACGTCGGGCCGGTGCACCTGGAGCTGCTCGGCTCGCTGGAGGCGATCGCGTCGGCCAAGGCCGAGTTGATCGCCGGCCTCGCGCCGGGTGCGACCCTGGTGATTCCGGCCGATGAGCCGCTGCTCCGGCCGCACCTCCGCGAGGAGCTGCGGACCGTCACGTTCGGCAGTGGCGGTGATGTCGCGCTGGAGGCCTGGCGGCCGGGCGCCGCGGCGACGCCGGGCGGATCGGTCGGCGCAGCGGGCGCCGTCGTCCCGAGCAGCGGCGGCGAGGTGGTCATCCGCGAACGTGACAGAGCCGGGCCGACGCCGAAGGGCGGTGTCCTCGAGGGCAGCGGCTCCGGGGGCGAGCTGCGGATCGTGCTGCAGCCGTCCTTCGGAGCGGCGCACAACGTGCAGAACCTGCTTGCGGCCGTGGCTGCCGCGCGCGCTCTCGGGGCCACCCCGCACGGGAGGGTGGATGTGCAGTTCGGTGCCCGGCGCGGCGAGCGGGTGGCCCTCGAGGGGGGTGTGACCCTGATCGACGACTGCTACAACGCCAACCCCATGTCCATGCGTGCGGCGATCGACGATCTGGCCGAGACGGCCCCCGCGCGTCGCGTGGCGGTGCTGGGCGACATGCTCGAGCTCGGCCCGGCCGCGCGAAGCTTTCACCGTGAGATCGGCGCGTACGCGGCCGCGCGCGGGGTCGACGTGCTCGTGACGGTGGGCCCGCTGGCCGCCGAGATGCGCGCGACGTTCACCGGGGAGGGCCACTCCGTGCCCCATGCCGAAGCTGCGGTCGGGGTGCTCGCAGGGCTGCTTCGCGAGGGTGACACGGTGCTCGTGAAGGCTTCGCGCGGCGTCGGGCTGGAGCGGGTCGTCGAGACGCTGGCCACCGGACCGGAACAGGCGCATGAGCAGGCCCCGGACGCTCCCACCGCAGCGCCTTTCGCCGGCCCGAGGCGGCGCTGAATGGGTCGGATTCTCTTCGGGGGCACCTCTGCGCTGCTGATCTGCATCTTTCTGAGCCCCAAGTTCATCGAGTTCCTGCGCAAGCGCGAGTTCGGACAGCAGATCCGCGAGGAGGGCCCGGAGGGACACCATCACAAGGCGGGCACGCCGACGATGGGCGGAGTGATCATCTTCCTGGCCGTCTCGGTCCCGTTCCTGATCCTCACCGACTACGAATGGCGCTCGGTCGGGGTGTTCGGCGCAGCGATCGCCTGCGCGCTGCTGGGGTTCGCCGACGACTACACGAAGCTCGTCAAGCGCCGCTCGCTCGGCCTGCGGGCGCGCACC
>Ga0209048_10004733_pt1 | contig 12982 bp, 12 predicted proteins | sample FrelakmetCRP12CR_FD_187146 | JGI IMG/M metagenome (GOLD analysis project Ga0209048, IMG submission 187146) | Freshwater lake sediment microbial communities from the University of Notre Dame, USA, for methane emissions studies - CRP12 CR (SPAdes)... | ecosystem: Environmental > Aquatic >... | reverse complement strand
TCTTGAGGTGCGGGGGCCTCTTTTTCAATGGTGGTGGCCGACTCCTTGCTGACCAACGAAGGCGCGGCAGGCGCAGCCTCTTGAGGCGCAGCAGCCTCTTTCTCAATTGCAGGTGCTGTCTGCTGTTCCTGCGATGCGGCCCGCTCCTGCGGCAGTTTTTCCTCTGGCTTCACCGCTGCGACTGCACCCATTGCAATGATAAGGGAATTATTGTCGGGGGTAACCGTATACGTGAGTGGCTTGGTGAGGTCTAAGACAATGCGCACTTTTTGATCCGGCTCAGCGTGCTGCCCAACCCGTACCTTGTCTAGCCCCCCTTTCCTCACCGGAATAACGCTCGGCCGGACCCTGCTCCTAACGCCGGGAATGTCCACAACAAGTTTATTTTTCCCCACCATGAAGGTGTTCGGTTTCATGCTGCCGTTTCCGGTAATGACCACTTTGACGCCGTCTTTGCCCGCGGTTGCCTTCACAGAAGAAACAACCGTTGCGGCGGCTTTCTCTGCCTGAGGTGCTTCAACTGTTTCCTGTTTCGGCGCCTCCTGCGGAGGAGCGGGAGCAACCGCTTCGGGTGAGGTCTTTGCCTCTTCAACCGTCTTTGCAATTTCAACTATGAGTTTGCCGTCGGATTGATATACCTTGGTATCAACGGCCTGTGATAGTCCGATCTCGAGACGAGCTATATTGTCCTTTTGACTCGGGGATATATCTATGACGACCCCGCTTTTCACACTTATTTTTTCCTTGAATGTGCCCAGTTCCGCATCTGAAATATCAACCACCAGCCTGAGCGGGTCGGTAAGCTGGAACGACGTATATTGAAGAATAGGCCCCGTTCCTTCAATCATGATTTCAGTTTTACCGTCAATGTCACGAGGGTCTATCTTATTAAGGTGCACTAAAGGACCCTGCTGCTTTGCCGTCACAGGCGCCTTAGCCGAACATCCCGGGAGCGCTGCCGTGAGAGAGATCAGTATAATCAGCAACCATATTTTCAGCGGTTGAGTATGCTTCATTGCATCCCCTCCTGTTTTTTCCGGAGATCAATAACAATCTGCTTTCGATCTGTTTCGCCTGTAGCGTTTTTAAATTTTTCCTCGACCGTCATGGTATTTGAAGTTATTTTTTTCACGACACCCCTGTTCGGTCCGATAATGGTTCCGACATGAACGAAATAACCCTTGCCATCCGGGCCTTCAAGCATTGCATTATATCCGAAACCGCCCCAAACAATACCCGTCAGTTTAAATTCATGTATATTGTACCGTTCCAAAGTCGGACGATCGCCTGCTTTGGCTTTCTTTTCCTCAAAAGAAATAAGCGGTGCAAAGGGGTCGCGCCTGCCTGCCGGCCTGTAGTTGTAGACCGACTCGGGTTTTGCCTCCGCTATCGTGGAAGTGCTTTGTGTTATGGGTTGCTGTATTGACTTTGGGGCCATGGGAGACGACGGTGCTTGGGCCTTCTGTGAGTCACCGCAACCGGTAAACACAGATAGAGCGAGCAGCAGACCACTCAGCGCGAGCATTACCAGGTTACTGGACTTTTTTCCCTGTCGGGGTCGATGGCGATTCAACTTTTTTCTCCGAAGCCGAGAATGTCATTGCGGTGCAATTGATCTCGATTTCAATCGTACCGTCTTTACCCACTTTCGCATTGGTCATTTTTATATTAAGGATATTCACAATACGCGGCAGTTTACGAACACGATCATAAAACATGGCCGTATTATGGTACGCGCCGTTTAGGATTACCGCGATGGGAATTTCTTCATACAAACCGCTCGGATGTGCTCTTCGTTTTTCGGGCCTCCAAAGCTTAAGGACAAGACCTGATTGATTTACTAAACCCTGTATTTGCCTGAGTAAGTCGGAAACCTCTGATTCCGGAGGAAGCTGCTCGGTGAGTTCCTTGAGCTGTTTTTGATATGTCTTTACCTCGGCTCGCAGCTCGTCAAGTTTTTTTATTCTGCTGTCATTCTGTTGAATTTTTACCCGCAAATCCGCAACTGACCTTTCTAATTGATCAATCGTTGTATTATTGGGAATGACAAATTGCCAGACATAACCGATCACGAGCACGGCTATAAAGCCGATAAACACTACCATCCTCGTCTTCGGCGGAACCTTCTGTATTTTATCTACAAGAGAAGCCATCACTGCCCTTTATATGCAAACTGAAGTTTGTACTTGTAATAGTCGATATTGTCTTTCTTTTGCTGGATGGTTTCGAGCAAAACAACATTTGTTAAAAAGCGCGATGCCTTCAGGTTATCGATAAAATGAACGACATCTTCATTCGTAAACGCATCTCCATCGAGGTTAATATTATTATTGCTTTCCGTGAAAGAAGTTATGTTCACACCATGGGGAAGCGCAGTGCTGATCTCATCGAGGAGCCGAACGGGACCAGCTTGATTTTTCTTAAGCTGCTCAACAACGCTGATTTTTTCCAGAACCTTTCTCTTTTCTTCTTCAACATTCTGAACTTCTTTGAGCATGCTTTCTTGTTTGCGGATTGTATCCTCTCCAGCGATCTTTTCCTGCTGGAGAGCAGCGATCCTGTTCGTTTGATAGATCCAGTAGTATGCCATCCCGGCCGCAACCGCAGCGGTAGTCAAAATACCGAGCATTACCTGTTTCTGAAGGTCGGTAACCTTCTTGGGAGGCTTTTTCTTTGACGGCAGAAGATTTATTTTTATCATCTGTCCCCTGGCCTCCTGATCGCAAGCCCCACTGCCACGGCGCACAGGGGCGCCGATATTGCCACCAACGCCGGGTCAAAGCGTTTCGGATCGATCTTGATGTTCTTAAACGGATTGGTTACTTCCGTGGGGATTGCAAGCCGCTCAGAGAGAACGGTTGTAAAATTTCCGATCCGGGCGCAACCGCCGGAGACCAGTACGCGTGATACTCTGTCGCTCCCGGTTGTTGATCGAAAGAATTCGAAGGACCGCTGCGTCTCGGCCACGATGTCGTCCGTTACCGAGGACATAACACTCGCTATCTGCTCCTTGTCCGCCCCTTCAATCCCCTCGCCCCGCTTCACCTTTTCCGCATCTTCATACGAAAGGCCGAAATCCCGCTGAAGCGCTTCGGTATAGCGATTGCCGCCTACGGTGATATCGCGCGTAAAGATCGAGGCCCCGTCCTTCAGAATATTGATGTTCATGACCGATGCGCCGATATTGAGCAGGGCCGTGGTCCCGGCCTCAACGTCATAGTTGAGCTCGTACATATTCGCAAGAGCAAAGGCGTCAACATCCATGACCAGGGGTTCCAGCCCCGCCTCTTTCACAAGGTTGACATAATCATTGATTTTGTCCTTCTTGACCGCGACCAGGAGCACATCCGCCTGTCCTTCGGTAGCGCCTGGACCAAGCTTTTGAAAATCGACATTCACGTCATCGATGGAAAAGGGGATATATTGTTCCGCTTCCCACTTGATTGACTCCGCAAGTTCCTCATCCGTCATGTCGGCGATGGAAACGCGCTTGATGATTACGGAACTGCCGGAGACCGAGATCACGACTTCCTTGGTCGACACCTTCTGGGAGACCAGGAGTTCCTTGATGGCTTCGACCACGCGACCGGCATCCATGACCGCGCCCTCGACGATCACCTCGGGCGGCAAAGGAACCATGCCGAATTTTACCAGTTGATAGTTCTTGTTGGAGCCCTTCAGCTTTACCAGTTTGATAAAGGTCGATCCTATGTCGAGCGCAATCGGTTCTATTTTCTTCGAAAAAATCATCATCACTCCGCAAACGGACGGTACAACCTGTTATACAGCGCCCTTACTTTTCATAATCCGCTCAATATCCTTGAGGTTGCTCTCGTTATAGACCCTCCAGCCCCGCCAGTCACGCCCAACACCCGTCAACAGGCCCTCGCTCTCCCAGCGAAAGAGCGTAGCCCGAGAAATATCAAAGCGGCTACAGATATCGCTGGTTTTATACTTTTTTGAGCTTTTGCGTGCGGCCATGCTGCCCTCACTGGTTGGTCTACTGATAGTAGTTATAGTAAGTATAGTTACTATAATACATAAAAAAAACCGTTTGTCAAGTAAATTTTTTTGTTTTTTTTAGTGATGAAAGAAGCCAAATTCTTGTCAAAACGGCAAGAACATTTCAAAAAAGGGAAATCGTCAGACAGGATTGACAAAATTAACAAGATCAAAGAATTCTCATCCGTCTTTATCCCGTATAGCCTGGCAAAAATAACGCATTTGTTTCGGCCTGTTCAGCGCCGCGGGGTTTATCAGGGTTACGCATTGAAAAATGAGTGTTGAGGTTCTGTCCGGTCATGCAACGTAGAGAAGGATCGTCACGTAGTGGCATGCGCTTCCGGCCAGCACAAAGAGATGAAATACCTCATGACCATAGGATATTTTTTTGTCCAGGGCGTAAAACAGAACGCCTATTGTATAACAGAGCCCTCCGGCGACCAGCCAGTCCATTCCCGCTCCGGGGAGGGCGCTCGCGAGGGGGCGGATGACGACGAGCGCGAGCCAGCCCATGAGGAGATAAATCACCACGGATTGGATGCGTCTTCCCCGCGTTAGGAGGTTATCCTGAACAATGCCGTAAAGAGCGAGCCCCCAGATGACGCCGAAGAGGGACCAGCCCCAGGCTCCGCGCAGAGAAACGAGGGTGAAAGGAGTATAGGTGCCGGCGATAAGCAGATAAATTGCGCTGTGATCGATTTTTTGCAAGACCTTCTTTGATGCGCCCCGGACACTATGGTAGAGCGTTGAAAACAAGTACAGCGCAACAAGCGTGACGCCATAAATACTGAAGCTGACGATCTTCCAGGGGTCGCCCTGACGGCTCGCATGCACGACAAGCCCGACCAGGCCCACGATCGCGAGGATCATTCCGATCAAATGAGTGATGCTGTTCATACGCTCGCCGTGATACATATATTACCCGACCTCCATTCCGTGACGCCCGCATCGCGAATTGGGCCTTGAGCGGATGGAAAAATAAAAGTAAAAAAAAAAGGAGAGGCGCTGAGGCCTCTCCTTGAGACAATGCTCGAATAATCCTATGATACATCCGCTCCGTGCGGCGTGGCAAAGGAAGCCGTGCGGCGCGCAGCCATATCCATAAGCACGCGCTCCGAGCCGAAAGCGCCGGACTCGTACTTGCGCAGCTTCAGTTTCACCCTCGCGGCGTCTATGAGCTTCAAGGCTAAGGCAAGGATCTTGGGCCCGTCCGACTCAAAGTAGTACCCGGCGCCTACCATGTCCCACCACTTGTTCTCCATGAGGTCCGTGATTACTTTGCTCGCTCCAACCGGAGATGCCCCGCCGAAGATGATCGGCACACCTGAAGCTACGAAGTACGTTCCAATGGCGATGGCCTTTTCGCTCATCCACTCCGGCGCAATACCCACTGCGGGCAGGCCGCCGATGTCATCGCCCAGACCGCCCTCTGCAGCAATTTTAGACGCGATGGTCAGGATGCGCGAGTTGTCCACGCAGGAACCCAGGTGGAGCATGGGCGGAATGCCGATGGCCTCACAAACCTCACGAAGTCCGGGACCCGCGTTCTTAAGGGCGTTCTCCGGCGTCATGAAGCCAGCCTTGGCCGTGGCATGAGCAGAGCAACCGGTTTGGACCACGAGAACATCGTGTTTGATGAACTCTTGCGCAAGGAAATTATGGAGGCTGTCCTGGCAGATCCTCGGGTGGTTGCAGCCCGCGATGCCCACAACACCGCGGATGCGGCCGGAGATGATGGCGTCATTAAGCGGACGGTACGAAGCCCGGTATTTGCCGCCCTGCATGTACTCGATATACTCATCGGAAAATCCCGCAATCATGTCGGCGGGTTTAATGCCGGCAGGCGACACGGTTTCTTTCTTGCGGTTCGGGAAATTGTCGATGGCCAGCCGGATGAGTTTCTTGGCGATGTCCAGGCCGTGGTGCTCGTCATACTGCATATGGATGGCATCAATCATCTTGCCCTTCGGCGTCGTGGTGACGATCTTGGTATGGAAGTTTTTCGCAAGCTGCGCAATCGCCGGCATGATGCACTGCACGTCCACCACCATGGCCTCGACCATGCCGGTCACGAGCCCGAGCTCCTGTTGGAGGAACCCGCCTGCCGTATGAATGCCGTGCCGGACGAGGATTTCGTTCGACGTGCAGCACATGCCCACGAGGTTAATGCCTTGGGCGCCCTTGGACTTGGCATACGTGATAAGCTCCGGGTCTGCCTGGGCAACGACGAGCATCTCGGCAAAGGATGGTTCATGTCCGTGGACAACGACGTTCACTTTGTCTTTCTCAAAGACACCGAGGCCCGCCTGGGTCTTTTGCGGCGTCGGCGTGCCGAACAGTATGTCCGAGATGTCCGTGCCCATCATGGAGCCGCCCCAGCCGTCGGTGAGGGAGGTGCGCATGGCCTGAAGCATGATATTGCTCGGGTCCTGGTCCACACCCATTGTCGTGCGGTGCATGGTCTCGACCACCTCGCGGTCAACACCGCGCGGCGCGATGCCGAGCTTGCGCCAGATCTCCTGCCTCTTTTTCGGCGCCCGCGACAGTAATGCCAGTTCGCCGGTCTGCTGGCCGAACTGTGATAAAAACTTGAGGGCCACCTCCTCCGCCACCTTGTTCACGGCTTTGCCTTCTACATTAATGCCCAGATACCCGGCAACGATGTTCAGTTTGCGCACGTCCTTGATCTGGAAATCCTTTGCTTCACCGCGCGACACGGCGAGCAGGGTGTTAGCCATGTCCCTCGCATGGTCCGAATGGGCCGAAGTACCGCCGGCAACCATACGTGCCCAGTTTCTTGCCGCAATTACCGGCAGGGTCGCGCCGCATATGCCCTCAGCCTCTTCCTCTTTGCCCGTAAGTCGGCAGGGCCCCATGTGGCAGGCCTTGCAGCACTGGCCTATGTGGCCGATGGGACAGGGCTTCATCTTTTCAGCACGGTCATACGACGTCTTGAGACCCTTCTCCGCGGCAACCTTTAATAAAACTTTAGCGGCAGGGTCAACTGATCTACTAGCGGGGTCAACTGGTTTTGGTTTCTGTTCTTCCTTCATGGTCTTAAATACTCCTTTCAAATGACATGGGAGATCAAAACCCCCTGGATTTACTAAAACGAGTCGTATTTTACAGCAACAGAAATAAAAAAGCTACAGAAATTACTAATAGATATATTAAATAGATATATTAAAAAGACAAATTTGATTGTCGCCTGCGCTCTATCGACTCAGCGCCGGTTTAAAAACAAGCATTATCCTGTTGCTCATCCTGCAGCATCTTTATCACTTCTTTGAATGATATGGGGCCTGAGACGTTACAGACAAAGATAACGAGGGGGAAAATTGACAGAACGGTCCGGCCTTGCTACAATATTATATATTGTATTAACGGAGCTCGCCCACACCACATTCACACTCACAGCAGAAGGGGCCGAATATCTATGAGCATTTTGGCAATGATTCTTGCCGGCGGGAAGGGAGAAAGGCTCCACCCCCTCACGATCCACCGTGCGAAACCGGCGGTTCCCTTCGGCGGCATCTACCGTATCATTGATTTCACCCTCTCGAACTGCATCAACTCCGGAATACGGAAGATCGCGGTCCTTACCCAATATAAGTCCATGTCACTGGACAAGCACATCCGTCTCGGCTGGAACTTTTTCTCCGGCGAACTGGATGAATACATTATTTCCGTCCCGCCCCAGCAGCGCGTGGGAGACAAATGGTACCAGGGCACAGCCGATGCCATATACCAGAATATCTACATGATCGAGAAAGACGCGCCGGACCATCTGCTCGTGCTGGCAGGCGACCACATCTACAAAATGGACTATGCCGAAATGTTCCGTTTCCACGAGGAAAAGCAGGCGGACGCCACGGTTGCCGCCATCGAGGTCCCTTGTAAGAATGCTACCGGTTTCGGGATCGTCGAGGTCGACGAGGACAGCCGCGTCATCGGGTTTGAGGAGAAACCGCGGGTCCCCAAGTGCATCCCCGGCCAAACGAATCTGGCTTTCGTATCCATGGGCGTTTACCTGTTCAACACCAGGACAGTCATCGAGCACCTGAAGGTCGACGCGTTGCAGAAAACGGTGCACGATTTCGGCAAGAACATCATCCCCCGGATGATGAAGACAACCGACTTCTATGCATACAATTTCAAGGACGAGAACAAAAAAGAGGCAAAATACTGGCGTGACGTCGGGACCATCGACGCCTACTGGGAAGCGAACATGGACCTCGTGAGCGTGGACCCCCTCCTGAACCTCTATGACATGGCATGGCCCATCCGCACTTGCCAGTCACAGAATCCACCGGCAAAGTTCGTCTTCGCCCAGGAGACAAAGGGCGGCAGGCTCGGGATTGCCCTGGATTCCGTCGTCTCCCCCGGCTGTATTGTGAGCGGCGGCCGTGTACAAAACTCCGTGCTCTCGCCTAATGTGCGGGTAAACAGTTACAGCGAAGTCTATGAATCCATCCTCCTGGAAAACGTGGACATCGGCAGGCACTGTAAGATTCGCCGGGCCATCATCGACAAGGATGTAAAAATTCCGCCGGGAGCCGAGATCGGGTATAACCACGAAGAAGACAAGAAACGCTACTTTGTCACACCGACCGGCATCGTAGTAATTGCCAAGGGAGCAAAAGTATCAGGAGAGGCAAGGTCAGCGGCAATGGCAGAAGAGAAATTATAAATCCTCCCCTCAGGCAGAGTTAAAGTCAAACCGTGATGATTTCCTGGACTTTCCCAAAAAGTTTCATAGCTCACGTGCATACAGGCCTTGATCAATAGACGCGCAAATGTCTAAATTGCAATCCATACTTATTTAATCATTGTCGATCTTTGGCCTTACGCTTTACCGGCCGAGCCGAGCACCGTAGTGTTCTTGGCGATAATAAGCTTTTTCAGCTCCTCGCGCGCCGGGCCCAAATACTTGCGCGGATCGAATTCCGAGGGGCTTTCCGCGAAAACTTTCCTGATCATGGCGGTCACGACCAGGCGGCCGTCGCTGTCGATATTGATCTTGCATACGGCGGACTTCGCGGCCCGCCGCAGCTGGTCTTCCGGAACGCCGACCGCGTTCTCCATCTTGCCGCCGAATTTATTGATCATGGCGACGTATTCCTGGACAACCGAAGAGGCGCCGTGCAGGACGATCGGAAATCCGGGGAGCCGTTTTTCGATCTCTTCGAGGATATCGAAACGAAGCGGCGGGACCGACTCACCCGGCTTCAATTTGAATTTGTAAGCGCCATGGGACGTGCCGATCGAGATCGCCAGCGAATCGACGCCGGTCTTTTTCACGAAATCCTCGACCTCATTCGGGTCGGTATAGTTGGAGCGTTTTGCCTGGACCTCGTCCTCGATTCCGGCCAAAATGCCGAGCTCACCCTCGACGGTCACATCGTACTGATGGGCGTATTCGACCACCTGGCGGGTCAATTCTGCGTTCTTATCGTATGGATGGTGGGAACCGTCGATCATGACTGACGAAAAGCCATAGTCGATGCATGATTTGCATAGTTCATACGTGTCGCCATGGTCGAGATGCAGGGCTATGGGGATATTGCTCTTAAGGTCTTTGCGGCACATTTCAACCGCACCCTGGGCCATGTAGCGGAGCAGGGTTTGATTGGCGTATTTCCTGGCGCCGCTTGAAACCTGCAGGATGACCGGGGAGTTGCTCTCGGCACATCCCCCGATAATCGCCTGCAGCTGCTCCATATTATTAAAATTGTATGCCGGGACGGCATACCTGCCGGCCATTGCTTTCTTGAACATCTCCCTCGTGTTTACCAGCCCCAATTCTTCATATAATCGTTTTGTCATGACCAATCTCCTTTCCGACCATAGAATAAGCATTCTGAGACCTGATATCGTTGCCGCCTATTTTTCTTTGTAAAGACCGTCAAATGAACTCTCATCAATAACTCGTGAGGTTTCACAAACAGGACACGTAATCTTTATTGTCGGCTGAAACGTTTCTTCGTCATATGATTCTTCATCCAGTTGTTCCGCGGCAATCAATTCATTAAACTTTGTATAGGTCATCGTACTATAGATATGGTGACAGGATGGATTGCTGCAAAAAATATTTGCACACAAGAGTTCAACATCATTATCTTTGGGAGACAAAAATACTCCAAAACTACTGCTCTTCGGGATCTGCGGAGCCCGTGGAATGCGTATCGGTTTTCCGTCCTCAATGACAAAAAGGCATACTTCGTAATTACCCTGTGGTTTACCCTTTACGTAGTTTCCGATCTTCAGGGTTGGAGCATAGGGAGATTCCGACTTGAGGATGCCATACCAGTTTCCATTTGGTTCGTTCGTCAACCGCTGTACAAGCGCCCTGCTGCCGAGCTGGGCGCGGTGATCCTTACTCTTCCATGCTTCTAATTCAAACAGTATATAAGCCCAGAAATGGTCAAAAGGCAATGAGTGTGGACGCTTTTCCGGCGGGATAAAACTGATAATCTGTTCGTAGGTATACTTTGTGGTTTTTTTACATTTATCACAGGGTAAGCGAAAAATATATTTTGGGTCATATCGCAAGCGATATTCAAAGAGTGCGCGTGCAGTACTCGCCTTGATCTTGAGAGGAGTATTATGACAATCAGGTGTATTGCAGGGAAGATAAACTTCATGCATAGTAAGATCTCATTACTTCAGAATGGATTGTGAGAGATTCGTGCGATCCCCATTGCGCCATGCACTATGCAAAGCGGCCTTACACCAACTCAGCCAAACGCCTGATCAACCGCTCGCTGTCTTTCCAGCTGAGGCAGGGATCGGTGATGGATTTTCCATACACCTTCTCCGATACTTTCTGGGCGCCCTCTTCGATGAAGCTTTCTATCATGAGCCCCTTCACCATTTTCCGCACCGCTTCTGAATGTTCGCGGTTCCGTATCACCTCTTTCGCGATCCGGGGCTGCTCTTTGTACTGCTTGTTTGAATTCGCGTGGTTCGTGTCCACGATGATCGCGGGGTTCGCAAAAGCCCGTTCCTTATATGTCTTGGCGATCTTGATGAGGTCTTCAAAGTGATAGTTCGGAATGCTCTGGCCGAACTGGTTCACGGCCCCCCGGAGGATACAATGTGCCAGCGAATTGCCCGACGTCTTCACTTCCCATCCGATGTAACTGAACACATGCGGGGCCTGGGCCGCCTGTACGGCGTTGAACATCACGTCGAAGTCACCGCTCGTCGGGTTCTTCATGCCCACCGGGATGTCGAGGCCGCTCGATGTGAGACGGTGCTGCTGGTTTTCGACGGACCGGGCGCCGATCGCCACGTAGCTGAGCACGTCCTCGAGATAGCAGTAATTTCCGGGATAGAGCATCTCATCCGCTGCCGGAAGGTGGGACTCTTTCAGTGCGCGGATGTGCATCTTCCGAATTGCCTTGATTCCTGCGACGATGTTCGGTTCCTCCATGGGGTTCGGCTGGTGAGCCATACCTTTGTAACCGATGCCGGTAGTGCGGGGTTTATTTGTATAGATCCGCGGGACCAGAATGAACTTATCCTTCACTTCTTCCTGCACTTTCGCGAGTCGTCCGACGTAATCGCACACGGCATCTTCATCATGTGCCGAACAGGGACCGATGATAAGCAGGAGCTTGTCCACGGCGCCGGTGAACACGCCGATGATTTCCTTGTCCTTCTCTTTTTTGATTTTTTTCAAATCTGCATGAAGCGGTATTTTCTCCATGATCTCTTTGGCTTTCGGGATCTGCCGAACATATTCAAAACTCATAGGCTGTTTAACTGAAACCCCCGTTCTTTCCTGAATTGAAGATGGCCTGCGCCTTGTCGACTCGTATTTTGATTATATGAACCGTTATAAAGCAAGTCAAGATAAAAAGTGTTTTAAGACTTACCCAAAATATTCACAGCTCCTGTGCACACCATACTTGATCGATAGATGCGCATGGACGTGCTGAAAACCGTTGACTGAAACCCATTGATTTTCTTCAGGGCCGCCTTGAACACTGACACAAAAAACATCTGGCCTTTTTTTTCATAATAATGTATAAAAAGCTTGCCATGGCAAAGAAACTACCGGCAAAAAGAAGGTCCTCGGGCAAAGGCGGCAGGTTCGACCGATATATCGTCGCGGGAATTATTGTCGCACTGATAGCGATCGTACTCGTTCTCTGGGGCCCGCTGCGCAAGTACCGGCCAATGGAGGACAAAAAGGCACCCGTACAGGTCAAGAAGTTGGAACCCACCCTGAAGAAACCAGAAAAGAAAGTCGTCACTAAGCCCGTAAAAAGTCTCGTTGCCAAGCCGCACGAAAAAACCGTGTTGGTTGCCATCGTGATCGATGACCTGGGCCAGGACGTCAAACTAGCGCGCGAGGTCCTTGCGCTTCCCGGCAAGGTCACTCTTGCCGTCATGCCGGGGCAGGCGCAGTCAAAGAAGGTTGCGGAACTTGCCAGGCAGAATAACCGCGAGGTCCTACTCCACTTGCCCATGGAATACAGAAGCAGGAACGGGAAACCGGCGGCCGGCATGCTGCGCTCCGACATGACGCCCATGGAGTTTTTGAACACCGTCAGCAGCGACGTTGAGTCAGTGCCGGGAGCCATCGGTGTCAACAATCATGAAGGCTCGGCGCTCACAGAGAACAAAGAAGCCATGAAATTCCTTATGGCCGAGCTCAAGGCCCGTAACCTCCTGTTCCTCGACAGCCTTACCAGCGCGCAGAGCGTAGCTTTTTCAACGGCCAAGGAGTTCGGGCTGAAAGCAGCGAAGCGTGATGTGTTTCTTGACAACGAAAGCGACAACCCTGCATACATACGCAAGCAACTTGAAGAACTGGCTGACTTGGCGAGAAAACACGGCAAAGCCATCGGCATCGGCCATCCGCACGCCGTCACGATCAGTGAACTGGGGAAATGGCTCGCAGAAGCCCCGGGACAGGGTATAGAAATTGTGCCGGTGTCGAGGCTGATGAACTAAATCGCTTTCACCGCAG
>Ga0209048_10004732_pt1 | contig 12983 bp, 8 predicted proteins | sample FrelakmetCRP12CR_FD_187146 | JGI IMG/M metagenome (GOLD analysis project Ga0209048, IMG submission 187146) | Freshwater lake sediment microbial communities from the University of Notre Dame, USA, for methane emissions studies - CRP12 CR (SPAdes)... | ecosystem: Environmental > Aquatic >... | reverse complement strand
CACGAAGGGCGTCTTCCAATTGCCGCGACAGTTCTTCGATCTCGGCCTCGGCTTTGGAAGTGGGCGCAGCGGCTGGTTCATCTCCGGCCCCTGGGGAACGAACGGCGGTTCCGTGTCCCTGCGGATCGACCGTTCGACCGAGTCCAGGAGGCAGGCTTTGTAATCGTCGGCTTCGGCCCTGAGCCGGGCCGCCTCCCGGTCCATCCCGATCTCAAGGAGGACGTCGGCTGTCCCGCGGAGGCCGCCGTAGGAGTAAGTGTCCGTCCAGTAAAAATAGTTCAGCTCCGCGTTGTCCGACGCCCGGCCTCTCGGGAGAAGGCCGTAATGACGCGGCCGTTCGCCGCCGGCCGGCGTCTTGGTCCGGGCCCGTTCGCGGATGATCCAATCGCACGACTTGATCATCTTGGGCGCGACTTTCCTCAGCCAGAGCTTGTCGCCCGTAAGCTTGTAGTGTTCGGCGAGGGCCCAGAGGATGAAGCCGTTCTCTCCCATCCAGCGCAGGCCGGGAACGTCGCCCGAGAAGAAACCCTCGGCGGACGTAACGTCCCCCTCGGGCGTCCGCAGTCCCTGCCGGGCCAGGAAATAATCGAGGTAAGCCGCGGCGTCCTCGTGGTAGCCGAGGCGGTCTGCGGCGTGGATGATGCAACCGCTGTCTCCGGCCCAGACGTGCTCGTAAGCCGTCGCGTCGGGGTGCGGGAGGAGAAAGCCCCTTGGATCGCGATCGACGAGAATCATGTTGTAGGCGAGCGAGGCCCGGTAGGAATCGCGGATCCGCTTTTCCGGGACCACGAATTGGGCCCGGCTGTTGAGCTCGGGCGTCCAGAAGTTGCGGAAGACTTCGAGCTGGGGCTCGACGGCCAGGCGCTCCATGTCCCCGGCCTTCTCGACGGCGGCGGCGGAGTAGGGGATAAAGAGGTCGACGGTCTTTTCCTCGCCCGGCTTCAGCCGGAAATCGATGGTCAGGTCGTTGTCCGCAGACGCCGGGGCGGCGATGCCGGAGGCCTCGGCGGCGGGATGAAAAGCGAAGGCGGCGCCGGCCGCTCTCGCCCGCAGCAGCATCTTCCCGTCGGCGAGGAGTAGGAAGGGAGACTTGAAAGCCAAGGGATTCGGGTAGGCCGGCGGTGTCTTGAAAAGGCTCTGCCCCGACACCGCTTCACCGATCATGAAGGAAAGCCGCACCGGTTCATCCCGTCCGGACTCGTTCTTCACGGTCCAGCGGGCCATGGTCACCAGGCTTTCGCGGCCGGTCCGGACCGCGGGGACTTCGAGGAGCGTGGCAAAAGCGAGCTCCCGGACCCTGAACCCTTGGGTCTTCCATTCGCTCCGGATTCCGGGGAGATAGCCGTCGACGAGCTCCTGGATGACGGCGCCCGGGTCGAGGAGACGGAGCGGCGAGCCGGCCCCGAGCTGAACCCGGGGGAGCAGGTAGAGGCCGCCGGGGAGGGCCGCTTTAGGGAAGACCAGGGCACCGTTCGGGGCGACGTGGATCTCCTCGGGGTGGTTTTTCCAGCCGATGACCGGGACCGGATACTTGACGGGAGGGAACGGCTGGCCCGAAACAACGCTCTCGAAGGAAACGTCCGGAGAAATCCTGTCCGGGTAGGCGCGAAGGACGGGATTCCGCTCCTCCGGCCGGGCGGCCGGGATGACCAAGAGAACGGCGGCCGCGGCCACCCGGAAAAAAGGCCACCTTGCGCCGGCGGCGGAGATTCGGCTGCCCATGGGAGAGAGTTTATATTGGCCCGCCGGGGAATGTCAAAAGTTGTGATAAAATCCCCTCCGGTTCGAGAATGACCGATCGTCAGGAGAGAGCCATGAAACCCTTGCGCGTGAGAATGACGGCCTTGGCCGTCTTCTGCTTGTCCCTGCTCCCGGCGCTGGCGGGAAAAACACAGAACTTCCGGCTCGAGGGCCGGGAATTCGTCCTCAACGGCAAGCCGTTCCGGATCATGGCCGGCGAAATTCATTTCCAGCGCATCCCCCGCGAGTACTGGGCGGACCGGCTCGTCAAGCTCCGGGCGGCCGGGCTGAACACCGTCTGCACGTATGTCTTTTGGAACGGCCTCGAACCCGACCCCGGACAATGGGATTTTTCCGGGACAAACGACTTGGCCGCTTTCCTTAGGACCGCTCAGCGGGCCGGGCTTTGGGTCGTCCTCAGGCCGGGCCCTTACGCCTGCGCCGAATGGGACTTCGGCGGCCTGCCGGCCTGGCTCCTCCGGACGCCGGACATCAAGGTCCGCTGCTCGGATCCGCGCTACCTGGCCGCCTGCGAGGCCTATGTCCGGAAGATCGCCGGCGAGATCCGGGACCTCCAGGTCCACCGTGGCGGCCCTGTCCTTATGCTCCAGGTCGAGAACGAATATGGAAGCTACGGGAACGACCGGGAGTACTTGGCGGCCCTCCGCGAGATGTGGGAAAAGGCCGGGATCGAGGTGCCGTTTTATACGGCCGACGGGGCGACGCCCTACATGCTCGAGGCCGGGACGATTCCCGGCGCGGCCATCGGCCTGGACCCGGGGACGAGCGATAAGAACTTCGCCGAGGCGGGGAAACTCGGCCGCGACGTCCCCGTCTTTTGCAGCGAGCTCTATCCGGGCTGGCTGACCCATTGGGGAGAGCCCTGGGCCCGCGTCAAGACCGAAGACATTCTTTCCGACCTCCGCTGGCTCCTCGACAACAAAAAGTCGTTCAACCTTTACATGTTTCACGGCGGGACGAACTTCGGGTTTTGGGCGGGCGCCAATTTCAGCGACAAATATGAGCCGGACGTCACGAGCTACGATTACGACGCTCCCCTCAACGAGATGGGGCAGCCGACGCCGAAGTATTTCGCCATCCGCGACCTCCTCAAGCAGCGCCTGGCGAAGGGAGAGACGCTCCCCGGCCTTCCCCAGCCCCTGCCGGTCATCGACATTCTGGACATCGCTTTTCCTGAGGCGGCCTCGCTTTTCGACAATCTCCCGCGCGCCGTCAGAAGCCCTCAACCGCGACCCATGGAATCCTACGGGCAAAACCAGGGCTTCATCCTGTACCGGACCCTGCTTGCCGGGCGCCGGAGCGGCAAACTGGCGATCACCGATCTTCACGACTACGCCAACGTCTACGTCGACGGGAAGTACCTCGGCAGCCTGAGCCGGGCGAAGAAAGAGAGCGTCGTCGAAATCCCGAAATCCGACCCGCCGCACCAGTCCCTGGATATCCTGGTCGAGGGGATGGGGCGCATCAACTTCGGGCAGTTCCTCATAGACCGGAAGGGGATCACGGACCGCGTGACGCTCGACGGCATGACGCTCATGGGCTGGGATGTGTACAACCTGCCCATGGGCGAGGATGATTTCGCCGGATTGAAGTTCGGGATCGCGGCGTCCCAAAAGCCCGGGAATTTCTTTCGCGGGACGTTCGATCTCCAGGCGACCGGCGACACCTACCTCGACATGACGGGCTGGAAAAAGGGCGTGGTCTGGGTCAACGGCCATAACCTTGGCCGCTACTGGGAGATCGGGCCGCAGAAGAGGCTCTACTGCCCGGCCCCGTTCCTGAAACAAGGGAAAAACGAGATCGTCGTCTTCGACCTGCACCTCCTCCGGCCGGCCACGGTCCGCGGCGTGAAGAGCCTCGAGTAGGGATATTCGAAGGGACCGGCGCCGGGAACGAGCGTCTCCGAGCGGCCTAGCGCGCGAGCCGGAAGCCGGCAGTGAAGGAAAAACCCGGCGTCCCGTAGCCCCAAACGACCTCGTAGCGCGCGTTCAGGATGTTGTCGACCCGGATGTAGACGTCCAGGGAGGGGCTGAGCGGCGTCGAGAGCACGGCGCCGAGAAGAACATATCCCGGGAGCGTCACGGTCGGGTAGGGGAATGTGCTGAAGTCGCGGTCGGCCCGCGCCCCGACGTAAAGGAAGGAGGCGGAGAGGTCGAACCGGCGGAAGAGGCGCGAGCCGAACTCGGCCGAGAATTTATTCCCGGGCCGGCGGAGCAGGGCGGCCCCGGAGAGCTCGTCGCGAGCGGTGAGGCGTGTATAGGAAAGCCTGAAGCTTTCGGCCCCCAGGGGCCGGGCTTCGAGAGAGATTTCGGCACCGAAGGTCTTGGCCCGGCCGATGTTGACGTATCCCTGAAGGTAATTGAAGTCGATGAGGTCCCGGAAAGAATTGTTGAAGTACGTCACCCCGAAGCGGATCCTGTCGCGGACAATGTCCTGTTCGACTCCCGCGTCCCAGCCGGTCACGCGCTCGGGGCGAAGATTGATGTTTCCGATGGGGCCCCAGGCCGTCGGGGGGGCGAAGAGCTGGTAGAGTGACGGGGACTTGAACCCCGTCCCGAGCGTCGCCTTAAGTTTCGTCCCAGTGGCCTCGATGACCCAGGCCGGGGCCAGCCGGCCGGTCAGGGCCGTCCCGGTGCGGCTGTGGATGTCGAGCCGCCCGCCGGCCGTGAGGAAGAACAAGTCCCGCCATTTCCACTGGTCCTGGACGTAGAAACCCGCCGCGCGGGCCTTTTCCGAAGGGAAGGCGCTGACATATGTTCCCGACGGGCTTTGCATGGTGTAATTCGAGCGTCCCGCCTCCTGAGCGAGCTCGAGGCCGGCCGTCAACGTCTGGGATGGGTTGAGAAAAACATTGTTCTGCCAGTCGAGCTTGACCAGCCCGCTCCGGTAATCCCCCGACTCGCTTTCGAGGAGATGGGCGCCGTCGGCGGGATTCAGGAGCTTGCGGTCCGACCCGACCCAGGAAACCGAAAGCCTCTGCTCCCAGCGGTTTGCCAGGAAAAGGCCGCGGAGAAGGGCCCTGGCGAGGACGGAGCCGTAATCCTGGACGCTGTTCGGGTCGTCGCCGTACGGCCCGCCGAAGGCGTCGATCTCGGACCGGGCGGCCACGGAACGGACCATGACGTCCAGGTCCACGTTCTTCCGAACGGCATAGCCGAACCTTCCTGAGAGCGAGAAATTCCGGTAGCCGTCCCTTTCGCTGTTGCCGGGATAGCGGGTGGAAGCGGCGGAGATGCCGGACGTCCGGGTCGCGAAAAGGCCGACCGAATAGTCGGCCCGCCCCGTCGAACCCGAGAGGCCGAAATCGCCGACGGCGGTCCCGTAGGTCCCGGCCGAAGCGGACACCGTCAGGCGCGGCCGTCCTTGGCCTTTCCGGGTGATGATATTGACGACACCTCCCATCGCGTCCGAGCCGTAGAGGGGGCCCTGGGGCCCGCGAAGGACCTCGATTCTCTCGACCTGATTCAGGGAAAGGTGGGCCAGGTCATAAGAGCGGGAAGGATTGATGGGGTCGTTGAGCTCGACCCCGTCGAGCAGGACGAGGGTGTGCTCGTTATTCGCTCCGCGGATGGAGAGGGAAGCCGTGCCGCCCGGCCCTCCGTTCTGGTTGACCGTGAGGCCGATGACGTCCCTCAGGACGTCGAGGACGGTCGTCCGGCGCGACCTCACGAGCTCTCCCGCCGTGATCACCGTCACGGAGCTGGCCACCGCCCGGCCGGGAGTCTCCACCTTGGTCGCGGTGACGACGACGTCGTAGTTGAGGGACCCCGAGAGCTTGACCTGTTTTTCCGCGGCCAGGACGGTCAATCCGCAGGCGAGCGCGAGCAGCGCGAAAGCAGGCGTGCGTCTGTCCATGACAGGAACTCCATCGCCGCCCCCGCTGCTTTTATCCCGGGGGATCGAGGGGAAAAAAATAGCCCCTGTCTTCCGCCCGAAGACCGGTTGCCCGGGGCTTAAAGAAGGTCTCCTGACTCCCGGATCATCCTCCTCCCAGGCCTTCCAGCCTCATGGCCGTGGCATCGTCTGGGAATCGTCCCCGGTTACAGTAGCGGGGGCTGTGTCCGCATCTCACGGACTTCCCTTCGAATAAACCCGATCCTCATTCTATCAATTTGCGCCGGGAAATCAATAAAAAAAAGCCGAGCGTTCTCCGGGGCTTGTTCGAGGCATGAGGGAGGCTGCCCTGATCTCAGCCTCAGATCAGGGCAGCCTCGCAAGGGAATGGATTGAGAGATAAGCGGAATTTATGGTTAAACTCCCGCTAAAAGGAGGTTTTGTGAGGAGGTGCGTCCATTGCCGTCTACCGGTGTCTCTCGTCCTCATCGTCGCACTCCATCCATATATACGAAGTCGGAAGACGAAATGTTGCGCCGGGGTTGCAGAATTTAAAGTAAAAATTTAGGGTCGGACGGGGGAGGGCATGGACGGCCGGAATCGCGCCTGCGGGAGTTATGGGCAGCCTGAATTCGCGTGCGGATTATCGGGTTTGAAAAATCGGGGGACGCGGCTATTTTTTTTGAATTTTCCGAATTCCCCTTGATGACTGTTAACTATTATACCATAAACCTCGGGCATCAATCAATACTTTTTATCGAGTTTCCGGAAAATTCTTTTCGGGCCCTAGTTTTGGCGCCGTTCCGGGCCTAAAATGTGATTTCCCACTGCATTCCCGGAAGAACGGTCAAAATCCCATGGTTTATCCCGTTTTTCCCTGGCCGAGAGCGGAGAAAATGGAAGTGCCGAGAAGGGAAAAGGGGGGAAATTGACGGGAAAAACGGCCAGAAAAGAGGATTTTCGGGCTTTTCGGGATGAGGTCAATCAGGAGGATGACAGGTGACCCCGGGAATCGGTGAAAATCAGGCCTGAATCGGCCCCGGCCGGGGACAGATAGGGAGTTTTCCCAGCGTCTAGTCCAGCTTTTTGGCCTCTTCGGGCCGCAGGCCCCAGCGGAGCTCGCCCTTGGGGTCGGAAAAGCGGAGGTAATAACCCCATCCGCCGGCCCCCTGGAGGACCTTGATCTGGACCTTGTTCCAGCCCTTCTTAAGGTTCACCCAAATGCGGTCCTGGTCTGGCTCGGCGGCCCGGTAGGAGGGGTTCGTGTGGACGAGTTCATCATTGACCCAGACCCGGACGCCGTCGTCACTTCCGAGGAGGACGGACGTCCGCCTGTCGTCGGGCGAGAAGAGGTAAACCAGACCGTAAACGAGGACCTGCTCGTTTGGCTGGACGAGCGAATCGAGCCGGACGTATCCGCTGGGCTCGGCCTGGACGGTCCGCCAGCCGACTTCGGCCTCGTTCTTCCCCTTGTACTTTTTCGTGAAATCGGATTCTTTTTCCGGGGGGAAGACCGTCTGGAGGTCGTTCATGTCGGCCGCCGGAAAAGGACCGATGAGGTTCCACTCGAGGATGAAGCGGCGGGACGAGGGGCTGAGGCTCATCCCCACGAAGGCGATCTCCTGGCCCGCGGCTTTCTCATCCTTTCCGGCCGCCTCGAAGTACAGGGTATTCGGGCCGGCCTCCAAGAGGATGTCCTTGAGCGTTACGGCGACGAGCTGGCCCTCCCGCGAGTATCCTTCGAACGTCCCCAGGGCCTCGAAGGCCCCTTCGGGATTCTCGACCGTCGTCCTTTTCTTGAGGATGTGGACGTTGCCCGACGTGGGCGATTTGAGAAAATAGAGGCTGACTGAGTAGAGGTCATGGACTTCGACGGGGAACCGGAGTTCGGCTTGGGTCCCCTCCGCGGCCCCGTCGGTCCGAAGAAGCGGATAGCGGATGCCGGCCGGACTATAATACGACGTCAGCGACAGGGTCAGCCGGGGCGACGAAAGCCTGAGCCCGGCGCCTCGGTCCTCAAAAACGGCCCGGTCCTCAGACTTGACCTCCTCCCACTTCGGGAAAATGAAATTCTCCGGAGGTTCGAGGGCAAACGGCAGCCGCTTGTCCGCCCCGATCAGGGCCGGGTAGGGGACGTGAGGTTCCGTTTGGTACCAGTAGGCGACCGAAGAATAATAATCCGACCGGTCATTGGCATGGCCGTGCTCGATCGTCACCCGCAGGGATTTCTTGAAGGGGACCGGGTCTGGGATGTGGAATCTGTAGACGGAGGCTTTCGACCCGGGCTGGAAGTCCTCTTCCTGGAGAGGGCAGCCGTAGAAGAGCCGCTCTCCCTCCCGCATGCCCCAGGCATCGGAGAAATAATCCTCGGAGCCCGTGCCGTGAAGGGACGGGGCCGGTTCCCCGTCGACATAAATCATATCGTCGCCCTCGCCCCACCAACCCATGGTCCTCTGGAGGACGCTCAGGTTGCAGCCGACATAGTGTCCGGACCCGGCGGCGTCGAGGATGACATAATTTTTCTGGCCCTGGCAGGGAAACTCCTGCCTGTACTGCGCGTGGAAATAGGGAGCATCCGGCCGCAAGCCGTCGAGCTCACGATAATCGATGTAATAGTAGAACGCGTCCACGGGTTTCAGCCCCTCGTTGGAGACCGTAATCCGGCAGGACCAGCGGAACGGCATGTACCAGTAACAGTTCCTGGCCCGTCCGTCCGACGAGCAGGCGATGGGCAGGGAATTGAGGTTGCGGTTGAGTCCGTGGCCGACCCCGAAGAAATCGCCGATGGGGGCTTCGACCGAGGGGACATCCTCGCCGTCCCAATAGACCCTGAGGACGAGCTTGCGTCCGTAGAAGGCCTCGGCGGCGATGGTCACCCAGATATGATGGATGGCGGCTGGGCCCTTGATTTCGGCCAGGACGGCGGTCTTGCCCGGCTCGATGGCGACGGCGTCCCGGTTGCCCCCCGTACGGTCGTAGGAGGAGATCCTCTTGCTCCGGTAATTCTGTTTCTCGCCGAGTTTGCCCAGGATGTCCTGGCCGGGAAGCTGCGGCCGCAGACAAAGAGACAGGAGAAGCGCCCCGAGCGCCCAGCGGACGGCCCGCCCGTCCCGGGCGGAGTTCAAAGATCGCTTATTTCGCATCGTCATATCCTTTAGCGGGAATATACCAAAAAAACGGGGCGGGCGTCTATCGGGGTCTGGCGGGCCGGGTCTTCAGCCAGCCGGTCCTGATGCGCGACTTCCGGTCGCGCCGGGTGTAAGGCTTGATATCGAGAACGGGCGTGCCGTCGATCATGTCGAGCCCCGAGATTCTGAGGATCGAACCGTCGCGTCCGAGGAGGCGGACGACGCTCATGCCCAGGGGATTGGGCCGATGGGGGGAGCGGGTGGCGAATATGCCCCGCGCGCGCGACTCGCCGGGCGGGACGGCCCGGAGCTTCGAACCCTCGGCCCTGTGAAACGCGAAGAGGATGATGAGATGCGAAAAACCTTCCAGGTCCGCGAGGGCCGGGGCGTACTCGTCGAAGACGACGATCTCGCCCTTGATGCGATCGAAAAACCCGGGCGGCGCGAAGACCGGCGGCGGAAGATCCTGGGGATTCTTGAACGGGGACCGCACGATACCGACCGGCCTGAAGTGGAAGCCACGCGCGGGCAGCCGGCGCCCCCGGCCCGGCCGGAGGCTATTCATGGACGAACGTGAGCCACTTCTCATAACGTGGCGCGCGGCCGGTCACGGTGTCTTTGTAGGCGCTGATCATCGCCCGGGAGACCGGGCCGATTTTCCCGCCGCCTATGAGATGCTCCTTCCGGGGCTCTCCGGGGATTGAGGCGTCGACCACCTTGATGACCGGGATGACCTCGACCGCCGTGCCGGAGAAAAAGGCCTCGTCGGCAGCGAACAGGTCGTCCTTGGTGATGGGACTCACGACGGTCTTGCGGCCGGCGTCCCGGGCGATCTCGAGCAGGCTCGTGCGCGTGATGCCCTCGAGGACGGACTCCTTGCGGTCGTTCGTGTGGAGGACGCCGTCCTTGACGATGAAGAGGTTTTCGCCGGGGCCTTCGGCCACCCGACCCTCGATATTTAGGAAGATCGCTTCGTCGCATCCCTGGGCCCGGGCTTCGAGGCCGTTGATCGTGGATTGGACGTAGATTCCGCCGAGCTTGGCGGCCATGTTGAGCTGGCTGTGATGGACGCGGCGCCAGGGGCCGATATAGGCGCTCGTGCCCTGGCCGGCTTTCTCGCCGAGGTAGGCGGGCCACTCCCAGGCGCCGATAACGAGCTCGACCGGACAGGCCTTGGGGACGAGGCCGAGATTCCCGTAGGAATAGAAGAGGAGGGGCCGGATATAACAGCTCTCCAGGCCGTTCTCCCGGACGGTCTGCTTGATGGTGCCGATGATCTCATCCTTGGAATAGGGGGAGGCCATTTTGGCGACCGACGCGGACAGGAGGAAGCGGTCGACATGCTCGGGCAGGCGGAAGATGGCCGGGCCCTTGGCTGTGCCGTAGGCCCGGATGCCCTCGAACACGGACGTCCCGTAGTGGAGGGCGTGCATCATGGGGTGAAAGGACCCCTCCGACCAGTCGCAGAATTTTCCGTTGTACCAGTACTTGCGGGCCTTGGGAAAGTTGGTGTTAGCGAACATGGCTGTCTCCTTGACCGCGGGCGGGAAACGAAAAGGCGGGGCAATAATGATCGGGGGGCTCGCGGGTTGCGCCGGGAATCACGTCGCAGGTAAAGAAGGCACGACCTCTTCAATCGTCCGTGAGTTTCGTCCTGAACCTGTTCAGGGACGAATGCTAGCACACCTCGCGGCCCTTTTCAATCCCCTTCGCGGGATTCCATGGACGCCATCACGAGGCCTACGATCGCCACATCGCTTCGGGCCTCGTGATGACTGCGGGGGTTCGAGCCAACAGTTCCTCCCCGGCTGTCAGTCCGTGGAGCTTCAGGCCGCCTCGTAGAACGTTTTCCGGCCGTGGCGGACCGCCCGGACCCGCCCGGAATCGAGCAGGCGGCCGAGGGCTTTCAGGACTTCGTCACGGTGCCTCGAGAGCGAGGCCGAAATGTCGGCGGCCGTCACCGGGCGCCGCTTGACCACGGCGGTGATGGCTTCCTCGAGATCGCCGCGTCCCCACGCCCGGCTCTCTTTCTCGAAGTCGGCGACAACCTCGGCCTTGTTCCCCAGGGCCCGGCGGACCCGGTCGAGTTCCCGAGTCCTGAGGGGATGAGCGGACGCTTCGGCCGGGGGCCGGACTACGGTGTTGAGCTGGATGCGGTCGGGCCGGATCATGGCGATGGCTTCCTTCAAGGCCCGGATGTCGTCCGGAGCGTCATTGACGCCCCTGACCAGCATGATCTCGAGCCAGATCTGGCCCCCGAACTCCCGGCGGAAGCGGGCCAAGCCGTCGATGATGCGGCCGGCCTCGAGAGAGGAATGAGGACGATTGACGGCCCTGAACAGGCGGGGCATGACGGCGTCCAGGGACGGCACAACCACATCGGCCTCTATCAGGTCCGCCCGGACGTCCTTCCTCGTGAGGAGGGTTCCGTTGGTCAGGACAGCGACCGGGACCCGGGTCATTTTCTTGATCCCCCGGATGATCCGGCCGAGGTTCTTATTGAGCGTCGGCTCGCCCGACCCCGAGAAGGTGATGTGATCCACCCTTCGGGCCGACCCGAGGGCTGCGCGGACCTGGGACAAGACCTGCCTCGGCGAGAAGTAGGCCCGGCGCCGCCCGATCGTCCGGCCCGAAGAGCCGAGCTGGCAGTAAACGCAGTCCAGGCTGCACGTCTTGAAAGGCAGGATGTCGACGCCCAGGGAGAATCCCAGCCGGCGCGACGGGACGGGCCCGTAGACGAAGCGCGGTTTCATGGCGTTCCGCGGCCGGCGCGGCGGGACGGGCCCGCAGACGAACCTACGCCTCCCGGCCTTGGACTTGGGGACCGGCACCCGGGGCTTTCTCAAACCTTATCCTTATAGGTCTGAATGAACATCCGAAGGGAGCGGTCATAGGTCTTCTCGACCCCGTCCGGGAACAGGCAGGCCGGCAGCTCCTTGTGGCTCCAGTGATAGGCCAGGCATTCGCAACAGATCCCCTTGCGGCTGCAGGGCTCCCAGCTGCAATTGCAGTGGGCCAGGTTCTTCTTGCTATTGCACTCTCTCATGAAGCACTCTCTATATAAGGATTCTTCCTTATTATTATAGGAGAGCCGGGCGGGAAACGGGAACATTATTTTCGGCCGCCCTCCGGGCCGGCAGCTAGGACGGGCCGGTTGTCTTGCGGCTAGCTTTCGTGTATCATATGGCAATTCAATCCCGTTCGATGGATTCCACAGTCTCACGTTCGTGGAATCCACCGAAGGGGACAGGCGCTCCAAAGCCTGCAAATGTTGGATCCCGCGGACGCAAGTCCGTGGAGCTTCAGCGGGTCATTGAGAAGACACATGCCGCGGTACATGGACAAAGAGGCCAAGGCCGGGTTGCGGGCCGAGCTTCCGTCAATCGAGACGTTCCGAAACCAGTTCCCGGACTACGAGATCACGATCGAGGCTGCGGAGTTCACCTCGGTCTGCCCCAAGACGGGGCTGCCCGATTTCGGCACCATCCTTATCCGCTATATCCCCGCCGGGAGGGTCCTGGAGCTCAAGTCCCTGAAGGAATACCTCCTGGCCTACCGGGACCTGGGAATTTTTTACGAGAATGTGGTCAACCGGATTCTCGAGGATGTCGTGAAAGCCTGCCGCCCCAAGAGCGCCGTCGTGACCGGCGAGTTCAACCCCAGGGGCGGAATTCGGTCCGTGATCGAGGCCTGCTACCCGCGCTCCGGTTCACGGAAGCGCTGACGCCTCCGTGCCCCCCTAACTGATAATTAAGGACGCGAGATGCCTGAGCTGAAGAACGGTTCGAAAATCGGGAAAACCGACTTCCTGATGCTGATGACCGTCCTGCTCTGGTCGGTCAACCTGTCGATGATCAAGATCGGCCTCCGTGATCTCTCCCCCCACGGCTTCAACGCCATCCGGCTGACCATCGCCTCCCTGGTTTATCTGGCCCTGTTCGCGTTGGGCCGGGGGAAATTCGCCCTGGCCAAGGGCGACGGCTGGAAGGCGGTCGGGCTGGGCATCCTGGGGATCACCGCCTATCAGCTCTTTTTCATCCAGGCTATCAGCCGGACGAACGCGTCCACCGCCTCGGTGATCCTGGCCACGAGCCCCATTTTCATCGCCCTCCTCAGCACCGTCCTTGGCCAGGAGCGGATTCACTGGGCGGGCTGGCTTGGGATCGTCATCTCCATCGCCGGTTTCTTCTTCGTCATCGCCAGCGAAAACGGCGGGCTGGCCTTATCCGGGCCCGGGATGCGCGGCGCGGCCCTTCTCGA
>Ga0209048_10004731_pt1 | contig 12984 bp, 10 predicted proteins | sample FrelakmetCRP12CR_FD_187146 | JGI IMG/M metagenome (GOLD analysis project Ga0209048, IMG submission 187146) | Freshwater lake sediment microbial communities from the University of Notre Dame, USA, for methane emissions studies - CRP12 CR (SPAdes)... | ecosystem: Environmental > Aquatic >... | reverse complement strand
GGAAACTTAAAACATATTTTCCTGATGCGGAGGTACCCCTCCAGCGCGAAGCTCGTAGTGCCCCCTTGGCATTTTCCATCGGGGGTACCCCAGCGGCGCGGAGCTCGTGGTGGGGTGGGGCGCCTCCCCGGGGAAAGAATCCTAAGGGAACCCTAAGGTTCTCCCTCCCGCGGGCGGTACCGGGTCGCCCGGCCGGCCCCAAGACGCCGCAGCGCCCCGAGGGAAACGAGGCGGTTGAGCGTCTGCTTCGCCGTTTCGCGGGGGAGGCCGAGCATCAAAACCACCCGGCGGTTCGTCACTTCCCCCTCCTTCGCGGCGATGTCCATCACGGCGGCCTGGTTCGCCGACATCGCTTCCTGGCCGGGGAGCCGTGCGATGACCTCGTTCGCCTCCAGTCGCTGCATTTCCTCCAGTGCGTCGAGAAAGGCGAACAGCCACGGAGAGATGTCGGGACGCGGCAGGTTCCGGCTCGCCTGGCTTCGGCGGAGCGCGAGGGAATAATCCTCCCTGCGGGCGTGGATCGCCGCATCGAGGGAGCCGTACGGCAAATACGCGTGCCCGCACCGAAGGAGCAGAAGGTTCGTAAGAAGTCGGCCCACCCGCCCGTTTCCGTCGGCGAAGGGCCGGATGGCGAGGAACTCCAGGAGGTACGCCGCGACGACGAGCAGGGGGTGGAACTCTCCGCCCGTAAGGCGCGAGGGGAGCCACCCGGCGAGGGTCTCCATCTGCGCGGGGATCAGGAGGGGGCCGGGGGAGCGAAGGGCGACCGGCTCCGACAGGAAGTCCCGATCGCTCCTTTCGCGAAGTCCGGCCGACTTGTACCTGCCCGCGCGGGCCCTTTCTTCGGGGAGTTGCCGGAACACCGCCGCGTGCAGGGCGAGGAGACGGTCTTCCGTCGGCGGGATCGAAGCGTGACCGTCGAAGACGGTTCGCAGCGCGTCGGCGTACCCCGAGGCCGCCCCCGGCCGGCTCTCCCCCGCGATCCGGCAGGAGGCCGCCGCGGACCGGGATGCGACGGACTCCCGGATCCTCCGGAGGACACGGATCCCGGGCTTCGAGGCGCTTTCCCATCGTCCGCGGAACGCCTCGATCGCCGACAGGCGGCGGAGCAGGCCGTGGAGCGATCCCGCCGGGATCCCCCGCAAGCGGTCGTCGAACCGGTCCTTCAAGGATGCCTCCTTGGTTCCAGCTGCATATGCCCGATTATACCCGATTATGCCGACTTTGCTTGACCCTCCGAAAGGGACGGTTACATTGGAGGACGCGACGGGAATCCCGGCGCAATTTGTTTACGAGGCGAGGAGGAGAAGAGCGATGGCGATGGTGGAACGGTTGGAGGCGATCTATCAGGACGTGGTGAAGCGGAACCCGGGCGAGGTCGAGTTCCATCAGGCGGTCAAGGAGGTTCTCGACTGCCTCGGGCCGGTCCTGGTGAAGTACCCCGACTTCGCCGAGGCGAAGATCATCGAGCGGATCTGCGAACCCGAGCGGCAGACGATCTTCCGGGTGCCCTGGCAGGACGACCGCGGGGAGGTGCAGATCAACCGCGGTTTCCGGGGGCAGTTCAACAGCGCCCTCGGGCCGTACAAGGGGGGGCTCCGGTTCCACCCCTCGGTCTACCTCGGGATCATCAAGTTCCTCGGGTTCGAGCAGATCTTCAAGAACTCCCTGACCGGGCTGCCGATCGGCGGCGCCAAAGGGGGGTCGGACTTCGATCCGAAGGGGAAGTCGGACAACGAGGTGATGCGGTTCTGCCAGAGTTTCATGACGGAGCTGTGGCGGATCATCGGCGAGCACACGGACGTCCCCGCGGGCGACATCGGGGTGGGCGGCCGCGAGATCGGTTACCTGTTCGGGCAGTACAAGCGCCTGACGAACAAGTTCGAGGCGGGAGTCCTCACGGGGAAGGGGCTGGTCTACGGCGGCAGCCAGGTGCGCACCGAGGCGACCGGGTACGGCTGCACCTACTTTGTCGAGGAGATGCTCAAGGGGAAGAAGAACGGGTTCAAGGGGAAGAAGGCCGTCGTCTCCGGATCGGGGAACGTGGCGATCTACACGCTGGAGAAGATCCATCAGCTCGGCGGGAAAGTCGTCGCCATGAGCGACAGCAACGGCGTGATCGTGGACGAGAAGGGGTGCAATATCGAGACGATCCAGCAGCTGAAGGAAGTGGAACGGCGCCGGATCAAGGACTACTGCGATTACCACAAGCACGCCAAGTATATCCACGGAGGCAACATCTGGGACGTGCCGTGCGACGTGGCGATGCCTTCCGCGACGCAGAACGAGATCACCGGGAAAGACGCGAAGAAGCTGGTGAAAAACGGCTGCATCGCCGTCGGCGAAGGGGCGAACATGCCGACGACGCCGGACGGCGTGCAGGTGTTCCTCTCCGCGGGGGTGCTCTTCGGACCCGGCAAGGCGGCCAACGCGGGCGGCGTGGCCACCTCGGCGCTCGAGATGCAGCAGAACGCGGCACGCGACGCGTGGGGGTTCGAGGAGACGGACGCCAAACTCCACCAGATCATGCGCAACGTCTACGAGCTCTGCTCCGAGGCGGCCGATGAGTTCGGTTCCCCCGGGAACTTCGTGGTGGGCGCCAACATCGCCGGGTTCATCAAGGTGGCCCGGGCGATGTCCGCGCACGGCCTGGTGTAGCGGCCCGGTTTCGACAAGCGAACGCATTCACGGCAGGGGGGGAGGCTTCCTCCCCCCCTGTCCGTTCCGGGATTATTTCCCGCCCATCATCCCTTCCATGTGCTTCAGGTGCGACGCCTGGAGGTCGGTCAGCAGTTTCGAATGCTCGAGGGAGGCGGCACGGAAGGCGGCCGCGTCGTCCTTCGACTTCAGGGCCTCCATCTTCGCCTCGAGCGCGCGCAGTTTCGCGATCGTCCCGCGCGTCTCCTCCATTTGACGGGTCATCCCTTCCTTCATCGGACCTCCGCCCGCCATCTGCTTGCCGTGCATCCCATGGTACTTCCCAGGGTGACCCCCGCAATCGCACCCCTCCCCGTGCCCGCACCCGGTCTTCTCGCCGCACGGGCAATCACACCCGCAGCCGGACCCCGGATCGGCGTGCACTGTCGTCGACGCGACATACGGAACTCCGGCCGCCAGTAGCAACCCGACCGCCACCGTGAAGATTTTCTTTCCGATCGCTCCCATCCGCATTCCTCCTTGAGGTAAATGCTTGTTTGATGCGGGGATTTCCCCCCGGGTTCCCGGCAGGGTCACATCGGCAGGGTCACATCTTGGACATCTCCCCGGGGATGCGTTACATTGGATGCGGATCGCCCTTTCCCGAACGTTTCGGGCCGATCGGCATGAAAACGGAGGGCCCCCCGATGCTCGTCGGAAAACGGATGACGCGGAACCCGAAGACGGTGTCTCCGGACGACCCGCTCTCGTTCGCCGCGGGGATCCTTCGGGAGCACGGGTTCCACCATCTTCCGGTGGTCGAGGGCGGGAGACTGGTCGGGATCCTGTCCGACACGGACCTGCGGAACGCTTCGTACGCCGCGATGCCCACGGAAGGGGAAGGAGGGCCGGCGGGGGACCGGCCGGTCCGGGAGGCGATGCGGACGGAGGTCTGGTCCGTCACCCCCGACGATTCGGTCGAGGACGCGCTCCTTATCCTCACCCGGGAAAAGTTCAGCGCCCTCCCGGTGCTCTCCGGGGACCGCCTGGTGGGGATCATCACGAGAGCGGACCTGCTGCACGCCTTCGTCGACCTCCTCGACGTGAACGAGGTCTGCTTCTGCGTGGACGTCACCTTCCCCCGGAACATGGCCCGGTTCGAGGAACTGATCGACACCTTCGCGGGGATGAGCGTCGAGGTCCGCAGCGTCCTGATCGCGCCGCAGGGCGAGATCGGGGCGCTGAACGCCCACCTTCGGGTCGCAACGATCGACGGCCCGGCCGTCCGCCGGGCTCTCCGTGAACGCGGCTTCGTGATCGCCGAGCAGGTTTCCCGCCTCTGAGGCGGCTCCCGCGTCCCTTCACCCCTTTCCGATCAACCTCCGCAGGACGTACGGCAGGATGCCGCCGTGGAGGTAGTAGTGCACCTCGGCGGGCGTGTCGATCCGCGCCAGCGCCGGGAACGTCCGTTCGCCCCCCTCGCCGGAAACGCGCACCGTCACCCGCATCCGGGGCGTGATCTCCCCCGCGATCCCCTCGATGGCGTAGCTTTCCCTTCCCGTCAGGCCGAGGGACTCCCTGGTGGCCCCGTCCACGAACTGGAGCGGAAGGATTCCCATCCCGACGAGGTTGCTGCGGTGGATCCGCTCGAAGCTCTCCGCGATTACCGCGCGCACCCCCAGCAACCGCGGCCCCTTGGCCGCCCAGTCGCGCGACGAGCCGGATCCGTACTCCTTCCCGGCGAGGATGATCAGCGGGGTCCCTTCCTTCGCGTACCGCATCGCCGCGTCGTAGATCGTCGTCTTTTCCCCGCCGGGCGGGTACGTGGTCCAACCGCCCTCGGTCCCCGGCGCCAGCAGGTTGCGCAGCCGGATGTTGGCGAAGGTTCCCCGCATCATCACCTTGTGATTTCCCCGCCGGCTTCCGTAGGAGTTGAACTCCTCCTTCGGGATGCCGTGGCCTTTCAGGTACGCTCCCGCGGGGCCGTCCTCGGCGATGTCCCCGGCGGGGGAGATGTGGTCCGTCGTCACCGAGTCGCCGAGCACCGCGAGCGCCCGCGCCCCGCGGATCTCCGCGACCGGTTCCGGCGCCGCCGGCAGGTTCTCGAAGAACGGGGGGTTCTTGACGTAGGTGGAGGACGGTTCCCATGCGAAGCACTCCGACTTCGGGACGGGGAGCTTTTTCCACGTCTCGTCCCCCGCGAACACGGAGGCGTACTCCTTGCGGAACATCTCCGGTTCGACCGCGGACCGCACCGCCCTGGTGATCTCCCCCGGCGACGGCCAGATCTCGCGGAGGAACACCGGCTTCCCGTTGCGGTCGTTGCCCAGCGGCTCGGTGTACGGGTCGAAGTCGACGTCCCCTGCGAGGGCGTACGCCACGACGAGCATCGGGGAGGCAAGGTAGTTCGCCCGGCACAGCGGGTGGATCCGTCCCTCGAAGTTCCGGTTCCCCGACAGGACCGACGCGGCGACCAGGTTTCCGTGCCGGATCGTCTCCGCGACCGCCCCGGGGAGGGGCCCGGAGTTTCCGATGCAGGTGGTGCAGCCGTATCCGACCAGGTGGAACCCGAGCGCCTGCAGATACGGCGTCAGCCCCGCGCGGTCGAGGTATCGCGTCACCACCTTCGACCCCGGGGCGAGGCTCGTCTTCACCCACGGGCGCGTCCGCAGCCCCTTTTCGACCGCCTTCTTCGCCACCAGCCCCGCGCCGATCATCACGGAAGGGTTGGAGGTGTTCGTGCAGCTCGTGATGGCGGCGATCACCACCGAGCCGTCGTGCAGGTCGTACACCCCGTGGTCGAGGCGCACCGACGTCGTCCCGGGCGTCCAGGCGCCCGTTCCCGGAGTGCGGATTTCTCCGGTGACGCAGCCGCCCTCCCCCATCCACCGGTCCGCACCGTCGTCCCCGTTTTCCGTCCGCGCCTCCTTCCCCCACGTGGAAAGGGCCTTGCGGAACGCGTCCCTCGCGTCCTTGAGCGGCACGCGGTCCTGCGGCCGGCGCGGCCCCGCCATGCACGCTTCCACGGTGGAAAGGTCGAGCGAAAGCGTATCGGAGAAGACCGGGTCGCGGGTCTCATCCGTGCGGAAGAGCCCCTGCGCCTTGCAGTACTCCTCCACGAGCTTCACCTGCTCTTTGTCCCGGCCGGTGAAGAGGAGGTAGGAGAGCGTCTCCCGGTCGACGGGGAAGAAACCGATCGTCGCGCCGTACTCCGGCGACATGTTCGAGATCGTCGCCCGGTCGGCCACGGAGAGGGAGGAGAGCCCCTTTCCGTGGAACTCGACGAACTTTCCCACCACGCCTTTCTTCCGCAGCATCTGCGTGACTGTCAGGACGAGGTCGGTCGCGGTCGCCCCGACGGGGAGCTCTCCGGTCATCCTGAACCCCACCACCTCGGGGATGAGCATCGAGATCGGCTGGCCGAGCATCGCCGCCTCCGCCTCGATCCCGCCCACGCCCCACCCCACCACGCCCAGTCCGTTGATCATCGGCGTGTGGGAGTCGGTCCCCACGAGAGTGTCCGGGTACGCCAGCGCGCCGGAGCGGTCTTTCCGCGTGAAGACGACGGGGGCGAGGTGCTCGAGATTCACCTGGTGGCAGATCCCGGTGCCGGGCGGGACGACGCGGAAGTTGCGGAACGACTCCTTCCCCCACCGCAGGAACGCGTAGCGCTCCCCGTTGCGCCCGTACTCCATCGCCACGTTGTCGGGGAAGGCGGTCGCGGCGGCGAACCGGTCCACCTGCACGGAGTGGTCGATCACGAGGTCCACCGGCATCAGCGGGTTGATCCGCTTCGGGTCCCCGCCCATCCGCTTCGCCGCGTCGCGCATCGCCGCCAGATCGACCAGCGCGGGGACGCCGGTGAAATCCTGCAGGAGCACCCGCGCCGGGCGGAATGCGATCTCGCGGTCCGACGGCTTTTTCGGCGACCAGTTCGCGAGGGCCCGGATGTCGTCCGCCGTGACCGTGGCGTCGTCCTCGTGGCGCAGGAGGTTTTCGAGGAGGACCTTGATGGAGAAGGGGAGGCGGGAAACCTTGCCGACGCGGCGCTTCTCGAGCGCCTCCAGGCGAAAGATCCCGAAGGCGTGTCCGCCGACGGTCTTCCTCGAACGGGCCCCGAAACTGTCCGGATGCATGGCGTTCCGACCTCCCGCGCGGTATCTTTGTCCAAGGATTCGATGATACCACCCCCCCGGAGGTTCCGATCGACACCCTGACGCTTCTCGGCATCGCGGTGGGCCTGGCCATGGACGCCTTCGCCGTGGCGATCGCCACGGGGATCGTGCTGGGGACGGTCTCCGGTCGCCAGACCTTCCGCCTCGCCTTCCACTTCGGCCTGTTCCAGTTCCTCATGCCCCTGATCGGGTACCTTGCGGGGATGACGGTGGAGCGGTACATCCGGGGGTACGACCATTGGCTCGCCTTCGTTCTCCTCGGCTATATCGGCGGGAAGATGGTGTACGAAGGGGGTCGGGGGCGCGGGGAGGAGGGGAACGGCGGGAAGGATCCCACGCGGGGGATGTCCCTCGTCGTCCTGTCCGTGGCGACCAGCATCGACGCGCTGGCGGTGGGGATCAGCCTCGGCGTGCTCCGCAACGAGGGGATCGTCTACCCCGGGATCGTGATCGGGATCGTGGCGTGCATCTTCACCGTCGCGGGGCTCCACCTCGGGAAACGCCTGGGTGCCGTCTTCGGCAAGCGAATGGAGGTCGTCGGCGGCCTCGTCCTCGTCGCCATCGGCGTGAAGATCCTGTTCGACCACTACCGGGGGTGACGCCGAAAAATTTGAAGGTTATCTTTTCATTCAGGATCGATGTCTTTAAAGCGGAAAGGGGGTTCATGTCATGGATGGAGAATGGCTGAATATACTCACGCATCTGCTGGTTGCGACACTGGCGGGTGGGTTGATCGGGCTGGAACGGAGTTATCATGCCCGCCCGGCGGGTTTCAGAACACATATTCTGGTTTGCGTTGCATCAAGCCTGCTGATGCTCGTCACGATATACCAAGCCAAGTGGTTTACCGGAGCGCTGCTCGATACCGTTCGGGTAGACCCGACGCGAATGGCCCAGGGGATCATGACCGGGATAGGCTTTCTTGGTGGGGGAGTTATCGTGCGGGAAGGACTTACCGTACGAGGGTTGACGACGGCGGCTTCCATCTGGGTTACGGCTGCAATAGGAATTCTTGCCGGGGTAGGTTTCTACAGTACCGTGCTCATGGGATCCGTCATAACGATTGGGACATTGACGGTTTTCCGGAAGGTTGAAAACAGGATACCTTCGCAGATATTTGCGAATAATATCATCATCTTCCGCCGGGACAATTATATGTCCGAGACGGAAGTAAGAGAATTGCTGTCAATAAATGGTTTTTCCGTTTCCAATATAAGCTACCGATTGATGGAAAAGGGTGAGCAGTTGGAATATCGTATGACCGTATGCACCATGGACAGTGGCAATATTGAAAAATTGTCGAAAACTCTCCTGGGTTTGGCCTCAATCGTTGAATTCAATATTTCCATGGCTGGGGATTAAACGGCCAGGTATCGTCGTACCTCTTTCGTAAGGTCGGTGGGGGAGGATTCACGGATTGCCGAAGTCGATCGGCACGCCCGCGCTCTGGGGCGGCTTCGTTGCCCTGGTGTTTGCCCTGATGGCCGTCGACCTGGCGGCGTACCGGCGGAATCCCCACGAGCTATCGGGGCGGGAGGCGTCCGCCTGGACGGCGGGGTGGATCGCCGTCGCGCTCCTCTTCGGCGCGGGGGTCGCCTGGTATTTCGGACGCCGGCCGGCCGTCGAGTATCTGACCGGGTACGTCATCGAATACGCCCTCTCCGTCGACAACCTGTTCGTCTTCATCCTGATCTTCAAGACGTTCGGCGTCCCCCCGATCTACCAGCGTCGGGTCCTCCTCTGGGGGATCCTGGGCGCGATGATCCTGCGGGCCGCCTTCATCCTCGCGGGGGCCGCCCTCCTCTCCCGGTTTGACTGGCTGCTCTATGTGTTCGGCGCGTTCCTGATCTACACGGGCGGAAAGATCCTCGCCGGTCACGACGTGGAAACCCACCCGGAACAGAACCCGGTCCTCAAACTCTTCGGCAAGGTGTTCCCGATCGTGCGCCACTTCGGCGACGGGAAATTCGTGGTGAAGCACCGGGGACGGTGGTACGCGACGGCGCTCCTTCCGGTGCTGCTCGTCGTGGAGGCGACCGACGTCGTCTTCGCCGTCGACTCGATCCCGGCGATCTTTGCCGTCACGCGCGACCCGTTCATCGTCTTCACCTCGAACGTCTTCGCGATCCTCGGGTTGCGGGCCCTCTACTTCGTCCTCAAGACGATCATGGACGCCTTCCGGTTCCTCAAAGTGGGGCTGGGGCTGGTGCTGGTCTTCGTGGGCGCCAAGATGTGCGCGGAGAAATGGGTGCACCTCCCCGCCGAGATCTCCCTCCTCGTGGTGGTGGCGCTGCTCGGGGTCTCCGTGGCCGCGTCGCTCCTCTGGCCGGAGAAACCGGGAGGGAACAGCGACGCCGGGCAGAGCGATGTAAAAACGGCGGGCGGGGATGGGACGGGGGAGATCGGCGATGGTAAGATGAACCCTCCCTGACGCGATCAATGGAGGCCACCGTGGAGAACAGCGCGTTCGCGCTGCGGGCGATCAACACCATCCGGTTCCTGTCGGTCGACGCGGTCCAGAAGGCGAAGTCGGGGCACCCCGGCACGCCGATGGGGCTGGCGCCGCTGTCGTACCTGCTGTGGACGAAGTACCTGCGGTACAACCCGTCGAACCCGGATTGGGCGGGACGCGACCGGTTCGTCCTCTCCTGCGGGCACGCCTCCATCCTCCTCTACTCCCTGCTCCATCTCACGGGGTACGACGTGACCCTCGACGACCTGCGGGAGTTCCGGCAGTGGGGGAGCAAGACCCCGGGGCATCCCGAGGCGGGGCGCACCCCGGGCGTCGAGGTGACCACGGGCCCGTTGGGGCAGGGGCTGGGGAACGCCGTTGGGATGGCGATGGCCTCCCGGATGCTGGCGCAGCGGTTCAACCGCCCGGGGCACGAGATCGTCTCCCATCGGGTCGTGGCGCTGTGCTCCGACGGCGACCTGATGGAGGGGGTTGCCTCCGAGGCGGCGTCTCTGGCCGGATTCCACCGGTTGGGGAACCTCGTGGCGTTTTACGACGACAACCGGATCACCATCGAAGGGTCCACGGACCTCGCTTTCCGGGAGGACACGGCGGGCCGCTTCCGGGCGTACGGGTGGAACGTGCTGACCGTCGCGGACGGGAACACGGATCTCGCCGGGATGGCGGCGGCGATCGAGGTGGCTTTCAGCGGGAGGGAGCGCCCCACCCTGGTGATCGTTCGCACGAGCATCGGGTACGGCAGCCCCAACAAGCAGGACACCGCGGGCGCGCACGGGGCGCCGCTGGGGGAAGCCGAGGTTGCCCTCGCGAAGGAACACCTCGGCTGGCCCGCCACACCGGCCTTCCTCGTGCCCGACGACGTGCTCGCCCATTTCCGGGAGGCGCTGGCGCGCGGGGAGAAGGCGGAGAAGGAGTGGCGGGTGAAGTTCGCCGCGTACGCCGCCGCGTTCCCGGCGCTTGCTCTCGAATGGGAGCGGCGGATGTGGAGCGATCTCCCCGAGGGATGGGCGGAGGGGATCCCGACGTTTTTGCCCGAGGCCGGCGCGATGGCCACCCGGAGCGCATCTCATAAAGTGCTGAACGAGATCGCGGCGAAGGTGCCGGAGCTGGCGGGGGGGTCGGCGGACCTCGCCCCTTCGACGGGGACGATGATCAAGGACGGCGGAGAGTTCCTCCCCGATGCGCCGCCGGGCGGGAGGAACGTCCATTTCGGGGTGCGGGAGCACGGGATGGGGGCGATCCTGAACGGGATGGCGAGGCACGGCGGGGTGATCCCCTACGGCGCCACCTTCTTCATCTTTTCGGACTACATGCGCCCTTCCATCCGGCTGGCGGCGCTGATGGGGTGCCGGGTGGTCTACGTGATGACGCACGACTCCGTCGGCGTGGGGGAGGACGGCCCGACGCACCAGCCGATCGAGCACCTCGCCTCGCTTCGGGTGATGCCGAACCTTTACGTCGTCCGGCCCGCGGACGCGAACGAGACGGCGGCGGCGTGGCGGATGGCGCTCGAGCGGACCACGGGTCCCACGGCGCTCGTCCTCTCGCGGCAAAAACTCCCCGTCCTTCCGCCTTCGAGCGTGTTCCGCGACGACGGTGTTTACCGCGGAGCCTACGTGTTGGAAGACTCGGAGGACGGCCGTCCCGACGTCCTGCTGATCGCCACGGGGTCCGAGGTGTCCGTGGCGCTGGCGGCAAGGAAGCTGCTGGCGGAAGAGGGAGTGCCGGCGCGCGTGGTGAGCATGCCGTGCCGGGAACGGTTCGAGGAGCAGGAGACGGGGTACCGGGAGGCGGTGCTCCCGCCGTCGGTTTCCGCGCGCGTCTCCGTGGAGGCGGGGTCGACGATCGGCTGGGAGCGGTATGTGGGGGATCGCGGCGCGTCTGTCGGGATCGACCGGTTCGGCGCTTCCGCGCCGGCCGAGCGGATCTTCCGTGAACTGGGGATCACGCCGGAGGCGGTGCGCGATCGCGCGAAATCGGTCCTCGCCGCGATCCGTGGAGGAGTCCGGGCATGAAGACGAATCCGTTGGTTGCGTTGGGGCAGGCAGGTCAGAGCCCCTGGCTCGACTACATCCACCGTGGCATGATCGCGTCGGGGGAACTCGCCCGCCGGATCGCCGAGGACGGCATCCGGGGGGTGACCTCGAACCCGACGATCTTCGAGAAGGCGGTCTCGTCGGGGCGGGACTACGACGCGCAGATCGGTGCGCTTGCGCGCGGGGGGACGAAGCTCCTCGAGGCGTACAAGGCGATCGTCACCGACGACATCCGGGCCGCCGCCGACGTGCTGCGTCCCGTGTACGACGCTTCCCGGGGGGACGACGGGTACGTCTCGCTCGAGGTCGACCCGGACCTGGCGCGTGACACGAAGGCGACGATCGCCCGGGCGCGGGAGCTGTTCGACGCCGTCGGCCGGCCGAACGTGATGATCAAGATCCCCGGAACGAAGGAAGGGCTTCCGGCCGTGGAGGAGACGATCGCCGCGGGCATCCCGGTGAACGTGACGCTGATCTTCTCGGTGAGGCGGTACGAGGAGGTGGCCGACGCCTACATGCGCGGTGTGGAGCGGTGGATCGCCGCCGCCGGGGACCCCCGGAGAATCGCGTCGGTCGCCTCCTTCTTCGTCTCGAGGATCGACACGGCGGTCGACGCCCTGCTCCTCTCCACCGCGGAACGGTGGCCCGGCTCGCCGAAGGCGGAGACCGCCCTCTCTCTCCTGGGGAAGACGGCGGTGGCCAGTGCGCGGCTGGCGTATGCGAGGTTCCTCGCGATCTCCGATACGCCGCGCTGGCGCTCCCTTGCGGCGCGCGGCGCGCGGGTGCAGCGGCCCCTGTGGGCGAGCACCGGGACGAAGAACCCGAACTATTCCGACGTGAAATATATCGAGGAGTTGATCGGGCCCGATACGGTGAACACGATCCCGCCGCAGACGATGGACGCCTTCCGGGACCACGGTGTCGTGGCCGAAACCCTGTCCGGCGCGGGCGCGGACGCGAAGGCGGTCCTCGACGACTACGCGCTGATGGAAACCGGGATCGAGGAAGTTTGCTCCCGCCTGGAGGTGGAGGGGGTGAAGAGCTTCCTCGATTCACACCGGAAGCTCCTTGCCGCGGTCGAGGGGCGGCTGAACATCGCCTCGGTCGGATGATCCTTGCGGGGGACGTCGGCGGGACGAAGACCAGCCTCGCGCTCTACCGGCGGGAGGCGGGGAGCCTTCTCCTCATTCGGATGACCACCTACGGGAGCCGGGAGCACGCGGGTCTCGATCCGATCCTGCGCGACTTCCTGGGCGAGGGAGCCGCTGTCGAGCGGGCGTGCATCGGCGTGGCCGGGCCCGTCGAGGACGGCCGCTGCCGGCTGACGAATCTCGACTGGGAGGTGGACGAGGCGTCCCTGCGCCGGACCCTGGGGGTGCGCGATGCGTACCTCGTCAACGACCTCCAGGCGACCGCTTCCTCCCTCCCGTTCCTGCAGGAGTCGGACCGGGCAACGATCCAGGAGGGGGAGGCCGACCCGCGCGGAAACATGGCGGTCGTTGCCGCGGGAACGGGGTTGGGGGAGGGGTTTCTCGTCGGTTCCGGCGCCGGGTACATCCCGCTCGCCTCGGAGGGGGGGCACGTCGATTTCGCGCCGCGCAACGAGCGGGAGATGCGGCTCCACGCGTTCTTGCGAGAGAAGCACGGCCGCGTGAGCGTGGAG
>Ga0209048_10004730_pt1 | contig 12984 bp, 11 predicted proteins | sample FrelakmetCRP12CR_FD_187146 | JGI IMG/M metagenome (GOLD analysis project Ga0209048, IMG submission 187146) | Freshwater lake sediment microbial communities from the University of Notre Dame, USA, for methane emissions studies - CRP12 CR (SPAdes)... | ecosystem: Environmental > Aquatic >... | reverse complement strand
CTGATTGTCGTAAACGATGACCGACCAGAAGTCCTTGACCGGAACATGAGGCGGCAAGTGCATCTTGTAGGTCTTCCCGCCGTCGAACGGGTTACCCTGCGAGTCCTGCACGGACCAGGGATACTGCGAACCCTGGCCGACCATCTTCATTTGCATCGCAGGCGTCACACCGGTCGCGAAATAGTAGTAGAAGATGTAGCCGTCCAAGTTGGTGACGCCCGGCGAATCAAGGAACTGGTAGCCGCCGAAGAACGGCAGGCGCCAGGTGCTGTTTGGATAGTAGTACGCGTCCTCGTCGCGGATCTTGAACGCAATGGTCCGCGCCGTTACGGCTCCGATGTTCGCGGCATCCGTCAAAATCTTCTTCATGCGTGCGTCGGGATTGAACGGCTTGCCCTTCTCAATTCCAATGGACGCGAAAAGGCCCATCATCGTCGGATCGTTGGGTGCCGGGGGCTCTTCCTGAATCACCTTATTCAGAAGCTCCCAGAAAGAGTAGTCACCGGGCGCTACAAAGTTCGCGGGAATGCCAGAGGCGTTGGCGAACTTCATGGGCGTGGGATTGGCGGCGTCGGCAAGCGGATAGACCTTCAGGGTCTTTTTGACCAACTCGACCCCGGGCGCCGGGGACCCGTCCACCAGAAAGCTGCGGAAGACCAGCCAGTTTCCGTAGGTCGCCGGCTTCACGACGTTGTAGCCGTCGGGGACCTGCCCGGTATATCCGGGGGGAAGTATCAGATATTTTCCGCCCTGTCCCTTGTCAGGACCGGTGAATCCGACGTCAACCACCCATCGGTAATAAAAGTCGTTCACCGTTCCGAGGACCTTGGGCGGAATCTCCGCCACCACTGGCCCCTTGTGGGTGTCAGTCCAAATGAAGCTATAGACGGTGTTATCGTTGGCCGTCAATTCCACCGTCTTGGAATCGACCAGGTGCTCCCAAATGACGTCGGTCTGGTTGTCCGGGCCGAACTGCCGTATGGAATCGCGCGTTCCGGCCTGGTTCACAATGGGAATCGCCAGCAGGTAGGCCTGCAAAGCGCGCGACTGGTCCAGATTGTCGTAGATCTTTTTGACGGTTTCGTCGCTAGGGTAGCCGTAGGACAGCTTCAGCGTGCCAATGGAGGAATCGATCGTGTCGGGAACGGCCACGCCCGGTGCGATCGGGGTGGTCATCTTGTACTGCTGCGCAGAACTTGAAGCGGCAGCGGCAATAAAGAGCACGGTGAGCCTCATGAAGGTCCGAGGCAGGTTTCGAGTACGCATTCGCCGTTCATTTCCTTTCGCTTGCGTTTTGTGGTTACAGGTAACTGGCGCAGCCCGGGAGAGAGTTGCAAACATAGGAGCTTAGGGGGCTATCCGTCAATATTAGCCTGACGCGCTTTTTCGAGGCAACTTGGCCTGTCCCAGCCTTTCCCTAACACTCTATCAATCTTGGGGGTGCCTCACCCGTCTCGCCCGCCTTTGGCGAGAGGGTGGGTAATCCAAGGGAGAAGCCTGCCGCCCCTGCCGGGGCTCGGGTTCAATAATGGGGCCGTACCCAGCGCTGGAGCCTGCCCTGAGCGAAGTCGAAGGGCGCTGGGCTATCTTGGCGCCGCCCTTGCCACACGCGTACTCGCCCGGGTCTCGAACCCCGCGAGACCCGGGGCGCCCAGCGAGCGGCGTAAGTCTACCCCAACCAGCGCAAAACCGGCTGGGATGGGACACCCTCGGATTGGTAGGTTGAACCCGCCATTTGCCTGCAAGCGACGGTTGTAGGTCACAGCCTGTCTGCGCCTGCCGGTGCTAGTATCCCCCACATGCCTATGACTGATGGTCCGGCTTTTCGATTGGCCTCTGCGCTGGCGATTGGCCTTTTGATGGGCGCGGAACGCGAACGCCGGAAGGGGGAAGGCCCGAGGCGCTCGCCCGCGGGCATCCGCACCTTCGCTGTGGCAGCACTGCTGGGTGGCGTCAGCTATCGGTTGGGCGGCGAACTGCTGCTCGCCGTGACGACTCTGGCGCTCGCTGGTTTTTGCGCTGCGGCCTACTGGCGAGGCCACGACAAGGACCCGGGGCTTACTTCCGAAACCGCGCTGTTGCTGGCCTCCCTGCTGGGCGGACTCGCCCAGGTTGAGACTGCGATCGCGTCCGGCATCGCTGTGGTGGTGACTATTCTGCTGGCGGCGCGTACACCCCTGCACCACTTCGTTCGCGCCGTACTCAGTGAGCAGGAGGTGATCGACGCGCTCATCTTTGTGGCCGCGGTCCTGGTGGTCTTGCCGCTGACTCCGAACCGCTACCTGGGGCCCTACGGCGCGATCAATCCGCGCACCATCTGGAAGATCGTGATCCTGATGATCTCGATCAGCGCCGGTGGATACATCGCAGTTCGTCTGGTAGGCGCGCGTTTCGGACTGCCGGCGGCCGGTTTTGCGTCGGGCTTTGTCTCCAGCACGGCGACCATCGGTGCGATGGGTGAGCGGGCGGCGCATGAACCTGCGCTGGTGCGCCCGGCCGTGGCCGGTGCGGTGCTCTCCAATGTCGCTACAGTAATCGGGATGGCCCTGGTGCTGGCAGCGACCAGCCCGCCTGTCCTCAGCTTCCTGCGTGTTCCGCTCATCGCGGCTGGCACAGCGGCCATAGCCTATGGCGCGCTAGTAACACTCCTGAGCGTTCGGCATCGGGTGCCTGAGCACTCCCATCCGGGACGAGCGTTCAGCCTGAAGACCGCTCTCGGGTTGGGCGGCATGATCGCAGTGGTGCTCTTGTTGTCAGCCGCACTGAATGCATGGTTTGGAGGAAGGGGCGTGCTGGCCGCTGCTGCCATCGCAGGGTTTGCCGATACCCACTCGGCTGCGGTTTCGGTCGCGTCGCTGGTGGCGGCGAACAAGATGGCACCACGGGAAGCGATGGTACCAATTTTGGCGGGACTCACCACCAACACCATTAGCAAGGTTGTATTTGCCAGTGTGGCTGGCGGGCGGCGCTTCGCGGCGCAGGTAATCCCAGGACTAGTGCTAATGATTGCGGCCGCCTGGATAGGGATGGCATTCCTCTTGGTTCGCTGAATGGCCGAACAAATACCGAGTTGTGTAGAGCAACAGCGGCCCATCCATCTGCCCCTCTGCATCAAATGCAACTTCGACAGTTGGCGCAAATAAAGGGCAAAACAACTATCTTGCCTATTCGATCTCGATCTTTGACGAAAGAGTGTCCAGATCGACCAGCGGTCCGCCGGAACCGATCTGCCCCTTCAGACTATGAACGTCTTTCGTCCGCGCAAGTGCAGTCGTACCCCGGCCTGACACTTTCCCGGAGTTGGATTGAGCGTCAATCAGGTATCCGCCCCCGCTGGCCAGCTCCACCTTGATTGCGCCTGACCTTGCCAAAGCGCGAATGGGGGCTGGGGTCACTTGAGATATTCGGATTGCACCAGAGGTCGTTTCGGCATGAACGGAGCCACTCAACTGAAGAGCATCAATGCTTCCTGATGTATTGTGAGCCTCTACAGCTCCTTTCGCCTTGTCGATACGGATACTCCCGGAATGCGTCGTTGCGCGAATATCGCCCGAAACATCGCTGATCTCTGTTCGCCCGCGTGTGGTTTCTGCTTCGACGGTTCCCCTAATGCTTTGAAGCTGCACGGCACCCGATCCATTGTGCACGGAGACGTCAGCACCCGCATCACGAATGATGATGGCTCCCGAATGACCCGTCACCTTGAGTTCACCTTCGACATTGCTGATCTCGGTCCGTCCTGAGGACGTGACCGTCTCAGCGGGTCCGGCGATGCCATCGATAGAGATTCCACCCGATTCCGTATGGGCAAGCACTTGAGTTGCGCGTGGTGTTGCGATCTCAAAGCGTATTGTGACAGCTCTTAGCAGGGCCGGATCTTTCACAAATCCGACACGAATCCGGTTACCAACCTGCTCAATCGGGGGATCTTTCTCTAGAGCGCGAATGTTCGCTTCGGCAATATCGAGATCCAACCTGCCATAGAGCGGCTTGATGATGGCATGCACAACGACATTCGGAGAAGATCCTGTAGTGATGTAAACACCGCCCGGATCGCTTCTTACATCCAGAGTCACTGACCCTGACACGGGCAAGGTGCGGTCAAAGGTGCCTGGCTCTGACGCAAAGGCGAAGGCGCAAAACAGGAATGGGACGAAGATGTGAAATGCCAACCGCTTGTGCGTAGCGAAGATCATCCCTTGAGGATACAGCAGATCCCTTAGAGACGGGTAGCTGGGTGAGTCGTCGGCAATGCGGAAGTAATCTGGGGACCGTCCCGCGCTACCTCGGTCCAGAAACCCTCTTCGAGGAGGCCGGAACGCGAACGACATTCAGCACCACAACGCTTGCTCGAAGCCAAATTCTTGGGAGTTACTTAATAGTCTGCAGCGGTACCTGCAGAAGGCCGAATCGCGCCGGCCTTCCTGTCACCTTCTGCTCTTGAACCGGATGCTGACACCGAACGTCACCGCCCAGGCCCGATCGGCGGTGGCGGGCGGGCGTTCAGAACCTGCTGTAGGATAGATGTCGGTGCAGTAGTTAGGTGCAGTCCCATGCTTGCATCGTTATTGAACGGCGACACCCTCCATATCGTCGAGATAGATCTTCCTATCGCCTTTGTGCTGGTCGCGCCCTTGCTCTTGTTGGCCTCCGCGCGCAGGAACAGAAATGAACCCCTTATTGTTCCCGCTGTGATGCTCTTTGTGCTGGGTTTGTCTTCTCTATACGTCGCACTCGTCGAGAGCCCATCGGCAGGCCAGGCGTTTCGAAACGTGCACGCGGGAGCCGAGATATTGCAACACGGGCACGATTTGGTATCACTCGCCATCAGCACTCTTGCGGCAGCGACCTTGTTGTTTGTGCTCGGGCTGCTGTTTCGGAATGCGCTGGTGATCAGAGTGCGGCAGACAGGAGGGTACGTGACCGCGCTTGTATGTGGGATCGTCTACGCGTTCTGCGCTGTTTGGGTATTGATGGCGGCCCACCAAGGCGCAAAATTGGCCAAACACCTGGCGGAGCACGCCCAGCCTTGAGGGCAACACCAACCGAATCTCTGGCCGCGATAAGCCAACCAGGTTTTAGAAAAGGGACGAAGATGTGGCTGAACGGAAGGCGTCCCAGAAGAGGGCCCAATCGATGACGTATCTTGACGACGGTGCCGTTCCCAATGCGGACCTACAGGCAGGGCATCGATAGTCATGTTCCCTGACATCTTTGAGACATTACGAAGCCACTTCGCTTCCCATGGATACTGGACACTCGCTCTTACCTTGCTGCTGGAGAACGCCGGCCTCCCGCTTCCCGGCGAAACGGTGCTGCTTTTCGCCAGCTTTCTCGCCCACGAGCACCATGAACTGAATCTGGGTCTCATCATCCTGGTGGGTACAGTGGCGTGTACCCTCGGCGACAACCTTGGGTACTGGATCGGCTATCGTGGCGGGCGTACCTTCCTCGATCGCCACCGGCGCTTGTTTCACATTCCGGATCGCATGGTGCAGCGCGGTGAGAAGCTGTTTGACGACTACGGGGCGGTGACGATTCTCTTCGCGCGTTTCGTTTTCGGGATGCGGGTGATCGCAGGGCCGCTGGCAGGCGTCCTGCGGATGCCGTGGCGCAAGTTTGCCATCTACAATTTCCTGGGGGCCGCATCGTGGGTCGCGACCATTGCAAGCGTGGGATACCTGCTGGGACACCACTGGGACAGCCTGGTGCAGATCGTCGCGCGCATCAATACTGTCGTCATCGCCGGGTTGGTGTTGCTCCTGTACTGGCTCTGGCGGCGCAATCGGCGGCGGCAAATTTGATCCATCCGGGGTGACCCGCAGGCCCGCCGGAAGCGGGCGTGTGCTCCGCCCGTTCATCGACCCGTCGCCGCGCTATGGGTTTCTACTTTGGATTTTTCCTGCCGACAACGTTCAGTTCCACGACCTGACCGTTGGGACTCTTCACCAGCAGCACCTTGCCGTTTAGTTTGGCCGGGAATTCCTTCCCTTCGTGCCAGTCAAGAAAATTCGCGGCGGGGCCGCTGGCACGGCAGGCGTAGACCGTATCACCCAGGCGCATGGAGATCTTGTACTGGTCCGAATTTTCCATGTGCTGGGCGTTGGCGGCGACTCTTTCGAAGGCGACCACTCGGGCCATCTGGAAGCCCTCGTCCATGTCTTGCGCAATGGCCAGCACTGCAGCCAGCGTGATGCAACAGGTTAAAGCGACCGGGAATCTCCTCATCGCTGCTCCTCTCTGAAATCGGGACAAAGTATAGCCCGAGCGCCCGCGGCAAGCAGGAATATTGACATGCCGTCGATGATTAGGGGCCGTAGGGCCCATTCTCACCGTCAACGACGGCTAAAGGGGGCTCTCAAGCGTCTCAAACCGTGGAATCGAGTTCGCTCAGTTAACGTGGGTGGACAGAGACTTGCCCAAGTCGCGCGTGAGCCAGGGGTAGGCGCTGCTGCGCTGCATCCACAGCACGATGAGGTCGGCGCGGCGCTGCACGCGAAACTTGCTGAGCAGGTTGGAGACGTGGAACTTGATGGTCCGCTCGGAGACGAACAGCTTGGCGGCAATCTCTTTGTTGGCCAGGTTGTCGAGCAGCAGGTCGAGGACCTCGCGCTCGCGGCGGCTAAGGTCAACCTCGTTGTCCAGTGACTTCGCGCCGCGCAGCTCCGGCAGGATGGACTCCACGAAGCGGGTCAGCAATTCGCGCGGCACCCAATAGGCCCCGGAGGCGACCTGCCCGGCGGCGCGGCCCAGTTCCCGCGGCGCCTGGTCGTAGGTGAGCAGTCCTTTCACGCCCAGCCGCAGCAGCGGCGAACTGACGGAGTCTTCCAGCGACGGCAGCAGCACCAGCAGGTGCGCTGTGCGCTGCTCCAACCGCAGCATGCGGACGAACTCCAGGGTGGCGAGAAGGTCGCTGGCGTCCACTACCGCCAGGCAAGGTTCTTCCGAGTCGAAGCTGCCGTCGAGGTCCTTGGGCAGGCGTAACTCGCGGCAGAGCACCACTCTAAATTCGGCGCGTTGCAGCAGGCGGGTGAACTGCCCCTGGGCGACCGGGTGCGAGCAGAAGAGGAAGAGCTCCCGGCAGCGGCGTCGCGTGCCATTCCGGGTTCGTCCGCTTGCGCTCATGCCGTAGCTCGTCCCTTACCAGCTATCGGCACAAAGCCCACCGGCCTTGACCTGGGCAGCCTGTGAATAAGTCGGGGCTGAAGCCCCGTGGTGTTGAGTACGGCCTGGACGCCGGCCTGAAGGCCGGCTCTACCACAGCTTGGCCGGCTCTACCGAGCTGGGAGCAACTCAAGCCGAACCTGAAACGGCTCAGAGTTTGCCTAGAACTTCATGATGCGGATGCTGCCGTCGCCGGTGGTGATTTCCAGCAGCGGGCCGCCGCCATTCATTTTGCCGCGGATGCGCGAGCGCTCGATGGAGCCGTTCACCGTCACCGGCATGTCGAGCTGGATGTGGCCGTCGCCGGTATGGGCGTAGAGCTCGGCGGCAAAGTTTTCTGGAAGGCGGGCCTCGACCCGGCCATCACTGGTGTGGATGAACCAGCCGCTGTTCATCTTCGAGCCCGGGCGGACGGTGAGGTCAATGTGGCCATCGCCGGTGCGCAGGTTGACGTCGGTGAGGACGCCATCGATGGTCATGTGGCCATCGCTGGTGTGGGCGTTCAGCGCCCCATTGAAGTTGCGCACCTCGATGTGGCCATCACCGGTGTCAATACGCGCCTGGCTGGCGATGCCGTCCACCTTGATGTGGCCGTCGCCGGAATGGAGGTCGAGCGCGGTCTCCGCCGGCACCTGCACCTCCACGTGCACGCCCTGGTGCGAGCTGATGTGGATCCCCCAATGGCTGGAGGTCGGCACGTGCACCTGCAGATCGACCTTGTCGCCATCCTGGTGCTCGGTCACGCGCACGCCGGCGCTGTTGATGGAGTAGCCCTCCGCGACAATGCGCGCCGAGATGGTACGGCTCACGCCGCGCGTCACCTCGACCGAGGCATCGTTGGTGTCGACGCGCAGGCTGGGCTTGTCGCCCACCTGGTAGGTCTTGTTCCATTCCTCGGCAAAAGCCGAGAGTCCGAGCACAGAGATCAAGACCAGGAGAGTCAGGATGGTTTTGCGCATAAAAAAAACTCCTCCTCAGTTGGGTACGAGGAGGAGCCTGCGTTTGTTCCGTTGCGTTGCGATCAGAAGAAAAAGGAGGATGCGGTGCCGGGGGCATGTACTACAGCGGAGTAGAACCTCGCACATGCCCCTCAGGTCATCGCTCCCTGCTTGTTTACATAGACGAGGAAGCGGGAAAAGGGTTAGCGATCACCGGCTGTACTGGTTCTGTTTTTTCTCGCGATGGCGCTCCAGGCCAAGCTGGATGAGCCGGTCGATCAACTCGGGGTAGGGAATTCCCGTGGCCGCCCACAGCTTGGGATACATGCTGATGGAGGTGAAGCCGGGGATGGTGTTGATCTCGTTGACGTACAACTTCTTACTGCGGGGATCCATGAGGAAGTCCACGCGGCCGAGGCCGGAACAATCCACCGCCTGGAAGGCCGCGATCGCCAGTTGCTGCACTTCTTTTTGTTTCGCCTTCGGCAGCTTGGCGGGAATAATCAGCTCCGAGCCTTCGTCGAGGTACTTGGCGTTGTAGTCGTAGAACTCCTTGATGGGTACGACCTCCCCGGCGACCGAGGCGATGGGCTGGTCGTTCCCCAAAACCGAGCACTCGATTTCGCGCGCTTTCCTCTTGCCGCCGCCGACGCCTTCCTCGATGACCAGCTTGCGGTCGAAGCGCGCGGCTTCGTCCATGGCGGCGGCGAGTTCGCTGCCATCGTGGACCTTGCTGATTCCCACCGACGATCCGAGGTTTGCCGGCTTCACAAAAACGGGATATTTGAGAGCGCTCTCGATTTGCCTGCGCGCTTTCTTCGGCTCGTCGCGCCAGGCGCCGCGTAGGACCGTGACGTGCTTGACGATGGGCAGGCCGGCATCGCGAAAGAGGCGCTTCATGACGTCCTTGTCCATTCCGGCAGCCGAGCCCAGTACGCCCGCGCCAACGTAGGCGATGTCGGCCAACTCAAGCAGCCCCTGGATGGTGCCGTCCTCGCCGAAGGTGCCGTGCAGCACGGGAAAAATGATGTCCACGTCGATGGGATTCTGCGCCGCGTGCAGCTCAGCAGAGTGGGTCTCGAAGGGAATGAGAGCGGAGTGGTTGGCGCCCGGCATCGGCGGGACCACTACGCCTTCGCCCTTGGCGAGCACGGCCGCGCTGGAGGTTGTGTCGGGATCGCCGGCGCGCAGGTGCCGGCCTTCGTGCGCCTCCGCCGCGTGCCCCTTCAGCAAGCGCTCGGCATGAGCGGCGGTCACCCAGCGGCCTTCCTTGGTGATACCGATGGGAACGACTTCGTATTTCTTCTTGTCGATCGCCTGCAGGACTGAGGCCGCGGACAGGAGCGAGACCTCATGCTCGCCACTGCGCCCGCCGAACAACACACCCACGCGAAGTTTGGTCATGACTGGATATTACGATGCAAATCGGGCTGTAAACACTAGCTGCGAAGATACCTGCGGTCGGAACAAGATGCTTTAGGCCGCCGTCGTGAGCGATGGTATGCGGTCGATTCGGCGGCCAAGGGACTTACGGGCCTTGGCCAACTCGTAGGCGCTCTGCAGGTTCATCCAGAATTCGGCGGAGGTGCCAAAGAACCGTCCCAACCGCACAGCCATGTCTGCGCTGATGCCTCGCTTTTCCAACGCGATGTCGTTGACCGATTGCGGCGGCACAGCAAGCCGTTTCGCCAGGCGATACTCGGTTATCTCCATGGGCGCGAGGAACTCTTCGCGAAGCACCTCTCCGGGGTGAATCGCCCAGGCAGCCGGCGTTCGCCGCGGCAAAGCGGATCTCACCTTCTTTTTAGTGATAGTCCGTGATTTCGACTTCGTACGCGTCATCCTCTCTCCACCTGAAACAGATTCGAAACTGGTCGTTGATCCGAATCGCGTGCTGGCCTTCCCGATCGCCATGAAGACTGTGAAGCCGGTTGCCTGGAGGCGCCTTCAGATCGTCCAATCTTAAAGCGGTATCGAGCATTTGCAGCTTGCGTTGCGCGATCTTTCTTAGGTTGGCTGGCGGCCACTTCGCGGCCCTGCCGGTCTCCCAGAATGAACGCGTTTGTTCGTCCGCAAACGACTTGATCACGGGTGATCTGAGAATAAGGTGACAGGCTAATCATGTCAAGCATGAATACATGCTTGACATGATTAATAATAAAGGAATCGGCTGGGCAGAAGTTTGCATACCATGGTGCCCAGGCGGCCTCGACTAGCTCATCTCAGAGGATCTTCTTCCCGAACGCCGATAGCGCCAGCTCGACTGCCAGCTCTGCCGTCTGGTTGCGCTCGTCGAGCACCGGGTTGACTTCCACCATCTCGAAGCTCAGCATGCGTCCGTGGTCGGCGATGATTTCCATTGCCAGGTGGCCTTCGCGATAGGTGGCGCCGCCCCACACCGGCGTTCCCACGCCCGGTGCATCTTCCGGATCAATCCAATCGAGGTCGAGCGAGACGTGATAGCCCACGGTGCCGCGACCGGCGAGACGCAGGGCTTCTTCCATCACGGTGCGCATGCCACGCTCGTCGATGTCGCGCATGGTGAAGACGTGTACGCCCGACTTGCGGATGTTGAGCCGCTCGTTTTCGTCAACGTCGCGAATGCCCACCAGGACGCAGTTCTGCGGCTGCACCTTGGGACTGAATCCGTAAAGGTCGGTGAGCGGTGATGGGAACAATCCCATAATCGCGCCCAGCGGCATGCCGTGGACGTTGCCGCTCGGCGAACTGTCCGGCGTGTTGATGTCGGTGTGCGCGTCGATCCACAACAGCCCGATGCGCTGGTGCTTCCTGTGGTAGAACTCGGCGACTCCTGAGACCGTGCCGGCGGCGATGGAGTGGTCGCCACCAAGAACGATGGGGATGGCGCCGGCTTCCAGCGTCTTCACCACGATGTCGGCTTCCTTGGTGCAGGTGTCGGCGATTTCCTTCAAGTACTTGGCGTGAGGATCGCCTTCCGCCTTGGTCTCGGCGAGCGCGACCGGCACATTGCCGACGTCCTTGACCTCGTAGCCCATCGCTTCGAGCTTGCTTTCGAGGCCGGCGACGCGCATCGCCGAGGGCCCCATGTCCACCCCGCGGCGCGACTGGCCGAGGTCCAGCGGCACTCCAATAATGCGGATCTGCCGGGTTTCAATGTTCGGTATTGGCTTGGTAATCGGGCTGGTTGCCATCGCAATTTCCTAGCTCTTACAGTGTGGTGTCACAATGTGAGACATAGATCCTTACGGATACAACCGGTGCAGCGTGCGGGCGAAAGGAATGGTCTCGCGCACATGCTCCAGGCCGCAAATCCAGGCCACGGCGCGCTCGATGCCCATGCCGAATCCCGCGTGCGGCACGCTGCCGAACTTGCGCAGGTCGAGATACCACTTGAAAGCCTCTTCCGGCAGTTCGTGCTCGTGAATGCGCTTGATCAGCAGATCGTAGGACGCGGTACGCTGCGAGCCGCCAATGATCTCGCCGTAGCCTTCGGGCGCCAGCACATCGACGCAAAGCGCCAGCTCCGGATTTTGCGGATCGGGCTCCATGTAAAACGCCTTGACCGCCGCCGGATACCGATGCACCATCACCGGCCGCTCGAACTGCGAGGAGATGTAGGTCTCGTCCGGCGAGCCGAAATCCCCACCGTACTCGAACCTGTTTTCGAGCAGGCCCTTGGCATGGGCATCCTGCAGCATCTGCACCGCTTCGTCGTAGGTGATGCGCGGGAAGGGCGCGGCAATCTTCTTCAGCTTGCTAATGTCGCGGCCGATGGTCTCCAACTCCGGCCGCCGGCGTTCCAGCACACGACCGACGATGAAGCTGATGAATTCTTCCGCCAGCACCATCAGGTCGTCGAGATTGGCGTATGCAACCTCGGGTTCGACCATCCAGAATTCGGTGAGGTGTCGGCGGGTCTTCGACTTCTCGGCTCGGAACGTCGGCCCGAAGCTGTACACCTTGCCCAGCGCCATCGCGGTGGCTTCGATGTAGAGCTGGCCGGACTGGGTCAGGTATGCCTGCTCGTCGAAGTAATCCACCGGGAACAGCGTGCTAGTGCCTTCGCACGCCGCCGGCGTCAGGATGGGCGGGTCGGTCAAGGTGAAGCCCCGCTCGTCCAGGAAGTCGCGCGCCGCCTTGATGATTTCGGCCCGGGTCCGCAGCACGGCCGCCTGGCGGGGCGAGCGCACCCACAGGTGGCGGTGCTCCATCAGGAACTCGACACCGTGCTCCTTGGGAGTGATCGGGTAAGGATCATCCGGATTGACGCGCTGCAGGACCTGCGCGTCGGTGACATCCAGCTCGTAGCCACCGGGAGCGCGCTTGTCGGCGCGCACCTTGCCGGTGACGATCACGCTCGACTCCTGCGTCAGGTTCTTGATGGACTCGAACATTTCGGGCGAGACGGCGTTCTTCGGCACCACGCCCTGGATGATTCCGGTGCCATCACGAAAGATAGGGAAGAGCAGCTTGCCGCTCTCGCGCAGGTTGTAAAGCCAGCCGCGAATGGTGACGGCCTGGCCTTCGTGCTTGCCGATCTCGCGGATGGTGGTGACGGGTGTTTCCGTTTTGACAGCAGAATCCATGATTGCCTGGTTCCTTGGGTCGATCGCTATTTCGCAGATTCGAGTTTACCGAACGCCTCTGCCATTTTCTCGGCGACCTTCTCGCCTTCCACGCCTTCGATCTCCAGCAGCAGCGGTGGAACGTGCGGCGCGGAGCGCAGCAGCGCGACGGCTTCATCCCAGTCAATGTTTCCCTGGCCGGGCCACACGTGCGCGTCATGGTCTTGGTTGTTGTCGTGTACGTGCGTGGAGCGGATGCGGTCCTTCAGCAGCTCAAAGGCTTGCGGCACGCTCGACATCATGTGCGCATGGCCCACGTCGAAGCACACTCCGAT
>Ga0209048_10004729_pt1 | contig 12986 bp, 16 predicted proteins | sample FrelakmetCRP12CR_FD_187146 | JGI IMG/M metagenome (GOLD analysis project Ga0209048, IMG submission 187146) | Freshwater lake sediment microbial communities from the University of Notre Dame, USA, for methane emissions studies - CRP12 CR (SPAdes)... | ecosystem: Environmental > Aquatic >... | reverse complement strand
CCGATCGCACCCGATGCGGCCAGCGCGAGCGGTAATACGATCGCCATTCGACCGAGCATGCGCATCTCGCACTCGCGGGCGCTTATTTCACGAGGCTCGCGCAGTTGCTCGCGCTCGGTTTGCCGGCCAGGCGATCGCGAACCCAGACCAGTTGGTCAGGGGTCGACTTGTCCATCGTCGGGTCGTGATCGAGTCCCGGATAGGACCGGAAGGTGAGCGTCGAGCCGTTGGTGCAGGCCAGTTTGGCCACCGCGCGCAGAGGCGCGAAGGGCACTGACTCATCGGCCTCACCGGCAATCACCAGGAGAGGTCCGGCGACGGGTGCCCGCGCCAGTTCGCCTTCCTCGAAAAAGCGGGTCGCCGCCGGCAACTGATCCCAGCCCGGCTTCAGCACGGGTCCGATCGGAGCGTTGACGAAGGCAGCATAAGCGTAATTCCAGCAGCCTTTGGTGGCGACGTCCGCATAGCGCTTCAGCGCCTCACCGGCGAGCATGTCGGACGGCTTGAAGGACGGTGTGCGCACGTGCAGCGCATAGGCCATGTAGCCGAGGTAGTAGGCGGCGCTACTGCCGGGCTTGCCCATGCCCATCAGGATGGATTTGAGGTCGGCGGCCGGCGCGACCGAGATGGTGCCTAGGTAATCGGGATCGTGCAGCTTTGCCTGCATTTCAGCAACGCTCCACGCGGCGAGGCCGCCTTGCGAGTGGCCAATGACCACCCAGCGGCGCGCGAGCGAGGGCACGGCCGCATGCGCAGCGGGAATCGAATAAATCACGTCGCGTCCCTGCGCGGTCTTGTTGAGGTACTCGTGGGGACCTTGCGTGCCGAGCCCGTGATAATCGGTGGCGATGACGGCAAAGCCCGCCCTGACCATGGGCATGAGTCCTTCCTCGCCGTATTCCATATCCTTTTCCAGCGAAGGCGCGCATTGCCTGGCAACGCCGCTCGTGCCATGGGCCCACACAATGACGGGCCATCCGCCCGCAGGGGCGCTGCCGGCGGGGATCAATACGACGCCGGAGGTGGCGACATCGGCCCCGTCGGCGCTCTGCGAGTGGTAGAGGATGCGCACCGCGGTGGCCCCGCTCGGCAGCGCGTACCCGTTGCCGGGCTCCTGGCGCAAGAGGTCCCCGGGCTTGCTCGAAGTCAGCGCCGGCGTGTCGTAGAAGGCGGTGAGCGGCAACGCATCGGCGCGCTCCATGGCGATCGCCTCGTCGAGCGACTTCGGCATCATCGGTTCATCCGCCGTTGAAACCATCGAGCCGAATGCACACACACCAACCGCGGCCAAGAGGGAGAATCGCAATGCCGTCGATATCCGATGTTTCAATCGATGCATGCGCAGGCTTCCGGTTGGTTTACTGATTATGTGGCGGTGTAACCGGATGCATCGCCGGTCGTCTTGGTTCAGGTCCGCAGATAGCTTGCTCCATTGACGTCGATGACGGCTCCGGTCATCGCGGCCGGCGCATCGAGCGCGCAATAGACAATAGCTCCCGCCACTTCGTCGGCGCGGTTCACGCGTCCGAGCGGATGCTGCTCGAGGATTGCGCGTCCCTCGGGTCCTGACAGATGGCTCTCGGCCATGTCGGTCGCCACCCAGCCCGGCGCTATGCAGTAGACGAAAATCGCCCGCGGCGCGAGTGCCTTGGCGAGCGACTGAGAGAGGGCATTGAGTCCCGCCTTGCTCGCGCCATAAGCGGGGGCGTCGGGTTCGCCGCGAAATGCGCCGCGCGAGGAGACGTTGACGATTCGGCCCCGGCCGAATGCGGTATCCAGAGGATCCGGGCGGGCGGCCATGCTCTGCGCGGCAAGCAGCGACAGATTGGCCGGCGCATGGAGATTGGTCGCGATCGTACGCTGCCATGCAGATTGCCAGGATTCATAGTCGGTGCTCAGGGGCGCGTGCAGGATGTATTCCCCGGCGTTGTTGATGAGGACATCGACGCCTCCGTGCTGCTCGAGGACGCGCCGCCAGAGGCGGGTCGTTGCAGCCGGATCGGCGAGGTCCGCATCGAATAGCGCGTGTCCGGCGCCTGGAAGGCGGGCGAGAGCCGATTCGGCCGCATTGCGGTTGTTACGATAGTGAAGCGCGATGCGCACGCCGCGTTGCGCCAACTGCATCGCGACGACGCAGCCGATCCCGCGCGATCCGCCGGTGACGAGTGCGAGGAGGCTTGATGATTGTCGGTGTTGCGGCATGAGGCTTTATCGGCGCCGCTTCGCCGACGGCGGTTTCTTGGGTCGCCGCACTTTATTCGGTGTTTCGCGCTTTTGCCCTCGCTTGTGCGCTCGGGACCGTCCTGAAGGCCGCTCGCCGGCGCTGCGCCTCGCGGCGGGCTTTAGGGATCGTAGCAACAGCTGATCTTCGAGGGCCGCAATGCGTTTAGCCTGTGCGTCGCGCGCGGCTTCCCCCTTGCGCAGCAGCAGGGTGAGCTCGCGCACTTGGGATTCGAGGGCGGTTTGGTTGCGTTCGCGATCCTTGAGGCGCACTTCGAGTTCGCCCTCCCGCAAAGACAGCACATGCGAGCGGACTTCGAACGCTTGCCGGTCCGCGGCGATTGCGCGCTCGGCGGAGCGTTCCTCGAGCGCGGCGCGGCGGCGACCTTCATCGAGCGCTTGCATCCATAGGGCTTCCGCGACGTGAGCCACGGATTCAGGGAGCCGGTGGAAGGCGGCGGGGCCGGAGTCGAGCCGCGAGGCGATGCGCTTCCACCAGGCATCCAAGATCGGATTGATGGTGTTGGGCGAACCCCTGCCGATTTTTGCGCGGATCTTGTCGATGGTGGGGCGGTTGCCTTCGCGCAAGAGCCCGTCAGCGGCGCGCTCGACGTCGCCCGCGGTGATGCCGCGGGAGGGCAAACCGTAGCGAAGCGGCGGTGAGCTTGATTTGGGCATGTATTAAATAATACACCATACAATACTAGGGATAAAGACTATTAATGTTCAGCGGCACGGCCGGACCCGAATGCGCGAAACGGACTAAATGTGGCTTTATCGTTCCAGATATCCAATCATCCAAAGACCCTAAGCACCAAGGATTCACCGGTGAACTCACATCTGCATCGTTTGCTTCTGGCCGCGTCTTTAGTTATCGCAACGTCTGCAGTCGCCTTGGCGGCTTCGCCGCAAGTGTTCGAGCTACCAGAACACGGGGCACTGACGCTGCTTGTGCCCGAGGGATGGGTTGGGGAGATGAAGCAGGGGGGGGGCATCTGGCGCCGACCATCACGATGGGGCCGCGGAGCGGCGCGAAATTTGTGATGACCATGACAGCGGTGTGGCCAACGGCACCGGCGCACCAGATGCCGGACGAGAACGCGATTCGTTCCGAAGTGGCGGCAGCGGCGAAGAGTGTCGAGGCGCAATCGGTGGAGGGCGTGTTATCGATTCAGGAGATCAAGGGCGTGGACGGGAGAGGTTTCTATTTCACGGCGACCGATCGTGCGCCAAAGCCTGGCGAGGCCAAGTATCTGACGCAGGGAATCATTCGCGTCGGGGACATCTCGTTAGCGTTCACGGTGTTGACAAACGACGGGCAAGAGGCCGTCGTGCGGGCGGCGCTCGAAATGCTGCGAACTGCGGTGCGCCGTCAAAACGGCCATTGATACGCGATGGAGGGGCCTTTCGCCGATTGAGCAATCATTACGCGATTAGATGTTGGGCGCGATATGAGACAAATGACCACGCTATTGCCGATAAGGACCGAGCGCCAGGGATTGCTCGAGGTAACCGATCAAATCGTCAACTGGGCGGATGCTCAGGCAGTCAGGGTGGGGCTGCTAACCGTTTTCTGTCGTCATACGTCCGCGTCCCTCCTCATTCAGGAAAATTCCGCAGCGGCAGTGCGCCGAGATCTGGAGGGGTATTTCACGCGCATCGCTCCAGAGGATCCGACCGCCTATGAACATGATGACGAGGGACCGGATGACATGCCGGCGCACATTCGTACGGCGCTCACGCAGGTGCAGCTCAGTATTCCAATAAGCAAGGGAAGGTTGGCCTTGGGAACGTGGCAGGGGATTTACCTCTTCGAGCATCGTCGGCGTCCGCAAGCGCGCACGCTGGCTCTGCATTTACTGGGGGAGTAGAGGCAGGCGCACGCCGCTGCGCAACCCGGTAGCGACCGCCAGGGGGGGTCGGCGAGAGCGGTGGCGGATCAATAATTTAGCAGTAGAAAAGAAGTGTAAGATATTGATTATCAATATATTATATCTGCGCCTATTTACCCCTGGCGCGATATTTGGCAAGCCAGATATCAAGAAGCGCCAGGAGAGTCGCGTCGGGAAAAGTCGTGAGCGCCGAGTGAACGTTGTTTGGGCATGAAGGATCTCTGAATACGCGAACTCATGATGTCGAATTTGGACTTCGCCCCACATCGAACTAACGGTCTTCATTCGTCGCGGGTCTCGTTCGCTCCGCTAACAGTGGAAATTGCCAAGGATTCCCGGGGTCGATGAGCCAAACCCCGAGTCCCCAAAGTATTCAGTATGATTAAGGCACCCTATTGCGCTCGTCACAGCATGTGCGAAGAAGCGGTGCTGTTGCGCCTCGCAGCCGGCATCGAGGCGCGATAAGCGACAATGCCACGGACTTAGAATGAAATGGATCTTGGCGGTTTTCGCCCTTGTTTCTCTCAATGCGTTCGCAGCGGAGGCTTCGCTGGAAATCGTTGCCGGCAAGGAGCGGCTGAGGTTTTCCCAGTCTCAGTTGCTATCCCGCAGCGACCTTCAGACGATCTCCACGGCTGACAGCGAATACAAGCAGCAATTCACTCAGTTCAAGGCAATTCCCATCGCGAACCTGTTCAAGGGTCTGGCCATTCCGGAACTTGCGGTGGTCCAATGCAATTCCACGGACGGCTTCTCGGCCAATCTGGAAAAAACGCGTCTCTTCAGCGCGGACCCGAAGGCATCGAAAGCGTTCCTGGCGATCGAGGATCCGAAAAGCCCCTGGCCGCACCTTGCCGGAAAAACAACGTCGGCGGGGCCGTTTTATCTCGTTTGGACAAATCCGCAGGCATCTGCCATAGGATCCGAAGAATGGCCCTACCAGATCGCCTCGTTCAGTATTTTGCCGGACCCGCGCAGGGTGTTCCCAAAAATTTACCCTGGTGCCGATGCCGGTGCGAATGTTCAGAACGGATTCGAGTCGTTCCTGAAGAATTGCTTTGCGTGCCACAGGATGAACGGAAACGGGGCTGGATCGATTGGGCCCGACTTGAATCTTCCCAGGAATCCGACCGAGTATTTTGAGGCGAAGGCGCTCGTCGCGCTCATTCGCGACCCGGCAAGTGTGCGGACCTGGCCGCGCAGATCGATGCGCGGATTCTCCCGGGCGGCGATTCCGGATGCCGAACTCTCGGATCTGATCGCCTACTTACGGTACATGAGTGCGCGCAAGGATTAATTGTGAATAGGTGCCCTTCATGACCAAGTTGCGGGTGCATTGTTTCTCCATTTCCGTCGATGGTTACGGCGCAGGCCTGGGGCAGGACCTCGCCAACCCAATTGGAGTCGGCGGCATGGCCTTGCACGAATGGGTGTTCGCGACCCGCACATTCAAACGGATGCACGGAAGCGAGGGGGGTACACCCGGCGTCGATGACGAGTTCGCGGCGCGAGGTTTTTCCAATATCGGCGCGTGGATTCTGGGACGGAACATGTTCGGACCATTTCGTGGACCTTGGCTCGACGCCACCTGGAAGGGCTGGTGGGGCGACGATCCTCCTTACCATACCCCCGTCTTTGTACTCACACACCATCCCCGGCCATCGATTTCCATGGCGGGTGGAACCGTCTTCCATTTTATTGCCGATGGTATTCACGCTGCATTGGAGCGGGCGACCGATGCCGCCAATGGGCGGGACATCCGGCTTGGCGGCGGAGTGGCCACGATCCGGCAGTACCTTTGTGCGGGACTCATCGATGAGCTGCATCTGACCATTGCGCCTGTCCTACTCGGTTCGGGGGAACATCTTCTCAGCGGCATCGACCTGCCAAAGCTCGGGTATCAGTTAACCGAACACGTGGCGACCGCAAGCGCCACGCACATCGTTCTCGCTAAGGGCATGTAATTCAGCGCGCTCGGTCGCCGATCGCCTGCAATTGGAAGTGCCGCACCGTCAATTAAGGTCCGCCGGCAACGGCGTCGGATTCGCGATGAACATCCGGGCGCAGGATCACAAATGCCGCCATCGCGACGACCGTAAGTCCGCCCGCAACCAGGAAGGCGCTGACCGGACTGACGGCCCATAGCGCCCCGGCGCCCAAGGAAGCGGGCACGTAGAGGATCCCTGTGAAAAAATTATAGACACCGATTGCGGATGCGCGCCGCTCGGCCTCGATGTCCGCGATGAACGCCTTGCTCTGCGCTTCGTCGATGGAATAAAACACGCCGTAGATGAGAAAAAGGACAACGAACTGCCATTTGGCGGCTGCCACCGCGAATCCGAGGCACATCAGCAGATAGGTCAGATAGCCGATCATGATGATGCGTCTGCGGCCATAACGGTCGCTAATCCGGCCGATCAGCGGTGCCGAAACGACGAATGCGATGTTGAATAGAGCGTAGAGCAGTACAACCTCCTTGGCGCTGAAACCCGCGCTGTGGGCGCGAACCAAGAGGAAACCGAAGCTAAAATAAGCCAGCGAGAATATTCCGGCGGTGACGAGATAGCGCTTGAAGTCGGCATTCAAGGCGTTCCATGCGTCCAACATGTTTTCTCGCCGATGCGAAGTGGCTGCTTTATCCTTGATCAAGCACAACACCACGACGCTGAGCAGGGCCGGCACCAACGCGACCCAGAACAAGGTCCGATACGTCGAGGCACCATCCCCAAGCCAGGAAAGTAGGCCGTATGCGGCAAGCGGGCCGATCACCGCGCCGGACTTGTCAAGCGCCTTATGGACGCCGAACGAATACCCCCTGACGCCAGGTGCGGCAACCACGGAGATCCAGGCATCGCGCGGTGGTCCCCGAAAGCTCTTCCCGATGCGCTCGACGACACGAAAAACACTCAGGCCAATGATCGAACTGGTCAGGAGCAGAATACCCTTCGCCAGTGTGGAAAAGCTGTATCCCGCAACGGCGAAAATCTTGTGTCGTCCTGTTCGATCGGACAGCCAGCCGGCCAGATAGTCGAGTGCGGAAGCGGAAAAGTCGGCGAAACCCTCAACCAGGCCGAGCACTGAGACGGATGCTCCGGCAATCGTCGTGAAGAAAACCGCAAAGACGGAAAAAATCATCTCGGAGCTCAGATCCGTCAGCATGCTGACGAGACCGAGTTTCAGAACGTCAACATGCACGCCTAATACGGTGTTGGTCGATTGGGGTGGCCCTTGCATGTGCTCTCCCGGCTGCACGTTTCGCCCAGCGATTTCGGATCGACGAGCGGTCGAGCCGTGACTATGGTCGACTCAAACCGGAGTGACTTCAAGAAGAACGTCACCGGCGTGATGAATGGGTAGAAGTTCATGCGGCATTGGTTCTTGCCCGTATTCATGGTGGGCTGGATTGCCGTGCGCGGGTTGTTGGCGCAGTTGAGCGGGTGGGCCGCGCGGGGGCTATGAATTTCGGAGGGTTCCGGCGTTGGGCGGTTCAAATCCGGGAGTACAATTCCGTGCGGATACGAAGCGGGGTCGGATCAAACGAGGGGTGTCCCCATGCCCATCAAGAAACCAAGGCGCCGAGTGAAGTCGCTCGCGCGCACTTATGAAGTGAAGGCGGAGATTTCCAATGCAACACTCGCCAAGGCCAAATCGGCGCTGACGCTGCAAATCTATCGCAGGGATGTAAAACTGGGGGAGCTTCAGATCGGGCGCGGATCGCTGTTCTGGGCGGGCGCGAGGCGGCAGAGCGCTAAGCGCATTCACTGGGGTAGATTCGCCGAGATGATGGATCGTCTGGCATATGGGGATTAAGGGAGGCGTTAATGCAAGCAGCCGTGGAAATTAGCATGTACCCGTTGGCCGGCGACTATCTGCCATTGATTCAGGCCTTCATCGACCGACTCAATACCTATCCGGATTTGATGGTGCGTACGAATACCTTGTCGACGCAGATCTGGGGCGATCTCGGCCATTTGATGAGCGTTCTGTCCCAGGAGATCGCGCGCTCGGCGACCGGAGCACCGCAGCTCGTATTCGTCATGAAAGTGCTCCCGGGATTGAGGGCGCCGGCGGCGTAATCCGGGATGATTGAGCAATAAGGGCGGCGATGCATAACGGCGAAGTGGTTGTGATCACGGGTGCGAGCACCGGCTTCGGTCGGCTGATCGCGGAAACTCTCGCATGCAGGGGCTATCGGGTCTTCGCAACGATGCGTGAGGTAAACGGGCGGACTCCATTGAAATCGAGAATCTGGGGCCTCAGATTCAGGACTTCGGCCGTACGTCGCCGGTTGCCGGGAGAATACAATGGGTGGTGTTTCAGCAGATCCCGAAAAACTCCAGGTGGTTTGCCCAAGCTGCGGACAGCGCGCGCGCTTCACTCGCACGCGCCTTCAAGATGAGCCTCGGTGTCCCACCTGCAAACAGCCGTTGTTGCCCGGTGTCCCGGTGCCGCTCGATCAAACCAATTTTGACCGTTATCTTCGCTTCGACGGTCTGCCGATGTTGGTGGATTTCTGGGCGCCGTGGTGCGGACCGTGCAAGAGTTTTGCGCCGGTAATCGGCGACATTGCATCAGACTTCAAGCGGTCCCTTCGGGTTGCAAAAGTGGACACCGATGCGTCTCCGGCCCTGGGCTCGCGATTCGGCATCCGGAGTATTCCGACGATTGCTCTTTTTAGGGCCGGCGCCGAAATAGCGCGCCAATCGGGCGTCTTGCCGAAGTCGGTTTTGTCGGCATGGCTCGGAAGCCATGGCGTTGTGCACGATGCTGCGTGACCTGTTCCGAGTTCAATAGACGCGAGCATTCCATTTGGTGACTTTGGCAAATCGAAACGGTTGCAGGGATAAATCCGTTCCATTCTTTCGCACCGAGCCTGGCGCAAAGACAATGGCGATTTCGTTGGCCGCCGCCGAGTCGGGAAACGTGAGGGTGATCCAATACCTAATCCTACTGGATTGGTCGCCGTGCACGTTTCGGTTCATCACGGATTGAGCCTGAAACACTTTCCCCTCGGCGACCGAGTGCAATTCGATTGGATTGGGGTTCACGCCAATGGATCCGTCGTGACAGTTAATGCGAATCCCGACAATCAAATTCTGCCCAGGGGTGGATTCGGCGTGCACACGCACATAGAGTCCGTCGACTTCGCGACCCACGTTATCCTGGCGTTTGGACGCAGGATTCGACCGCTCGGGCGTCCCATCCATCGCGTTTGGCTCGTAGTACGTGCTGCGAACAGGAACCACCAGGCAGGCCGCGGGCACTATCGATATAAAACCCAAGATCAAAGCCTTGTGGAGCCTCATTGCCCGCCTCACCCGTGGCGGTGCCGGTTTGATGATCTTACGCGCTATTCCCGTGCGGACCGGTCGGGACCGTATTGATAATTCGAGGCGGTCGGATGCGGAAGGCACTATGATTTCTTCGGACAATCGAGCGCAACTGACGCGAGCGAGGAGTTGTCCAACAGTGGCCACGACTTGGTATCGAACGTGAACTCGGCGACCGCGCAGGTGGGCATGCGGGTGATTGCGTTCGAGAGGCGGTGCGCGAACTCCGCCAACGCAGGGTTATGGCCAACGATCATCACCCGATTCAGCTTCTTGTCGAGGCTGTGGACGATGCTGAGGAGGACGTCCACGGCCCCGGGATACAGCCGGTCATCCACCACAATCTTCTCGGGTTTGTAATGGATGCTTTTAGCGATAACCTCGGCGGTCGTGAGTGCCCGGCGCGCCGGACTGCACAGAATCAAGTCGGCCTTTACATCGCGCTTCGCCAATCGCTTGCCCATCCGAGGTGCGTCGCGCTCGCCGCGCTCGTTCAGCGGCCGTTCCTTGTCCGGTAACGCGGTGTCATCCCAACTCGATTTCGCGTGCCGCACGAGAAATAAGGTTTTCATGACGCATGGCGATCCGGGTAGGGAGCAGGGATTGTACTCGAGTTGCCGAACGAGGACAGAGGGCGCGAGGCGGCTTGGGCTTGGGGGACCGGCTTCACGTGGACTGGCAGTCTCGTCGTGAGTAAGGTGTGGGTCGGTAGTCAAAGGCTATTTGGCCGACCTTACCTGCTGCCGGCACCGGTGGCGGCGGCTCTCGAACACGTGTTCGGGGAGCCTGTGGGCTGGGTGAAGGTCATCGAGCATTCGCCGTATGCGCGGATTCACCTCGGAATGTCGGCAACGACGCGCCTGAACCGCATTCTTCTCTCGATCAGCGGCGCCGAATTCGTTGCGAACCCGGATCTGTTGTTGCACGAGTACTTTCACGTGCTGCGGCAATGGGGTACGGGGCGGTTGACCCGCTGGCGCTATGTGATCGAGTGCGCGCGGCGCGGATATTGGGCCAATGCCTATGAGCGAGAAGCCAGGGAGTTTGCGGCCGCTGCCTCGGAGGGATACCGCCGGTATTTGGGAAACCTCAATTTAATTTGAGAAAGAAGCTGCGACGCGTACCGTTACGTATCAGCAGGCAGGTGGAAAGCCCGTTGTTAATGCCAAATGTACGTAGAGGCCTGTTCGGGGCCCGAGATCCCGCGCAACAATAGTAAAAAGTTGGTAAATAGAGCGAATCTCCTTCGGGGAGGGCAGTCCATGTCGAATCTTCGATTTAATAAAATCCTGGTTGCCGTTGCCGATCCGTTGGCAGGGCTCAGCAAGGCGGTACGGCGGGCGAGCGCTTTGGCGCATAAAACGGGTGCCAGCCTCGAGCTGCTTCATGCGATACCGTCCGTCGTATCTTCGGGCATGGCGCACGCCCAGGCGGAGCATTTTACACGTACGATCGAGGACGACAGTCGCCGTCGGCTGGAACGGACGGCGAACCGGTTGCGGCGCGAGGAGCTTATCGTCAATGTGACCGTACAGACGGGGCTTCCGGTTCATCAAGCCATTCTGCGCCACGTGCGGCTCACGAGTGCGGACCTTCTGATCATTGAGGCCCGCAAGCACAATATTTTCGCTCGGTTGTTGCTGACCCAAACCGACTTCGAGCTCATTCGCGGCTGTCCGGCTCCATTGCTGATCGTAAAGGGGCGGGCGGCGTGGCGCAGTCCCCGAATCTTGGCGGCTCTGGATCCCTTTCATAGCAATGACAAATCGAGCGCGCTTGACGGGGACATCGTCGATGCCGCGAGCGCGGTTGCCGAGGCGGTTCGGGGATCCGTGCATGCCGGGCATATTTACCGGCCGCTCGCGCCGGCGCTAATGGGGGCGCCGATCGGTGCGGTCGTGATAAACCCCATTCCAGCGCAGGAGAAAGCCTATGAGGCTAATGTTCGGCGACGATTTGCCGAAGCCACCAATGAATATGGAATACCCAGGAACAAGGCCCACTTGGTATGCGGCGACCCGGCAACCGAAATTCCCGTGCTCGCGCGCTCGATTCGCGCGGGGCTGGTTGTCATGGGAGCGACGTCGCGCTCCAGGTTGAAGAGGATTTTCATCGGCAATACGGCCGAGCATGTGCTCGATAGCCTGCAATGCGACGTCTTGGTCGTGAAGTCACGGCGATGAGGGTGGCAATGACGCCGGCATCGGCCGACGCACTGGGGACGATCGAGGTGTGAACATGAATGCGACCGCGGGGACAGACCTTCCCTTTCGCGTGGGCAAGTGGCTGCCGTCGGATCAGGCTTTTCTCGCCAAGTGGCTGGAAGCCATTATCCAAAAGACTCAGGCGGAGCCGAAGGCTCTACATCCCGTTATTGCGGATTTTCAGAATCTCATCGAGAACGATGCCGAGATCGCGATGCTGTTTCACCAGATGTTTGAGCAAGTTCCCAAAAGGCCGCCCTACAACAAGGACCCTACGGGCAAGCCTCAGGTGCGCAGCTATCAGCACATGCTGCAGCTGCTGAATACAATCATGACTCACGCGCCGGAATTCAACGAGTCGGGTCTGGTCGGTTGCCCGATCAACACGATTTTCGACTGGTCGATGGGAACGGCAGCCGGATTCACCGCATTTTTGAACGAACGGGTCAATGCCCAGCTAAAGAACATACTCAACGCCTGGGGCCGATTCTTGAGCTCGAGCGATTCCACGTATGTGCTGAACGACCACCCCCATAAGGGTTGGTTTGGCACAGATGCTCAAAAGCTCATGCCGAACTTCGAGAAAGAGTTCACTTGCGATCCTCATCGGCCCCATCACGGGTTTAGGTCCTGGGACGACTTTTTCGTCCGGGAATTCCTACCCGGTGCGCGCCCGGTAGCAAGTCCGGAGGACGACACGGTCATCGTCAATGCCTGCGAATCCGCACCCTATCGATTGGCGCGACACGTCAAGCAGCATGACAAGTTTTGGATCAAATCCCAGCCGTACTCGATTGCGCACATGCTCGCCAACGACATCCTGGTACCGCTGTTTGTCGGCGGAACGGTTTACCAGGCCTACTTGAGCCCACTCAGTTATCACCGCTGGCACAGCCCGGTGAGCGGTACGGTGAAGAAAGCCTACGTGAAAGACGGGACATACTATTCGGAGGCTCCGTCGGAGGGCTTCGACCCGGCGGGTCCGAACGATTCGCAGGGCTACATCACGGCGGTGGCGACCAGGGCGCTTATCTTTATCGAAGCGGATAGTCCGGATATCGGCCTCATGTGCGTCATGCCCGTCGGAATGGCCGAAGTGTCCACGTGCCAATTGAGCGTGTACGAAGGGCAGCAGGTCAGGAAAGGCGATCAAATCGGAATGTTTCACTTCGGAGGATCGACCCATTGTCTGATTTTCCGGCCGGGCGTTACTCTCGAATTTGACCTTCACGGTCAAACGCCGGGTCTGCGTTCGAAAGACATTCCCGTCAATTCGAGAATAGCCACCGTAAAAAGGCGCTGACGTCATGAACCGCCTGCTGATCGCGCTCGGATTCGCT
>Ga0209048_10004728_pt1 | contig 12987 bp, 12 predicted proteins | sample FrelakmetCRP12CR_FD_187146 | JGI IMG/M metagenome (GOLD analysis project Ga0209048, IMG submission 187146) | Freshwater lake sediment microbial communities from the University of Notre Dame, USA, for methane emissions studies - CRP12 CR (SPAdes)... | ecosystem: Environmental > Aquatic >... | reverse complement strand
CAAGTGGCACCAAGCGCCGAGCGCTCGGCGCGCCGAGCGCATTCGCGCTTCGATCCCCGCTTCGCCGGGCCCCTCTTTCGCGACTCATGCGCTCGCCTCGATATGCGCCGCGATCTGCGCATCCGACAGGCGCGTCAGCTCGCTCATGGGCAGCCCGGCCAGCAGCTTCCAGCCGATCGCCATGCTCTGCTCCAAGGTGCGCGCGTCGGTCTGGCTGGCCAGCGTCTGCTCGAAGGCACTGCCGAAGCGAAGGTACCTGCGGTCTGTCTCGGCCAGGCCCTCGACGCCGACCACGCTGGCGAGCACCCGCGCCTGCGCGGCGCGGGCGTAGGCGGCGTAAAGCTGGCTGGCCAGCGCCGGGTGGTCGGGGTCGGTGTACTTTGCTCCCGTGCCGTCCTTCATCAGCCGCGAGAGGCTGGGCAGCACGTTCACCGGCGGGTAGATGCCGCGCCGGTCGAGGTCGCGCGACAACACGATCTGGCCTTCGGTGATGTAGCCGGTCAGGTCGGGAATCGGGTGGCCGATGTCGTCGGCCGGCATGGTGAGGATCGACAACTGCGTCAGCGTGCCCTTCGCGCCGCGCAGGCAGCCGGCGCGCTCGAACAGCGTCGCGAGGTCCGAGTACATGTAGCCCGGGAAGCCCTTGCGGCTCGGGATCTCGCCCTTGCTCGACGCGACCTCGCGCAGCGCCTCGCAGTAGTTGGTCATGTCGGTCAGGATCACAAGCACGTGCTTGTGCTCGACGAAGGCCAGGTACTCGGCGGCGCTGAGCGCGAAGCGCGGCGTCAACAGCCGCTGCGTGCTGGAGTCGCTGGCCAGGTTCAGGAACAGCGCGGTTCGTTCGAGCGCGCCGCCCTGCTCCAGGCTGCGCCGGAAGTATTCGGCGCTGTCGTAGGGCACGCCGATGCCGGCGAAGACGATCACGAATTCTTCGGCAGGGGCCGTCCGCTGGGCCTCTCCCGAGGACGGCCGCTCCCCTTGGGCGGCGACCACCGCCAGGCGGTCTTGGGGCGGTCTATCCCGTAGGCGGGCATGGCTGGCGATCTCCACCGCGAGCCTGTCGTGCGGCAGCCCGCCGCCCGAGAACAGCGGTAGCTTCTGCCCGCGCACCAGGCTGTTCATCAGGTCGAGCGTGCTGATGCCGGTCTCGATGAAGTCGCGCGGCAGCGCGCGCGCCACCGGGTTCATCGGCAGCCCTTCGATCGGCACCTTGCGGTGCGTGGCCACCGGCGGCCCGCCGTCGATGACCTGGCCGACGCCGTTGAAGACACGCCCCAGGATGCCCGGCCCGAGGCCGAAGGTGAGCGGCTCGCCGCGAAAGCGCACCACGGTACCCTCCAGCGACAAGCCAGCGGTGTTTTCGAGCACCTCGATCGTCATGAACTGCTCGTCGATCGCCGCGATGCGCCCGAGCCTGGATCGGCCGTCGCTGCCGCGCACTTCCACCGCGTCGTAGAGGCCGACGTCCAGCGTGCGGCGCAGGAACAGCAGCGGGCCTTCGAGCTTTGTGGCGGCGCCTTCAACCGTGAGCAGCATCGCGGGCTTCCGTGGGGGTGGCGGCTGAAGCCGGCGCGGCTGGCGTGTCCGAGGTGGCCACGTCCGCAACGAGCGTGATCTGCGCGAACTCGCGCTCCATGCGCGCCTCGAGTTCGGCCAGGCGCGGCAGCTCGTCGTCGCCGATCTCCTCGCCCATGCGTTGCAGCGCTCTCATGCAGCCGATCGCGCCGATGCGCTCGGGGTCGGTGCCTGCCGCAAGCGCCGCTTCGGCCAGGTCGATGAAGCGGCCGAGCAGCCGCATCATCGCGCCCTGGCGCGCCGGGCTGCAGACGCGGTCGATCTCGGAGAACGCCGACTGGCGCAGGAAGGCTTCGTTGACGAGTTCGGCGCACAGCAGCGTGAGCTGCTGGCGCGCGGGCAACGCGTCCTTGCCGATGATGCGCGCCATGCGCTCCAACTGCGCCTGCTCGTCGAGCAGCGTCAGGAAGCGCCGCCGCAGTTCCAGCCACTGGCCGTTGCCCTGCGCCGCCCACCACGGCGCGAAGTCGCGCGCGTCCTGCGCGTAGGACTGCAGCGGGTGGATCGCGGGGTAAAAGCGCGCCTGCGCGCGCTTCACGTCGAGGGCCCAGAACGCCTTCACGTAGCGTTTGGTGTGGCTCGTCACCGGCTCCGAGAAGTCGCCCGAGGGCGGGCTGATCGCGCCCATCACGGTGACCGAGCCGGTGTCTCCGGCCAGCGTCTCGACAAGGGCAGCGCGTTCGTAGAAATCGGCGAGGCGGCTCGACAGGTAGGCCGGGTAGCCGCTCTCGCCGGGCAGCTCGCCGAAGCGCCCCGACACCTCCCGCAGCGCCTCGGCCCAGCGGCTCGTGGAGTCGGCCATCAGCGCGACGTGCAGGCCCTGGTCGCGGAAGTATTCGGCCACCGTGATCGCGCAGTAGATGCTCGCCTCGCGCGCCGCCACCGGCATGTTCGAGGTATTGGCAATGATCACCGTGCGCTCCATCAGCGGGCGGCCGGTGCGCGGGTCGGCGAGCGTCGGGAACTCGTCCAGCACGCCGGCCATTTCGTTGCCGCGCTCGCCGCAGCCGAGGTAGACGATGACGTCGGCGTTGCAGCCCTTGGCCAGCGCCTCGAGCAGCACCGTCTTGCCGGTACCGAAGCCGCCCGGGATCGCCGCCTTGCCGCCCTGCGCCACCGGGAACAGGCAGTCGAGGATTCGCTGGCCCGTCACCAGCGGCGCCGTGGTCGGCACCCGCCGAGTCACCGGCCGCGGCAGGCGCACCGGCCAGACGTGGCTCATCGCGAGTTCGCGCAGCCGGCCGTCGCCCTGACGCAGCACGCAGACGGTGGCATCGTCGGCGTATTCGCCAGCCTCGACGACCGACTCGACGACGCCGCCGACGTCCGGCGGTGCCAGGCAGCGCTGCGCACGGCCGGCGGCGCCCGAGGCATCGCCCGCCTCGCCGATCACCGCGCCCGGTGCCAACAGCGCGCCGGCTGCAACGCGCGGCTCGAAGTGCATGCGCTGCGCGACCGCGGCACGCATGCCCGGCTGCACGAATGCCGCGTCGGTACCCGACAGCGGCCGCAGCAGGCCGTCGAAGATGTTCCCGAGCAAGCCTGGCCCGAGGCGGATCGCCAGCGGCTGCCCGTCACCGCGGACCTCGGTGCCGGGGCGCAGTCCGGTCGTGTCCTCATAGACCTGCACCACGATCTGCTCGCCGTTGATGCGCACCACTTCGCCCAGCAGCGCCTGCGGCCCGACGCGCACCGATTCGCGCAGCGAGAACGGCCCCTGCTTCACGGCGTGCAGCACAGGGCCGGCGATCCAGCGCACGATGGCGAGGCTCATGACGAAGCCTCCAGTTGCCGCAGCAGCCGCGATTCGAATTCGGCGCGGTCGGAGAGCAGCCCGGCCAGCGTACCGTCGATGACGTTGCCGTCGGCAGTGATCTTGAGCCCGGCGCCGATCGCGGCGTCGGCCTCGAACAGCGGTGCCGCATCCGACTCGGCCACCAGCGCTTGCGCCAGCGCGAGCCGCTCCTCCTCGGGCCAATCGGGCGCATGCACGATGCGCCAGTGCCCTCGTGGCATGCGCGCTCGCGCGGACGCGAGCACCTGGCCCACCCAGGCGGCGCGCGCGGCAGGCTGCCGCCACAGGGCCAGCAGTTCGCCCGGCAGTTGCTCCCAGGCCAGCCGCAACAGCGCGGCCGTGCGCTGCTGCCGGTGCAGGCGCCGGTGCGTCGCCAGGCGCGCCTGCGCCGCCGCGATGCGCTCGCGCCGTAGCAGCCGCTGTTCCGAGAACGCCTGGCGGACGCGGGCGCGCGCATCGGCATACGCCTGAGCGCGCACCGCAGCAGCGCGGCTGCTGGCTTCGCCGATGATCTGCGCGCACTGACGCGCGCGGTCGGCCTCGATCAACTCGAGCAAGGCGCGCGCCTGGTTCTCGATGAGGGCGGGGGGCGAAGTCTGCGAATTGGTTTCGACATCACATCGCTGCGCGATATGAGTCTGCGCCGAAGCACTTCGTGCCTTCATGCTTCGAGCCCTAGTTGCCCGCGCAGCCGCGCCGCCAGGTCGGGCAGAGGCACTTGCCCCTGGAAGTCGGGAACGATGAGCACCAGCGGCGCCAGCGCCGACAACGCTGCACGCAGCGCCGCTTCGCCGATCCGGGCCGCGACCGCTGCCGACATGAGCACCAGCGGGGCGTGCGAGCACGCCCATCCGAGCGTCGCGACCTCTTCGCCCGGACGCGGGGTGTGCGTGAGCGCGCCGGCGAGCCGGTAGCCGGCCGCGCTCACCTCGTCGCCCAGGTAGACCGGCGAACTCATTCGACGCCTTCTTTCCCAAGGCCCGCCAGGCTCGCACAGGAGCCCGCTCTTTGCCTTCGGGTCGGCCGCTCTGCGCTCATCATCCGAGCCTGTTGAGCATCAGGATCGACACGATCAGGCCGTAGATCGCGATCCCTTCGGCAAGGCCGATGAAGATCAGCAGCCGGCCGAACAGCTCGGGCTTCTCGGCCAGCGCGCCGACCGCCGCGGTGCCCACCTTCGCCACCGCAAAACCCGCGCCGAGCGAGGACATTCCAGTGGCCAGCGCCGCGCCGATGAAGACCCAACTGCTGTCGACGCCCGCAACCCGGGCCAGCGCCGCGGCGGCATCGGCCGCGGCCCACGCGTTCGGCGCCCAGAACAGCAATGCCGTCGCGCCCAGGGCCGACAGCAGGGTCAGCGCGAGCAGCGGGAGTGCAACGCCAAGCGGTTTTCTCATTCAGTTCTCCTGGGTCGTGAAAGGCGGGGCAGGCAGCGGGCGAAATGCGCGCCCCTGTCCCTGCATGAAGCGGGTGAAGAATTCGAACAGCACCAGCCGCGTCGTCTGGATCGACACCACCATCGCTTCCAGCACGATCACGACGACATTGCCGAGCACGAGCACGAGCGCCTTCGCGACAAGGCTGTCGGCGGCGTCCATCAGCGCGACGATCGCCGAGGACAGGCCGGCGTGGGCGAGTGCGAACGCGCCGACGCGCGCGAACGACAGCGTGTTGATCAGGATCTGCAGCGTCTTTTCGACCAGTTCGCCGATCGCGGCCAGGCCGGCCGCGGCGCGCCGGGCGTGCAGCGCGTGCCCGATGCAGAAGCTCAGCGCACCCGCGGCCGCCAACCAGCGCCCGGCCGGCGCGAAGAAGGCCGCCAGCAGGCCCAGGTAGACCACCACCAGCGCCGCGTCGGTCAGCAACCAACGCCGCCACTCGCCGCGCCACCACGCGGCGAGCGCATCCAGCCCCAGCCCGAGCGTCAGCAGCACAACGCCGCCGGCCAGCGGCGCCAGCAGCACCGGCAACGGCGCAGCCAGCGGGTGCAACCACAACGCCGGCACCACGCCGTGCAGGCTGAACACGCTTCCGAAGAGCAGCCCGAACGCGGCAGCCGACAGCCCACCGACCATCAGTAGGCGAGCGATCGGGAAGCGCTTGCGGAACCACCATCCCAAGGACGCGATCACGAGCCCCTGGCCGACATCGCCAAACATATAGCCGAACATCAGCGGCACCGCGATCGCCAGCAACTGGCTCGGGTCGGCTTCGCTGGCGGAGGGCATGCCGAGCGCGCGGCTGAAGATCTCGAACGGCCGTGCCCAGCGCGGGTTGCTGAGCAGCAGCGGCGCCCGGGCGTCCGCGGGAGGCGCCGCGTAGTGGAGCAAGGCTCGCGCGCCGCAATCCCGCAGTGCGCGCGCCAGGGCCTCGCCCCCGGCGTCACTCGACCAGCCGGTGATCCAGCACAGCAGATCGCCGCTTTCGAGCGCACGCACGTTGTGCATCACCCATTGCAAACGGTTCGCGTCGCCCAGCGCGCACGGCAAGTCGTGGCTCGCGTTCAGCGTCGCAAGCGCAGCGTTCATCTCGGCCGCTTCACGCTCGACGGCGGCCAGGCGCTCGTTCACGCAGGCCTGGTCGCGCGCGGCGTCGCCTTGCAACCATCCTGGCACTTCATGCACGCTGCCCTTGAGCGCAGTCACTGCCTGCGCTGCCGCCTGCAAGGCGTCTGGCAGGCCGGCGACCAGCAGATGCGCGGCGCCATCGATCTGCATGCCGCAGGCGACGGCTTCGAGCCGACCCGCGCCCACTGGCAACGCCAGCTCGGGCTCGACGCCCGGCGGCAGCGCGAACAGCCGCACCCGCAGCCACGGGCCGGCGCCAGCCAGGTAGCCCAGATTCAGCGCGCCCGGCGCCAGCGCGCCCAGCACGCGCTGCCAGAGCCGCAGTTCGGTGCGCTCTGCTTCGCAGCGCTGCAACGCGCGAATCATCGGCTCGCTTTCCTGCGCCCAGGCGCGGATCGCCGCCAGGCTGCGCTGCAGCGTGGCGATCGGCGCTTCGGGAAAGGCGGAAGGCCGGCACGCTTCGGGTGCCGGCCAGTACGCGTGGTAGCGCGCCGACAGGTCGAGGTACTGCACCAGCAGCGGCATCACTTCTGCGAGCGACGCGGGCAGCACGGCACTGGCACGCGCTTCGAGTTCGACCGCGCCCGTGCGCGCCAGCGCTTCGAGCACCAGCGTGGCGTCGTCGCGCGCGGCGAGGATCTCGAACCAGCGGGCAGGGCGCGGGCGCAGCATCAGGCCGCCTTCCATTGCGGAAACAGGACACGCCGCAGCAACTCGGCGCGCAAGCGTTCGAGGTCGAGCGCGCACAGCGCGAGATGGATGAAGGCTGCCGCTGGCTCGAGCGCTGCGCGGCGCAGCAGCAGCGACAACCTCGCGCGCAGCGAACCGCGCATCAGCCAGCCCTGGCCCGGCGGCGCCCCGGCAAACGCCGCGCGATGATCGAGCAGCACGCGCACGAGCGACCCCAGCACGCCGCCGACATCGCCGAGCGGCTGTGGCAAGCGGCGCTGCCATTCGGCCTGCCAGACCTCGCCGATCTTCTGCGGCGCCTGCCAGGCGAGCGCCAGCGCAGCCAGCGGCCCCGCGCTCAGCAGCGCGAGCCGCGCTTGCGGCTGCGCCGCGCACAACTTGCGCCACGCGCTGTCGTCCTCCATCCAGGCTGTGGGATCACCACCCCGCGCCAGGTGCTGCAACGGCGCAAGATCGGGCAGCGCGGCGCACCAGGCGAGCGAGGGCTGCCATGGCACGGGCATCCACGCTACGGCTTCGTCGACCAGCGCGCGCCAGTGGCCGCGAAGGGTGGCCTCGATCCTGTGCTCGCCGCTGTCCGCTCCGATGCCGACCAGCCAGGGCCGCAGCGCGGTACCGCGAGCGAGTTCGAGCATTGGCGCGATTTCACGCATCACTTCGATGCGTCGCCAAGCTGCCTCGTCGATCCGCTGGCCATGGCGCGCCTGCAGACGCGCCTGGGCGTACTCGAGGCTCCCGCATTCGATCATGGTCGCACTCCGATCAACTCCCTCGCGAGGGCCTCGACCGCTCGCTGCAGGGCGTCGCGTTCTTCGGAAGTCAACGGTTGCGGGCTGCCCAGCCGCTCGGCTTCGGCGTCGATTTCGGCCAGGCTGGCCGCGAGTTCGCGCTCGAATGCGCCGACGATGCCGCGCACGCGCCGCTCGGTGCGATCGACCCACGAGCGGGCGACCGAACGCGCGGTCTCGGCGATCTGTCCCACCTCGATCCGCGCACACTCGACCGACAGGCGCGCGTCGCGCTCGGCGGCGAGCACGCGCTCGATAGCCGACTCGCCCGCGCTGCCAGTGGCGCCCGCTTCAGAGATTGGCTTCATGATCTTGCGCGCCGTGCGGACCCCGACGCCAATGGCGCCGGCAACGCGAACGGCTCAACCTCGAACGCCGCCGACCGACGCCGACACGCGAAGCCTGAACCGGCCTTGCCAAGCACCGTCGATACACAGAGCACGCTCAATTCCTTCCACGCCGAGTATGTCCGCTTCGATGCGCCCGCTGCGTTGACGCACCTCAACGGCGGGGACAGTTCAGCATCTCGAGGGACATTGCTTCTGCTGGGAATCGAGGCCAGGGAACGCCGAGGGCAACACACCCGATAATCCAGCGCCGATCATCGAGCGACCCCCACTTCATGGACTACCCCGGCAATCTCTTCGTCGTCGCCGCCCCCAGCGGTGCCGGCAAGTCCAGTCTGGTCAACGCGCTGCTCGAAGTCGACTCTCGGCTCGTGCTGTCGGTGTCGCACACGACCCGCGCGCCGCGCGGACAGGAACAGGATGGGCGCGAATACCACTTCATCGACGAGAGCGCCTTTCGCGCGATGGTCTCGCGCGATGCGTTTTTCGAGTGGGCACAGGTGCACGGCCATCTTTACGGCACCTCGAAGGCGGAGATCGAATCGCGCGTCGGCAGCGGCCAGGACGTCGTGCTCGAGATCGACTGGCAGGGCGCACTGCAGATCAAGCAGCTCTTCCCGAACGCGGTGCTGATCTTCATCCTGCCGCCGAGCTGGGACGAACTCAGGCAGCGCCTGACGCGGCGCGGCGAGGACCACCCCGAGGCGATCGATCAACGGCTGGCGAACGCGCGCGCGGAAGTGGCGCAGGCCAGGCACTTCGACTTCGTTATAATCAACGCGTTGTTCGAGACGGCGCTGTTCGACCTCAAGGCGATCGTCCACTCGCAGCGGCTCAAGTACGCTGCGCAGCGCAGAGGCAAGCCTGCCGTCTTCGCCGCCCTCAACCTCAGCTGACGCGTCACGTGACGCTCTACCGGAACACCGTCCATGGCCCGCATCACCGTTGAAGATTGCCTGCTCAAGGTTCCGAACCGCTTCCAGTTGGTGCTGGTCGCCACCTATCGCGCCCGGATGCTGAGCCAGGGCCACGCGCCGAAGATCGAAAGCAAGAACAAGCCGGGGGTGACGGCACTGCGCGAGATCGCCGCAGGCGAGGTCGGCCTCGAGATGTTGCGCAAGGTGCCGATCTAAGGCGCTACCTGCGAGCGGCTGCGCCGCTTCACCCGATGGCCCCGTCGCGCTCGCGGCGACGGTCCTGCGCCGGCACCAAGCCGGTTTGCGCTTCCTGTCTCGCGCCTGCGCGCGCCCTTTGGCGCGAAAGCAGGCTAAATTCGCGCCATGCGCGAGCGTGCGAACTCGGTCTGGTCGGCTCTGGGCAGGGCGCTGTCGAAGACGCCCCGCGCGCAACCGCCTGATTCCGCCGAAGGCGAACCGACGGCCTCGTCGTTCGCCGCCTTGACGTCCAAGCTCGACTACCTGGACGCGAGTGACATCAAGCGCGTGCGCGATGCCTACCGCTTCGCCGACGAGGCCCATCTCGGGCAGTTCCGCGCCAGCGGTGAACCCTACATCACGCACCCGATCGCGGTGGCCGGCCTGTGCGCCGAATGGAAGCTCGATGCGCAAGCCATCATGGCGGCGCTGATGCACGACGCAATGGAGGATTGCGGCATCTCCAAGGCCGCCCTGATTGAACGCTTCGGCGCGCCGACCGCCGAGCTCGTCGACGGACTGACCAAGCTCGACCGGCTGCAGTTCTCGACCCGCGAGGAGACGCAGGCCGAATCGTTTCGCAAGATGCTGCTCGCGATGGCGCGCGACGTGCGCGTCATCCTGATCAAGCTCGCCGACCGGCTGCACAACATGCGCACGATGGAGGCGGTGGACCCGGCCAAGCGAACGCGCGTCGCCCGCGAGACACTCGACATCTACGCGCCGATTGCGCACCGCCTGGGCCTAAACCAGACCTACCGCGAACTGCAGGAGCTCTCGTTCCAGCGCCTGCAGCCATGGCGGCAGGCCGCGTTGGCGAAAGCGCTACAGAGGGCCCGCGGATCGCGGCGCGACATCGTCGAGCGCGTGCAGCAGGAGGTGAAGAAGGCGTTTGCGGACGCGAAGCTCCCGGTGCAGGTGGCCGGGCGCGAGAAGACGCTGTTCTCGATCTACCGCAAGATGCGCGAGAAGCACCTGAGCTTCGCACAGGTCAGCGACATCTTCGGTTTCCGCATCGTCGTCGCGACGCTGCCTCAGTGCTACCTCGCGCTCGGCGTGCTGCACCAGATCTACAAGCCGCTTCCAGGGCGTTTCAAGGATTACATCGCGATCCCCAAGGCCAACGGTTACCAGTCACTGCACACGACGCTTGTCAGCCCGCTCGGAACGGCGGTCGAGTTCCAGATCCGCACCGAGCCGATGAACGCAGTGGCGGAGAAGGGCATCGCAGCGCACTGGATGTACAAGGTCAAGGGTCCGGGTTCGGCAAGCACGATCGAGGCGCAGCGGCTCGGCACGATGTGGCTGCAGTCGCTGATGGACATCCAGCACGAAACCAATGACGCAAGCGAGTTCCTCGAGCACGTCAAGATCGATCTCTTCCCCGACGCGGTCTATGTGTTCACGCCGAAGTCGAAGATCCTGGCGCTGCCGCGCGGCGCAACGGCGGTGGATTTCGCCTACGCAATCCACTCCGACGTAGGTGACCATTGCGTCGCGGCCAAGGTCAACGGCGAACCGGTCGCGCTGCGGACCGAACTTCGCAGCGGCGACGTGGTCGAGGTGGTGAGCGCGCCGGGCGCGCGGCCGAACCCGTCGTGGCTTAACTTCGTGCGCACCGGGCGTGCGCGCTCGAGGATCCGCCATTACCTGAAGACGATGGAGCAGGAGGAGTCGCAGCAACTCGGCGAGAAGATGCTCGGCCAGGCATTGCGCGCCGAAGGCCTCGAACTGCCCGCCGCCGACCCGCAGGACGCCGAAGCGGCGTCGCTCTGGCAGCAGCTCGTTCGCTGGAGCGGCAACCGCACGCGCGCCGATCTGCTGACCGACATCGGCCTCGGCCGCAAGATCGCAACCATCGTCGCCACTCGGCTGGCGCGACTGATGACCGAGCGCGGCTTGCGGCCCAATGCGGTGACGCTGACCTTGGGCCGCTACGCCGTGAGCGACGCGACGCCTACGCAGCGCGTCTTCGTCGACGGCAGCGAGGGCACATCGGTGCGGATGGCGCCGTGCTGCCGGCCGATCCCCGGCGACGCCATCGTCGGCTATCTCGGACGCGGCGAAGGTCTCGTGGTGCACACCGCAGACTGCAAGGTCGGCAAGCGACTGCTCGAGCGCGACAGCCAGCACTGGATGGGCGTCGAATGGGCCGAGGAGCCCGCGCGTCCGTTCGAGACCGCGATCAGCCTGTTGCTCCGCAACGGCAAAGGCGTGCTGGCGCAGGTCGCGGCCGCCGTCAGCGCCGCCGAGGCCGACATCACGCACATCGACATGGACGACGAGCCGACCGCCGAAACCGCCGAGCTTCGACTTGTACTGAGCGTGCGCGACCGACTCCATCTGGCCGAGGTGATGCGCACGCTCAAGCGGACGCCGTCGGTGCTGCGCGTGGCGAGGGTCAAGCCCTGAAGCACGATAATCCCACTGTGAACGCCGTCTTCCATCGCCGCCGCAAGAGCGTCGTTTGGCTCTTCGCCATCGCGATGCTGCTGCTCGGCCTGGGCGCGCAACTGCATGGCCTGTGGCATTCGTTGCAGGCGGTGCACACGTCAACCGACAAGGATGCTCTAGCCGCGCACCCGCAGGCCTGCGAGCAGTGCGTGCTCTACGCCGCGCTCGATGGCGGCCCGCCTTGCAGCGTCGGACCCCTGCTGCCCCTGCCTTCGGCCGCGCCCGAATGCAGCGCAGCGGCGACGCGGCCGAGGCCGTCGGTGTTCACCGCCTACATCTCTCGCGCTCCACCGAAGGTGGCCTGACTCCCCCGGGCCGGCGGCTGGGTCCGCGCCCGTCCGAGACCCGGCGCGCGTCGCAGCGCGCGCGCCGCCGCCCCTTCCCACGCACGCTGCTGCACCACGCACTGCCGCGCCTGCGCACGCTGCCATGGAGCAACTTTCGACATGTCCCGTTCCACTCCCCTCGCGGCCGCATTGGTCGCATTGACCATCGCGTCGCCGCCACTGCGCGCCGCGGACTCGGCCGAACTGCAGCAACTGCGGCAGGAGATTGAAGCGATGCGCCAGGACTACGAAGCCCGGCTGCAGGCGCTCGAGGCCCGTCTCAAGAAGGCCGAAGCGAGCCAGGGCGTGTCGGCGACGCCCGCCGCGAGCCAGGCAGCTTCGGCGACCTCGGCGCTGCCGGCAACGCTGGCGCCTCCGCCGGCTGAAGCGCCAGCCACCGCACAGGCTTCGGCCAGCGGCTTCAACCCCGCGCTCTCGCTGATCCTGTCGGGCACGTACGCCGCGCTGTCGCAGGACCCGGCGAACTACCGCTTCGCAGGCGTGCTGACGGGAAGCGAAATCGGTCCCGGCGTCAAGGGCTTCTCGCTCGGCGAGTCCGAGCTCGCGATCTCGGCCAACGTCGACCCCTGGTTCTACGGCGCGCTGAACCTTTCGCTCGCGGCCGACAACACCGCCTCGGTCGAGGAGGCCTACGTGCAGACCACTGCGCTCTCGGATGGCTTCACGCTGCGCGCGGGCCGCTTCCTGTCGAGCATCGGCTACAACAACGACAAACACGCCCACACCTGGGACTTCGTCGACGCGCCACTCGCCTACCAGGCCTTCCTCGATGGCGCGCTGCACCAGGACGGGCTGCAGCTTCGTGTGCTGTTGCCGACCACGCAGTTCATCGAGCTCGGCGGCGAGCTCGGCGCAACGGGTCCGTTCCCGAGCGACGGCGCGAGCCGCAACCAGCCCGGCACAGCGACGTTGTTCGCGCACACGGGGGGCGACATCGGCGCGAGCCAGAGCTGGCGCGCCGGCGTCTCCATGTTGTGGGCCAAGGCCGAGGATCGCGCCTCGGACACGATCGACGCCGTTGGCAGCGTCGTCACGAGTCAGTTCACCGGCACGACCAAGCTCGGCATCGTCGACGGTGTCTGGAAGTGGGCGCCCAACGGCAACCCGCAGCGCACCAACCTGACCCTGCAGGGCGAGTATTTCCGCCGCCTCGAATCGGGCTCGCTCGTGTTCGACAGCGCCGGGCAGGCGCTGGCCGCGAGCTACCGTTCGAGGCAGGGCGGCTGGTACGCGCAGGCGGTGTACCAGTTCATGCCGACGTGGCGCGTCG
>Ga0209048_10004726_pt1 | contig 12989 bp, 13 predicted proteins | sample FrelakmetCRP12CR_FD_187146 | JGI IMG/M metagenome (GOLD analysis project Ga0209048, IMG submission 187146) | Freshwater lake sediment microbial communities from the University of Notre Dame, USA, for methane emissions studies - CRP12 CR (SPAdes)... | ecosystem: Environmental > Aquatic >... | reverse complement strand
CGCAGGTCTATGCGCATCTCAACACCCGCGCCGAGGGGCTGTCGGCCGACGTGGCGGAAGCGCGACTCGAGCAGTACGGCGCCAACATACTCGCCAAGGATCAGCGCCCCAGATTCGGCCAATTGCTCTGGCATGCCTTGCGCAACCCGCTGGTGATTCTGCTCGCGGTGCTGGCGACGATTTCTTTCGCGACGGGCGATGTCCGCGCCGGACTCATGATGATTTCCATGATCGCCCTGAGCGTCGGACTGAAACTAGTGCAGGAAGCCAAGGCGACTAACGCCGCCGCGCAGCTCAAGTCGATGATCTCGGTGACCGCTACGGTGCTGCGCGACGGCACGGCTCAGGAGATTGCTGTCGCGCGGCTGGTTCCAGGCGATGTGGTACGGCTCGCCGCGGGCGACATGATCCCGGGCGACGTTCGGATAATCCAAGCCAAGGATCTATTCGTAATACAGGGGGCGCTCACCGGCGAGAGTTTCCCGGTGGAGAAGCATCCGGTCCCGAAGGAACCCGCACAAGCGGCAAGCGCTGGAATCGCGCTCGATACCATAGCTTTTCTCGGCACCAGCGTTGAAAGCGGTACGGCCAGTGCCGTGGTCGTCGCGACGGGCAAAAACACCTATCTCGGCAGCATGGCCGCATCTTTGCAGGAGCAGCCAGTTACAACGGCATTCGATCGCGGCATCTCCAATTTTACCTGGCTGATGCTGCGCTTCATGGCGGTTATGGTGCCGTTGGTCTTCGTCATCAATGGCGTGACCAAAGGCAGTTGGCTGCAGGCTTTCTTTTTCGCACTGGCGGTGGCTGTTGGCTTGACGCCGGAAATGCTGCCGATGATCGTCACCGTGTGCCTGTCGAAGGGCGCGGTGGCGATGGGGCGCAAAAAGGTCATCGTCAAACGGATCAACGCGATTCAGAACCTGGGCGCGATGGACGTGCTGTGCACCGACAAGACCGGAACGCTGACGTGGGACCGGGTCATTCTCGAGCGTCACTGCAACGTGATGCTGCGCGAGGATGATGAGGTGCTGACGCTCGCTTACTTAAACAGCCATTTTCAAACGGGTCTGAAAAATGTCCTCGATCGCGCGGTGCTGGCGCACACCGAAACGCATGAGAGCGCCAATATTCCCGCGTACACCAAGGTCGACGAGATACCGTTCGATTTCCAGCGCCGTATCATGTCGGTCGTTGTGCGCACGCCGGCGGGCAAAGATCTCATCATTTCCAAGGGCGCTCCCGAGTCCCTCTTCCCCAAGTGCCAAAACTTCGAGCTCGACGGCGCGCTGCTTCCGATGGATCATCCACACATCGAGGAGCTCCAGAAAGAGCACAACCTGCTGAGTGCTGATGGTTTTCGCGTGCTCGCCATCGCCACCAAGGAGGTTGCGCCTCATGGAACAACCGCCGCCCACGCCACGCCTTACGCCAAATCGGACGAGCAGGACCTGATCCTTCGGGGCTACGTGGCGTTTCTGGATCCGCCCAAAGAGGGCGCCGCCGCAGCAATCGACGTACTGCAGCGGCATGGCGTGGCCGTCAAAGTCGTCACGGGCGACAACGAACTGGTGGCCTGCAAGATATGCAAGGACGTGGGGCTGTCCACGGAGTTCATTTTGCTGGGTGATCAGGTGGAGCGGATGAGTGTCGATGAGCTCGCCGGCGCCGCCGAGAAGACCACCCTTTTTGCCCGTGTTTCGCCGGCTCACAAGCAGAAAATCATCGAGGCGCTGCAATCGCGCCATCACACGGTCGGTTTCATGGGCGACGGCATCAACGACGCGCCGGCGCTTCATGCCGCCGACGTAGGAATAAGCGTGGATACCGCGGTGGACATCGCCAAGGAATCGGCGGATATGATTTTGCTGGAGAAGTCGTTGCTGGTGGTGGACGACGGCGTGATCGAGGGGCGCAAAGTGTTCTCCAACATCATCAAGTACGTCCGCATGGGGGCATCGAGCAACTTCGGCAACATGTTCAGCGTGCTCGGGGCAAGCGTCTTCGTGCCCTTTCTTCCCATGCTGCCGGTGCAGATTCTGGCGAACAATTTGCTCTATGACATCAGCCAGACCACGATTCCGACCGATGCCGTGGATTCCGAGAGACTCGTCGCGCCGCGCCGATGGGATCTGACCGAACTCACCAAATTCGTCTTGTTCATCGGTCCATGCTCATCGGTTTTCGATTACACGACCTACTTCATGATGCTGTACGTCTTTAACTGCTGGAACGTCTCCACCGTGCAAGCCGCCGCACACAGCGCAAGTCTTTTTCAGACCGGCTGGTTCGTCGAGAGCCTGTTGACACAGACTCTCATCATCCACGTCATCCGCACCAACAAGATTCCATTCTTTCAAAGCCGCTGCTCATGGCCGGTGTTGGTCACCAGCGTGGCTGTCATGGCGATAGGAATCGGCATTCCGTTCTCGCCCCTGGGGCCCTACCTGGGATTCTCCAGACTGCCGTCGCTGTACTGGCCGCTCCTTGCGGCGACGCTGCTGTGCTACGTATTGCTGACGCAGGGCGTCAAGATGTGGCTGCTGCGTCGCAAGTGGATTTGATCGACGCCGGGAATTATCCGCAGGTTGCCACGAGGGCTTGGCAGCTGGTTCACCTCCGGCGTATATATCCGTCATTAAGTACGGTAGCGAACAGATCGCACCCTGTACGCCGAGTAAGTTCGCTGAGATAGGCGGAAGGCGATTCTGCCGGAGCGGCAACACCGGGACCGGCATTCCGGCCCAGCGATCAGAAATGAAACACGAATCAATCAACCTCGAGGCCCGAATTGACGGCGCCTGACAGCTCGGAGAATAGAAATGCTTTACACAATAGCGGTAGTCTTGGTGGTTCTGTGGCTACTGGGGCTGGTCACCTCCTACACGATGGGCGGATTTATTCATATCCTTCTCGTTATCGCAGTCATTGTCATCCTGCTGCAAGTCATCCAAGGTCGGCGAATCTAAGGAACGGATCGATTCCGGCTGGTATGAACCCGTGGAAGCGGGCTGGGCCTTGATTTAATCTCGCGCCGGGATGGCATGCTCGGCATGCATGTCTCGACAGTCATTGGTTTCGACTGGCGGAAATCCGTTTATTCGTGCGTGTGACGCGTGCTACACGCCGGCCTTTATGCTGCCATCCAGCTGCGGGACCGAGATTGGAGCCACCTCGACCTTGGCCGCCCCTTGAGCTTTGGATATGCCGATCTTCTGTGCCGTCGAGGGCGAGAGATCCACGATGCGGTTCTTTGCATACGGCCCGCGGTCCTGGATGGTGACGACCGCGCTCTGTCCGGTCTCGAGGTTGGTAACTTTTGCGGCAGTCCCGAGCGGCAGCGTCCGACTCGCAGCGTTTGCGCCTTGTGGGTCCATTCTGGTGCCGTCCGCCATGGTCTTTCCGGAAAATGATTTCGCATAGAAGGACACCTTGCCGATCCGTTTCCGGCCCGATCGGTCAAGATGCCGTTTGGATGCGGTCATGAGTGTATCGTGTGCATTTGCTCTGTCTTGTCTAAATAAGAGACTGGCCTTAGTGGGGCGCAGTGCCGGGCGCACCCGTCGCACCCGTCGCACCGGTATTGCCGGTATTGCCGGTATTGCCGGGGTTGCCCGTTGCGCCGGTGCTGCCGGTTGCACCGGTGTTTCCTGTCGCACCGGTGCTGCCGGTGTCGCCCGTCGCGCCGGTACCGCCCGTCGCGCCCGTGCTGCCGACATTGCCGGTGTCACCGGTTGCACCCATGGTTCCTGTGCTGCCGGTATTCCCCGTGTTGCCGGTGTTTCCCGTATTGCCTGTTGGGCCCGGCGGCCCGGCAGGACCCGGCGAGCAAGCGGCAAAGGCGAGCATCATCAGGGAAACTACGATTAACTTTGAATATTTCACAGTGGTTCCTCATTTTTTGAATCGCGTGAATTGCTCTATAATGTCTGTCTAGGAGCAATCCTTAAGTTCTTGATCGGCCTTCCGTCGATTGAAGGCTACGTTCACTTCACCGCCACGTCTGTACGCCGACGCACACAACGAATCGGCACGCCATATCGATCCACCGGGCTAAGTTCGGCACCGAACGGTCGACCGGCAGCGCTTGACGCTAGGATTGCGAATTACCTTCACTGGGACACTAAGACATGCGCCAAATCTACCGATCCACGCCGTATATTCTCGCAGCGCTGTTGCTCGGCGCCTGCGGCGGCGGCGCAGCGGGTGGCGTGGCGGACGCTGGGGGAGGCGGCGCCCCGCCGCGCGGAACGCTGCTGCAAAGCCCACCCGAGCTTCTATCCACTGTGACGGCACCGACTCTGCTGCTCGAACTCAATCTCGCGGCCAATCAGCAGCTGCTGGCTCTCAGCGGCACGCCGCACTGCGACATTCTCATGTATCACATCGAGTACACGACGGTCGGCGGGGCGAACGAAGCCACCACGGCGTCCGCTGCGCTGATGGTACCGACCGGTCTTGGCGCCGGCTGCACCGCAGCACGTCCGATCGTCTTGTACGCGCATGGCACCACGACGGACCATGCCTTCAATATGGCGAACATGCAGAATGCGGAGACTCTCTCCCTGGCCGCGCTCTTCGCATCGCAGGGGTACATCGTCGTCGCGCCGAACTACGCCGGCTATGACACCTCGACGCTTCGCTATCATCCTTACTTGATCGCCGATCAGGAATCTAAGGACATGATCGACGCACTGAGTGCAGCGCGCACCGCGTTGCCGTTCGCCTCTGCGACGTTGACCAAGGATAGCGGACAGTTGTTCATTACCGGCTATTCGCAGGGGGGTTACGTGGCAATGGCCACGCATCGCGCGATGCAGGCTGCCGGGATGAAGGTCACCGCGTCGGCGCCGATGTCCGGCCCGTATGCCCTCGCCGCGTTTGTTGACGCGGTTTTCTACGGCGAGGTCAATGGGGCCGCCACGGTATCCTCTGCCCTCTTGCTCACCGCCTATCAGAGGGCATACGGCACCATCTATGCCAGCGCCGCCGACGTATTCGAGCCCCAATATGCCGCCGGCATCGACTCCTTGCTGCCGAGTACCACGCCGAGAAGTCAGTTGTATGCGCAAGGGAAGCTTCCAGAATATGCACTGTTTAGTTTGACGCCGCCCGCTGCGGAATACGCCGATATCACGCCGCCGCTGGCGCCGGCGAATTTGGCGGAAGTTTTCGCGCTCGGTTTCGGCGCAGGCAACTTGCTTCAGAACAGCTATCGCCTCAGCTATCTGATCGACGCACAAGCAAATCCGGACGGTGGATTTCCGACGCTTACCACTGGAATTGCCGCCGCATCCCCCGGCCTTGCGTGGAGGCAGGCGTTGCAAATGAACGATCTGCGCAATTGGGTCCCGAGTACCCCGGTGCAGCTATGCGGCGGTGATGTCGACCCGATCGTATTCTGGCTCAATACCCGGCTGATGCAGGGTTATTGGGCGTCCCACCCACCGGCATCTGCGCCGGTCGTGCTCGATCTCGAGTCGACGCCATCGGCCGGCGACCCTTACGCCAATCTGCAGAAAGATTTTGCGCTGGCAAAAGCGCTCGTCGCGGCGGCCGCCGTCGCCCAAGGGGCCACCGACGGCGGGGCGCATGCGGTCGCTGAGGCCTATCATGCGACGCTGGTGGCACCCTTCTGCTTCGCGGCGGCCAAGTCGTTCTTCGCGACTTTTTAACCGCAGACCCCTTGGGGCAAAACCGCCCCCGGGGCGGAAATTGTTAAGGCGCGTTTCAGCGCTTCGGTGTTGCAGGCTGCCAGGATCGAGCCGCTTCGGCACAGAAATCTGCGAGCTTTTCCAGCACAATCTGTACCGCGCGATTGGCGGCAACCACCCCTGCGTAGGGATCCTCGCTTTCGGCCGCCACCGTCTCGTTGAATTCGCGCCATGCAATCACCCGACGCGTGGCGTCATCCACCATATAGGCCCGCAGCGTGAAGTGGACACGGTTGGGTTTATCAGCAAAATCCTGCACCAGTCGCATGATCTCGGTGTCGAGCCTCAAATCGCCGGCCGCGGCGCTGGGCGCCGGCAGGACTGCGCGGAAGCCGCCTCGTCCCTCGATGGCGGCCACGATGAGCGGTGCGAGCATGCGGGCGGGCGTATCGACCCACTCGTTGTGGGCAAAATATTCGTGCGTATGGGAGCCGCGCGCATAGATGATATGGGTGCTGTCGAAACCCGAGGCCGCACTTGGCACATTGACGATCAGCGTGGGCACCTGCGTCAATCCGCGCGAGACACCTGAGACTTCCACGCGGGGTACCACCGGTGCGCTGTCGAGGGTATAGAACGAGGGTTGCACGGCCGCCTTCGGAAACAGCGCGCCGCAACCGGCATTTATGGTCAAAGCCAAACCGGCAGCACCAAACCAGAACAATCGGGCAAAACGCCAGGGATTCATGGCGGTCGCTGCCGCTGTAACGATTCTCCCGGCCCTTCAGGCACCGGGCTGTGACCCCTGAGGAGGCCGGCCGGATCGCGCTCGGTTTGGTCGCTGAGGCGCCGCAATGAGCTTGAAAGGACACTTAGCTCGCCCAATAGCCGTTGCAGTTCCGGGATTGTCTCCGCCGTGAGCCGCTTCACGTCGGTGCCGACGGCTTCGACTGTCTTTCCCGCGCTCGTGCTGGCCGATGCGGCCTCGTCCCCCATGCGTTCGACCGCTTGAGCGCTGCGGCTGATCCGCTCGATGACCGGGCCCAGTTGCGCCGTCACACGGGCGCCGTTGTCGAAGGTTTGAGCGGCGCTTGCGATGGCTGCGTCGAGCGTCGCCCGGCGTGAAGCCAGCGTGCGAGAGACCGCGGCAATGTCGGCAAGGGCCTGGGTAAAGGCAGCTCGGTTGTCATCGCTTAAGATGGCATTGATGTTGTTCGAAGTCTGGTCAAGCTTCGCCAAAACGGACGTGAGCACATTTTCCAGTCGCGCACTCAACGAGGGCTTGGTGCGTATCTCCGGGTATTGGCCGGGCACGGCGGTGCGCAGGGGTGCCGAGTCTCGTCCGCCACCCTCAAGCTCGACATAGGCGATGCCGGTTAGGCCCTGAGTCTTCAATACCGCGAGGGTGTCTTGATTGATCGGAGTACCGCGCTCGATTGCGAACACGAGCCGGACGCGCTCCGGGTTTGCCGGGTCCAGTTGAATGGTGCGCACCTTGCCCACATCGACACCGTTGTATTTGACGGGCGCGTTCGGATTGAGCCCGGCAACGGGCTCGGTTTCGATCGCCAGATACAAATCGTATTTCTTCTGAAATGCACCCCCTGATGCGAGCCAAAGAACGACGCCCATCAGTCCGGCACCGAGCACCAGCACGAACGCCCCGACCAATGGATAATTTACTTTGGTTTCGATGACGGCTCCTCGGTCTTGACGGGGAGTGGCATTTTTGTTGGCCGGTCCGCCTGTGCATGTGCCGCTCTGCCCCGAGGGCCGTCGAAGAACTGCCGAACGGCCGGATTGTCCATGCGCGAGAGTTCGGACATCGAACCCACGGCTTGTACCCTGCCCTCGGCGAGGACCGCGACGCGGTCGGCGACCTGCCACAATAAATCGAGATCATGAGTGATAATGACAATGGTCAGACCGAATAGGTCGCGCAGTTTGCGCACGAGTTCATCCACGCCGTCGGCGCTCTGCGGATCGAGTCCGGCGGTCGGCTCGTCGAGGAACAGCAACTCCGGGTCGAGCGCCAGAGCGCGTGCGAGCGACGCCCGCTTCATCATTCCGCCGCTCAATTCGGGCGGACATTGCGCGCCAACCGCCGGGGCCAACCCGCTCATCGCGAGTTTCCAGGCGCAGAGATCATCGATCAACCCATCTTCAAGAGCGGTGTGCTCGCGCAACGGCAGGCCGATGTTTTCCGTCACCGTCAGAGAACCGAACAAACCGCCGTGCTGAAACATCACACCCCAGCGCCGGCGCAACGCGAGAGCCTCATCGTCTCCGAGTCGATTCAGGTCAACTCCCAGAACGCGGATGGAGCCGGAATCCGGACGGTGCAGCAGGATCATTTCGCGCAGCAGCGTCGACTTCCCGGAGCCGCTGCCGCCGACCAATGCGAAGATCTCCGCCCGGCGCACCTGCAGATCGAGTTCCGAGTGAACGACGCGACTGCCGAAATGCGTCGAGACCTTGTTGATCTCGATGACCGGCTCGGAAGTTTGCTCATTGCCTTGCACCTCACAGATCCAGCGCGCTGAAAGCGACTGAAAATAAGGCGTCCGCCAAAATCACCAGGAAGATCGATTGAACCACCGCTCGGGTGGTCTGGCGGCCGACGCTGTCGGCTCCGCCCTGGGTGCGAAAGCCCTGAAAGCAGCCAACCACGGCGATGATGCAGGCGAACACCGGCGCCTTGCCGATGCCGACCATGTAGGTCGTGACGCTGACGGCCTTGACGAATCGATCACCAAACTCGGCATAGCCTACACCGAGCTGCGCTCGGGCCATCAGCATGCCGCCGAGCACGCCGAGGAAGTCCGCAAACACTGTGAGCAGAGGCAAGGCAATCAGCTGCGCGATAATCTTGGGCAGAACCAGCTGCTCCATGGGAGCGATGCCCAGCGTGCGCATGGCGTCGATCTCTTCGGTCACCTGCATCGTTCCAATCTGCGCTGCGTACGCAGAGCCGGAGCGGCCGGCGACGATGATGGCCGTGATTAGGGGTGCGAACTCGCGCAGCATGGACAAACCGACGAGATCGGCGACGAAGATGTTGGCACCGTATTGCCGCAGTTGATCGGCACCCTGATAGGCAACCACGATGCCGAGCATGAACGACAGCAGCCCAACGATGGGAAGTGCATCGACCCCGCCAATGCGCACGTTGTACAGCACGGTGCGCCATCGAAAACGTTCCGGGTGTCTGACGCAGCCTGCCAGCGCGTGCGCATTTTCACCGATGAAGGCAAGCAACGCGATGGCCTGCGACAAGACCGCTTCGGTGCCGCGGCCGATGCGCTCAATTGAAGTCGCCGGTTGGATCCGAGTGGGCATGGGATGGCCCGCTGCATCGGCAATCTGTTGTTCAGCGACGTCCAACAGCTTTGCGAAGCGTGGACGCAAGCCGCGCACGGTCACGACGACGTTGTCGCCGCGCAGTCGCGTCAGCAGTTTGTGCAGCACCCAGGCTCCGGCGGTGTCCAACGCCTCGATGCGTGTCCCATCCGCAACGGCATCCGTTCTGGACGCCAGACGAACGGTTTCAATCTGGCGCTCAATGGGGCCAATGCCGCGCGCGGTCCAGAATCCCGACAATTTGAGTTCTTGGGCCGTGGGCTGCGAGAGTACTGCGGCTTCCGCTGGGCTCGGTTTCATGCCCGAGTCAGCCTATCGATGACGTCCCGCCCCGTATGTACGCCAGGAGACATAGGGTCTAGAGAAATCCGAGGTTTGCACCATCGGGATCTCGGGGCGGCATCGAGAGCCCACACGGTCTCTTTGATGGATTTGACGGTGTATAGTGACCGACGCGCTCGCCTGCGCGGTCGCGAAAACGGCGCAGAGCGCGGCGCCGCTGTTCAACGCTCCGCGTCGGGTACGGCAGCGCACAGTCGCGCGCAGGCGATTGAGGCTAAAGTCAGAGAAACACCGGAGTCCGCCCATGAACATGACGCTCAGCATCGCACCGGTCATCGCGCTTATCGCAGGCGTATTGATACTTCTTATTCCGAGATTATTGAACTACATCGTCGCGGTCTATTTGATCGCTACCGGGTTGCTCGGACTGTTCGGTACCGCGAATCTCCATCTGCATTAGTTCACGCACGCAATGCTGACCGCCCTTTTTGTGGTGTAAGCGCGTGATTTTGTTGATATTGAAGCGGCAATCCGACGTCGCTTCGACATCGGCTCTGCCGAAAAGAAACGGTCAAATGCTGCACCCCTTTTCCCAGCGTGAACGTCATAACTGATTGATTTCGCGAATCAATAATTAGGGCCCCCGGGGAAGTGAGCGTTTTCGCGAGGCTCATCCGATTCCGCAGCCAACAGCCCGCCCCGTGATGATATCTTGATAATCACATCCCGGGAGCGTCTCGTCTTTCGTACGTGCGGAGGCAAGAAGAGTCAGGATGACCGAGATCTGGGCAAAGTGGGAGGGCGAGGTTATCAGCGGAGCTTTTCCGCTGCGCCGCTTGTTGAGCGGCTCGGATCACAGCGGAGTATTCCTAACCCGCGATAACGCACAAGACATCGCCAATGCCGCGATAAAGATCATACCCACTGATCCGGCGCATACCCTGGCGCAGCTCTCGCAGTGGAGGACGGCTGCCGCCCTTGTCCATCCGCACCTGATTCGCCTTTTCGACGCGGGTCGCTGTCAGCTCGACGGCCAGCAATTTCTCTATGTCGTGATGGAATATGCTGAAGAGACTCTCTCTCAGATTCTTCCGCACCGGACTCTCACTGCCGACGAAGTACGGGATATGCTGCGTCCCACTCTCGACGCACTGGCTTTCCTTCACGGCAAGAACTTGGTGCACGGCGAGCTGAAGCCGCCGAACATTCTGGTTGTCGACGATCAGCTGAAACTGGCGAGCGATACCATCCGGCCGGCCGGCGCACCGAGGGCAAGCACCGATACACCTTCCCCGTACGATCCTCCGGAAGCAGTCAATGGAAGGATCGCGGCCGCCGGCGACATATGGGCTCTCGGCATAACTCTGGTTGAGGCTCTCACCCAGCGCCCTCCCGTGTGGCCTGATAAAGGATCCGAGAATCTCTCCCTGCCCGCCGGTCTTCCTCCGACATTCGTGGAAACCATAGGCCGCTGCTTGAGATCCAACCCGGCCGACCGTCCCACGGTATTAGACCTCGAAGGCGAGTTCAACCTGGCGCCACGGGCTGCCGCGGTTTCGAGTTCTCAGTCTGCCGAACGCAGAACAACCCGTGAGACCGCCTCTCCACAGAAGTCGCCCAAACAGCGCTTTTTTGTCTCGATGATCACCGTGCTTCTCGTTCTATTGGCCGCTGCTTGGACTGGCTTGCGCCTGTTTCAGCGCAGTCCCAACTCCCAGCAACCCGCCTCACGTACGGGGTCCAGCGCGTACTCCACGGAATCTAAACCAGCACCTTCGCGCCCCGCTTCCCCTCCGCCGGATCGACCGGTACGGCCGTTGGCGGACGCTTCACCCTCCGTGCTCCACCAAGAAATTCCCAACGTCCCGCGCAGCGCAAGCAGCACGATTCACGGCCGGATTAATGTCACTGTTCGTGTGACCGTCGATAGCTCGGGCACTGTCGTCGGCGAGATCTTGGAAAATCCCGGGCCAAGCAAGTATTTTGCCCGTTTGGCGACAACCGCCGCAAAACAATGGAAGTTCGCTCCCGCAGACAATCGAGATACTCGAGAATGGCTACTGTCGTTCGAGTTCGGTCGCGACGGCACCGCCGGACACGCCACCTCCCCGCAGTAGCGTCTTCTGAGCCAATTGAAATCCCGGTTGTGCCGCCGGATTTGCGGGCGCGCGGTGGGCGATATTCCCGAGCAAGACACCGACCAGAATGGCGATCGTCAGCGCGCTTAAGCCCAGCGCCGCCAGAGCCGGTACGCGTGCCAGCAGAAAGGCAAGCGCACTGATGACAGCGACGATCGATATGCCCCGCCACAACCGGTGAGCAGCATTCTTAAATGCTGCTCACTTCTTGGTCGAACGGCGTAGCTAACCGCCCCGACCGCAGGCGCCGATGCCCACAACAGTCCACGCTCAACACCGCCTCACATGCTCTTGGGGACCGTAGGAGACGTGTTGAGACCCAGCACCTTGTAGAGCGGGCAGAAACTAATTGCGGCCGTCAACAGCAGCACGACGCCCGCCAGCCCCAACCAGCGAATCGGCCCCTGCAGTAGAAAAAAGGCACTCAACAGGACAAGTCCCAGCATGACTCGAAACACACGATCGATCGATCCGACATTGGTATTCATGACACGATCTCCATTAGTTGTCTCCACGTCCACCACGGCCTTTCCGCGGCAAAAAAACAATCGCAGCGTCTTCTCTCAGTTTCTCTTCGGCGCCCCGTCCTTCGCCTTCCTGGCGTCTCTCTTCGAGGCCGCCGGCCCGCAGAACGCCGTATACAAAACCTCCATGATCTGAAGGGCGGGTCCCTTCGCGAGCGCGTAGTAGATCGTCTGCGATTGGCGAGTAGTTGTTACCAAACCGGCTTCACGCAGGACTCCCAAATGTTGGGAAAGCGCCGACTGACTCAATGGCACACGCTCATTGATCTCTCCGACCGACAGGGATCCCTCGAGCAGGCAACAAAGCATCAGAAGACGTTGGTCGTTCGCGAGCGCCTTTAAGAAGGCAGCCGCTTCGGTCGCATGCTCCCGGATCGCCGGCAGAACCCGGTTTTTTCGTTCACGGCTTGCCACCTCTGTTGCCATGCTCGGTCTCCGATTATCCAAATGGACACGCCTATCAATTCGTTATTGCTAATTTAGCATATTGTGATATAATATACCAGTGAAATCGATAAACGGCTCGCATTCAGTTTGAGGGAAGTCTTTATGAGCATTGATCGCTGGGTCATGAGATTTGCAGGCACTGTCGTGCTGATCAGCCTTCTTCTGGCTCACTTTGTGAGCCCCAATTGGCTGTGGCTCACGGCATTTGTGGGTGCCAACCTGCTCCAATCATCCTTCACAGGCTTTTGTCCGCTTGCGATCGTATTAAAGCGCCTGGGCGTGCGGCCTGGCCACGCGTTCACCTAAAAGCGCAGCTACCCATGCGGCCATCCCGATCGGCACGTTTGTTGATCGCCCTGCCGGGACTTCTTCTCATCGTCGCGGGGTGCGGCAGCAAAACGACTCCGCCCGCGGGTCCGGCGGCTCCGTCGCTCGCGAGCATCGTAATTCAGGCGACGCGCACCCCGTTGGAGCGTTCCGTCGATGGTACCGTTGAAGCAGTTAATCAGGCGACCGTCGCCGCTCAGACAAGTGGCCGCGTTGCGGAGATTCTGTACGACGTCAACGACGTCGTTCCCGCAGGT
>Ga0209048_10004725_pt1 | contig 12991 bp, 9 predicted proteins | sample FrelakmetCRP12CR_FD_187146 | JGI IMG/M metagenome (GOLD analysis project Ga0209048, IMG submission 187146) | Freshwater lake sediment microbial communities from the University of Notre Dame, USA, for methane emissions studies - CRP12 CR (SPAdes)... | ecosystem: Environmental > Aquatic >... | reverse complement strand
GGATCAGGGCCTCGTCCTGAATGTCCACCGCACTGGTGGCTTCGTCGAGGATGAGGATGGAGGGATCGCGGAGCATCGTCCGCGCCAGGGCGATTCGCTGGCGCTGACCTCCGGAAAGGCCGTGCCCGCGCTCGCCGATGACCGTGTCGTAGCCCTCGGGCAAGGTCATGATGAACTGGTGGGCATAGGCGCGTTTGGCGGCCTCGACGATTCGGTCGCGGCTGGCGCCGGGGTCGCCGTAGGCGATGTTCCTGGCGATCGTGTCCTGGAACAGGAGGGTCTCCTGGGGAACGATGCCGATCTGTCTGCGGAAGCCGCGGATGCGCAGGTCGCGGACGTCGTGGCCGTCGATGGTGATGGCCCCCTCGTCCACGTCCCAGAACCGAGGCAGCAGGTTCATGAGCGTGGTCTTGCCGCAGCCGTTGGGGCCGACCAGGGCGACGGTCTCACCGTTGCGGACCGTGAGCGTGATGCCCTTGAGCAAGGGCGTGCGTCCGGGATAGCTGAAGTGGACATCCCGGAACTCGATCACCTTCGGTTGGCCTGGCAAATCGATCGCCTCGGCGCGTTCGACCACCTTGGGCTCGCGATCCATCATGGCGCAGATGCGGTCGGCCGCCGCCGCGGCGCGCTGGATCTTGGAATGAACGTTCGAAAGCTTGCGGATCGGGTCGGACGCACCGGCGAGCATGGCGTAGAGGGTCAGCAGCTCCTCGATGGCCATGACCTGGGACGCGAGCTGCATCTGGAACGGGCCAAGGTTGAGATAGATGGTCTTCTTGAGCACCAGATACGATCCAGCCAGCAATGCGATGGCCACCGTCACCAGGGTCAGCATCTCCAGGACCGGATCGGACATCGCGTCGATCATCGCCACCCGGATGGCCTTGCGGTAGAAGTTCTTGGTCTCGATGAAGAACCGCCGCCGCTCGACGCGCTCCATGGCGAAGGCCTTGACGACCTTGATCCCCTGGAAGCTCTCCTGAAGGATCTTGTAGATGGACGACATGCTCTCCAGCGAGCGCCTCATGGCGCGCTTCATGATCCGGCCGACGCGGTAGGTGGTCACCGCCGAGATCGGCACCACCACGAGGGTCAGGCAGGTCAGCCTCCAGTTCAGGTAAAGCGCACCGCCCAGGCAGATGACAACCCGCATCGGCTCGCGGATCAGCTTGCTGAGCAAGGTGACCAGTCCCTGACCGAAGGAGTCCATGTCGTTGGTGAACCGCGCCATGAGCTCGGCCGAGCCTTGATCGGAGAAGCTGCCCAGGTCGAGGTTGAGCGTGCGGCGGAAGAACAGGTTGCGGATGTCGAACTGCGTCCGCTGCATGACGTCCGCGACCAGCACCTCCTGAAGAAACATGAAGAAGCCCTTGCACGCCACACCGAGGATGACCAGGCCAAGGAGGAGCAGCAAGTTGCGAAAGGCATCCGAGGGCAAGTATCTGTAGATGAAGGGTTTCAGGCTCTGGCACCGGGCCAGCCAGGCCTGCTCGCTGTCCTTCTCTTGCTGAATTTGCACCAGGCGGTAGCGAATCGAGGCAAGCTCGCCGGCTTTCAGCCAGGCGCTGCCGCGTCGCAGTTCGGAGATCCGGCCCTCGACGACCTCATGCTGCTGCCGCAGGACGTCGATCTCGGCCAGTTCTTTCTTGACGAACTGCGGCGAGAGACCCTTCAGATCGGGCAGGTCCACGGCCCGCTGGCGGTCGCTCAGCTTCTCCGCGATGCTTCTCGACTCGTCTCCGAGTCGCTGGTAGTCCTTCGAGAGTTCAGCCGCCTGAAGGTCTCCCTGCTCCGCGGCCAGCCGGATCTTCTGGGCTTCCTCGGCCTGGGCGTCCAGCAGGATGATCCGCTCGCCGATCGTGTCGACCTTCGTCGAGATCCAGCGCTGGGGATTCTCACTATGGAAGAGGATATTGAGGAGAGGCAGAACGGCCCCGAGTTCGGTGAAGTAGAACAGAGCCACCATCGCGGCACAGGCGATGGAAAGCACGAAGCGGGAGCGATGGGGCCAGGCGAATCGTACCAGCCGTACGAAGTTTTTCATGAGCAACAGTGTCGCCGAGAGGTCGCCCGATGAGCGTCCTTGCGTGCTCGGAGCGTCAGGGCGAGCTCCGATCATCGAGCGGCCGCATCTCTACCATGATCCCAGGTCAGCGGCAATCCGAGTTCGTCTTTCCCAGCTTTCCCCAGTTTATCATTCATTCCCACTTGCTTTTTCGGAGACGACGATTATGATTGCCCCCGGCGTGAGGATCCGAGTTAATGCGCGACGCGCCGCAATGGCCGCCCAGCCGTCACGGAGGACGGTATGAGACTTCTTGCCTTGGTTGATTCGCCAGACCATGTCTGCTGCCGATATCGAATCCGGGCGTTCGAGCCGGCCCTCGAGAGCGCTGGCTGGTCTCTTTCCTGCCAGGAGTTGAAGCGAGCAATCCTGCCCCGTCTTGCTCAACTGTCCGCGGCCTCGTCCTACGAATCGGTGATCTTGCAGCGCAAGCTTCCACCTGCCTGGCAGCTTGCGATTCTGCGCAAGCACGCGCGTCACCTGGTCTTCGATTTTGACGACGCCGTTCTGTTCCGCGATTCCTACGCGCGGCGCGGCCCGTATTCGCACTGGCGGGAACAGCGGTTCGCCGCCACGGTCCGGGTTGCCGATGCGGTCATTGCGGGCAACGATTTCCTGGCCGACTGTGCCTTGCGGGCGGGAGCACCCGCCTCGCGCGTGCGGATGATCCCGACCTGCGTCGAGCCCGCACTCTATCCCGAACCGGGACCGCCCCGCACCGGCCAGGACGACGCTGGTCGATGTGATCTGGTCTGGATCGGTTCGTCCAGCACGCTGCAAGGGCTCCAGCAACAGCAACCGCTCTGGGATCGGCTGGGCCGGGAGATCCCCGGCCTGAGGCTGCGCGTGATCTGTGACCAATTTCCCAGCTTCCAGTCGCTTCCGGTTGTTCCCATTCCCTGGTCGGCGGAGTGGGAGGCGCGTGACCTGTCGGCTGGTCAGATCGGAATGAGCTGGCTGCCGGAAGATCCCTGGAGCCGCGGCAAGTGCGGCCTGAAGGTCCTGCAATACCAGGCGGCACGGCTTCCGGTGGTGGCCAACCCGGTCGGTATGCATGCGGAACTGATCGAGGCAGGGCTGACGGGCTTTCTCCCGGAGACAAGCGACCAGTGGGTCGAGGCGGTTCGCACGCTCGCGGCCGATGCCGAGCTGCGCCGGAAGATGGGTCGGACCGCCCGGCAGCGTGTCGAATCAGACTATTCCGTCGAGGCCTGGGCCGAGACCTTCGTCGCCTCGGTGGCGGCGACAGAGAAACCGCCCTCCGGCGAGAGCTCGTTGTCTCGCCGCCCCTTGCAGGGGGCGATTCCCGACCCGTTCTACGTTCGCTCGAGACGGATGGGAGTCTTCGACCGCGCCGCGGTCACCGGTCGTCTTGATGGCAACCGCGACCACGATTGACCCGACCAGGCCAGGCCATGCTCATGACATCCACGCTCGAGCAACAACCGACAGCCCCGGGCGCGCAGCGCATGTTCCAGCCCCCGGAATGGCGGTGGGTGCAGACTGGCCCGGTCGGCTGGTGGCTCCGCGGGCCGTGGGATGAGACGCTCCTCGGTCCCGAGGGACTTCGCCTGGAACAGTGGCGGGCCGAGGGCCGGCTGGCGACAGTCAAGTCGGGGCCGCACCGGATCGTCTACCGGGTCGATCTCCCCGAGGGTGCGATCTACATCAAGCACTACCTCATACCCGACTACCGCGCCATGTTCCGCCAGTGGTTTCGCAGGGGCAAAGGGCGCAACGAGGGCAAGCGTTCCGAGGTCCTCGCCTCGATCGGCGTCCCGACCATTCATCCCATCGCGCTGGGCGAGCAGAGAAAGCGGAATTTCCTCTTCGAGAACTACCTGATCACCTGGGAGATTCCCGGGACCATTCCCCTGGACGAGTTTCTCGAGCAGCATCTCGACGACCATCCGGAGCCGCTTCGATCCCAGATCCGCCAGCGGCTGGCAACGAGCCTGGCGGTCCTGACCGCAAGGCTGCACAACGCGGGTATGACGCATATTGACTTCCATCCCGGGAACATCCTTGTGCGCCTGGACGCCGACGAGATGCCCGCGCTGACCATGATCGACCTGGACGCCTTGCGTACGAACTCACGGCTGAGCTGGGCCCGGGCTCAGCAGAACCTGGCCCTGCTCGATCACTACTTCTGGCTCCGGAGCAGCCGGTCCGACCGCCATCGTTTCCTGAAAGCCTACCTGGAGAACCGGTCGGAACCGGTTGCCGACGCCCGACGGTTCGCCGAGGGCATCGAGAACTCGACCCGAGCCTGGGCCGAACGGCTCTGGCGCCGATGGGGCCGGAGGTGCCGCTCGACCAACAAGTACTTCCAGGTCTTCAAGGGCTCGGCCTCCTGGTCGGTCGCCGCCCGCGACCTCGATCCTGCCGAGGTCGAGTCTCTGCTGGCCGACCCGGATGGCCCGTTCCGCCGCATGGAGACCGTCATGCTGAAGAACTCGAGGACGTCGACCGTCGCCGAGACGACGATGCGGGTAGGCGGCCAGCCGACGCGCGTCGTCTACAAGAGGTTCAACCGCAAGAAGTGGATCGACCCCTGGCTCAACCTGGTGCGTCCGTCACGCGCCTGGCGATCCTGGCAGGCCGGCCAGCACCTGGCCAGCCGGGGAATCCCCACACCCCACAACCTGCTGTTCCTGGCCCGCAAACGGGCCGTCCGGTCCAGCCCTCTCTCCTGGTTCCTACCTCATGAAACCTACCTCGCGACAATCAAACAAGAGAACGTCATGACCCTGGCGGAGTACGTTCGCAAGGTTCTCCCCGCCCTCGATCCCGCAGTTCGCCGGGTCCGGAACCGCCGGCTCACCCTCGCCCTGGCCCAGCTCATCCGGGCCCTCCACGAGCGGTCCCTGTCGCACCGGGATCTGAAGGCGACGAACATCCTGGTTCATCTCGACGCCCTGGAAACGGGCCAGTTCTTGAGCCTGATCGACCTGGTCGGGGTCCGGCTCATGAATCCCGTGCCCCAGCGGCGGCGGATTCAGAACCTGGCTCGTCTGAGCGTCAGCCTGGGAAATGCGGTGGGGCGAACGCGAACCGAGACTCTGCGGTTCCTCCGCGCCTATCTCCCCTGGGGATTATCGCCGCTCTCGGACTGGAAGAGCGTCTGGAGGAGCACGGAACGAGCGATCATGGCGAAGCGGGCACGAAACCAACGGCGAGGACGTCCGCTTTCCTGAACCCGAGACGTTGGGAGTCCACGCGTGATCATGCGAACCGAGGACCGACCGATCGGCACGACTCACCGGCGCTGGGGGGCCTGGCTGCTCTTCGCGGGTTGCGTGCTGCCACTCGGCTGCGCGACCATGGGAGACCGTGGCCAGGCCTTGGTGCCGACGAGGTATCAGGTCAGGACCGGCCCGTTCCTGGTCTACTCCAACACGCCGATCCCGGCCGACTCACCCGCGATTCGCTGCCTGCACTCGCTGGAAAACGATCTGACCAGCCGCCTGGACTACCACGCCCGACCCGACGAGGAGCCCGTCGAGATCTATGTCCTCAATGATCGCAACGCTTACACGCACTTTCTCAAGTTCTATTACCCCGAGCTTCCGCCGCGCAGGGCGTTCTTCCTTTCCCAGGGCGAGCGGCGCGTGGTCTACACGTACCTGAGCGACCGTCTCGAGGAAGACCTCCGGCACGAGGCCACCCACGCCCTGGTCCGCGGATGCTATGGCGATCTTCCCCTCTGGCTCGATGAGGGGCTCGCCGAGTACTTCGAGACCAGAGCCGACACGGTCGATGTCCAGGATGAGCATATGGCGAAGATTCCCGAGGATCTGAAGAAGGGATGGGCTCCAGACCTTGTCCGCCTCGAATCCCTGACCGACATCCACCAGATGACCCCGCGAGACTACCGCGAGTCCTGGGCCTGGGTCCACCTGATGCTTTCCGACGGCCAGTCTGGCAAGTCGCTGCTGGTCGAGTACCTCGACCAGGGCCGCAAGGGCAGGCGGCCGCAGGCCCTCTCCCAGATCCTGACCGCGCGCGGAACGACGGCAAAGACCCTGGTGACTCACCTCGAGGCGGTCCAATCGCGGCTGTTGGCCCGCCAGCCGGAACCTCCGTCTCAGGACCGCCTGATCCGGTTCCAGGGGAGCGGGCCCGAGTTCCAGGACCGCGCGGGGGACCCAGACCCTCCGGTCGTCCGCGTCGCAACACCCCAGCGGCAGGGCCTGCTGCGGCGGGTCGGATCGTGGCTGGGCTTCTGACTTCCGGCCGGGCGATTTCACCGCTTGAGCTGGATGGGAATCTGGTTGATCTTCGCCGCCAGGATGAAGTCGTTCTCGCTCAGTCCGCCGATGGCGTGGGTCCAGAGCTCGACGGCAACCTGACGGTAGCCTTCGAGATGCAGGTCGGGATGATGCCCTTCCGCTTCGGCCAGGGCCGCGACCTTGTTGAAGAACTCGATGCCCGCCATGAAGTTCTTGACTGTCCAGGCTCGCCGGATCCGCTGCCCATCGTGAACCAGCGACCAGCCCTCGACATGGCGCAACTGATCTTCCGATTCCGCTCGCGTTAACGGCGGGATGCCTCCCTCGCAAGGCGAGCATTTCTTGCGGACCAATTGTTCCCCGGTCAGTGCGCTCATGAGACAGTCTCTCTCAGGGTGAAAATGGAGGACATGGCGTCGGGTGTTCCGTCTGGACCATCGAGATCGCTCACCGGAAACTCTCGCTCGAGCCGGGGAAAGTGCCGCTTCTGACGTCCCGCACATAGTTCGCGGCGGCAGTGCGGATCACTTCGCCGAGCTCCGCGTAGCGGCGGGCGAACTTGGGCTGGAAGCCTTCGAGCAGGCCGAGCATGTCGTGCAGCACGAGCACCTGGCCGTCACAGCCGCTGCCCGCGCCGATGCCGATGGTCGGGATCGACAACTCCGCCGTGATGCTCGTGGCCAGCTCGGCGGGCACGCATTCCAGGACGACCGCAAAGGCACCGGCCTCGGCCACCGCTTGGGCGTCAGCCCTGAGAACATCCTCGGCGCGCTGGACCTTGTAGGTGCCCAGCCGGCGAATCGACTGGGGCGTCAGTCCGATATGGGCCATCACGGGAATCTCCGCCTCGACCACGGCCTTGATGGTCGCAGCCATCCTTCGCCCCCCCTCGAGCTTCACCGCCTGACAGTTCGTCTCCTTGAGGATCCTGCCGCTCGCGCGGATGGCCTGGCGTTGCGAGACCTGGTACGAAAGGAACGGGAGATCGGCCACCACCAGCGCGTTGCGAGCGGCGCGGGCCACCAATTCGGAGTGGTAGATGATCTGCTCGAGGGTGACTCCCAGCGTGGTGTCCCGGCCCTGTACGGTGGTGCCCATCGAGTCGCCGACGAGCAAGCAATCGACACCGGCGGCATCGAGCAGCCGGGCAATCGGATAGTCGTATGCGGTCAGAACGGTGATCTTCCGTCCCTGGCTTTTCCAGGCCGCGAAGTCGGGAATGATGACGGCACGATCCTCACTGGCCATGCCCGGAGATCTCGGAAGGATTGAGTTCTGCAATGATGACCGATGCACAATCCACCCTGATCTTGTAACGTCGCCGGATCGCGTCGTGCAAGGCTTTTCGGCGTTCATCGCCAGGATCGGGCACGACGTCGGCCACGAATCGGCCGCCCTTGGTCCGATAGAAATCGATCAGATCAAGAGGTCCGTTGATGCTTTCTTCGTCCGTCCGCGGCCATTCCGCGGCGGCCCGGGCCGCCGCCATCGCTGTGAACTCCAGCCGGCAGCCGACCCGATCCGCCTGGTAAAGAAGCGGCTCCGATGCCACCAGCCAGGCCCCCGCGGGAACGACGTCCTGGACGCGCAGCGCCGCCGTTTCGAGGTGGTTCCATTCGGAAGGGGTCTGCCAGGTTGAACGCGACAGGAACAGGCTCGAGAGGCAGAAGGCAAGACCGAGGCCCCAGGCCCGCCCCCAACGCGACTCCGCCAACCTCGTCCAACCGCGGCCGATCCCCGCCGCGACCGCGGGAGTCAGGATGAGCCAGTAATACTCATGATGGAGCTTTCCCGCCAGGAGCGCCATCGTGACAACCGCCGACAGCCCCCAAACCCTCCACACATCAAAAGTTTCCTGACCTGTTTCCAGAGACTGACCCCTCTCCGGTGACCGAAAAGGTTCCTGACCCCTTCGTGGGCCGCAGAGCCCCCAGATGCCGAGGGCAAGTCCGAGAGGGGTGAATGCGCGGATGGCCAGGAAACGCCAGAGGTAAGTCAGAGTCTGCGGATTTCCGAGGGCCGAGACGCCAAGCACGGCCAGCCAGATCGCCCGGTTCTCCGCCGAGGCTCTGGAGCCGCCACTCGATTCGATCAGGTGATTGGCCCAGACATACCACAGTAGCACCGGCACTAACGTGGTAACGGCAAGCAACAGGTCGGCCGCCTTTCTGCGCCGCATGATCGCGACGGACAGGGGAATCAGGACAAGAGCCGCGGTGATCTTGGCGGCGAAGCCGAGAGCCAGGAACAGCCAGCCCGCAATCAACCACCACCGGCCTTGTCCGCCCTCGGCGCGATCCCAGCAATTCACGCCCGCCAGGACCGTCCCCAGCATCAAGGCATCGGGCTGAAAGGCCCTCCCGTAGCGGACCGTCACCGGCAAGAGCGAGAAGGCGATCACTCCCGCGATGGCGACCCTCTCTCCCTCACGGCGGCGAATCAAGCCGAACAATCCCCACGCGCCCAGGGCCGTCGCGGCGGCCGAGACGATTCGTCCGCAAGCACCGAGCCTCCACTCCGTGAGCCTGCGCAACTCCACCACCACGAGCTCATAAACGGGTGGCTCGACGAGGAAGAGATTCGGAAACGGTGCCGTATCAAGCCGGGGTCGCGGAAATCCCGAGCCGCGCTCGAGGTTCCGGGCAACCATGGCTGTCGGCACCTGGCGGCCGACATAGTTCTCCACGATCGGCTGGTCAACGCGGATCAACCGGATCACGACAACCCCCAGCAGGATCGCCGCCAAAGCAAGACGCACTTGCCAGCGACCCGGTTGCGCCGGGACTTCATCACCGCTGGTCTGCGCGTTCACGCTCACCAATCGTAATCCTCACGACAAGGCAGGACAAGCATGGATAGACCTCTCATTTCGACCCTCGCTGTCCGTCTCATGGGCCCGATCTGCTCGAGGCCGGATCGGAGGTCCGGACGGACCGAATCGCCGAACGTGGTTGCATCCACCAAGAATTCGCCTCGATTTTTCGGCTTGTCGGAAAAAGAATTTGAAAGGTCCGGGGGAAGATGTCAGGATACATCCACGGCCCATATCCTATATTCAGTTCCAGAGCGTCGTGCGAGCGGTCCTTGCCGGCTTATAGCGCTCGAGTTCCACTCGGGGAGGGAGCACCATGCTGGTTCGCGATGTCCTGCAATCCAAAGGGAACCGTGTCATCTCGATCGACCCGGAGGCAACGATTCACGAAGCGATCGCCAAGCTCGTGCAGAACAACATCGGATCGCTGCCCGTCGTCGATCATGACGGCCGGCTGATCGGAATCTTCGCGGAGCGGGATGTCCTTCGTATCATTCACAACCGGGGCGAAGTTTTCGGCAGGATGCGGATATCCGAGGCGATGACCCCTGATCCCATCACCTGCGATCTCCTCGACGATGTCAACGACGTCATGGGCCAGATGAGCGAACGGCGGATCGCCAAGGTTCCCGTTCTCCATGGCGGTATGCTGGTCGGCATTATCTCGGTGGGCGACGTCATCAAGGTCATGTACGACAAGGTCGCGACCGAGAACCGTCATCTTCTCTCGTACATCCACGGCGCCATCTAGCGAGGTTTCATTCTGTCCCTGGCCAGGCTTGCTTGCTTCGGCCCCTTCTTCCGGGGTTTCGTGCTTGTTTTGCGCGCGGAGCCGTTCCCGCGCGGGGGTTTCTTCCCGGTCTTTCTTGGTTTGAGCCCCTCCGCCAGCGTTGTGCGTCCTTCTCTCAATTCCTTCGGGGCCTTCGTCGTCTGCAGGTCCCGCGGCACGTGATGAGGATCAAGCCGCAGAGGGATCGTCCCATTCCATCGCCCAAAGACGGCCGTCAGACCTGCGAGACGTTCCTTCACCGGGGCCGTAAGCTGAAGGGCCCGGAACCTCCAGCCCCAGTTGCCCTCTGCCTTGCCAGGCACGTTCATCCGGGCGGAGCTGTCCAGGCCAAGAACGTCCTGCATCGGTATGATCGCGATCTCGGCGATCGAGCTGGAAGCCAGGCGAATCATGTCCCAATGGAACTCCCTGACGGTGCTCTCCAGGTAGCGCAGGGCGTAGGCGCGCTCGGCCTCGATCTGCGCGGTGGACTGGGTCGTCTGCCCGTGCTTCGACGTCAGCCAGCCCCGCGATGTGTCGTTGTCGTGTGTCCCGGTGTAGACGACGCAGTGGGGCACGAACCGGTGTGGCAGGTACTTCTCGTCGTCGGCACTGGTGCTAAACCCGAACTGAAGGACGCGCATCCCGGGAAGCCCGAACTCGTCCCGTAACGCCTCCACCTCGGGAGTGATCACACCCAGGTCCTCGGCTATCAGCGGCAGGTCGACGAATCGCTGCCGCAAAGCCTTGAAGAAAGCGATCCCTGGCGCCCGCGCCCAGCGTCCTTTCGCGGCGGTCTTCGCCTTACCCGGCACCTCCCAGTAAGCCTCGAAACCGCGGAAATGATCGATGCGTATCAGGTCCACCCATTTCAAGAGAGCGTTCAGGCGATCGATCCACCAAGTGAATCCCTCTTTCTCGTGGGTCTCCCAGCGGTAGAGCGGGTTGCCCCAGAGCTGTCCCGTCGTGCTGAAGTAGTCCGGTGGTACGCCGGCCTGGACGGTCGGCCGGCCGCGCGGATCCAGAAAAAACAGGTCCGGCCTGGCCCAGACGTCCGCGCTGTCGTGAGCGACGAAGATCGGAATGTCGCCGATCAAGTTGACAGCTCTCTCCGCACATCGCGTCCGCAGAGACTGCATCTGGGTCTCGAAGACGTACTGGACGAACTGGTGGAAGCGAATGCTCGCGCCGAGCTTGTCTCGCCACCTCGCCAGCGCGCTGGCCTTCCGCGCAACCACGTGCGGCTCCCACTGGTACCAGGGCTTGCCTCCCGTGGCCTCCTTGAGCGCCACGAACAGGGCGTAGTCATCGAGCCAGCCAGAGCTCGCCGCCAGGAATTCCTGAAAACCCGGGTCATCAATCGGAAACCTCTGAAACGCGCGGCGGAGCAGCTTTCCCTTGGATTGCGCCACTTCGATGAATTCGACATGGTCCGTGGGCAGGTTGGGCGATTCGTCAAGGTCCGACGAGCGAAGCCACCCGCGCTCGACCATCGCCTCGGGACTGATCAGAAGCGGATTGCCCGCGAACGACGAATGCGACTGGTAGGGCGAATTCATGCCGCCGGTCGGTCCCAGCGGCAGGACCTGCCACCACCTCTGCCCGGTCTCGGCCAGAAAATCCACGAAGTCATGGGCCTGGGGGCCCAGATCGCCAATGCCAAATCGCCCCGGCAGTGACGTGGGATGAAGCAAGATGCCACTCGATCGTGGAAATTTCATTCCAGCAGACTCCTCGTCGATCTCCTGTCGTGGTGTCCGACGATAACAGATCACTCACGGTTGCTTCCAGAGCTAAGAAGAGGCGCATGCGAGCCGCCGTCAAGAAGCTGGAGACAGGCCACGCTCTCTTCCTTCGGTCCACGGCGACACTCATTGATCGTCAGTTGCTCACCTGTTGAAAAAATCGTTCCAGCTCCTTACGGAACAGGATCTTGTCTTCGATGTGAGGCAAGTGCCCGACGTTGGACAGAACGACCATCCGGGCGTCCGGCAGTCGCTCCGCGAGCTGGGCGGCCACGCGGGGCGGGTTGACCAGATCGAGCTCGCCGACAAGGACCAGGCAGGGTGCGCGGATCAGCCCGATCCTGGTTCTGGCATCGTGCTCGGCCGCGGCCCGGGCCTGCCTGGCGAAGGCCTCCGCATCCTGAGGCCAGGGGTTCTGCTCGGCAAATCGAACCAGGCCCTCGATCTGGCTGATCTGCTGATAAAATGCCGGCGCGACCAGCCACGGCAGCGTCGCTCGGGTGAACAGACCGATCGCGACCTGGCGACGGAGCAAGACCCACGACTCGACCACGGCTCTCCGCCACTCGTCGGCTCCCGGGTGGGTTGATGCGAGGACAAGGCTCTTCACCAGATGGGGATGGCGAAGCGCCAGCTCCTGGGCCACCAGTCCGCCCAGCGAATGGCCCACGACATGGGCACCCGGCCCGTCGATGGTCTCGAGCCACTCCGCGACGTCGTCGGCCATGTCGGCTGTCGTGTAAGAGTCGCGCACCCGGTCGCTCCGGCCGACGTCACGAGCGTCGAAAGCGAGGGTCCGATACCGGGTTCCGAAGTGGCGCTGGGCCAGGCTGAAGGCACGATGATCGCCCCCCAGGCCGCTCAGGAACACCAGGGGTTCACCCCGCTGGCCCACCTCTTCGTAATAGAACGAATAAGCGTTCACAAGAATACTGGGCATGTTCTGAGAATTCGCTCCCATCCTCAAACGGCGATCGTTCCGCGGGCGGCCTCATGGTGATCGTGATTGTCAGCGTATCCTGCTTCTTAGCGGAGTGCGAACCGGTCGGATGAAAAGTCCAGAGCGCTCGGGAATTCGTGATCGCCCATTGACGACTGAGGAGGGACGGTGGAACACGGCTTGCGCGCGGGTCCGTTCAATCTGCCCGAGAGACTTGACTCGCCCGATGGGTGGTTTATGATAAATCGACGAAGAATGCCCCCATCGTCTAGCGGCCTAGGATACTTGGTTCTCAGCCAAGGGACCGGGGTTCGAGTCCCCGTGGGGGTGCTTGCAGAGGGTGGCGAAGTGCTGGCCGGTTACCACGGAGGCTATGTCCGGATCGATGCGGGGACTGGAACCTTCTCGTCCGAGGCTCTGGCCCC